>Ga0181589_10003042_pt1 | contig 13296 bp, 9 predicted proteins | sample 071ome_25_FD_132444 | JGI IMG/M metagenome (GOLD analysis project Ga0181589, IMG submission 132444) | Coastal salt marsh microbial communities from the Groves Creek Marsh, Skidaway Island, Georgia - 071410BT metaG (megahit assembly) | ecosystem: Environmental > Aquatic > Marine > Intertidal zone...
ACGTTTCCTGCACGATTACGAGGGTACCGTGGTGGCGGTTACCCATGATCGCTATTTCCTCGACAATGTGGCGGGCTGGATTCTGGAGCTCGATCGCGGGCGGGCTTTGCCGTTCGAGGGCAATTACTCGTCCTGGCTGGAACAGAAGCAGAAGCGGCTGAAGCAGGAAGAGCGCGAGGAATCGGCGCGGCAGAAAACCCTGGCGTCGGAGCTGGAATGGGTGCGGTCCTCGCCGCGCGCGCGTCAGGCCAAGAACCAGGCGCGTATTTCGGCCTATGAGGAATTGCTGGCGAAATCCCGCGACAAGGCGCCCTCGACCGCGCAAATCGTCATTCCGGCGGGCGATCGTCTCGGCGATCTGGTAATTGAGGCGGACAATGTTTCAAAGGCGTTCGGCGACAAGCTTCTGGTCGAGGGGTTGAATTTTAAACTGCCGCCCGGCGGCATCGTCGGCGTCATCGGTCCGAACGGCGCCGGCAAGACGACACTGTTCCGTATGATCACCGGTCAGGAACAGCCGGATTCGGGGACATTGCGCATCGGCGACAGCGTGAAGCTCGGCTATGTCGATCAATCCCGCGACTCGCTCAAGGCCGATAACACGGTGTGGGAGGAAATCGCCGAAGGCGAAGCAGAGGTCGATCTCGGCGGCCGTAAGGTACAAAGCCGCGCCTATGTGGGCTCGTTCAATTTTCGGGGGCCCGATCAGCAGAAAAAGGTCGGTCAGCTTTCCGGCGGTGAGCGCAACCGGGTGCATCTCGCCAAGATGCTGAAATCGGGCGCCAACGTGCTGCTGCTCGATGAGCCGACGAATGATCTCGATGTCGACACATTACGCGCATTGGAGGAAGCCCTGGCCGATTTCGGCGGCTGCGCGGTGGTAATCAGCCATGACCGCTGGTTCCTCGACCGTATCGCCACTCATATTCTCGCCTTCGAGGGCGACAGCCAGGCGATCTGGTTCGAGGGGAATTACGACGATTACGAGGAAGACCGGCACAAACGGCTCGGTGAAAAGGCCGATCAGCCGCACCGCATCAAATACAAGCCGCTGACCAGGGGTTAGGGAAAGCCGGTCCTATTTCCCGGTTCGTTTGCGGAGCGCGATCAGCAGCCCGTCCACCTTGCCGCCATTCTGATTAATGATGGACGCAAATTCGTCGCGCTGGGTGATTGCCATGCTGACGCCCTCCACCAGCACATCGACGATCTGGTGCCCGGCTTTTTCGCGGACCCGCCAATGTACCGGAATGGTCCGGCCGTCACCCATTACGATCTCCGATGCGACCAGCTTGTCGCCGCCCTTGATGTCGCGCGTATCGCCGACATTGAATTTTTCGTCTGTATAGTCGGCGAAGCGGGCGGCGTAGGCCTTCACCACAAAATCCTCGAACAGGTTCACATATTCGTTCTGCTGGGCCTTGGTGGCGCGGCGCCAATAGACGCCGAGTGTAAATCGGGCGAGCAACCGGACATTGAAGGATTTATTGAATATCTTGCGGAATCGTTCTTCGCGGTCTTTGGTGGAAATGCCTTTTTCGGTCAGGGAGGTGATGGCTTTCTGTCCGACTTCCTTGATGAAGCCGTTCGCCTTGTCCATGGCGTGGGCCTGCTGGAAGACCGGCACGGCCAGCAAGGTTGCCAGCAAGATTACGAAAAATTCCCTGCGTATCATCATTACTGTCCGGTTTTTTCCGTTCCCTGAAACGGCGCATCGTAACGGCGCTCCCCTGGAACGGCAACGCCGATTGCTATTAATCCGATACGTTAACAATTTAAAGTTTTTGTTAACTATATGACGTCATCTTGGGTATAAGGCGGCTCAGTCAGTAGGGGTTGGTTGAAATGTGTCATTTGTTTCGGACAGGTCGATATTTTGTATTGACATATAAAGATATGTTTATATCTTTTGATCTCCAACGGTTGCGCGTCATTCGGGGCCGTTCCTTCAAAACCGGAGATCAGGATTCGAACTTTGCAGGCGCTGCTTACATGCCTGCGCGCGGCCGCTGAACCGACGCGTCTACGTCTTCTCGCGCTATGCGCCGAGGGAGACGTTACCGTATCCGAACTCACAGAGATTCTGGGTCAAAGTCAGCCGCGCGTTTCACGTCATTTGAAGCTGTTATGCGATGCCGGGCTGATTGACCGGTTCCGTGAAGGCGCCCGGGTTTTTTACCGGCTGACTGATGACGGGTTGGCGGCGGGCAGTACCGCGCGCCGATTGACGGATCTTTTGCCTCTCGATGATTCCCAACTTGCCGGCGACCGCGCCCGGCTGGAGGATATCAAACGCATCCGCGCGGCGCGCGCAGAGGAATATTTCCGCGCGAACGCCGCCGAATGGGACTCCGTCCGTTCCCTCTATATCGACGAACGCGATGTTGAGGCCGCGCTTCAGGCGCGCTTTCCCGAACATGTCGCCGATTTGCTCGATATCGGCACGGGGACCGGGCGCATGCTGCAACTATTCGCGGACCGGGCGGATCGCGGCATGGGTATCGATAGCTCGCGCGATATGCTGGCCGTGGCGCGCGCCAACCTGGAACGGGCCGGATTGCGTCATTGCCATGTCCGGCATGGCGATATGTACCGCCTGCCGGTAACCGAACCGGGTTTCGATGCGGTTATTATTCATCAGGTTTTGCATTACGCCCAGAACCCGGCCGCCGCGATTTCGGAAGCGGCGCGCGTCTTACGCCCGCGGGGCGTATTGCTGCTGGTCGATTTCGCGCCGCATGAGGTAGAGGCTCTAAGAGACGATCATGCGCACCACCGTCTTGGTTTTGAGGAAGCCGAAATTCGCGGCTGGTGCCGCGAAGCCGGATTGGAGGTTCTGGAACGGGACGCGCTGCCCGGCAATCCGCTGACGGTCAATATCTGGACCGCAGCCAAACCGGCAGAGGTCGCGTTTTCCGCGCCCGGTCAAACGATTTCAGAAGATGCACTCGAACAAATGGATGGTTTGCGGTGAACAAAACCGATAATTCAGAAAAACCCGTCGAATTGCCGTTTCCCGCGGGCGCGCCGAGAGATTTGCGCATTTCGTTCGAGTTTTTTCCGCCCAAAACGGAAAAGATGGCGGAGACCTTGTGGAATGCGATCAAGCGGCTGGAACCGCTTGATCCCCGTTTTGTTTCGGTGACGTATGGCGCCGGCGGGACGACCCGCGAACGCACACATGAAACGGTGGCGCGTGTCGCCAGAGAAACATCGCTAACGCCCGCCGCGCATTTGACCTGTGTCGCGGCAACGCGGGAAGAGGTTGATGATGTCGCGCGCGCATATTGGGACGCCGGTATCCGTCATATCGTCGCGTTGCGCGGCGATCCGCCCGAGGGGGAGAGCGTCTATACCCCGCATCCCGGCGGTTACGCCTATGCCGCCGATCTGGTCGAAGGGCTGAAGAAGATCGCCGATTTTGAAATCAGTGTCGGCGCCTATCCGGAAACCCACCCGGAAGCGGGCAGCTCGGATGCCGATCTCGATAATCTGAAACGCAAGCTGGATGCCGGCGCCGACCGCGCCATTTCGCAATATTTCTTCGGCGCCGAACCCTTCCTGCGTTTTATGGACAAGGTAAGGGCCGCGGGTATCGACGCGCCCATCGTTCCCGGTATTCTGCCGGTGCAGAATTTCGAACAGGTGGTGAAATTCAGCGCGATGTGCGGCACGACAGTGCCGGACTGGCTGCGCGATCTGTTTGGCGGGCTTGATGACGATATCGAAACCCGCAAGCTGGTCGCGGCGACGGTCGCCGCCGAACAATGCCGTCAGCTTCAGGCCCACGGCTATAACGAATTCCATTTTTACACGCTGAACCGCGCCGATCTTTCCTATGCCATCGCCCATCTGCTGGGTGTCCGGCCGGCGCACAAGGACAACTGATGCCGGATTCCGCCCAAACCATGAATGAAGCTTTTTCCGGGGCGCTCGACCCTGAACGCCGGGCCGTGCGTATCGGCGCGCTGCGCGACCTGTTGAAATCCGCAATCGCCGTCATTGACGGGGCAATGGGAACCGAAATTCAGTCACACAAGCTGGATGAGGCGGCATTTCGCGGCGACCGGTTTGCTGATGTCGCATGCCCTCAGCAAGGCAATAATGATCTGCTGATCCTGACTCAGCCCGATTTGATCCGCGATATTCACGCCGCCTATCTGCGCACGGGCGCCGATATCGTGGAAACCAATACGTTCAGCTCCACACGGATCGCCCAGGCGGACTACCAGATGGAAGAGGCGGTATACGACCTCAACCGCGACGGCGCGCGTCTGGCCTGTGAAGCCGCTGCAATCGTTGAAAAAGAAGACGGTAAACCGCGCTTTGTCGCCGGGGTTCTGGGGCCGACAAATCGCACCGCATCCCTTTCCCCCGATGTGAACGACCCCGGCTTCCGCAATATTTCCTTCGATGAACTCGCCGAAAATTACCGGGAGGCCGTGCGCGGGCTGTTGGATGGCGGTGCCGATCTGATCCTGGTGGAAACCGTCTTCGATACGCTGAATTGCAAGGCGGCTCTCTACGCTATTGATGAAGTGCTGGAGGAATACGGTCTGCCGGACGTACCGGTAATGATTTCCGGCACGATTACAGACCAGAGTGGCCGTACCCTGACCGGCCAGACGACGGAAGCCTTCTACAATTCCATCCGCCATGCGAAACCGTTTTCGGTCGGGCTGAACTGCGCGCTGGGGCCGGACGAGCTGCGCCCCTATATCGAGGAACTCTCCCGGGTCAGCGAAAATTTCGTCAGCTGTCATCCCAATGCCGGTTTGCCAAATGCTTTTGGTGGATATGACGAGGCGCCGGATACCATGGCCGCGACGCTCCGGGAATTCGCCGAGGCCGGGTTCATGAATATTGTCGGCGGGTGCTGCGGGACTACGCCTGAGCATATACGCGCGATCGCCGAGGCGGTGGCGGATGTCGCGCCGCGGCCCTTGCCGGAGCCGGAAAAACTCATGCGCCTATCCGGGCTGGAACCGGTGGAAATCGAGCCTGACTCGCTTTTCGTCAATGTCGGCGAACGGACAAATGTCACCGGCTCGTTGCGCTTTGCCAAGTTGATCAAGGAAGGCGAATTCGAGACCGCGCTGGAGGTCGCCGCGCAGCAGGTCGAGAACGGTGCCCAGGTGATCGACGTCAATATGGATGAAGGGCTTCTCGATTCCGAAGAAGCCATGAAGACGTTCCTCAATTTGATCGCCTCTGAGCCGGATATCAGCCGTGTGCCCGTAATGATCGATTCCTCGAAATGGTCGGTGATCGAAGAGGGCCTCAAATGCGTTCAGGGCAAGGGTATCGTCAATTCGATCAGCCTCAAGGAAGGCGAAGACGCCTTTATCGAACAGGCGCGCAAGGTCTGGCGTTATGGCTTCGCCGTTATCGTGATGGCGTTCGATGAAACCGGTCAGGCCGACACCGGCGCGCGCAAGGTCGAAATCTGTCAGCGCGCCTATCGTATCCTGACGGAAGAGGTCGGGTTTCCGGCCGAGGACATTATCTTCGATCCCAACATATTCGCGGTCGCGACGGGGATTGAGGAACATAATAATTACGCCGTCGATTTCATCGAGGCGACCCGGACCATCAAGGAAACCTGTCCCGGCGTCCATATTTCGGGCGGGGTGAGCAATATCTCCTTCTCTTTCCGTGGCAATAACGTGGTGCGGGAGGCGATGCATTCGGTCTTTTTGTATCACGCCATCCGTGCCGGGCTGACCATGGGGATCGTCAATGCGGGGATGATCACGGTCTATGAGGATATTCCGGAAGATCTGCGCGAACGGGTGAAGGACGTGATCCTCAACCGGCGCGAGGACGCAACCGAGCGTCTGGTCGATATCGCAGAGGAATATAAGGGATCGGGCGCCGCGCGCGTAAAGGATATGTCGTGGCGCGAAAATCCGGTCACTCAACGGCTCAGCCACGCGCTGGTTCACGGCATCAACGAATTCATCATCGAGGATACCGAGGAAGCGCGGCTCGCGGCAGACAAGCCGCTGGATGTGATTGAAGGCCCGCTGATGGACGGGATGAATGTCGTCGGCGATCTGTTCGGTGAGGGCAAGATGTTCCTGCCCCAGGTGGTCAAGAGCGCCCGGGTGATGAAACAGGCGGTCGGGCATCTGGTGCCCTTTATCGAGGAGGAAAAGGAAAAATCCGGCGCGGCGAAGGAAGCCAAGGGCAAGATCGTCATGGCGACGGTCAAGGGAGATGTGCACGATATCGGCAAGAACATCGTCGGCGTCGTGCTGCAATGCAATAATTACGACGTCATCGATCTTGGCGTCATGGTGCCGGCGCAACAGATTCTGGACACGGCGAAAAAGGAAAACGCCGACGTCATCGGTCTGTCCGGCCTGATTACGCCGTCGCTTGATGAAATGGTGCATGTCGCCTCTGAAATGAAACGTCAGGATTTTGATCTGCCCTTGCTGATCGGCGGGGCGACGACATCGAAGATTCACACCGCCGTCCGTATCGCGCCGTCTTATGATCATCCCGTGGTTCATGTGCTGGACGCGTCACGGAGCGTCGGCGTCACCGGCAGCCTGTTGAGCGCGGAACGCAAGGACGCGTTCGCACAGGAGTTGCGGGCCGAATATGACGAAGTCAGGACCCGTTTTGAGAATCGTGACAACGACGATCGGGGTATCTCGATAGCGGAAGCCCGCGCCAATGCTCTTAAGACAGACTGGGTAAAGGAAACGCCGCTCAAGCCATCCTTCTTCGGTACGCAGGTTTTTGACGATTACCCGCTGGAAGAGCTGGTCGAGCGCATAGACTGGACGCCCTTTTTCCAGACCTGGGAACTGCATGGCGCTTTCCCGCGCATTCTTGAGGATGAAAAAGTCGGAGAGGCGGCGCGCAGTCTTTTCGAGGACGCGCAGGCGATGCTGAAAAAGCTGATCGACGATCATCGGTTAAAAGCGCGCGGGGTCATCGGTTTCTGGCCGGCCAACGCGGATGGCGACGATATCGCGCTTTATGAGGACGAAGCCCGGGAAGCCAGACAGGCGACCGTTCACACGCTGCGCCAGCAGGGCAAAAAAAGCGGTTCGCGGCCTCATTTCGCATTGGCTGATTATATCGCCCCCAAAGAAAGCGGCGTTGCGGATTATCTCGGCGCGTTTGCCGTCTCTACCGGGTTCGGGGTCGATGAGATAGCCGCCGAATATGAGGCCAATCACGACGACTACAACGCCATTTTGGTCAAGGCTTTGGCCGACCGGTTGGCGGAAGCCTTCGCCGAACGGATGCATGAAAGGGTGCGGACGGAATTCTGGAGCTATGCGCCGGGAGAGCAATTCGATAATGAGGCGCTGATCGCGGAGAAATATCGCGGTATCCGCCCGGCGCCCGGCTATCCGGCCTGTCCCGATCACACGGAAAAAGAGACCTTGTTCCGTCTGCTCGACGCGGAAGCGCAAACCGGCATTTCCATTACCGAAAATTTCGCGATGCATCCCGGCGCGGCGGTGTCGGGCTGGTATTTCGCCCATCCGGAAGCCCGCTATTTCGGGGTCGGCAAGATCGGGCGCGATCAGGTGGAAGATTATGCCGCGCGCAAGAATCTGCCGGTGCCGGAAATTGAACGCTGGCTGGCGCCCAACCTCAATTACAATCCTTAACGCCGCCGCGGTGCGGCGGTTTCTCTAGGGCGCCGGTTCGACCGGGTTACCGTCGGAATCAACCGGCACGCCGCTCTTCGTATTTTCGCCCGGCAGGGTCTCATCAACCTCATCAATCCGCGGCTGGCTCTGTGGCGGCACAATGATGCCGGGACGTTTGCGGCCAAGCGGCTTGTAATTGGGAGCCGAAACCTCCCGCATCATCAGATCGACGCTCTTGCAGCGGAGCCCGCCTGGTTTTGTCGAATCTTCCGAAATGGTGACCGTCCCTCCGCCGGTCACCTTTACCTGTTTCTGAATATTATGAGAGCAGTAAAGCGGGTTGCGGGACTTGCTGCGCACCGTCAGATACACCAGCCCGTGCTGCGATGTCCCCGGATTGCAGCGGTGATCGAACCAGTCGCAGCAGACCCTCTCTCCGGGCCGCACCAGACGATACCATTTCCCGAGCGGGTTATAGGAGGCGAGCTTTACCCGCATCTGCTTTGAAGCGTCATTGATGACGCAATAAGCGTCCGCCGCACCCGGCAGCGCCACGCAGAAAACGCCAATCGCAAAAAGAAAACCGCGCATCGCGAACCCCGTCTCTCTGAGACAGAAATATGGGGCCCGGCGCGCGGTTTTCAAACGGCTTGAGAGGCGGCTACTCCGCCGCCTGTCCAGAGGCGCCGTCCTTTTCCTTCTCCACGACCTCGGCATCGACATAGACCTTGCCGCCGGTTTCCTTGAATTTCCGGGACATGTCCGCCATGCCGCTTTGAGCGAAATCGCGGACTTCCTGACTGATTTTCATTGAGCAAAATTTCGGCCCGCACATGGAACAGAAATGCGCCACCTTGGCGCCTTCGGCCGGCAGGGTCTGGTCGTGGAAATCCTCCGCCGTTTCCGGGTCGAGTGCCAAATTGAACTGATCGCGCCAGCGGAATTCGAACCGCGCCTTGGACAAAGCATCGTCACGCTGTTGTGCGCCCGGATGACCTTTTGCCAGATCGGCGGCATGCGCCGCCAGCTTGTAGGTCACCACTCCCGCCTTCACATCGTCGCGGTTGGGCAGGCCGAGATGCTCCTTTGGCGTCACGTAGCAAAGCATAGCGGTGCCGTACCAGCCGATCATCGCGGCCCCGATGGCGCTGGTGATGTGATCGTAGCCCGGCGCGATATCGGTGGTGAGCGGACCAAGCGTATAAAACGGCGCCTCGTCGCAGGCCTCCAGCTGCTTGTCCATGTTTTCCTTGATCAGATGCATCGGCACATGGCCCGGCCCCTCGATCATTACCTGCACATCGTGTTTCCAGGCGATCTTGGTCAACTCGCCCAGCGTCGTCAGTTCGGCGAATTGAGCCTCGTCATTGGCGTCGGCGATCGCGCCGGGACGCAGACCGTCGCCGAGAGAGAAGCTGACGTCATAGGCCTTCATCACCTCGCAGATTTCCTCGAAGTTGGTGTAGAGGAAGCTCTCTTCATGATGGGCGAGACACCATTTTGCCATGATGGAGCCGCCGCGGCTGACGATGCCGGTCACTCGGCTGGCGGTCATCGGGATGAAAGGCAGGCGAACGCCGGCATGGATGGTGAAGTAATCCACCCCTTGTTCGCACTGTTCGATCAGCGTGTCGCGATAGATTTCCCAGGTCAGGTCCTCGGCGATGCCGCCGACTTTTTCCAGGGCCTGATAGATCGGCACGGTACCGATCGGCACCGGCGAATTGCGGATGATCCATTCGCGGATATTGTGAATGTTGTCGCCGGTGGACAGATCCATGACCGTGTCGGCGCCCCAGCGGATCGCCCAGACCATCTTGTCGACCTCTTCCTCCGCGGTGGAGGCGACGGCCGAATTGCCGATATTGGCGTTGATTTTCACCAGGAAATTCCGCCCGATGATCATTGGCTCGATTTCCGGGTGGTTGATGTTGGACGGAATAATCGCCCGGCCGCGCGCGATCTCGTCACGCACGAATTCCGGCGTCACATAATCCGGGACCGCCGCACCAAAGCTGTTGCCACCCTGGCTGTTGGCTTCCGCCGCCGCCTCGCGCCCCAGATTTTCACGGATCGCGATATATTCCATTTCCGGCGTGACGATGCCGGCCCGGGCGTAGGCCAGCTGTGTCACCGCCTTGCCGTCCTTTGCGCGCAGCGGGCGCTTTATCTTGTTGGGAAATTCTGGCACCGCGCCGTGGGCGCGGGCGTTGAAGCCGTTATCGATCGGCTTGGTTTCGCGTCCGTCATATTCTTCTACATCGCCCCGCGCCCTGATCCAGGAATTGCGTAGATTGGGCAGGCCGGCGTCGATATCGATTTTTACATCCGGATCGGTGTAGGGGCCGGACGGGTCGTAGGCGACGACCGGCGGCTCGGTGTCGCCGGTTTGCGCGATCTCACGCATCGGCACGCGGACGTCCTTGTGCTGCTTGCCTGTGACATAAATCTTGCGCGAGGCAGGCAGCGAACCGGTGGTTACGCCGCGTGTAAAGGCTGTGTCGTCTGGCATGAATTCCTCCCTTATGCATCGACGGACAACCCGGAAATGGCTGGAAGAGGAAATCGGGGTGAGAAATGGCAGCCCGTATCCCTTCGCCGGCATTACTCGGATCAGGTTCAATGGGTCTCCGCGTTGTGCAAAAATTCACAATAATCGTATCGTGAAATTTCGGACCGGCGGGATCTCAGCCCCCTAGCGGGGCTCCCCAAGGCGTGTCGATTATTTCAATTCGACGGCGAAAGTATCCAACGCAGGGGTCGTTTTGACAATCCCCTGTTTTTTAAGGAAGGCGGCGAATGCCTCATAGCGGTTGACGTCAAGCGCGCCGGGCCGCAACGCGAAGCGCGGCAGCGTGTCCCGCCAGGCGCGCCGGTTAAGCTCGTCATCCAGCTTCTCGCGTCCCTTTATAAACAGCTTCCAGCTTTCCTGCGGATGGTTCACCAAATACTGCACGCCGGCCTCGATGGCATTGACGAACTTGCGCATCTCGGCGCGCTTCAGGTCCTTGCGGTTGGCGACGACGATCAGCTCGTCATAGGCGGGCACGCCTTCCTCCTCGACATAGAACGCCTTGCCCGCTCGGCCCTTGAGGTCGAGCTGGTTGAGCTCGAAATTGCGGAATGCGCCGATTACCGCATCGACCTTGCCAGAGATGAGCGCGGGGGAGAGGGCGAAATTCACGTTGATGAGCTCGATATCCTTGAGCGTCATCTTGTGGCGCGCCAGCATCGCGGAGAGCAACGCATCCTCGAACCCGCCGACAGAGAACCCGACCTTCTTGCCCTTAAGGTCCGCGATTGATTTGATCGCGCCGTCTTTCAGCACCACCAGTGAATTCAGCGGGGTCGCCACCAATGTCGCGATGCGGACCAGCGGCAGGCCGCGATCGGCATGGATATGCAATTGCGGCTGATAGGAAATGGCGAGATCGGCCTTGCCCGCAGCCACCAGCTTGGGCGGCGCGTTGGGATCGGCCGGCGCCTTGAATTCGACCTCCAGCCCGGCATCTTTGAAATAACCGCGCTCCTGCGCGACATAAAGCGGCCCGTGATCCGGGTTGATGAACCAGTCGAGCAAAACCGTCAGCTTCTCGGCGGCGAATACGGGCGCCGTTGCGGTCAACGCGACGGCCAGCGCGGCCGCCGTCAAGAAATTCTTCATACCAATCTCCCTTGTTTTCGCGTGCTACCAGCGGATATAGCGGCGCAGCGCGGCGTCTATCGAGAAATACAGGATGCAGGAGAAGATGGCCAGCACAAGCAGCGCCGCGAACATCACCTCGATCTGCAGCCGCGCATTGGCGTGCAGCATCAGATATCCCAGCCCGGCGCTGGACCCCACCCATTCGCCGACAATGGCGCCGATGGGGGCGACGGCGGCGGCGACGCGAAGCCCCGACCCGAAGGCCGGCATGGCGGCGGGCAGCCGGATACGGAGAAGCGCTGTGCGGCCGGTCGCGCCCATGACCCTGGCGAGGTCGAGCCAGCCCTGTTCCGTGCGTTTCAGTCCGTCATAAAAGGCCGCGGTCACCGGGAAAAAGATGATCAGCACGGCCATGGCGATTTTTGACGCCGCGCCATAGCCCAGCCAGAGAACCAGAATGGGTGCCAACGCGAAGACCGGGACCGCCTGGCTGATCACCAGCACCGGCATCAGCCAACGTTGCGTTGGCCGCCACATCACCATGACCAGCGCGCTGCCGCCGCCGAGGATTGTGCCGATCACAAGCCCGGCGATGATTTCGGCGAAGGTGATGACGGCATGTTCCGCCAAGAGATCGTATTGCTCCAGAAGCGCCGTCAGCACCTTGGCGGGGCCCGGCAGAATGTAATCCGGCGCCCCGCTGATCCAGACAATGATCTGCCAAAGCGCAATCAGCCCGGCGAAGATGATGGCGGGACGGATGAGCCTAGCCATTGATGCCGCCGATCAGATTGAGGATTGCCGCCTGCGCCGCGGCCATGCCGTCCCCGTCGATCCGCCGGGGCGTCGCGCCGGGCGGTAGCGGATCAAGCTGTGTCAGCGCGGCCGGACGCCCCGACATGACGAAGATGCGATCGCCCAGACGCAGCGCCTCCAGCGGGTCGTGGGTGACCAGCAGCACGGTTCGGCCAGAGAGTATTTCCGCCGCCAGATCCTGCAGCTCCAGCCGTGTGATCGCATCGACGGCGGAAAAGGGCTCATCCATCAAAACGACCGGCCGGTCCTCGAGCAGCGTGCGCGCCAGTGCCGCGCGCTGCCGCATGCCGCCGGAACAGGCATCGGGATAGAAATTCGTTTCTTGCGCCAGCCCCACCCGGCCAAGCAGATCCCGCGCCCGCTCCAGCCCGCTGCCTTTCGGCCCGCCGCGCAGCCGCTCGCCGATGGCGACATTTTCCGCCAGGGTCAGCCAGGGCATCAGCAAATCCTGCTGCGCCATATAGGCAATATTTCCGCCGCTCTCCGCCACGCCCGCGATTGCCATCGCGTCGGCGCGCGCGTCGTTTTCCAGTCCGGCGATCAGACGCAATAGCGACGATTTGCCGACCCCGCTCTTGCCCAGCAGACAGGTCCAGCCACCCTCCGCGAGGTTCATATCGACACCGTCGAACAATACTTCCCCGTCATAGGAAAGGCGCGCGCCTTCGATATAGGTGGCGTTGGGGGGGAGTGTGGTCATCTACGTTACTTCGCGGCCAACCACGCCAGCCAGAACAGCCTGGGCGGCAGGGTAAGCGCGACACTCAACCCGATCACTTTTTTAAAGGGGAGGTGACTCACCGGCAATTGTTACTCCGCCGCCAACACACTCTCCCGCGGCTCATCGCCCCAACGGCGGATGAAACGGTTGAGCGCGGCGAAATCGGGCGGCACGCTCTCATCCGTATAGCCCGGGGTGAAGAGCAGCATGCGGATCAGATGGCGGCGGCGTTCCGGCTCGGGCCAGTCCTCGTAATCGGTGCGGCTATGCACCGTCAGGTGATTGTTGAGAAGCTGGATATCGCCCTGTTCGAACATCATGTCGAGGCGGATATCGTCGCGCGTCGCCAGTTCGTTGAAATAGGCCATGCCCTCCAGCTGCGCGTCGGTCAGGCGCGGCACGTTGTCATAGCGTTGCGCGCTTTCGACATATTTCATACCGAAGCGTGAGAAAAACCGGCCCTGATGGATGGCGAAGGTCGGCGCGATGTAATA
>Ga0181589_10003044_pt1 | contig 13293 bp, 8 predicted proteins | sample 071ome_25_FD_132444 | JGI IMG/M metagenome (GOLD analysis project Ga0181589, IMG submission 132444) | Coastal salt marsh microbial communities from the Groves Creek Marsh, Skidaway Island, Georgia - 071410BT metaG (megahit assembly) | ecosystem: Environmental > Aquatic > Marine > Intertidal zone...
CGACGTCGACGCCAACAAGAGACGTAAGAGGACGACCGAGGAGGATTTAAAGACCACGATGGACGTGACGACGACGACGACGCCGATGGAGATCGACGAGGATTTACACTCTCGACAGTTGGCGGTGTACGGACGAGACAGTTTCCGACGATTGGCCGGCGCGCGCGTGCTCGTGATCGGGGCGAGAGGACTCGGGGTGGAGATCGCGAAGAATGTCATCTTGGCGGGGGTGCGAGGGACGACGGTGTGCGACGACGAATCGTGCGCGTGGAGCGATCTCTCGTCGCAATTTTACGCGAGCGAAGCGGACGTTGGGAAGATGACCGCGACGCGCGCCGAGGTGTGCCGTGGGAAATTGCAAGAGTTGAACCCGGCGGTGGCGGTGAGCGCGATGGCGAGACGGGACGTAGACGCCGACGTCGTGGCGGCGCACGAGGTGGTGGTGTGCACGGAGACGAGCGAAAAGGAAGCGGCGCGTCTGAACGCGATGTGTCGAGCGAAAGGGGTGGCGTTTATCAAGGCTGACGTGCGAGGGGTGTTCGGGAGCGTGTTTTGTGATTTCGGAGACGCGTTCGACGTCGCCGACGTGGACGGCGAGGAGGCGTTGACGTGCATCGTGGCGAGCGTGTCCAACGATTCGCCGGCGCTCGTGACGTGCATCGAGGACGAGCGCGTCGAGTTACAAGACGGTCAACGGGTGACGTTCAGCGAGGTGAAGGGAATGGTGGAGCTCAACGGCGTGTCGGCGACGGTGAAAAACGTCAAAAAGCACTCGTTTGAGCTCGATTTGGACACGTCGGGCTTTTCTCCGTACGTCGGCGGCGGCATCGCCACGCAAGTCAAAGAGACGAAGACGTTGACGTTTAGGCCGTACACCGACGCGCTGGAGTCACCTGGTGACTTTTTGTTGAGCGATTTCGCCAAGATTGAGCGTTCGCCGCAGTTGCACTTGGCGTTCGGCGCGTTGGACGCGTACGCGGAAAAGTACGGCGACGCCCCGACGCCCGGTTCCGACGCCGACGCGGACACGTTCATCGCCGAGGCGCGAGCGTTGAACGCGACGCGCAAGGCGGTGGACGAGGTGGACGAGGATCTCTTGAGAATCTTCGCCAAGACGTGCCGAGGATACCTGTCGCCCATGGCGGCCATGTTCGGAGGCATTGTCGGTCAAGAGGTGGTCAAGGCGTGCACGGGGAAATTTTCACCCCTCTTCCAGTGGTTTTACTTTGACTCGGTCGAGAGCTTGCCGGAGACGTTGACGGAAGAAGATCTCGCCCCGCGAGGCGATCGATACGACGGACAAGTCGCGTGCTTCGGTCGCGCGATGCAAGAGAAAATCTTAAACCAAAAGATTTTCCTCGTCGGCGCCGGCGCGCTCGGGTGCGAATTTTTGAAAAACTTTGCGTGCATGGGTCTGTCGTGCGGCGAGCGAGGGCAAGTCACGGTGACGGACGACGACGTGATCGAAAAGTCAAACCTGTCTAGACAGTTTTTGTTCAGAGACTGGAACATCGGTCAAGGGAAGAGCGTGTGCGCGTCCAACGCCGCCGCCGTCATCAACCCGGCGTTGAAGGTGAACGCGCTCGAAAATCGCGTGAGTCCGGACACCGAGGACGTCTTCGACGACGACTTTTGGCAAGGTTTGGACGTCGTCGTCAACGCGTTGGACAACGTCAACGCGCGTCTGTACGTCGACAGTCGATGTGTCTACTTTCAAAAGCCGTTGCTCGAGAGCGGCACGCTCGGCACCAAGTGCAACACACAAATGGTCATTCCAAACATGACGGAGAATTACGGCGCGTCGCGCGATCCGCCGGAGAAGAGCGCGCCCATGTGCACGCTGCACTCGTTTCCGCACAACATCGATCACTGCTTGACGTGGGCGCGAAGCGAGTTCGAAGGCGCGTTCGAAAAGGCGCCGGCCGAGGCCAACTCCTACCTCTCGAAACCGGACGAGTACCGATCGGCGGCGCTCGGAAACCCGGACGCGTCGACTCGCGAAAACGTGGAAAAGGTGGCCGCCGTCTTGTTGAGGAGCGCGTGCGCGACGTACGAAGAGTGCGTCGCGTGGGCGCGCACGCAGTTCCAAGAGCAGTTCCACGATAAGATTTTACAACTCACCTTTACGTTTCCGGAGGACGCGGTGACGTCCTCGGGCTCTCCGTTTTGGAGCGCGCCGAAACGTTTCCCGAGACCCGTCGTCTTTTCATCCTCGGACGTCGCGCACATGACGCTCATCCGCGCCTTGGCCAATCTCAAGGCTGAACTCAGCGGCATCGATCGCCCGGCGGCGGGCGTGAACGACGACGCCGCGCTCGTGCAGATGGTTGAAAAAGTCAACGTTCCCGCGTTTGCGCCGAAAAAGGGCGTCAAGATTGAAACCGATCCAAAGGCAAACTCTGCGGCGTCGAACGTTCCCGAGGGCATCGACGACGAAGCCGTCATCACGGAGTTATTGGCGCGACTCGACGAGAAGCGAGCGTCGTTGGGCGCCGAGTACCGCTTGAACGTGATTGAATTCGAAAAGGACGACGACACCAACTTCCACATGGACGCCATCGCGGGTTTATCCAACATGCGCGCGCGCAACTACGACATCGCCGAAGTGGACAAGCTCAAGGCGAAGTTTATCGCCGGTCGCATCATCCCAGCCATCGCCACGACGACGGCGATGGCGACCGGTTTGGTGTGTCTCGAGTTGTACAAGGTGCTCAACGGCGCCAAGATTGAGGCGTATCGCAACACGTTTGCCAACCTCGCGTTGCCGCTCTTCGCCATGGCGGAACCCATCGCCGCCAAATCGGATTCCTTCAAGGATTTGAAGTGGAGCATGTGGGACAGATGGGTCTTGGAGGGCGATATGACGGTGCAAGAGGTGTTGGACCACTTCGAGGCGAAGGGTTTAATCGCCTACTCCATGTCCGTCGGCGCGAGTTTGGTGTACAACAACATTTTCCCAAAGCACAAGGAGCGCCTCAATCAGAAATTGAGCGAGTTGGTGCAAACCATCGCGAAGTTAGAAATTCCGGCCAAGCGTCGACACTTTGACATCGTCGTCGCGTGCGAAGACGACGACGGCGAAGATGTCGACATTCCAATGGTGTCCATTCGATTCCGTTGAGACGACGGACGACGGACGACGATTTCTTTTAGAAAGAATGAACGAACGAACAAGCGAACGAACGAACGCGCGATTCGAGGCGATTTGATTTTCTCATAATACTACACGTTTATAACACACACGGATCCATCGTTTCGCGCGCTCACGACGTCTGCAAAAGTCCCGCGAATCGCGCGAGATCGACGTACAACGCCAAGACGCACGCGTAGTTGGGCACCGTGATAAAGATGAACCACGGCAATCCTCTTCGAAACGCGGCGCCGTATGCCCACCGCACGACGAGCCACGCCCACGCGCAACGCACCCCACGCGTCCCTCCGAACACGTACGCGTGCATCAAGAGCGCCGGAAGAAGCGCCAACGACTGTTCCATAAAATTCCCCACCGTTCGATCCGCGCACAACACCTCGCGAGACGTCACGCCGGCGCGCGCGTACTTGACTTCGTACATTCGCGGCGGCGGCTCGCTCTGCTTTCTCGCCTTTGCTCGCAACCGTTGTCCCGCCTCTATGGCGGTGCAGCTCTGATTGAACAGTAATCGGTAATACGTCATCGCCCACGCGCACAGAAACCCCGCGACGTCGCGCGCGGTGCCGTCGGCGGCGGTCGTCCCGCGTCCGAGTCGCGCGAGACTCGACCACGTCATGAACATCGTCATCACCGCCATCGCGCGCACGCCCGCGCGGGTGGAGACGCGCACGGCATCGAGGACGATTGACTCATCTTTTCGCGCGTTTCGTCCCTCCGCGCGCGTCGTCGTCGACATCGCGCGACAGAGAGTGATGCGCGACGATTCGCCGCTCGGCCAAAAGTGCACAGGCTGGAGACACGAGTCCCTCCGCCTTGAGTCACGAACGGTGAAAATGCTTTTCGCCAGGGACGAAAAGGTGACCCGGATGACGCCGCCGTTCTCCGTGGGACGCGCACAAGTCGACGCGCGGGCGGCGACGACGGTGACGGCGAGCGCGCGGCGTGCGTGTGTGCGCCCTCGCGTTCGAGACGACGCGCGTCGCGGTGACGACGACGACGACGACGACGACGACGACGACGACGATCATGAACTTTCCGATTCGGGACGCGATCGTCCCCGCGACGGCGCGGACGATTCCGAAGCATCCGCGCGCGCGTGGACGCGGAATCACCGCGGCGTGGACGCCAACGCGCGGTGATGGATGTCGTCTCGCCATGGCGCGCGCGTGGGGCGGGTCGTCGTCGATGAGGGCGCCGCGAGGGGGCGAGGGAGACGCGCTCGGGCGAGGGCGCCGACGCGCTCGGGGGAACGCCGTGAGCGACAGCGGGTTGGATGCGGCGGCGGCGGCGGCGGCGCGCGAGCGCGAGCGTGATGTCGCGGCGAGGTGGGCAGGTGCGATGGCGGAGCGGACGGCGAGCGGGTCGCAGGCGAGCAGGTCGGCGGCGGGCGACCAAGACGCCGCCGTGGGCGAGACGTGTCTGATGGCGGATGGAATATGGGAAAAACTTCGCGAGGAGGCGAAACAGGACATCGAGACGGAACCTGCGCTGGCGAGCTACCTGTATTCCACCATCCTGGCGCATAAGAGCGTCGATGACGTCTTGGCGTTTGTCTTGGCGAACAAGTTGCGAAACAACGTCTTGTTGGATTCGCAGTTGTTGGAACTTTTTAGGTCGCAGCTGAAAAAACACCCCGATCTCGGTCGAAAGTGCGTGGCGGACATGCAGGCGGTGTACGAACGCGATCCCGCGTGCGATCGATACCTCGGCGTGATGCTCTTCTTTAAAGGTTTCCAGGCAATTCAGGCGCAACGCGTCGCGCACACGCTCTGGCGAGAGAATCGCAAGGCGCTCAGTTTTCTGTTACAAAATCGAATCTCCGAGGTGTTTCACGTGGACATTCACCCCGGCGCCGTGCTCGGACAAGGAATGATGATGGATCACGCCACGGGCGTCGTCATCGGCGAGACTGCCGTCGTCGGTGAAAACGTATCCATCCTCCACGGCGTCACTCTCGGCGGCACGGGCACGTCCACCGGCGTTCGTCACCCGCGCATCGGCGACGGCGTCGTCATTGGCGCCAACGTCACCATCTTGGGTCCGATCAACGTCGGCACCGACACAAAAATCGGCGCCGGTTCCGTCGTTCTCGAAGATTTACCCTCGGGTTCCACCGCCGTCGGCATTCCCGCGCGCGTCATCAACCGCAGCGGCGCCGAGCCCGAACAACCCTCGCTCTCGATGGATCAAACGTCGTACATCACCGATTATTTCATCTGAGCCTTGTTTTGCGCGTGTAAAAGTAATCACCATTCATTCATCCCCGCGTGCGCGCGTGCCCCCGCGACGACGACGATGCGAACGCGCGCGCCGTTTGAGAGACGTTTCGCGCTCGAGACAAAAACGTTTTCACACCGTCATCTCCGCGAATGAAAGCATCTGAGCTTTCATCCGCAGACCTCCGCGGTCGGTGGGAGGTGTCGCCGCGCGTCGTTGACGACGCGAACGCGCGCGTCGGTGCAGCGCGCGGAATCCTTCGCGTTCGTTCGTTCGTCGCTGCGCGCGACGCGTCGAATCAATCAATCCGCGCGACGACTCGGAAAACCATTTTTCATTTCAATTTAAACGCAACGCGCGCGGTGACGAGACGGTGCGACGATGGTTGGAAGGGAGTCATCGCATTTTCGCGCGTCGTTCGTGCAAACGCTCGTGAGCGTCGCGCGCGCGGGCGACGTGGAGGCGCTCGTCGTCGCGTTTTTGGTTTTCGGCGCGCTCTTGCTGGCGACGGCGGCGGCGTGGCGGGCGTGGGCGCGGACCGAGGCGACGGCGAAGGGGGCGCGGACGCGCGTGTCAGTGGTGAAAGTCGACTCGAAGAAGAGCGCGGTGGGTGGTGTGGACGGCGATGCGGCCGGCGTCGGCGGCGTCGGCGGCGCGAGTCTTCGCGCGTCGCCGTCGGGCAGAGGAGGCGGGTCGCCGAGGAGTCCGCAGAAGTTTGGGCGATCGACGTCTTGGAGAAATTCGTTCGCGGATGAGGATTTGTTATCGCCGAGGAGTTACGGCGCACCGCCGCCGCCTTTGGATCAGTGGCCGCAGAGGCCGATGTACATTACCATTCCTCCGTACGCGTCGTGCGAACATTTGAGCGGAGACTTGACGGTGAACGGAGAGGTTCCCATCGAGTTTGAGACGCCTCTGTTCAAAGGGAAGCTGATCTGTCGATTTAAAGGGTTTAATACCCCGCCGAACGCGGCGAACGGGGCGAAAGAGCGCGTCGACGCGTACTTTCGCGGTAAGAAGAGATTATTTCAGTACGTTGTGCAGGGACGATTTAAGCGAGAGGTGGACGTGGGCGAAGCCTTCTCGGGACACGAATTCGTGAAACCGTTGGAGGGAATCCCGAGCAGATTCATCGTCAAGACGATACTAAAGTTTCTTCGTTCGATGAATCCGGGCATACAGATGAACGTATTCACCGCTCGACCGAGAATCTGGTCGAGTTTAGCGGGCACGGCGCAGGTCATCTCCGCGGACGCCCCCGGATGCGAGCCGGACATCTTGCGCGTCATGGAGATTAAGGAAAATACCGCTCGGCTCGGTGGGGTGTTCGCGAAAAAGCCACATTCGAGCAAGAAGCGTCGAAGGATTTTTTCGAGCGCGAGACTCGCGCACAAGTACACGTTTTCCCCCGACGACGTGTACACGTTTGATTTTTACCAGCACCTCTTCGATCCGGTGACGTACAGTCTTCAGGTTGGCGGCGTCGGCGTCTTGCGCGTCGATTTCTCCAGACACTCCGCAGGTCAACCCGCACAAATGATGGCTCGAACGAGCAATCCGGGCGAGTATCTGTTTTGCTTTTGTCTCTGGCACGAAAATGTCTATCGAGCGCTCGAGCGGTCGGCGTCGCGAGACGCCGCGCCGACGCGCGCGCCGAAACCGACGCCTCGCCCCTCCGCCTCCTCCACCGCCTTCACCCCGGCGTACGCCCGCGCGGTTACCCACAAAATCTTCTAGCTCTCGCCCGTCTGTTTTTAATCGATCGCATCGCGCCGCGCGCACCGTTTCCGTTCCTTCTCGCTCGCGACCCCTCGTTCGATGAGTCACGCGAGTCCCTCCTCGGCGAGGTGGGCGACGTGAAGTCGTCGCCCTCATTCACTCGCGCGTCGCGAGGACGCGTGTCGAGTGCGCGCGTGCGGGGCGTGTGAGCGAACTCGTCGTCGACGTCGTCGTCGTCTCTCGTGCGCCGACTCGCGCGTTCGAGCGATGGCGCACCTCGTCGCGGCGTCGAACGCGCGCGCGGCGGAGCCGGCGGCGGCGGCCGTGGGGAAGGATGAGGACGCGCCCACGACGACGGCGTCGACAGGGAAGAAGGGACGGTATCGCAAAGAGAAACCGTGGGATCACGATGGGATCGATCACTGGTCGGTGACGCCGTTCACCAAGGAGGATAATCCCTCGGGCGTACTCGAGGAGAGCTCGTTCGCGGTGCTCTTTCCCAAGTATCGCGAAAAGTATCTTCGGGAGACGTGGCCGAGCGTGACCAAGGCGCTCAAGGAACAAGGAGTGGCGTGCGAGTTGAATCTTGTCGAGGGTTCGATGACGGTGCGGACGACTCGGAAGACGTTCGATCCGTACATCATCATCAAGGCGAGAGATTTGATAAAGTTGCTCAGCCGCTCGGTGCCGGCGCCGCAGGCGTTAAAGGTGCTCGAAGACGACACGAACTGCGACGTGATCAAGATTGGGGGAATGGTGAGGAATAAGGAGCGTTTCGTCAAGCGAAGACAACGTTTGATCGGCCCGAACGGATCCACGCTCAAGGCGATCGAGATGTTGACGGGGTGCTACGTGTTGGTGCAGGGGAATACGGTTTCCGTGATGGGAGGATGGAAGGGGTTGAAAACGGTGCGCAAGATTGTCGAAGACGCGATGTCGAACACGCATCCGATCTATCACATCAAGGAACTCATGATCAAGCGCGAGCTGGAGAAAGATCCCGAGCTCGCGACGCAGAGTTGGGACCGTTTCTTGCCAAAGTTTAAAAAGAAGAATGTGCAACGCAAAAAGCCGTCGAAGATTGGCAAGAAGGAACGCGCCGTGTTCCCGCCAGCGCCGGTGATGAGCAAGATAGACAAACAGATCGAGTCCGGGGAGTACTTTTTGTCCAAAGAGGCCAAGGAGAGAAAGGCGGCGTACGAAAAGTTGCAAAAGCAAAAGGAGGCCAAGACGGAGAATCAAAAGAAGCGCCAAGAGGCGTTCGTCGCGCCGAGGGAAGAAGAGCGACCCGCGCGCGCCAAGACTTCAAAGTCGCCCGCGGACGAAAACGTCGACGCCGTCGCCGCGTCGCTCAAGGCGAAGAGCAAGGCGAAAAAGGAGGAAGAGCGGCGTTCCAAGGTTTCCGCCTCCTCCTTTGTCATCGGCGGAGGCGATTCGGACAAGAAAAAGAAACGGGATTGGGACGACGACGGGACGGAAAAGAAGGCGAAAAAGGAAAAGAAGGCGAAAAAAGAGAAAAAGTAACGACGACGCGACGACTGTCCACAGTTCTCGAAACGTGTTTTAATCGAATCATCACAAATGTAGTAAGTACTGCGCCGTATGCCGCTTCGCGAATCGGTCACGGTGTCGTCACCGTCGGTAAAAGGGAAAGGGCTTCTCCTTTGTGTAAGATTGGAGAAAGAACTCTCGGCGCATGTCACCGAACTCTATAGTCTCAAAATGTGTCGTTTTGACTCGCTTGACTTTTACATACGAATGTTCGCGCCGTCAGCCGCGAGGGTGGGCTAGGGTCTAGCGGGGCGCGTCCGCCGAGGCCGTGGCGTCGGTGATAGGCGCCGCCGCATCACTTTTTCACTCCGCGAATCATCCCGTATTGCATCAAACCCTCTCCGAACGCGCGACGCATGCGCTCGAGGCAGATGATGTCTCGCAACGTCTTGTACCAAATCTTCGGCCTCGAGAATACGGGGAGCGGATCGTAGACGCCCGCCCAGATGGAATGACGCCAACTCACGATGGTTTGCTTGGTCCAATCATCGCTCTGCACTTTGGTCATCGCGCCGGTGTTTTCCGCCAACGAGCAGTAATCCTTGATGGAGATAAAGTACGGATGCGCCCACTCGTCGTACAAAAATTGCAACTTTGACTTTTCCTCCGTTGTGAGCGCCGGCGGCGTGTGTCTCTGACACCACGTCGCGATGACGAGCGTACCTCCGGGTTTCAGCACGCGCACCATTTCTTCCACGTATTGTTTTTTATCCGGCATGTGTTCTCCGCTCTCGCACGCCCACACCATGTCGAAGGAATCGTCTTCGAATTCCATCGCCAACGCGTCCATGACTCTGAATTTGACGTTTGGAATGTTTTGCGCCGCCGCCAGCGCCGTCGCGCGCTCAGCCTGTTTCGCCGACAGTGTGATTCCCGTCACTTCAGAAGCCGATCCCACGCACTTGGACGCTAATCGTCGCGTGGCGCCGCCGATGCCGCACCCGACATCTAATATTTTCATCGGTTTACCTCCGCCGTTGTCCGCCTCAACCCCGCTCCACGCGTACATCTCATCCACGAAATCCTCCTTGGCCTCGATGAAATCTTTCACGCGGTGTCCGAAGAGCGTGCCCGCACCCCGGGCCAAGTCCTCATCCTTGTAATACCCGAGATGAATGTGTTCTCCCCAGTAGTATTCTAAAATTTGTTCCTCCGTCCACGCGTCGTACTCCGACCCCACCGTGTTCTCCCCGGGCACGTACGTGCGACTCGGCGTGTCCAAAATCGACTTGGCCTTGATGACGCCGTACGCCAATGCCAATCCCGCCAACGCCGACGCCAACTGCGTCGCGTAATCAACGTCCCGAGACGTCACCGGTCGCCATCTCGTCGCGCCCGTCGTCTCGGCGCCCACCGTCGCCGACGTCGCGAGATCGCTCGTCCGCCTCGCGCTCGCACCCGAACGTCTCGGCGCTAAATCCTCCATCGCGTTCTTCCTCGCCCCCGTCTCGCTCTCGCTCGCGCTCGTCGTCGTCGAATTCGTCGCCGCGCCCGAAATAGAGATGGAACACCACCGTCTCGTACGCGTCGAGTTCGCCGTCGCGCGCTCGCGGCGTCCACCCACGCGCGCACCGTGCGTCGACGACATCGCACCCGTCTTCACCGTCGCCATCATCGCGCGCGCGTCGATCGCTCTCGCGCGTCGGCCAGTGACGATTGTTGACTTGACTTGTGCCGACACTTCACTTTCGAGCGCGCGTCGATCGAACGACGACCGAGCGAGGCGAGGCGTGGGACGCGCGGTGACGACGACGACGACGACGACGACGACGATGACGCGCGCGATGATGACGACTGGTTCGGCGGTGACGACGGGGGCTGGGGCGCGCGCGAGAGGGGCGCACGCGCGACGATTGGTGAATCGTCGTCACCCGTCGAACGGACGTCGAGCGACGACGACGACGACGGCGGCGGCGCTCAAGGACGGTGAACGCGTGACGTTACACTACAAAATGACTCTCGCGGACGGTACCGTGATCGACGACACGAGGAGCGAGGCGAGACAGGGGCAGCCGGTGACCATAACCATGGGCGACGGCGCGTTGTTCCCAAAAATTTCCGAGGCGTTGAGCGACATGTCCGAGGGTGAGAAGAAGACGGTCGTTTTGCTCGCCGCTGACGCGTTCGGGGCGAGAGAAGACGCCAAGGTGCAACGTTTTCCTCTGTCCCCGGAGGAGGCGGAGAGCATGAAATCGCAAGTGCAAGTCGGACAACTCGTGCAGCTTCCGGACGGTTCGCGCGCGCTCTGTCTCGCGCTGGACGCCGAGAGTCTGACGCTGGACATGAACCACCCGCTCGCGGGACAGGACTTGACCTTTGAACTCGAACTCGTCGAAGTGAGCGAGGGTTTGAAGATTTTCGGCACGCCCATGGTCCAATTGAAAATGTGAGAGAGAGAAGGGGGCGCGACGAGACGTCGCGTCGCGTCGACGCGCGTCCAGCCGGCTCGGGTGTCGAGTTTCTTTTTGATGTGTTGTTTTGTTCGCTTTGTAATCGATGTTGACAGAGATCGTGGCGCATTTCACGCATTTCGTATCATCCGCGTCGCGTTGCGCGGCGTCTCGTCGACGCCCCGCGTTCGCGTTGCGCGGCGTCTCATCGACGCCCCGCGTTCGCGTTGCGCGCCTCCGTCGCGTCACGTCGCGCCTCGCGTCATGTCGTCCACGTTGCGTCGACTCGCGTCGGCCGCGACGCGTCGCGCGCGCTCGAGCGCGTTCGCCCAACCATCACCGTCGTCATCCACTGTCCTCGCGCGTCCGCTCTCCTCCAGCGCGCACCACGCGACGACCGTGCTCTGCGTTCGCAAGGATGGACAAACCGTCGTCATGGCGGACGGGCAGGTGACGATGGGGAGCGAAATCGTGAAACCGAACGTAAAGAAAGTGCGCGTGATTCAACCGGGCGTCGTTGGTGGGTTCGCGGGCGCCACCGCGGACGCGTTCACGCTCTTTGAACGGTTGGAGACGAAATTGGAGGAGCACCCCGGACAGTTGACGCGCGCGTGCGTGGAGCTCGCCAAGGCGTGGCGCACGGATAAGTTTTTGAGAAAACTCGAGGCGACGATGATCGTGGCGGATAAAGATTCGAGTTTTCAAATAACCGGATCGGGAGACGTGTTAGAACCGCACGATGGGGTGATCGGGATAGGAAGCGGCGGGTCGTACGCGTTGGCGGCGGCGAGGGCATTGCTCGACTCGCCGGGCATGTCGGCGTACGACATCGCGAAGAAGGCGATGACGATCGCGGCGGACACCTGCGTGTACACGAATCATAATTTTACGCATCAAATCATCGGGGGAGAGGACGCGACGACGAGCGCGAAGGATGACGGCGAGGCGGAGGGCGAGGCGTCTTCGTCTTCGTCTTCATGACGTCGTAGGACGAAATTGTAAGAAGGATCGATACCGTTTATTATGTTTCTCGCACTGCGGTTTTATTACAACAAATCGAGCGTCGCACGCGCGCATGAGCAATCAATCAATCAATCAATCGGTGAACGAACAGGACTACTCCATGTCGTCGAAGACTTCTAAATCGGCGGGCACCGGCTCGGGCGAACGCGCATTCGCCGCGTCGTCCGTCGGCTCTTCTTTGACGTCGTGCCACACGTCCACCGTGGCGAAGCCATCGTTTACGGCTCCCCCCGGAGACTTGACGGGCGACGGCGCGGCGTGCTCTTCGACGCCGGCGTCACCCGCGTCCAAGCGCGGGCGGACACGTCGTTCGGCGGACGCGTCGTCGACGGCGAGTTGAAAACGCTCGGCGAATAAGAACGCGGATGTCTCACCGCGCGCACGCGCGAAACGCACCTCTTTCGGTTCGGGTGGACGTTTTCCCAGCGCTCGCGCTTCGAAGACGTCGCGATAATGCGCCAGCGTCGGGTTGAGCGTCTCCCACGGCATGGGCGCGTTTTCGTCGAGCGCGTGCGCGTCGATGAATGCGCGCGCGGCGTCGAGTCGTTCGTCTCCAGAGTCCACGCGGTCCCGAGGTTTCGGGAGGGAATATTCGTTGTAATCCTCCTTGAACGGGAGCGGCGTGTACAACAGAAAATCACCCGCGTCTGTAAAGTGCGGCGTCAACGCGCCGATGTGAATCGTCGTCGTCGATTCCGTCCACGCGCCGCGCACGAGAAGCGCCAATTTCGCGTCATCCAATGCTCTCGCCAGCGCGCTCAGCGCGGTCGCGTCCGACTTAGCTCGATCTTTACTGATTCCCGTCGTCTTCGTCGACGGTTGTGGCAACACGAGCGACGGTTCGCCGACGCTCAGCCACAGCGGCGCCTCGTCGAGACGAATCGACCCGATGACTTTTAAACCTTTGTCGAATCGCATCGACAATCGCTGTTCCATCTCCGTGTCGATCGGCACGTGTTGCTTGCCGTATCGAAACGCCTTGACGTGTCGCTCGACTGGGACGAGTTCGCCGTCCAAATCGTTGACGTTTTTATACGCGACGTCGACGAGCGCTCGATGCGATTCATCCGGCCTGTCGGCTAAATCTTCCGAATACTTGTTCAGTTTCACCGGCGGCGCCTCCGTGTTCAGTTTATACAGCCCCACGTTGACGAAGGCGTTAAAACCAAAGGAGAGCGTGCCGCGATACCCGGGTGTCGGACGCACGCGCTTGATTTGTAAATCAATCAACGTCTTGGACGC
>Ga0181589_10003054_pt1 | contig 13262 bp, 14 predicted proteins | sample 071ome_25_FD_132444 | JGI IMG/M metagenome (GOLD analysis project Ga0181589, IMG submission 132444) | Coastal salt marsh microbial communities from the Groves Creek Marsh, Skidaway Island, Georgia - 071410BT metaG (megahit assembly) | ecosystem: Environmental > Aquatic > Marine > Intertidal...
CCTCGGATTTATCTGAAAATCAAGACGTTGATCAAACACTTGATGAAAACCAAACTCTAGAGGAAAATAATGATAACCAAGAAATCCAAGAAAATAATGAGAATGTAAATGTAATAGAAAACCTGGATGATGACTTTGACTTAAGCCAAGATGATTCCGAAGAACAAAACCAAGAATCAGGTGAACTTACACTCGAAGAAATTGAAGCTGAATTAGATGCTCAAACCAAAGACATGACACAAAAAAAGAGCAAAAATTTAATTAAACCTCTTATTAGTATAGTTGTATTAATTGCTGTCTTAATAGGTGGTTATGCTGCATATCCTAAAGTTATCAATCTAATTAAAAGCTTTACGCAAAGTACTCCAAAAGCTGCACCTCCAACTCTACCGGGAAATTCGTTCGATACACCGTCCCAAAGCACAGATTTAATTGACGAAGAAATTCAACTTCCCACTAGCCTAAATGAAGAAAAAACTGAAATTGAAGAGCAAACAAGTCAAAGTGGACAAAAGCTAAGACGATTTAAAAAAGAACTTTACTTTGAATAGATAATAAAAAAACACCTTCTTTACTCAGAAGGTGTTTTTTGTATTTGTTTTTCAAGTGCAATCTTTTCGTTTTCTAGCTGAACTATCTTAAAATTACTTAACTCATCTTTATTTTCCAAAAGTGAATTAACATATTCTAGATAAGATCTCGCACCTTTCATATCAACCTCAGTTACCGGTTCAATCGATAATCCCAATACTAAAAGTTTATTTTCTTTATTATCAAAGTTAACGATTCCGCTTCTTGCATAGAACTCTAGAGTTTCATTTTCAGTTTCAACTTTAATAGTTGTAAAATCAAAACTTGTACTTAAGTCAGCATGTCTAGCAAAAACTTGTAAGTCTCCACCTTTAGAGCCAAGGCTAACGGAGTTAACCTCTGACTCATAAAGATTTTTTTCGGTAGATTGTAAAACTAAACGAAATTTATTCATAATTATTTTTTAGAGTTTTCGTGTCTTTCTAAAACTTGTTCGATATTTGCAGCGTAAGCAAAATGATTTTCATTTACTTCATCCATAGATCCATCAAGAATTTTTTGGAAACCTTTAATGGTATCATCTTTCTTAATGAAATCACCTGGAGTACCAGTAAATTGTTCAGCTACAAAGAAGTTTTGAGTAAGATACTTTTGAATTTTTCTTGCTCTATATACAGATACTTTATCTTCTTCAGATAATTCATCCATACCAAGAATTGCAATTACATCTTGAAGCTCTTTATATCTTTGAAGAGTTTGTTGTACTTGGTTTGCAATTTTATAGTGTTCTTCACCAACAATTTCTGGTTTCAAAGCTAAAGATGAAGAAGACAAAGGATCAACCGCTGGATACAATCCAAGCGAAGCTAAGGCACGACTAAGGGTAACAGTTGCATCTAAGTGAGCAAAAGTTGTAGCCGGTGCAGGATCCGTAATATCATCTGCTGGTACGTATACAGCTTGTACAGAAGTAATAGATCCAGTTTTAGTAGAAGTAATACGTTCTTGTAGAGCCGCCATATCTGTAGCAAGAGTTGGTTGGTAACCTACAGCTGAAGGAATTCTTCCTAATAGGGCAGATACTTCCGAACCAGCTTGAGTAAATCTAAAGATGTTATCAACGAACATAAGAATATCTTTTCCGTCATCTCTAAATTTTTCAGCAATTGTAAGACCTGTCAAAGCAACTCTCATACGTGCACCTGGTGGCTCGTTCATTTGCCCGAACACCATAGCAAGTTTATCAATTACTCCAGAGTCTTTCATTTCATGAATCAGATCGTTACCTTCACGAGTTCTTTCACCAACACCTGCAAATACAGAGTAACCTCCATGTCCCATTGCAATATTGTGAATTAACTCCTGCATAATTACAGTTTTACCAACTCCAGCACCACCAAATAGTGCAATTTTACCACCTTTAATAAAAGGACATAAAAGATCTACAACTTTGATTCCAGTTTCTAAAACTTGAACCGAAGGATTTTGATCAGTTAATTTTGGAGGAGCAGCATGAATCGGTCTTGATTCATTTTTAGTTTTTGAAATTTCTTTACCACCATCAATCACATCACCAGTAACGTTAAATACTCTACCTAGAGTAATTTCACCAACTGGAACAGTAATTGCTTGACCGGTATCAACAACTTCTTGATCAACTTTTAAACCATCAGTTGAACTCATAGCTACTGTTCTTACAACTCCATTACCCATGTGGGTTTGAACTTCTAGAGTTACAGTACCATTTGGTCCTTCTGCAGTTAAGGCATTCAGTAGAGCCGGAGTAGAGTTTGGAAAATAAACATCTACTACAACCCCAATGATTGAATCGATCTTACCAACATTTAAGTTTGATTTGTCGTTCATATTTATATTTATTAATTAATTTTCCATAGCGGCTTTAGCACCTGCTAATTCAGCAATTTCTTGAGTAATAGCAGCTTGTCTAGCCTTGTTCATTATCAAAGTTTTTTCTTTTACAATCTTCGAAGCAGAATCTGTAGCGTTTTTCATGGCTATCATTCTTGAAGAGTATTCTGCAGCTTTTAATTGTAAAAAGTCTTGAATAAATAATGATTTGATTAAATTTTCAAACAAACTATCAATAAATTCTTCTTGGCTAGGCTCAAAAATTGTAAAGTCTGCATCCTTTTTATTAAATTCAATTTCCATATGTCCAACGTGATCTTTAAGCATTTCATCTGAGAATGGTAAAAGAGTTTTCACAACAGGATAAGTGGTAAATGAATTTACATAGTGAGGAGCAATAATACAAACTTCTGAGTATTCTCCGCTTAGGTAAGAAGTAATAATGAAGTCAGAAACATTTAGAATTGAATCTAAATCTAATTTTTCAGGGATAGCCTCAAAATATTTTTTAACTTCAATATTGTTAGCTTTAGCTAAGTTAAAAGCTTTTTTTCCAATCACAACTAATTCTTTTTCGCTAGCTTCTTGCCACTTTTTTGATCTAGTTAATGTATTAAATAATTTTGTATTTAATGATCCACATAAACCTTTATCTGAACTGTATAATATATACATTACTTTCTTAGAGTCGGTTTTTACATTGTAAGAACAATCCGAAAATGAATCCAAGTTGTTAGATAAAATATTTAATAGGGTAGTAACATAGTCTCTTGTAGCAAGAGCTTTCTTTTGGAACTGTTGCATTTTGGAAGCAGCCACAAGTTGCATCGCTTTTGTAATTTTTTGCGTGTTTTTAATACCTGTGATCTGTTTTTTTAAGTCCAATAAAGAAACCATGATATTAGTTAAAGAAATTATTTAAAGCATCAATTAGTGAAGCTTTTACTTCATCAGTAAGTTTTGCTTCTCTATTAATAGTTGAATACAAATCTGAGTGACTTGTTTCAAGATGTCCATGAAGAGCTTGAATTTTTTCAGTAACTTGATCAATTTCAACCTTATCAAGGTAACCTTCAGATAGTGCTAATAAAGAAATTGCTTCTTGAGCCACTGAAAGTGGAGAGTTTTGATTTTGTTTTAAAAGCTCAACTACTCTTCTACCTCTGTTAAGTTGGTCTAAAGTAGTTTGATCTAATTCTGATGCAAACTGACTAAATGCTTCAAGTTCGTAATATTGAGCAAGACTCAATTTAACAGTACCTGAAAGTTTTTTAACAATGTGAGTTTGGGCAGAACCACCAACTCTAGATACCGAATTACCAGCATCAATCGCAGGACGAATACCTTTGTTAAATAAATCAGTTTTCAAGAAAATTTGACCATCAGTAATCGAAATTACATTTGTTGGAATATATGCAGAAATATCCCCAGCTTGCGTTTCAATAATTGGAAGAGCTGTAATCGAACCACCTTTAAGTGAATCGTTTAACTTCGCTGCTCTTTCAAGAAGTCTTGAGTGCAAGTAAAATACATCCCCAGGATAAGCTTCACGACCTGGTGGTCTTCTTAATAGAAGTGACATTTCTCTGTAAGAAACTGCATGTTTAGATAAATCATCATAAACAACTAAAACGTGTTTACCTTGATTCATAAAATATTCAGCAATTGCACATCCAGCGTAAGGAGCTAAATATTGCATTACAGCAGAACCTGCAGCTGGAGCTGATACAACAGTTGTATAGTCCATAGCACCTTTGTTTTTTAAAGTTTCAATAACTTGAGCAAGTTTACCTTCTCTTTGTCCGATTGAAACATAAACACAGTACATATCTTTACCTTTTTGGTTGATGATAGTATCAAGTGCAACTTGAGTTTTACCAGTTTGTCTATCACCAATAATAAGTTCTCTTTGTCCTCTTCCAATTGGTACCATAGCATCAATTGCAAGAATACCAGTTTGAACTGGTTCATGAACAGATTTTCTAGCCATTACATCTGGGGCGTTAGCCTCTAGTGGCATATACTCATCTTTTTTAATTTTAGCTTTCCCATCAAGTGGTTGACCAAGTGGGTTTACAACTCTACCTAAAATTCCTTTAGATACAGGAATACTTAAGTATCTTCCAGTTGTTGTAACTGTAGAACCTTCAGTAACCTCTAAAGATCTTTGTAGAACAAGAGCGTATATTCTTTCAGGATCAAGGTTCATAACTAGAGCTTGAACATCAGTACCTTCAATATTAAGGATTTCTGACATTTTAACTTCTTTTAAACCTGTAACACTTATTACCCCATCTTTGAATGATTCCACTACACCAACACCAGTTCTTGTAGAAGATGTTTCAATTCCTTCTAAAGCACCAGAGAGTTGATCAAGTAAGCTATTTAAAGATTTACTCATATTTGTTATACTTTTAAATTATTAATCATATTTGCATAAGAAGAATCAACGGTTTTCCCATCAAGGATGATTCTAAGTCCACCAATTAAACTTGGTTGAACGGCAAAAATTGGAAAACAAAATTTATCCATCTTATGAAAATATTCTCGAACGTTTTGTTTTAAATCAACACTCAAATTGTGTGATGATTGGATTATTACTGACTTATGATCAGCAAAATTGTTTGCTAGTGATTTTATCTCACGGTAAACAACTTGTAGGTTCGAGCTAGAAATGTATTCTACAAGCAATTTACCAAGTTCAGTTTTAACTGAGATAACTTCTTCTAAAGTTTTTTCTCTATCTTCTCTATTTTTCAAGTCAAAATTACTTGGCAAAGAATCAATCTTAAAGGCTAAACTGTAAGATAAAAATAAGCTAATAGATTTTACTAAAGAATTATTAGAAGAAACTCTTTCATTATTAAGGTAATTAGTTGTGTCTTTTAAGTCAGACAAAAACTTATCTTCTTTAACTTCTAACAAATATAATTGTAGAAAGATTGGAAGACCAGAATCTTTAATAAAATATTTTTTATCTGATTTTGTACCTTCAAAATAGTCAGAATTTTCATCTAAAAATTTAAGTAAAAGCGATAAGCTAAGTAAAATTATTTTATCAATCATTATTTAGAATTTTTAGTAAATTGATTCCAAGAAGAATCGAAACTATCATTAACTGCTTTTTCAGAGATGTTTTCAGAAACAATCTTAGATAACGCAGCTTTGATAAATTTATTTAGGTCTTCTTTAGATGATTCAAAAGCATCTAGTTTCATTTGATCAACTTCACTTTGAGCTTTAGAAATCATTTCGGATCTTTGTTGTTCAATTTCTTTAAGCATTTCTGATCTTTTAGTTTCAACAAATGATCTTAAATCCGAAAGTTCTTGGTTTAATTTTTTTTCAACCATTACTTTTTCAGCTTCAATTTCATTTAATTTTTTTTGAAACTCAGTTTGGATCAAATTCGCTTCGTCTAAACTTGTTTGAATTCCGTGCTGTCTTTTTGTAATCATTTCAGACACAGGTTTAAACAAGTATTTGTTTAAAACAATAACTAGGATCCCAAAGTTAACGATATAAATCAGTAAGCTGTGGGTGTTTATACCCAAATTGGCTAAACCTTCCATAGTATTTTAAATTAAACAGCAAATAATATAACGAATGAAACAACAAGAGAATAAATAGCTGTTGATTCACAAACCGCCATAGCAACGATCATTTTTGAGAAAATGTCATTTGCGATTTCTGGGTTTCTACCCATAGCTTCCATAGCTCTTGCAGCGATTAAACCTTCACCGATACCAGATCCAATAGCACCTAGACCGATTGATATTGCTGCTGCAATTACTTTAGCTGATTCGATTTCCATTTTTTTTTGTGTTAAATAATAAATGAAATTTTTATTCCTCTACATTCGATAGAGTCCCCGCCATATATTGAATTGACAGTAATGGAAAGACCATTGCTTGCACAAGGCCAGAAAATACTGAAAGAACAATAAATGGAATAGGTATAATAAAGTTTGTGAACGATGCAATGTAAGTAATAATTACAATCATCAATTCACCGGCAAAAACATTACCAAATAAACGTGCAGATAAAGAAATAACCTTAGCAAATTCGGTAATAATATCGAGTAATCCTAAAAAGAATTCTAAAAGGCTGTTAGCAAACTCGCCCAAAGATCTTGATTTGAAAATAGGAGCAATTTTAATAAAAGATCCGATATGTTTTAAAGGAGATGTTATTAGTGCCATAATATGAACCAAAACAACAACTATCAAAGCCATAGCAATTGGTAAATTAAAGTCACTTGTAGGAACTTTAATCAAACTTGCTGTAGTACCATCGAAATTAGCTGTAAGATCCATAATTATTGGAACAACAGAAAGTTGATTAGCAAATAAAAATACGAAAAATAAAGATACAATTAAAGGTGTCAATTTATTAGCACTTTTATGATTTGAGAAAGAAGAGTTAATCGTGTCTCGCATCCAAACAAAAGGAAGTTCAAATAAAACTTGTAATTTAGAAGGAATTATTGAAGCCTTTTTGCTAACTGCAATTGCAAATATAATAAGTAGAATATCTACGGCTAACATACCAAGCATTGCGTTAGTAATGTTAATACCCATAAAATTGAATAAAACTTCAGATTTTACACTTATTGGTGGAATTGCTAAAAGTAAATTACTAATCATTTGAAACTTGTTTTAAATATTTTTTTAAATTCCTAATTAATATAATTTGTAAAACTGGAAATGCAAGAGCAATAGAAATTATTTTACCCCATGGTGCAAGTGAAAATTTATTATCTAATAAAATTCCGATTGTAACTAATGGAGCCAATACCATAATACAATTTTTAAAGATAAACCAAGAAAGTTTATAATGCTTTTGAAACATTAAATCTTTTAAATTTGTCATTTGATTAATTAAAAACACATATATCTTAGTAGAATTAGGAAAAATATCAAGAGTCAATTTTTTTATTAATTACCTTTAAATAGACAAATATAATAATTATCATTAGAGTACTTAAAATTTGCCCCATAGAAAAACCCCAAAACAATCCTAGCTGCACATCTGGTTCTCTGAAAAATTCAACAAAAATTCTAAATAAAATATAAAAACCAGCTAAATACGCTCCTAAAAACTTAGACTGACTTGTTTTCTTTAAAAAGTTTAAAATCAAAAACAAAACCACTCCTTCTAAAAAAGCCTCGTAAAGTTGAGAAGGATGTCTCAAAACTCCATTGAAATACATACCAATCTTACTTTCTGTTACTCTTCCATATAATTCACCATTTAAAAAATTTGCAATCCTACCAAAAAAAATAGCGATTGGAATCTGTGGAACAAGTGCTTTTTGAAAATCCCTATACCTAATATCAAACTTCTTTAACGCAAATAACAAATATAAAAAAGCAAATATAAATCCACCATGAAAACTCATCCCCGAAATACCCACAAAATTTCCAAGCTCATTAAACGGCCATATTATTTCAAGAGGTCTTTCAATAAAATATGATAAATTATAAAATAACACATAAAAAACTCTTCCACCCAATATAGCCATCAAAAAAGCATTTGTGCACAGATTTTCAAAGTCCTTTCTCTTTATTTTCAAAGAATATTTCTTGATAGATCTCAGTCCCAAAAAGTAAACAGCCAAAAATCCAAAAAGGTAAGCTAGCGAATAATACTGAATACTAAACCCCAAAACGCTAAAAGAAGGGGATACCATCCCTGGTAAATTCTGCCAAAATTCTAAAAAAGACATACTCTATAATTATGTATGTCTTTATTATATATATATTCAACTAAATTACTATCTTTGTTGAATCAAAACTTTATAGTTTGAAATATCAACTAAATTCAAATCGATCTCCCCATTATTACGAGTATAAATTGCATCATCATAAAGTTTATTGGTTGATTGAGTATTCATATCTTGTAAGTAATAAGCAAAGTCCGAAACATTATCTAGGTTTCCATCATCTAAAAGATAAGTAGAATTATCATCCTTTATATCTCTACATATATATATAGAAGAGTTTTCATAAGGAATAACTTCAGTAAAATCACATCTAACTACAGTTTGTTGATCACAAGATTGAGAGTCATTAAAGATTCTAACTTGAACCTCTTGCGAGTTATCTTGATCAAATAGTTCATTTAAATCTGAATTATTTACACTTGCGTCAAACAAAGTTGTACTCGGATCCACATTTTCTCTGGTAAACACTGTTTCATAACCATCAACAGATCCGCAATCTAAATCATCAATCAAAGCACCTCTTAAATAAGTAGTATTTGCACCAAAAGCAAAAAACCAAACAAGAGCTAAAACCAAAACTCCAATACCTGCAAAGGTTAAATTTTTATTTGTAAAATCCATACAATTTATTAAATCTATCTATTATAACAAATTATACCATTACTTTCAACGATAATAAATATAAAATTCACAATGCTATTTCAGAATTAAAAAGGTCATCGAAATGCAAAAACACGACCTTTGTGTTTAAAGCCCGAATTGTCCAAACTGGCAGGGCCAAGAGGATTTGAACCCCTACTTGCGGTTTTGGAGACCGTCGTGCTACCATTGACACTATGACCCTATAAGAATGTATAAATACTTTACTAAAATCAATTCAAATTAGCAAGATAACTTGCTAATTTTTAGTTTTTGCCTTAGAATCAAGAAAAAATGAGAATTAATAAATTTCTAGCCCAAGCAGGCTACGGATCACGACGTAAATGTGAAGAATACGTTTTAGGAGGCTTAGTAAAAATCAACGGCAAAGTGATTACAGATCTTTCCACACAAGTAAAAGATTCTGATAAGGTTGAAATCAACCAAGAAAGATTAAAATCTAAACAAGATTTTTCTTACTATAAATTCTACAAGCCAAAGGGCTATGTTTGTTCCACCAATCCAGATGGAGGACCAAGTATCTTTGACTTACTACCTCTTAAACCAGGGTTAACATATATTGGAAGACTTGATAAAGATTCTGAAGGGCTTTTATTGATTTCAGACGATGGAAGGCTAACCTATAAATTAACTCATCCAAAATTTAAAAAAGAAAAAGTTTATTTAGTTAGAACAGACAAAAGTATTACAGACGGAGAAATCTCCAGAATGCAATCCGGAATGTTGATCGATGGAGTTATGACTCAAAGAGCTAAAGTTGAAAGATTAAATCAAAGATCATTTGAAATCACGCTCACTGAAGGTAGAAATCGTCAGATCCGTAAGATGTGTAGAAAACTCGGGCTTAGAGTCCATAAACTCAAAAGACTTGAAGTTGCAAATATTAAAATTAATGATCTTCAGCCTGGACAATATATTGAGTTAGATAAATCTGAAATAAACTTAATTAAGCAAGTACTAGAAAAATAAAAAAAGACTTTCACTCAGAAGGTCTTTTTTGGAGGCGGCAGTGGGAATCGAACCCACGATAAAGGTTTTGCAAACCTCTGCCTTAACCACTTGGCCATGCCGCCATGGTATAAAAAAAAATGGTGCCTAGGCCGGGAATCGAACCCGGACTTCACAAGGAAACAAGATTTTAAGTCTTGCGCGTCTACCAATTCCGCCACCCAGGCAAGCTGTAAGCACCATGTAAATCTATTGTATCAGACAAAATTTAAAAAACAAGAGATTAATTTAATTGAAAAGTTTTCAGTGAATCAATTAGTTTATCGGCTTCTAAAAAAGGATCTTGTGGGTCATAGGCTGATGTTGCAATGTAACCTTTGTTTTCCTTTGTCAAATAAACTTGCACATACTCCACCAAATCACTACTCAATTCTAGTCTTCCATTAAATCTAATTAAGATAGTTGTAGTTGGAATATTTGAAACAAGTGCACTTGTAATTTTTCTATCCAATTCTTGGTAGGTGTTTAATTGCTTTTTGTTATTTTCAATAATCGATTCAGCAAAAACTTCACTACTAACATTACTTCCAAGATCAACTTCTTCAATAATTATATTAGACGTAAAAAATTCAGATTTTTGATTTGATAAAAATGCAACCAATGCTTTATTTGAAAATTTACTTTCAAGTTGATTTTGTTTTAAAGTTTCAAAAGAAACAGGATATTGAATTCTAAACTCTTTATGCTCAAAGAATGCAAATTGATCACTCGGTAAAATAGTTGGGGTAAATGTGCTAGTTTTATCTAAGCTTCCAGATGGAGATAAACCACATCCAATTAGAAGAAAACAGCTCATTAATAAAATAGTAAATCTTTTCATGGTAAAAATTAAAACATCTATATTATAGATGCTTTAATTTCAAAACCAAAATCTAAATTAGCTGAAGCTTTATTTCTCCAATTTCAAATCTTTACCATCGAAATCGATTTTAATAAGCCCTTCAAATTTTTCTTTTAAAAGTAAATTAGCGAGTTTCGACTCAACCTCTCTTTTAAAAGCTCTATTCAAAGGTCTTGCTCCCATAACTGGGTTGTAGCCTATTTCGGCTAAAAATTCCTTTGCTTTTTGAGAAAATTCAACTGAGATATTTTTTTCACTTAGTCTTGTGTTTAACTTTTCAATTACAATATCGCATAAGCTTAAAATATTTTCCTTATTCAAAGGTGCAAAATGTATAATCTCATCAAATCTATTTAAAAATTCAGGTCTAAATGCTGCTTTCAAAGCTGAGTCTACTTTAAATCTACCCTCTTGATTTTCAGATTCATCTTCAAGCATAAATTCAGCTCCTACATTTGAAGTAGCAATAATAATAGTATTTTTAAAGCTTACAGTTCTACCCTTGGAGTCAGTTAATCTACCTTCGTCCATCATTTGTAGAAAAATATTCAATACACTTCTATGAGCCTTCTCAAGCTCGTCTAGTAGAATTATACTGTAAGGTTTAATAGAAACCTTTTCAATTAAATTTCCGCCTTCATCATAGCCAACATATCCAGCCGGAGCTCCAATTATTTTTGAAACACTGTGACTCTCCATGTATTCACTCATATCTAATCTTATAATAGAATCTTTAGATCCAAACATTGTGCTAGCTAAAGATTTAACTAATTCTGTTTTCCCAACTCCAGTAGGACCCAAAAATAAAAATGTTCCAATAGGCTGATTAGGATCATTAAGACCGGCTTTTGATCTTCTAATACAATCTGAAACTTTATTAATAGCATCACTTTGACCAACTACCATTTTTGAAATCAGCGACTCAAGCTCTAAAAATTTTTGAGCTTCATCTTCGTCAATATCCATCACAGGAACTTTTGCAATCTTTTCAATAATTTCTTTTATATCATTTACGGTAACTTTAAAGTCAGCTGTTCTTGCTAATTGAGTTTTTATCTCAGCAGCTTTTTCAAAATTTTCTTCTTCTAAAGCTTTATCAAGTTCAGATTTCAAATCTTGTCCTTCAATATTAAAAGATTTTCTAGCACAGGCTTCATCAATAATATCGATTGCTTTATCCGGTAGAAATCTATTTTGAATATATTTATTAGAAAGTTTTACTGTCTGTTTTATAGCATCATCAGCAATTTCAACTCCATGAAAGTTTTCATAGTTTTCTTTTAAACCATTAAGTATTTCAATAGACTGTTCAATACTTGGTTCGTTAACCGTAACTGGCTGGAACCTTCTTTCTAGTGCAGCGTCATTGGCAAAATACTTTTTGAATTCTTTTTGAGTCGTAGCACCAATTGTAGCAAAATCACCTCTAGCTAAAGCAGGTTTTAAAATATTAGCCACATCAAGTTGCCCTTCTTGGCCTCCAGCTCCAACTATCGTATGAATCTCGTCAATAAATAAAATCAATTCACCTTTAGAGTCTTTTAGTTTATCAATAAGTTTTTTAATATTTTCTTCAAAGGCACCTCTATATTTAGTTCCGCTTACTAAGCTATTAACATCTAGTGCAAAAATTCTTTTGTTTTTAAGTTTTTCAGGAACTTGTCCTTTGTTAATCCTATCAGCTAAGCCTTCTGCGATAGCAGTTTTCCCAACTCCAGGTTCCCCAAGTAATAGGGGATTGTTTTTAGACTTTCTAGATAAAATCTCAATAACTCTATCGATTTCTTCGTCTCTTCCAATTACCGGATTTAATTTGTTTTCCTCGGCAAGCTTAGATAAATCAGTCCCGAAATTAGAAATATCAGTCTGATTTTGATCTTTAGACTCTGTATTGCTAGAGTCTTTTAAGGATGAGCCAATTAAACCTTGAATAAACTCAGATTTTGAGCTTAAGCAGATTTGGCTTAAAAGTTTTACATCAACTTTTGCCATTGCATATTTAAAAATTGAATTCAAATGCTTTGAAATCTCTGGCCCTAAATTAATATTGTTTGGATTAACATTTTCTGATTTATTTGGAATCAACTCTAAAGCTTTTTTTAAAATTGAGTCTGCATCTAAACCATTATTAGATAAAAAAATTCTTAACTCTGAGTTTTCAGATTTCAACAATGCAATAAACAAATGATCAACTGTCGTTTGATTAGAAGTATTATTTTTTGAAATTTCAAATGCATCTAAAATAATTTGTTTTGCACTAGGAGTAAATTTAGAAAAAAATCTAGCCTGAGAATTCGTACGTGAATTGTTACTATTAAAAAAATCATCATAGAAAGCTCCGTTTAAATCAAAGAAATTCATATGTAAAAATTAAATTAGCACTCTAGAGTATAGAGTGCTAATGATTAAAAGTCAAGTTTTATGGTGTAGTTACAATTATCTCTTAGTAATAATCTTATCAACTAATCCATATTTTAAAGCTTCCTCTGCAGATAAAAAGTTATCTCTATCTGTATCTTTGCAAACTTGAGCATATTTAGTTCCAGTGTGATCTGCGATTATTTTATTAAGTCTTTCTTTAGTCTTAATAATATGGTTAGCATGGATTTCAATATCTGAAGCTTGTCC
>Ga0181589_10003055_pt1 | contig 13262 bp, 13 predicted proteins | sample 071ome_25_FD_132444 | JGI IMG/M metagenome (GOLD analysis project Ga0181589, IMG submission 132444) | Coastal salt marsh microbial communities from the Groves Creek Marsh, Skidaway Island, Georgia - 071410BT metaG (megahit assembly) | ecosystem: Environmental > Aquatic > Marine > Intertidal...
ACTGGGCAAGGCGGGCATCCTGCATGGCAATGATGTTCTGCAGGATTTCAATCTGTTCTTCGAGTTCGGCAAAGCGGGCGCGCAATTCCTGGTTTTCCAGCCTGGCGCGATCGAGGTTCTCCTCGCTGATCATCAGCTGGTTTTCCAGGGCGGCTATGGTCGCCGCCATGTCTTCGTCACCCGACAGTGATGCGGTGCCCTCGTCCCCGCTGAGAATGGTCAGTTCGTCGTTTCCCAACTGCCCCCCGGGGGCGTTGTTGCTGCTGAAAGCCAGCGGCTGGGACGTTGAAGCCTGGTTCTGCAGGGCAATCTGGTTGACGGCCTGGCTCTGATCGATACTCTGGATTTCCTGCAGTGAAGGGATGCGCAGCACACGACCAACACGTATGCGGTTGATATTGTTGTCAATGAAGGCATCCGGGTTGGCGCGCTGAATGGCCAGCATGGTCTGCTCGACGGAAACGTTGTCCGCGGGCCTGTTGGCCGCCGCGATGTCATACAGGGTGTCGCCGGATTCCACGGTAACTTCGCCCTCTGCCGAGGGGCGGGGTGCCGGTTCAGCCGGGGGAGCAGGTTCGGTGACCGGTGCGGCGGCAAGTGCAGCCGGCGGTGCAGGTTCATTGTCCTCAGCCAGGAATTGTGAGCCAGCAGGTTCGGGCTCCGGTGCCGGAGCCGGTGTTTCCGGAATATCCAGCGGGACGGCCTGGGGTTCTTCGGTAAAGAACACCGGCAGGTCGATCAGGGCTGTGTAATCACGCATGAGGCGGCCATTGGGCCAGCGCATGCTGATGACCATGTTCAGGAAAGGTTCGGTAACCGCCTCATCGGAGGACAGGCGGAGAATGCCCTCTTCGCGGTTGAGGACGTCGATTTCAAGGGAAATATCGTCGATAAGACCGATGCGGGCGATATTGGCACGCTGGAAGTCTGCCAGGCTGCCCAGGCTGACATTGATCTGGTTTTCGGTCAGCCCATCCAGTCCGAGCACCTGGATAGTGGCATCCAGGGGCTCGTTCAGGCTGGAATTGACTGTAAGCTCTCCAAGCCCCACCGCCAGGAGATTCCCTGCGTACAAAGATCCTGTGACCAGGGTTATCAGGGCGATTTTCTTTTTACATCTGGCCAGCATAAATCTTCCTGTCAGTTGCCATTCACAACGTTAGCCGCGAGTACAGAAACCTTTTTAAGATTATGCCGCAAGTATTCATTATAAATAGTCTTTTATCAACACTTCGGCGATCTGTATTGAGTTCAAAGCTGCACCTTTTCGCAAATTATCTGACACAATCCACATATTCATCCCCAAAGGGTGAGATATATCACGCCGGATGCGGCCCACCCACACCTCGTCATGGTCAGTGCCCTGTCCGATCGGTGTCGGATAACCGCCGTTTTCGCGGGCATCCATGACCTTCACGCCCGGGGCCTTGGCCAGCAGCGCCCGCACCTCTTCCTCAGAGATCTTTTTGCGGGTTTCGATGTGCACGGCCTCGGAATGGGAATAGAACACAGGGACTCTGACACAGGTCGGATTTACCTGTATGTCATTGTCTTCCATGATTTTCCTGGTTTCCCAGACCATTTTCATCTCTTCCTTGGTATAGCCGTTGTCCATGAAGACATCGATCTGCGGCAGCACATTGAAGGCGATCTGCTTAGGGTAAACCTTGGGTGTCACATCCTTGCCATTCATCAGTCTGAGGGTTTGGTCGGCCAGTTCATCGATGGCCTCCTTGCCGGTACCTGAGACGGACTGGTAGGTAGCGACGTTGATACGGGCAATGCCTACCGCGTCCTGGATGGGCTTGAGGGCCACCAGCATCTGTATGGTTGAGCAGTTCGGGTTCGCAATGATATTGCGGTTGGTGTACTGCGCGATGGCATGGGCATTCACTTCCGGCACGACCAGGGGAATGTCCTCCTCGTAGCGGAACTGTGAGGTATTGTCGATGACGACGCAGCCGGCCTCACCCGCCTTGGGGGCATACACGGCGGACACGCTGGCACCGGGTGAAAACAGCCCGATCTGGGCCTTGCTGAAATCAAAATCAGCAAGGTTTTCAACAAGATAATGTTTATTGTTAAACGTGATTTTCTCCCCTGCGCTGCGCTCGCTGGCCAGCGGGTACAGGTTGTCCACGGGGAATTTGCGCTGCTCGAGTATGCTCAGCATGGTTTTGCCGACGGCGCCGGTCGCACCGACCACAGCTACATTGTACTTCTTGCTCATAATGTTCCTTCAACAGCCCCTGCGGGGCGAAAAATACTTAATAATCAGGGTGTCAGACGTGCTGCTGCCCAAACAGCCACGGCGCCTTCTGCTGCCAGCCGGCTTCGAAGGTCTGGATAGCCGCCTGGTTCTGCAGGGTCAGGGAGATATCATCCAGGCCATTGAGCAGCCCATTCTTGCGGGAATCCTCGATTTCGAAGGCGATGGTCGTGCCATCGGGCTTCGTGATCGTCTGGGCCGGTAAATCCACCGCCAGACGGTAGCCCTCATTCGCAAAGGTTTCCTGAAATAACTGATCGACAGTTTTTTCATCTAAAACAATAAGTAATATTCCATTCTTCACGCAGTTGTTGAAGAAAATGTCGGCATAGCTCGGAGCGATGATGCAGCGAATGCCGTAATCATCCAGGGCCCATGGCGCGTGTTCGCGACTGGAGCCGCAGCCGAAGTTTTCCCGGGCCAGCAATAGGCTGGCGCCGGCATAACGGGGCTGGTTCATGACGAAATCCGGGTTCAGCGGGCGTCCGCTGCAGTCCGCGTCCGGCAGCCCCTTGTCCAGGTAACGGGCCTCATCGAACAGGTTCTTGCCGAAACCCGTGCGCTTGATGGACTTCAGGAACTGCTTGGGAATGATGTAATCGGTATCCACGTTGGCCCGGTCGAGCGGGAGAACGAGACCTTCTTCAGCGATAAACTTTTTCATGTTTCTACTCTAACTCGTTATTTTCGAAGCACTTTCAGTGCAATTCCAGTTCCCGGACATCAACGAAATGCCCGTGCACAGCCGCCGCGGCGGCCATGGCCGGGCTGACCAGGTGGGTGCGCCCGCCAAAGCCCTGCCGGCCCTCGAAATTGCGATTGGAGGTGGAGGCGCAGTGCTCACCCTCCCCCAGCTGGTCGGCATTCATGGCCAGGCACATGGAGCAGCCTGGTTCACGCCACTGCAAGCCTGCCCCGATAAAGATCTTGTCCAGGCCTTCCTGCTCCGCCTGAGCCTTGACCAGGCCTGAACCCGGCACCACCAGGGCTTCCTTGATATTGGCAGCCACCTTGCGGCCTTTCACCACGGCTGCCGCCGCACGCAGGTCCTCGATACGGGAATTGGTGCAGGAGCCGATGAAAACCCGGTCCAGCTTGATGGCCTGAATCGGGGTGCCCGGCTCCAGCCCCATGTACTTGAGCGCCTGGGCGTAATTGTTGCGCTTGGTTTCGTTGGGCGCATCAGCCGGGTTGGGGACCTTGCCGGTAACCGGTGCCACCATCTCCGGTGATGTGCCCCAGCTCACCTGCGGCACGATATCCGCGGCGTCCAGTTCCACCACTTTGTCAAAGACGGCGTCCGCGTCGCTGTGCAGGTCGCGCCAGGCCGCTTCCGCCTTGCTCCAGAGCTCGCCGGTCGGGGCAAAGGGGCGCCCTTTCACGTATTCGATGGTCTTGTTATCCACGGCCACCATGCCCGCACGGGCGCCGGCCTCGATGGCCATGTTGCATACGGTCATGCGACCCTCGATGGACAGGGACTGTATCGCCTCACCGCCGAATTCAATGGTATAGCCCGTACCACCGGCCGTGCCGATATGACCGATGATGGCCAGTACCACGTCTTTGGCGGTCACGCCGGGAGCCAGGGCGCCGTTGACCCGGATCAGCATGTTTTTTGCCTTCTTCTGCACCAGGCACTGGGTCGCCAGCACGTGTTCCACCTCGGAAGTACCGATACCGTGAGCCAGGGAGCCCAGCGCGCCGTGCGTCGAGGTATGGGAGTCGCCGCAGACAATGGTCATGCCAGGGAGGGTCCTGCCCTGCTCCGGCCCGATCACGTGCACGATGCCGTGGCGCGGATCATCGATCTGGAACTCGTTGATACCGAACTCAACACAGTTGCTGTCCAGGGATTTCACCTGGATCTTGGACACCGGATCGATGATGCCTTCCACACCGCGGGAGCGCTCATCCCGGGTGGTGGGCACATTATGGTCAGGCGTGGCCATATTGGCGTCCGCACGCCAGGGTTTGCGGCCTGCCAGGCGCAACCCCTCGAATGCCTGCGGCGAGGTCACTTCATGCAGGAAGTGCAGGTCGATGTAAATCAGGGAGGTGCCGTCAGCCAGGTCCTTGACCAGGTGGCTGTTCCACAATTTATCGTATAACGTTAAGCCTGACATAATAGTTCTCTTTTAAAACAAGTAGTTACTGGGTTATGTTAAAGTAGAAAATCGACTATTTCCGGGCCGGGATTCGCGGGGTTCGCGAACTCACCTGGCCATTCTGGGCCCGGTGCCGCAGCAAGTGGTCCATCAGCACGATGGCCATCATTGCCTCGGCAATGGGCGTGGCCCGGATACCCACGCAGGGGTCGTGGCGGCCGGTAGTCACCACTTCTGCGGGATTGCCGTCGATATCGACGGTTACACCCGGAATACGGATGCTGGAGGTTGGCTTCAGGGCGATATGGGCCACGATATCCTGGCCCGAACTGATGCCGCCCAGCACGCCGCCGGCATTGTTACTGAGAAAGCCCTCCGGGGTGATGAGGTCGCGGTGCTCACTGCCTTTCTGCACCACCGAATCGAAGCCGGCACCGATCTCCACCCCTTTCACGGCATTGATGCTCATCAGGGCATGGGCCAGGTCGGCATCCAGGCGGTCGAAGACCGGCTCTCCCAGTCCCGGGGGCGCTCCCTCCGCGACGACCGTGATCCGGGCGCCGATGGAGTTGCCTTCCTTGCCCAGGGCGGCCATGTATTCTTCCATTTCCGGGACTTTCGCCGGGTCCGGGCAGAAAAAGGGGTTGTTGCCAACTTCGTCCCAATCCACCAGGTCGGCAGTGATTGGACCCAGTTGGGACAGGTAGCCCCTGACGCGGATGCCCTCGCTTTCCAGCAGGTATTTCTTGGCGATGGCGCCTGCTGCCACGCGCATGGCGGTTTCCCGGGCCGAGGAACGTCCGCCGCCCCGGTAATCGCGGATGCCGTATTTCTGCTGATAGGTATAGTCAGCGTGGGCGGGCCGGAACAGGTCCTTGATGTTGCTGTAGTCCTTGCTCTTCTGGTCCTGGTTCTCGATCAGCATGCCGATGGGCGTGCCGGTGGTCAGGCCTTCGAAAACGCCCGACAGGATTTTGACCTGGTCGCCTTCCTTGCGCTGGGTGGTATAACGGCTGGAACCCGGCTTGCGGCGATCCAGGTCCGCCTGCAGGTCGGCCTCGGACAGGGCCATGCCGGGCGGGCAGCCGTCGACTATGCAGCCGAGCGCAGGCCCGTGACTTTCACCGAATGAAGTCACCGTGAAAAGCTTGCCGATGCTGTTGCCGGACATGGACTGGTTCCCCGGGATCAGCGGCCAAAAAGGCTGCTAAAAAAAGGCGCGCATTATAACGCATCACCCCGGGCATTGTTACTGGAAAATCCAGTCAAACCGGCGTGTTAGACAGGTTTTTCCTCGGTGCCTGGGGTCACTGGCCCTGTGACGGGAAATACCGGTGAAGCTGTTGCGCAGTCAACGCACAGACCCCTTCCCCTCCATGCTCGAACTCCAGCCACAGCAGGGGCACATTCGGCAGGGCCGCATCCAGTGCCGGCCAGGTGTAGCCGGTTTCCAGGATGAGCAGGCCCTGGTCATGCAGGTGCCTGCCCGTTTCTGCAAGAACATTCAGGGGAATAGCCAGGCCGGATTGCTCACTGACCAGCCCCATGGCGGGTTCACGGTGGTATTCAGGCGGCAGTTCACGAAATTCATCCTCGGGGACATACGGCGGGTTGCACACGACCAGGTCGAAAGAGCCGCTGATGTTGTCATAAAGATCGGAGCGGCAGGCAGTCACCCGGTCAGCAAGGCCGAACCGCTCGATGTTGACCTGTGCCACGGCGAGAGCGTCTGCTGAGAGGTCCGCCAGGACAACAGTGCTGTCGGGGAATGCCAGTGCACAGGCGATACCGATACAGCCGCTGCCGCAGCACAGGTCCAGGATCTGTGCCGGTGCTTGCTCCAGCAGCGGCTGGAACCGGTTTGCGACCAGCTCCGCGATCGGTGAGCGCGGCACCAGGACCCGTTCATCGACGTAGAAGCAATGCCCGGCAAACCACGCCTCATTCAAAAGGTAGGCCAGCGGCGAGCGCCCGTTGATGCGCTGCATAGCCAGGCGGGCCATGCGGGACCGCTGCTCCGGTGCAACGAGCGTATTGGCGGTGATCCCTGATACGCCGTCGTGCGTAAGCACAGTAGTGACGAGCCACTGGGCCTCCATGCCGGGGCTGTCGGTGCCATGGCCGTAAAAGAGGTCGGCAGCATCGAAATAGCCGGCTATGGCCTCGATACAGGCGCCGGCGGCATCAGGCAGGTCTATTTTCACAGCCAAGCTTTACCCGTTAACAAGTTTCAAGTAGGGTGCGCAGTTGATTTTCATCGCACGTCTTCGGTACAACTGGAACAATCATAATTCAAGAAAGTAGCTCCCATGCAGGACAAGACCTTAGAACAGGCGTTTGCCACTATTATCGAAAACGTCGGTGAAGACCTGGGCCGCCACGGCCTCAAGGACACGCCGCATCGCGCCGCCGAAGCGATGAAGTTCCTGACGCGCGGCTACACCCAGGACGTCAACGAAATCGTCAATGGTGCGCTGTTTCCCACCACCTCCAACGAAATGGTGATCGTCAAGAACATCGAGCTGTACTCCCTGTGCGAACATCACCTGCTGCCATTCATCGGCAAGTGCCACGTCGCCTACCTGCCTGCCGAAACCGTAATCGGCCTGTCCAAAATAGCACGTATCGTCGACATGTTTGCCCGTCGCCTGCAAATCCAGGAACACCTGACCCAGCAGATTGCGAGTACCATTCTCGACATCACGGGTGCCCGCGGTGTCGGCGTGATCATCGAGTCGCAGCACATGTGCATGATGATGCGCGGCGTGGAAAAACAGAATTCCGTGATGACCACATCCTGCATGCTGGGCGCCTTCCGCGAAAAGCAGACCACGCGCTCCGAATTCCTGTCGCTGATCGACCGTTAGGCAGTTGCGAAAAATTCGCTGACCAGTCCGGCGATGACGTCCGCCTGCTCCTCGAGGTGCTGGTGATGGCCGCCGTCGAGATGCACAACCCTGATATTGCTCACCAGCGCCGCGCGTTCGCGAATCACGGCTTCCCGCTGCACAGCCTCTTTCGATACCACCAGTAACACCGGACAGGTGATGGCACCGAGATGGGCTGCTACCTGTTGATCAGTCAGGCTTACCAGGGTTTTGCGTGTGAGCCGCTGGTCGTGCCGCCAGGAGTACCCCTGATCATTTTCGGCAATACCGCGGGCGCCGAGCAAGGCAGCGGCCTCATTGGTAATGCCCTTCCTCGCCCTGGCTTCGATGGCGGCTTCGCGGGTCGTATAGACGCCGGCCTTGCGCAGGGATTTACCGACGCGCTGCTCAATGGCATGGCGCAATTGTGCCGGGCTCTGGTCTGGCTGGGTGGTAATCGTACCGATGACATCCAGCAAGACAAGTCGTGTCACGCGTTCCGGAAACAGTCCCGCCAGCAGGCACGCAATGCCGCCGCCCATGGAATGCCCCACCAGCACGAAGGTATCCAGATTGAAAGCATCCGCAATGGCCATCACTTCCACGCTGTAATTCCAGATGGAGTATTCCGCTCCCTTGCCGCGATGCTCGGAAAGTCCATGTCCCGGCAAATCCGGAACCACCCAGAAATAATCGGGAAAATGCGGCGCCAGACGATCAAAGGTGGCGGCGTTGTCCTGCCAGCCATGCAGGGCAATGATTGCCGGTTTACCAGGTTCGCCCCAGGTACGAACAGCCAGCGACAGTTCGCCGGCCATCAGGGTAGTTTCAGCGGGCTGCATGACGCAGGCTCAGGATGAAGCGACCCTGGCCGGATCGGGTTCCAGCATGAAGGCGAAATCGCCCATGCCAAGTCCGATGATGTCCAGGGTCACGCAGGCAAGATTGCCCGTTTCCAGGATGCGCATGTGATCGATGTTGCCGTCGGTCAGGAGGGCAAGCAATTCGGAGAGCAAGGGGTTATGGCTGACCAGCAGGATGTTGCCGCTGTTTTTGATATCAATGCCGTCAAGCGCACGCATGGCATCAGCGGCCCGGCAGGTGGCATCGAGAGCGTCCAGGGTTTCCAGCACGGGCGGATGGAATATTTGTGCCAGGAAAGTTTCGGCGGTCTGCTGGGTCCTGAGCGCAGGGCTGACAAAGCATCGGTCGATCGAAAGGTGACGACCGACAAATTGCCGCGCCACGTTTCCAATTTCCTCGTACCCCGCTTCCGTTAACTGGCGCCCGGCACTGGTAGTGGCCGCGGATTCAGCTTCACCGTGGCGCAATAAATACAAATTCATCAAGCAAATTTCTTTGGTAATTCGGGGCAGGCCTTGCCAGCTGTTTACGCGGAATCCTTCTTGTCGTCAGCGCTGCCATCGTCGGCACGCGTATAGTCGACACCGTCATCGGACGCCCTTTCCGGCTTCTGGTCCCCGGTAAAGCTGATATCGTCGAACACATCATCGCCGCTACTTTGGGTCGCACTCCTGGCAGCAGGTGTTTCATCTTCAGGCTCGTCGTCGTCACCACTATCGCTGAATGCATCACCAAGGTCCTCCCCATCGGAGAAAGGCCAGGGTTTTTCATCGGTGGCATAGACAAGATAGTTCATGGCCTGGTGGAAGTAATCGGACAATGCCTTGCCGAAGTCACGCAGGTTGCTGTTGTCATCGCCTGTGATCAGACTGATGATGACCTGGCAGACAATGATCACCGGCAGCACGAGCAACAATACCCAGCAGGCGACCGCGTAAAACGCCATGTAGAGAATACGTACCCACTGGTAAGGAGAAAGTATGTTCTTTTTAAGTTCTTCGGCCTTGTCGTCGCTCATGATAGCTCCTCTGGCAAACGGGGTTGGCGTTTGACCGGGTTCACGGCCGTGCCGCCGCAAACTCGACATCGAGTCCCTGCTCCTCCAGCATCAAGGAGCTTATTATATGATCAACGGTTTGATTGTTGTAGAGAATTTCATACAGCCCGTTGACCAGCGGCATCTTCACGCCCAGTTCGTCGGCCTTGTCCTTGACCTGTTTCAGGGTATTAACACCTTCCGCCACCTGATCCATCTCGCTGATCACGAGATCGATGTCCTTGCCTTCACCCAATGCCTTGCCGACCCGGAAATTGCGCGACAGCGGCGATGAGCAGGTCACGATCAGATCGCCGACACCGGACAGTCCCAGGAAGGTCATGGGGTCGGCGCCCAGTTCCACGCCAAATCGGGCCATTTCAGTCAGGCTGCGCGTCACCAGCATGGCATTGGTGTTGTGCCCCATGCCTAGAGCCTCGGCCAGTCCTGCAATGATGGCATAGATATTCTTCAGGGAGCCGCCAAGTTCGACACCCAGCATGTCGCTGTTTGAATAGACACGGAAGCTGTCGGATCGCAGGACATCCTGCACAGCAGTCACGACAGCGGGATCCTTGCTGGCAACCACCGCCCCGGTCGGGCTGCTCACCGCGATTTCCTTGGCCAGGTTGGGGCCGCTGAGCACGGCGATGTGCCTGTTGTTGGTTTCCTCGGTGAGAATCTGGCTCATCAGGGCGAAAGTTTTGGCTTCGATGCCTTTGGTCAGGCTGACCAGGATGACATTGTCGTGAATGAGCGGCGTCATTTGCCTGACCACTTCCCGGAAACTGCTGCTGGGCACTGCCACGAAGATCAGGTCCACATCCTTGACTGCGGCCTCCAGATCATCAGTCGCCACGACATCCTTGTGCAGCTTGTAACCCGGCAGGTAATTGACGTTTTCGTGGCGCTTGTTAAGGGAGACCACCTGTTCGGCATCGCGCATCCACAGCAGGGTCTTGTGCCCGTTGTGCGCAATGATGTTGGCGATCACGGTGCCGAAACTGCCGCCACCGAGTACCGCTACATTTTTTACTGACATAGTTGGTTTTCCCGCATACAGCCGGAGGCTGGTACCGCCCACTCTTCAATGAGCGCGGAAAGATAGCAGGGATGCCAGGGCAACTCCAGCGGCAGGCATTCCGCGGACTCTGGCGCTCCAGAAACACATACTATAGAATCGCAGGCCCTCCAGATACAGGTACTTGCACGATGGACACGGATCTCTGGGCAACAATCCGGCACGAGATTAGCGACCAGCTGCTCAGCGAACCCGACATGGGCACTTACCTGAGCAAGCGCATCCTCGCCCACGATGACCTGGCTTGCGCACTCAGCGATCTGCTTTCCCGCAAGCTGGCCTCGGAAGACATGCCCCTGTCCACCCTGAAAGCGGTCTTCGATGAAACCCTGCGCCGTGATCCTGCAATCATCGAGGCAACCACCAAGGACCTGCTGGCTGTGCGCCAGCGTGACCCCGCCGTGAAGTGCTACTCCACCGCCCTGCTCTATTTCAAGGGGTTCCAGGCGCTGCAGGCATACCGCGTGGCACACTGGCTCTGGCATCATGACCGCCGCGGCATGTCCCTGTATATCCAGAGCCGGGTCTCGGAGGTATTTGCCGTGGATATCCATCCGGCGGCCCAAATCGGCACGGGCATCCTGCTGGATCACGGCACAGGCATCGTCATCGGGGAAACCAGCGTACTGGCTGACAATATTTCCATCCTGCAGGGTGTCACACTGGGCGGAACCGGCAAGGAAGGCGGCGACAGACACCCGAAAATACGCACCGGCGTTCTTATCGGTGCCGGGGCCCACGTGCTGGGCAACGTCGTCGTCGGGGAAGGTGCCTGGGTAGGTTCTGGCGCCGTGGTACTCGATGATGTCGAGGCCCACACGACTGTTGTCGGGGTGCCGGCGAAAGTTGCCGGGCGACCCCGCACCGAGCAGCCTGCCCTGGAGATGGACCATTACCTCAATGACAAGGATTGAGCCCTGAACCAACCCGATATGGTGCTGGTACACGGTGCCTGGCATGATGCTGGATGCTGGCGCCACCTGGTTCCCCTGCTCGAAGCCCGTGGCCACCGGGTACATGCACCGGACCTGCCCGGCCAGGGTGCCAATGCCGCGGACCCGGCCACCATCAGTCTCAAGACGTATTCCCGATATATCTCACAACTTGTTGAAAATATTGATAACACTGTCGTTCTGGTGGGCCACAGCATGAGCGGTATGGTGATTTCCCAGGTCGCCGAAGCGGTGCCGGACAATGTGGCCAGGCTGGTCTACCTGAGCGCCTACCTGCCCAGCGACGGGCAGAGCCTGTTTGACCTGATCGCTGCCAACAGGGGGGACGAGCCACCCACCGCGATAGAGTCCGCCATGTCACTGTCACCGGACAAGCGTACCTGCACGATCAAGGCCGGCCAGATCGGCCACCTGTTCTACAATCGCTGCCCGGACACCCTGAAGGACCAGGTTCCCGTTGCATTCACGCCACAGGCTACCCTGCCATTATCGGGCAAGGTCCAGCTTACCCCGGAACGCTTCGGGCGGGTGCCAAAAACCTACCTGTGCTGCCTGAATGACCGGGTCATTCCCATTCATCATCAGCGGCGCATGCTGACCCGCCAGCGCTGCGACGAGATGGTGCAGCTCGATGCGGACCACAGCCCCTTCCTGTCATGCCCGGAGACGCTCGCTGCCGTCCTCCACTCGGTAAGCCTGGCGGAGTGACAGCCAATAAAAAAGCCCGCTTGAAGCGGGCTTGGTGTCAGGCAGAAGTTATCGTCTCTTATAAAAGACACTTGTCTCCAAGATAACCGCCACCGCCGCAATAAGCGGAGTCCTGCAGCTGCATCAGGATGCCGTCCGGATCGGTAAAGTAGACTTCGGGCGTTCCCCCTTCCACACCGCCGCGCGCCGGCATGCGCAGACTGATGTAATGCATCAGCGGACCCAGCTGGCGCTCGCCCCGGGCCGTGATACCGCGCTGTTCGAATTTCTGGAGGACATCGTCGACGCTGAAACCATCAAAGTTGAAACTGACATGATGGATATTGGCAGGCACCTTGCCGGCACTGGGGCCGCCGGCATACATGACGAACTGCTTGCCGTCGCCGATACCGGTTACGGGTGCACCCGGACCCTGGAAAGCCTGGATATCGAGATCGAAGAAATCCTGGTAGAACACGTTGGCCGCTGCCCCGTCATTGACGAACGAGGTGAAGTGGTTGATCTTGCCCAGGGTAATCAAGCCAGGGGGCACGGCTTCGGGCGCGCCGCATTCACTGCCGAGCGGTCCCGTACCGCCGCACCAGGATGTGTCAGTCAGTTGTACGATGAGCCCCCGTTCATCCGAGAAATACAGGGTCGGCGTATCATCCCCGCGCACCTGCACCCAGGTGCACATGGGATTTTCGATGCCGGGAAGAGCAATGTCCGGGGCATCGATTTCACGGAACCCGCCGGCCTTGAGCGCGGCCAGGTTGCTGTCCGGATCGTAGTTGCTGACCGAGTAACCCAGTTGGGTAATGGCTGGCGCTTCATTGCTGCCAGCCTGGCGAACTGCCATGTACTGCCTGCTGTCGCCGATCTTCATGAATATCCGGTCATCACTGCTGCGAAACTGGACCGGCATGCCAAACAGCCCCTGGTAGAATGACAGGCTGCGGCCGGGATCCGTCACCCGGATTTCGAAATAGTTGAGTTTTTCCAGGCGGATACCGGACTGGGCCAGCAGATGCGACGGCAGCAGGAGTGAGCCTGTTACGCCAGCAGTACTGGCCAGGAAGCGGCGGCGGTTCAGCATTGGAGTTTCCCCGTGACAGGTTTGTTAATCTTTTTTCAGGACTAATCATGCCCCACTCCCCAAAACCAGTCCAGCTTGAAGTTGGCTGCGGGCTGGCGGGTTCCACGTTACTTGCACACTTTGTTGCTAATAATGGGTTCTGGCCTCACACTGCTAGGCCGGCATAAACCACAAGAACAGACAATCAACCAGGGGGAACCCATGAAAATGAAAAAACTGGCATTCGCAGGCGCACTTCTTGCCTGTTGCACCGCTCCTGTCATGGCACAGCCCGGCGGCCAGGCCGAGCAGGACACCAGCA
>Ga0181589_10003058_pt1 | contig 13256 bp, 8 predicted proteins | sample 071ome_25_FD_132444 | JGI IMG/M metagenome (GOLD analysis project Ga0181589, IMG submission 132444) | Coastal salt marsh microbial communities from the Groves Creek Marsh, Skidaway Island, Georgia - 071410BT metaG (megahit assembly) | ecosystem: Environmental > Aquatic > Marine > Intertidal zone...
CGCGCGGCCGACGCATGTCCCACGTCGGCATTCGCTTTGCGTCCTTCGGCGAGTTCGACGGCACCTCTGCCGCCGGGCAAGCCACAGGCACGTTTTCCGGCGGGGACTACGCCATGCAATACGGTTCGGCGTGGGCCCTGGACAGTGCGTGGGTCGTCGGCATCACGGGCTGGGCGGGGCTTCGAAACTTGGCCCAAGTCAACGCCGGGGTCGTGGCGTGCGACGTCGGGGTGGTCCGGCGGTCCAAATCCGGCCACGGCGCCGTGGGGTTGTTGGTGTCCAACCTTGGCTTCCAGGAAGATTTTTCAGGCATCATGCCCGAGGGACGGCTGCCCGCCAACGTCCAGGTGGGTTGGTCGCAAACCTTCCCCAATGCGCCGTTCACGTTTCACCTTCGCGTGGCGCGGTTGAACACTTGGGAGTTGGCCCCGCCCGGGACGTACGACGACACCTACGACCCGCTGACCGGGCAGGTTGTGCCCAACGAAATTTGGGAGTGGGGCGACCAATTCGCGCGTCACCTTTCCGGCGGCGTGACCCTGCGCCTGGGCGAACACCTCCGCGGCTACCTGGGGTACAACCACCAACGCCAAAAAGACATGGTCGCCGCCGGACGTCCCGGGGTCAACGGGCTGGCCACCGGGGTTCGGGGAAGGTTTAAAAACCTGGACTTTACCGTGGCCCGAAGCGTGTACCATTACGCCGGCACGTCCACGCATTTGGGGTTGGCCATTCGCTGGCCTGAAGCGTCCCCTCGGCCATCGTCCAAGGGGGCCTCAAATTCGTAGAGACCGACCTATCTTCGAGCCATGGGGAGACGCCGCATCAACATCGCCATCGACGGGCATTCGAGCGCAGGAAAAAGCACGTTGGCCAAATCGCTGGCCAAGGAATTGAACTACGTGTACGTGGACACCGGGGCGATGTACCGCGCCGCCACCCTGCACGCGATGCGGGAGCGAACCATTGTGGACGGGGTCGTGAACGAGGTGGGGTTGCGCGCGGGGTTGGATCGCATGTTTTTGGCCTTTCGGTACAACCCCCAAACGGAGCAATCGGAAATCCACCTGAACGGCGCGAACGTCGAAAAGGAAATCCGCGCCATGGACGTCGCCCAGAAGGTGAGCCTCATTGCGCGGGTGCCCGAAGTGCGTCACAAATTGGTGGCCATCCAGCAACGGATGGCGGAAGGCGGCGGCGTGGTCATGGACGGGCGCGACATCGGCACCGTGGTCATGCCGCAGGCCGAATTGAAAATCTTCATGACGGCAGATCCTGAAACCCGTGCGTACCGCCGGCTTCACGAACTGCAATCCGCGGGAAAAAAGGTGTCGTACGACGAGGTGCTCGACAACGTGCTCGAGCGCGACCGCATCGACTCCGAACGTGCCGTGGCCCCTTTGAAGCAAGCGGAAGACGCCGTGGTCGTGGACAACAGCGAATTGACCTTGGACGAGCAGTTCAACTTCTTGGTCCATTTGGCCCGAACCCGCATGCAGGAAGGCGCTTGATGTTTCGCTTCGCGTACACGCTCGCAGGCTTGATGCTTTGGGCATCGTGCCACCGCGCCCAAGAGGTCCTTGAAATTCCGCAGGGCCCCACCCCGCCCCCGTTTTTAACCGCAGACAGCGCCTGGGTGGACAGCGTGCTGGCCACCCTGACCATGGAAGAACGCGTGGAGCAGTTGCTCATGGTGCCGATTTACGCCAAACCCGACACCGTCGGATGGGGCGAAGCGGAACGTTGGACCCGCGACCTCGGGTTGGGCGGCGTGATCTGCATGCAGGGCGGGCCCGAACTTCAGCGCATTCGTCTTCAGCGTCTGCAGTCCCGGGCCAAGGTCCCGTTGATGGTGGCCTCGGACGCCGAGTGGGGATTGGGCATGCGTTTGGACAGCACGCGGTCGTTTCCAAGGGCCATGACCTTGGGCGCCACACGCAACCCTGAACTGGTTCGAATGTTTGGGCAAGTGGTCGGCCAGAGCCTTCGCGCGACGGGGGTTCACGTGAATTTTGCGCCGGTGGTGGACGTCAATTCCAACCCGATCAACCCCGTGATTGGCAGCCGCAGTTTTGGGGAGGACGTGGAATGGGTGGGGCGGCTTGGGCAGGCGTACGCCGACGGCATGCAAGACGTTCACGTGCTTGCCACGGCCAAGCACTTTCCCGGGCACGGCGACTCCGACAGCGACTCCCACGCCACGCTTCCCACGATCGGCCACACCCGGGAGCGCCTCGATTCGGTCGAACTTGCGCCGTTCCGCCACGTCTTTGAACACGGCATGGGGGCGGTCATGGTGGCGCACTTGGACGTGCCAGGGCTGGACAGCACGCTGGGGCAACCCTCCACCCTCTCGCCGGCCATTGTCGACACGCTGTTGCGGCAGGAAATGGGGTTTGAAGGGCTGGTGTTTACCGACGCCATGAGCATGAAAGGGTTCGCCGACTTCGTGGGCGACAGGCCGCGAATCCGGGACGCGTTGCTCGCGGGCAACGACGTGTTGCTCTTTCCTGGCGACCCGAAATTGGCCATCGACGAAGCCATGCGCGCCCTGGCCGAGGGCACGTTGGATTCTGCGTCCGTCACCGACAAATGCCGGCGCGTGCTGCTGGCCAAAGCGTGGTGCCGTGCCGACGAACCGCTGCCGCGTTTCGGCGAAGCGTGTGAGCCCGTGCATGCGGACATCGTCCACCGCGAGGTGCTCGCGCAGAGCCTGACCGCGCTTCCATGCCTCGATTCGCCGGCGGTGGCTCCGCTGCGCGCCTCGTCCGGAAAACTCGTGTTGTGGGACGTGGCCAACCACAGCACGTCGTGCGCCCCGCTGGAAGCCCAACTTCGGTCCCACCTCGGAAGCGGTTGGACGGTGGAACGGCATGTGCTCGGCAAAGACGCCAACGGGTTGGGGCGCGAGGCCGTCCGCACGTCCTTGGACGGCGCCGACCACCTCGTTGTGACCCTTTCTGAAATGAGCCACCGCCCGTCCCGTCAGTTTGGCCTGCAGCCCGAAGGGGTGCGCGCCGTGGTGCGCGCCATGGAAACGTGGGGCGTTCCGGCGGCACGTGTGACCGTGGTGTGGATGGGGAATCCCTACGCCTTGAGCGACTTGACGGGGTTTGCCGACCGCGCTTCGTCGCTGCTGGTGGCCTACCAAGACGACGCGGCCACGTGCCAAGCGGTTGCCGATGCGCTGGTGGGCGTGGCCAAGGTCGGTGGGCGCCTGCCCGTGTCTCCCGTGGAGGCCCCGTGGCGCGAAGGCGACGGCCTTTCCTGGGCCGGCCACCAACGGTTGGGCCGCCCGGTGGGCGAACGGCTTGGGTTCTGGACGACCCCGTTGGCGCGCGTGGACAGCGTCCTTGGCATTGCCCTTGACCGGGGAGCCATGCCCGGCGGACGGGTCGTCGTGGCCCACCGAGGGCAAATCGTGCTTGACAAGTGCGTGGGCACGTTGGACGGGGTTCGGCCGGTCACGCCGTCTTCGGTGTACGACGTGGCGTCCATCACCAAAGTTGCCGCCACGGGATCGCTGTTGATGCGACGGGCGGCCGACGGGTTGTTGGAGCTTGACTGGCCCATGGACCGCCTGTTGCCCGAATTGCAAGACCACCCGTTGGGCACGCGGACCGTGCGCGAAGTGCTGACCCACCAAGCCGGGCTCGAACCCTGGATCCCGTTCTACCTGTCGGCGTTGAAGGACAGTTCTGGGGTGTTTGGCACCCACCCAACCGACGGATGCTCGATTGAAATCACGCCTTCGATGTACTTGGAGGATGCGTACGCCGACACGGTGTGGAACGCCATTCTCAACGCCGAATTGCGGCCCGCGGGAACGTACAAGTACAGCGACTTGGGGTTCTACTTGTGGGCCCGGGTGTTGGCCAACGCCGGGACCGACTTGGAAACCTGGGTCGACGAGAAGTTGGCCCGCCCGATGGGCTGGTCAAGCATGGGCTTCAACCCCCTTTCACGTGGCGTGGCCCTTGACGACATCGCGCCGACCGAGTTGGACAACGCCTTCCGTCAGTGCGTGGTTCACGGACGTGTGCACGACCCCGGCGCCGCACTTCAAGGCGGCGTGGGCTGCCACGCCGGGCTGTTCTCCAACGCGTACGACCTCGCCGAGCTGGGCGAAGCCTGGTTGCGCGGAGGCACCCTGCGCGGGGTCGAACTCGCCCCCGCTTCGGTGCTCTCGGCGTGGACGCGCCGCGGCTTCCCCAAGGGCGACAACCGCCGTGGCGTGGTGTTCGACAAACCGGCCCTGGACCCCGACTCCGGTCCAACCTGCGATTTGGCCTCTTGGGAAAGCTTCGGGCACACCGGGTTCACGGGCACCTTGTTGTGGGTGGACCCCACGTACGAGTTGGTGTACGTCTTTTTAAGCAACCGGACTTTTCCCAACGCAAGCAACAACACCTTGCTGAAGCTGGACACTCGGACGGAAATCCAACGGGTGGTGCTTGAACATCTCGGCGCGCCAAGCCGTTTTTCAAGGCAAGTCTCCCGGCCATGACTGCTCCCCTTCGCATTGGAATCGTTTGCTACCCCACCTTTGGGGGGAGCGGCGTGGTGGCCACGGAATTGGGCAAAGCCCTGGCCCAACGGGGCCACGAAGTCCACTTCATCACGTACAGCGAACCGGTGCGTTTGGGCTCGTTTCATCCCCGGGTGTTCTACCACGAAGTGGAGGTCTCCAAGTACCCCCTGTTTGAATACCCGCCGTACGAATTGGTGTTGACGAGCAAAATGGTCGAAGTGGTTCGCGAGCGAAAACTCAACCTGCTGCACGTCCACTACGCCATTCCGCATGCAAGCGCCGCCATCCTTGCCAAACGCATCCTGCAGCAGGAAGGCCTGGGCCTTCCGGTGGTGACCACCCTGCACGGGACCGACATCACGCTGTTGGGCAAGGATCCCTCGTTCGAGCCCGTCATTTCGCACGCCATCAATGAAAGCGATTGCGTCACCGCTGTGTCGCACAGCCTTCGCGCGGACACGTTGAAGTTGTTTGGCGTCAAACAAGACGTGCACGTGGTGCACAATTTTGTGAGGCCGGAGCACTTTTCGCGCACCGACCGCGCTTCGTTGCGCGCGGAGTTTGCCGAGGCCGACGAGCGCCTGCTCTGCCACATCAGCAACTTTCGGCCGGTGAAGCGCATCGAAGATGTGATTCGCGTGTTTGCGGCCGTGGCAGACGCCGTCAAGGCCAAACTTCTGATGGTCGGCGACGGGCCGGACCGGGCCAAGGCCGAACACCTCGCGTCGCAGCTCGGGGTGAGGGAGCGCGTGCTGTTTCTCGGAAAGGTCAAGAACCCCATCGAGCCGTTGGTCATCAGCGACCTGCTCGTGCTGCCTTCGGTGACCGAGAGTTTTGGCCTTGTGGCCTTGGAGGCGCTCGCCGCCGGCGTGCCCGTCATCTCGTCGAACGTCGGCGGCTTGCCCGAGGTCAACGTCGAAGGGATCACAGGGTTCCTGCACCCCGTGGGGGATGTGGAAGGCATGGCTGCGAGCGCGTTGAACGTCCTTTCCGACGACGCCAAACTGTCCCGGTTCCGAACCGCGGCGCGCGCCCACGCCGAGCGCTTCCACCTCGAAACCGTTCTTCCGCAGTACTTGCGCCTCTACCGGTCGTTGCTGCCCGAAAGCGTGCACATTTAAGCCATGAAGACCCACCGCATTGGCCATCGAATTCAGGTTTCCCAGCATGCCCAACGCTGGATTGCCACCGTGGGAAGCGACATTCCTTCGTGGCAACGCCGGGCGCTGGAAGGTTGGTTTGGGGCGTGGTTGGCCTTGGGGGCGATGTTTGGGTACGGGGCCTATTCCAGCGCAGGAAGTGAACGCTCCTTCTACCTGATTTGCCTCGGGTTCTGGGCATTTTTCGCCGTTCGGGCCTTTCGGGCCGTGCGCTGGCGCAGGTCCGGTGTGGAGGTGGTGCAGCTCTCTCCCGAAGGGTTGGAGGTCCGGATGGATCACGGCCAACGCCCGGGCAAACCCACCGCGATCCCCCTCGCTCAAGTCACGCGTGCCGAGGTTGCTGCGCCGAATCCCCGCTCGTTTCTGGAGTCCATGGACCAACAATTTTGGGTGGTGGGCGGAGACCGTTTGTCGGTTGGAAAGGGACGTCGTCCCGTCGTGTTTGGCAAACAGCTTTCGCACAGCGAGGCCGCCCAACTTGCCGAATCGTTCAACGCCGCCTTGAAAAAACTTCAGCGCAACGCGCAGAACTGAGCTGCGCGTCCTGCACGTGCGTTCACGCCAGGCCCATGCCGTCCAACCGAATGGGTCGGGCTTTTGGATGCGTTGCTAAACGGACGTCGCACGCGTGCAAATCGCATGCGCACCACACCCCTGTGTGGCGGATTCTCGTGGCATGATTCACCATGCTCTTGGCCTTGTTTGGCCGCTCCTCTCTTTGGCAGCGCTTGCCTCCACCACCTTGTCGTGCACCTCCACCGTTCCCGGACCTCCTTCCTTGGTGGTTTGGGATGCGAACGACGAGCCTCCGCCTTCGGGGTACGCCCAATGGGTGACCCCGCGGCTGGGATCGTCCCCAGCGGCCCCCTTGGCGTGGGACACCGTCGGACCGCGCCTTTCGTGGGACCCCGACCACGGTCGGGTGACGCCCGACACCCCCGCCCCGCCCCGCGCTTCGTGGTTGATCGTGTCGCCCGACCCTGGGAGCGGCGACGTGCGTCGGCACGTGGTTGATTTGGACGCGGACACGTGCCATTTGGCGTGGTTCGTGCCGTACGTGGCAACCCTTCGTTGCGCGCGAACCGTCGGCACGGGAGACGGAATCGCGCACCACTCCTTGCAAATCCAGGACGCCACGCCAACGCACGCCCCCCTTCTTCCGTTTCCCGACCCCCCAATGCAACGGCTTGAGGGTTGGGTGGCCGTTCGCCGATTTCCCGCCAAGGCCACCCTTCGGCGGCACCTTCTGAACGGCACGGTGCACGACGTGGTTCGCCGCACTTATGCCGCCGACGACGCACGCGATGGCATGGCGATGCACTGGTCCGACCTTGACACCCCTGCAACGCCATGACAGGTCGCATTTCGCCCCATGCCGTGGCCTTGGCACTCTGGCTCACCGCGTGCTTCATGTGCTTTGCCCAACCGAACGCCGTGCCACCTCCCGAATCCCCGCCTTGGTGTCCTTCGGGAACGGCCTGCTCGGGCGGCGTCTCGGTTTGGCACAACGGCGTGATGGTGGAGGGCGTGGTGAACTACCGAGCGGGTGCGGACGGCGTGTTTGACCGGCCGGTGGTGGTTGTCGAAGGGTTGGACATTGGAACAGGTTGGTCGGAGGAAGAACATGGGTTTGGCCAAATCACCTGGCACGACATCTACGGCGGCGACGTGGTGAACATGCCCCAAGGCCTTCAATTTCGGAGCCTGCTGGACGAGATTTACGACCTCGGCGGCGACGTGCTTTTCGTGGATTTCGCCCTTGGCATCGGCGACCTTCACGGCCAAGCAGCCTTGGTGTCGCACGTTCTGGAACTTTCGCATTCCGCCGCGGACGTTGGCGCGCCCACGGCGCTCGTCGGCGTCAGCAAAGGCGGCGTTGTGGCCCGCATGGCCCTGACCTCGCTCGAAGCGTTGGGCCAACCCTCCTGCGTTTCCCAGTTCTATTGCATCGACACGCCGTTTGACGGCGCCCTCCTGCCGGTGGGCCTTCAGGGGCTCATTTTGGGGCTGGCCCCGCTCAGCGAGGAGCTCCAAGGCCTCTGGCAAGCCTTGAATTCCCCTGCGGCGCGAAGCTTGCTTCAAAACCACGTGATGGGCAACGGCGACCACAGCTCGTTGCAAGCGTGGCTTTCGGCCAACGCGCCACCTGAAAATGCCTTCAATTTCGCCGTCGTCAACAGCCGCTCTGGCGCCGTTGCGGGGTTGAGCAACGACCCGTTGGTGCGCCTGGCCTGGGGCTGGACCGAAACGGTGGAATCGCCCTTCTTCGTTCAAGCAAACCGCTGGAACGCCAACGTGGCGGGGGACCTTCACCCAGCCGCAGGGGTGTTGTTGCCCGGCGACCTCAATCCTTGGAGCCCCACCCCTCCGCTCTCCATGGCCACCATTTCGCTGCAGGCCGACCCCGTGGATTGGGAAAACGCTCCGGGTTCAGAAGCCACGCATGTGGACCTGCTGGTGGCTGCATTGTCCGAGGCGATGCCACTGCCGTTGATGGATGCCGAAGCCCAAACGCAAGCCACCTTCGTGCCGCATGCGAATGCCTTTGGAAATGTCGCGTGGGATGGGGTGTCGCTCGCCGCGCCTTCGGCCCCGCGTGAACTTCACGCCTCCCTGCCCGTTCACCACCGGCAATGGGTCCTGAATCGCTTGAAAGGGCTTTGGAATTCACCGGGGATGGCTGCGGCCGACGGCCTCGTTTCGGAGGACCTGCATTGGGGATGGTTTGCCCCCCTTCGGCAACTGCTGCCACCCCTGACCACCCACGACGGCGCCCAACTCGTCATTGGCACATCTTCCACGCCGTTTCACGTGCGGACCGCCCCGTGCGGCGGCGAAGTCCGCATTGGCCCCGGAAGCACCCTTTGGGTGGGGCAAGAATCCACCAACGCCGCGGGCGAGTTGGTGATTGCTGGAGGGAGCACCTTGGTGATCGAAACGGGCGGAACCCTGGCGATTTCCCCGAACAGCGCGGTTCGCGTCCGTTCGCACGGGACCCTGCGGTTGGAAGGGGGCGAACTGCGAATGGCCGGCGACGCCTCGTTGGAAATCGCCCACGACGGCCGTTTGGAATTGGGGCAAAACGCCTTGGTCCAACTCGAAGCCGCCAGCAGCCACGTGTCGTTTTCCGGCACCCTGGTCGCAGAACCTGGAAGCCAATCGGAAGTGGAATCGGTCGGGTGCTGGGAATGGAACGGTGGCAGCGCGCTGTGGGTGGGTGCGCTGGCCAACTTCCACCTTTCGAGTTCGGACAACGCACTTCACCGCATGCATGGCAGTTCCACGTGGGCTGGCCCAGGGTGGGCAACCGTGGATGGCGGAGGGTGGGAATGGACTTCAGGGGCATCGTTGAAGGTGGAAGCAAACCTGGACGTCGTGGGGTGGCATGCGGAAGGCGGCACGCAACTTCAGCCTCACGTCGAATCCCACAACCGCGTGCGCCTTGACGACGTCCTCCACAACAACCTCGCCTGGGTGCACCACGGCCACCCCGAGGTCGCGAAAGAATGGCAACTTGCCAACGGGGTTTGGAGCCACGGCTTCCTGACGCTCGACGCCTCAAGCGCCCAGGTGTCGGGCAGTGTGTTTCACAACGCCCCCGTTGTGGCGAACGCGTTGGCCAGTCCCTTCGCGGTGACTGCGTGCGAATTTCACGCCCCCTGGCACGCCGACCTGCCGTCGGTGGAACTCTGCAACGGCTGCGGACTATCCTGGCTCGAGGGAAATCGCTGGACGGGCGGACAAGGCCTGCGCATCGCCAACAGTTCGGCGACCTTGGCCTGCAATTCCTGGAAAGAGTGCACCTCCGCCGTTCGTTTGGAGGGCCCTGGCACGCATTGCTTCGCGCCGTCCTGCGGAGGGGGCCAAAACCAATGGGACGCCAACCACCTCCACCTCTCCCTCGAATGCGCCGATTTGCCCCTCGTGGAAGATGGAGGCAACGTCTGGGGGAACGCCTTGGGCGAATTTGCGGCGGGAACGGCCTCGCTCGCGGCTGGCCAGGAAACGTGGTGGATTGGAGGCAACGAATGGGACATCTCCCTGATCGACAACCCGTGGCAATCTCCGGTGGATGCCTCGTTGGTGAACTGCCAAGTGGGGGGACCTGTGGAGGTCGTCATGGCAGGTTGGGTGTTGGCACCGGCCTGCGCGCCAGGAACCCCGGATCCGCGGCCCACTGAAAAGCACCTGCAAGGGTTGGGGCCCGCGTTCCGATGGAATGTGCTTGGCCAGCGAATCCCTGCCAGCCCGTCAAATCAGCGCATTGAATCGCCGTGACCAGGCGCAATCAGGTGGTTCAAGGCCGCAAGGTAGCCGTCAAGCCCCAAGCCGGAAATGCACGCCGTGGCTGCCGACCCCGTCAGGGTCCGTCGGCGAAAATCCTCGCGTGCATGAATGTTGGACAGGTGAACTTCGACGACCGGAATGGGCATGGCTGCCACCGCGTCCCTCAAGGCCACCGACGTGTGGGAAAACGCGCCCGGGTTGAAAATGACCGCCTGGGAGGTGTGTCCCACCGCCTGGAGGATGCCAACCAATCCCCCCTCCGAGGCATCTTGATGCGTCTCCAACGTGTGTCCCGCAGCCTGCGCAGCGGCGCGCAAGGATTCCTCGATGTCGCCAAGGGTCAGGGTTCCGTACACATGGGGTTCGCGGCGACCGAGCCAATTGAGGTTGGGTCCGTGAATCAAGGCAACGTTCATGCTTACTGGATTTCGATGGGTTTGGCCCCGTGCACGAACAACACTTCGCCGAGACCGGCAAACCGCTCAAAGGCGTCATCCCCCATCGCGTCAATTTCCGCCTGCCCAAAGCCCAAAATGACCAAGTCCGCGCCTCCCGAGCGGTTCTTGATGGTTTGGACGGAACTCGACGTGTGGGTGACGTGCTCAATGTTCTGCTCGGCGATGGGAAGTCGCCCTTCCACGATGCGTGTCCGCATGGCCTCTTCCGCCTCGGCGTTTTCGCCGTCGTGCAAAAAGAACACACTGATGCTGGCTTCGCTCCAGTCGGGGTGACCTTGCAGGATGTACGCCAGCAAAATCATCAGGTTGGCGTGGGTCGAATCCGAAGGCGTGATCCACAAGTGGATGTCGTGCTTGTTTCCAAACGATCGCCCACTGCTTCGCAACAGCGCCAAGTCCAAGCCCGCCGCGGACATCAAGGAGAAGTTGCCAATCATTTGGTCCCGATTCACCGGCTGGTCGGGCGCATACTCCATCAAAAACAGGTTGTTCCCCTTCCCCGAAATGCCAGGCAATTGAATGCACTGGGCAATGGCCGAGGTGTACGAAGGGCTGATGATGGTGTCGAGATGCACCCGGCTGCGGTTGCCACGTGCACGCTTGACCAACTTTGCTTGGGCCGACCTGGCATTCTTTTGGGTGTCTTCGGTGAGGTAGCCTTGGATGAAGTGCATGTAGGTACCAAACCCGTGACGGTAGGCCACCCAACGAACCATGTCAAACCCTTCGTTGCGCAAAAACGTGTCTTGGGAAATGGACAACACGAAGGGACGCCAACCGGTGGACTCTTCCAAATCGTCGTCGTCGCTCATTTGCAGGGCCAGTTGGAGCGCGCGTTGGATTTGAAAAATGATGCCACGAAACAACCGCACCATGCCGCGCTGCCCGCCCCCGTGGCGGGAAACCCACGCGTGAATTGCCGCCATGATCACCAGGCTTGCCACTGCGTAGGGCGGATTCATCCCAAACATCAACACCACGCAGAGCACTGCCCCCAACAAACTGATGGACCAGTGGGACCGAAACGTGGGACGGTAACTCGGGTCTGCCGCCATGTGCTCCAAGAAGGACACCAAGCAAATGGCGCCATACGTGACCATGAAAAACATGGATATGATTTCGGCCACCGCGTTGATGTCGCCCAAAAGCACAAATCCAAAGGCAATGGCGCACGTCGCCAACGAAGCGCGAACCGGCTCTTGCTCGGGGCCGCGCCCTTGCTTCAACCACCCGGACAAACGCGCCGGAAAAATGCCGTCGGCGGCAATGGCCTGCAAGGTGCGAGGAGCAACCATCACAGATCCGAGCGCGGAACTCATCGCCGCAGCCGCCAAACCAATGGGGATGATGGGGCCCCAAAGCGCGACGTTCTCCATGTAGAGTTCGTCGGCCGCCAAGGCTTCCAAGGGGGCGGACCACCAAAGTTTCAACGCCACGGCCACGTAAATCACAATGCCTGCCGCGGTGGCCCAAATGGTGCCTCGCGGAATGCTCCGCCGGGGATCCTTGAGGTCCCCGCTGAGCCCCAACCCCGCAGCAATTCCTGTGAACGCCGGGAAAATGAACGTGAACACTTCGAAAAAGGAGAAGCGGTGAACCACCTCGCCGGAAGCGAGTGGAAGCGTTGCGGGGATGGTCGCGGTGGGGTCAAGGTCGGGATTGCCCGGGCCCGAACCGGCAAAAAACAAGCCAAGCGCCGCAAACAAGACCACCACCACCACGTACAACGCCTTGACACCGAGGTTGGCCCCTTTGCCCACCATCAACGCGGTCAACAGCGCCATGACCCCCACGTTGATGGCCGTCGGGGAAATGGCGACGCCGTGGGCCACGTCGAGCCACGCCACCAGGTCGCGGCATGCCACCGTGAAGGCAATGACGTAAAACGCGACGCTGATGGCTTGGGAGAGGTAGAGGGCCAAGCCAATGGCACCCCCAATGTTCAACCCAAACGACCTGGAAATCATGTAGTAAGCCCCTCCTCCTTCGACCTTTTGGTTGGTTGCAATTTCCGCCACAGCCAGGGCCGTTGGGATGGTCACAAGGTGGCCCAAGGCGACAATCAGCAGCGTCGACACCAACCCAACGTGCGCCACTGCGTACCCAAAACGCAGGAACAAGATGGCTCCCAAAATGGTCGAGATGGCCGTCAAAAACACCGGCCACGTCCCCATCGTCTTCATCGATTCCTGCGGCATCATGCGCCCAAGGTACAATTCAGAGTTGGGGCGAAAGGCATGCCGGTGGCCAGTTGTTCACCACCGCGTCGTTCCTTACTTGGGCCACGCCAGCACGGCATGCACCGGAAGGTGGTCGCTGATGAAGTGGTCGTCCACAATCACTTCGTCCACGCAGGTCCAATGGACGTCCAGCCCTTTCGTGTGAATCCCGTCGATTTTGGGCCCGTTGGCCGAACCCTCCGGATTGAACGTGGTGTACGACGGAAAGGACTTTCGACACCGGGACGCACGTGATGCGTACGTGTCAGTCCACCCCGCTTCGAACAAGACGTCCAACGCAGGGCCTTCCTCTTGATTGAAGTCGCCCAAAACCACGCTCGCGTCCGCTTGCGATGGCGCATCGAGCAGGGCAATCAGCGAGGCCGACGCCAGGCGTTCTTCCGCCGACACGTGGCTCCAATGCGTGTTGTAGACCCTCACCACCTTTCCCGTGGACACCTGCTCGAGCCACGCCACCAGCACAGTTCGCGGCAAGTCCGCCTTCCATCCGACGGCACCTGGCAGGCGCCAATCGGCCGCGAGCCACAGCGTTTCGTGATGAAGAATCGTCCATTTGGCTGGATCCACAAACAAGGCGCAG
>Ga0181589_10003065_pt1 | contig 13246 bp, 11 predicted proteins | sample 071ome_25_FD_132444 | JGI IMG/M metagenome (GOLD analysis project Ga0181589, IMG submission 132444) | Coastal salt marsh microbial communities from the Groves Creek Marsh, Skidaway Island, Georgia - 071410BT metaG (megahit assembly) | ecosystem: Environmental > Aquatic > Marine > Intertidal...
CGAGCACTATTACGAGCTCATGGAAGCGGTTGCTAAATTAAGCAAAAAACAGCAACTTCAGGGAAGATAGCGGTTCTTCCAAACTTCATTACAAGCAACAACCAGTTCCTTCACTTTTTGTGGAAGAATTGCCTGCTTAGGATCGTCCCCGATGCCCTTGGCCGGTTGAATGTGAGACTCGATACATAGTCCGTCCGCCCCGTAGGCAATCGAAGCAAGGGAGCAGGCGGGAACAAAATCCGCATGGCCCACGCTGTGGGATGGATCCACCACCACGGGTGCCCAGGTTCGGTTTTTTAGCAGAGGTGTGATCGATTCATCCGGGTGATTGCGGTAGCCATCCAGTGGGGGTGTGGTCCCCCGCGGACAGAGCATCACATTGGGGTTTCCCTCTGCCACCAGATATTCTGCGGAAGCGATAAATTCATTAGGCGAAGCCATGTGCCTTCCTCGTTTGAGGAGGACGGCGGTTGAGGAGCCGGCGGTTAGCTGACCAATCTCCTTGAGCAGGCAATAGTTCTGGGCATTACGGGTGCCCACCTGTACCACATCCACCTTGGCTTCAAGGGCAAGTTTAAGCTGGGTGGAATCCATTACCTCGATATCGATGGGCAAACCGGTCTCCTCACGGGCTTGCAAAATAATCGAGAGGGAATGGTTATCACCCTGAAAAGAATAAGGATTGGTGCGAGGTTTCCACACACCCCCGCGGAGGGCATCCACGCCAGCTTCCTTTAATGCATGGGCACTTTCGATATAAAAATTGGGGTTGGCGGGATCAATGGTACAGGGCCCGGCGATGATGAAAGGCTTATCTTTTCCCACTTCGATTTGACCAACCCGCACCCGGTGGTCGGAGAGTCCGGATCGGCGGTCCATCAACTTGTAGGGGGACTCAATCATGTCGACCTTGGCGATATAGGGCAGACCGGCAATTCTCTTAAACATCACCTCCCTGCCCTCGTCGCCCAAAATGGCATAGACACAACGGTTGCGTCCCTGGATTTCAAGGATGGAACATTCAAAATCGGCGGCTATCGCTTCAATCTCTTTTAATTGAGAAGTATCGAGTTTATTGGCTTTGGGGATAATCATTAAATATCGAGAATTTGTAGATCTTTAATCTTGTCAGTTGTCCGGTGTGAGCAAAAGATTATTCAAAATGGCAAATTCAAAACAAAAGCCAACTATGTTCCGCAAAACTGAAGCTTTTTACTTTAGCCTAATCTTCACTTTTGTGTGCTCATGCGAAAAACCTCAAGTTCAGCAAAAAGTAGAGGGATATCCACTTGGGGATATTATTCAGGAGCAATCATACTGGGAAGGAAGTTCAATTGAGGCGTCCGATACCTTTTTCATCGATGATGAAGGGATCTTTTGTCTACATGAAACAAAAAGACCCTATTCGGGCGTTATTAAAGTGCGGGCACGAAATGGAACGGTCGCTGCATTGAGAAGTTACATCGAGGGCACCCCAGATGGAGATTTTTATGAATGGCACGAAAACGGGAACCTAAAGTCCAAGGAACAGTACAGAAATGGTGTTAAACATGGTTATTTTTTCGTCTGGTCTACTAAAGGTATCGTATATTCACGAAGGTATTTTCAGGACGGTCTTGAGGACTTCAGTAGGTTCGAAGACGAAGGTGTCATACAATCCGGAGCAAGCCTTGCTTCGGTTGAACTTAAGGAATGGGAAGGGGATGGTGCACAATTTTATCAAAAATTCGCCGGGGATCCCAAACGCGGGGGAATGGTGTGGATTCGTGAGACTGAAGAATTGTATACCGGAACAATCACGGCCTTGGATGATCGGGGGAGGAAAGAAGCGGTTCTACGATTTCGTAAAGGAAAATACCAAGGGACCATTTCAAAATGGGATGAAGATGGTAAACTTTGGGAGGAAGCAGAATTTGATCGGGGCATTTTAGTTTCTTTTTCCATTAAGAAAGGAAAACCATTTGACCCCGAGCAAATCATTGATCTTTCAGATGACCCAAGTATGGCGAATCTACTATTCGAAGAGTAATCTGTATACCTTTTGCAAAGTTAATGCTTACCCCCAACAAAGCATCACTTGGTAAGAAACTTTGATTTGTTTAGGATTTTCTAGAGGTTTTTCTCCCTTTGGTAGGTGGAGATGCACTGGCAATTCCCAGTAACTCCGCTTCAATTTTTTTCCCAGATTCAGCCAAAATAACTGCCCTTTCCACAGCATTTTCTAACTCACGCACATTGCCAGGCCATTCGTGTCCTAGGATCGCTTTTTCGCAAGTTTTGGAAAATTGGATTTTATCGATTCCATGTCGACGCGAATGACGTTCAAGAAAAGTGCTAGCCAAAAGCAAAATATCATCTCCCCGATCACGAAGCGGAGGAACCGCAATAGGAAAAACATTCAACCGATAATAGAGGTCTTCCCTGAAATTTCCTTTTTCCACTTCTACAAGTAAATTTCGGTTAGTAGTAGCAAGTACACGCACTTTGACTTCTATAGTTTTATTCCCCCCCACCCTTTCAAATTCCTTTTCCTGTAAAACTCTGAGAAGCTTTGCCTGCAAAGAAGGAGCAATTTCGCTAATTTCATCCAGCAAAATTGTTCCACCGTCTGCTAACTCAAAACGTCCTTCCCTACGTTCAGTAGCCCCAGTAAAAGAACCCTTTTCGTGACCAAAAAACTCGCTTTCCATCAAAGTCTCGGAAATAGCAGCACAATTGACCCGAATATATGGTTGCTTGGCAAGCATGCTACTTCGGTATAATTCCCGAGCCACCAGTTCTTTACCTGTGCCATTTTCGCCAGTAATCAGGACAGTGGCTTCGGTTTTGGCAACTTTATCAACGAGATTTTTCAATTTTTTGATAGGATCACTCTCGCCGACAATATCAGAAGAACGACTATCACTTTCCTCAACATAATATTTGGTAACCCTTCTCATTTTATCAAAGGAGGCCACCTTATCGACAACCACTTCGATCTGATCAAAAGAAAATGGCTTTACCACATAATCGAATGCTCCCATTTGCATGCATGATACGGCAGATTCAACCGAACCAAACCCGGTCATCATGACAACCATTGGCCCATCTGGTTTTGCAACAATTTCCTCAAGTAAATCAGTACCCTCACCATCGGGGAGCCGAAGATCAAGAAAGACAAGATCAAAAGAATCTCGCCGTAAAATCTTGCGTGCACTTTTTAAATCACTGGCAGATGCAACTGAATACCTCTTGTTTCGAAGTTGTGTTTCAAGAGTCTTTCGAATCATCAACTCATCGTCGACCACTACTATTTTCTCAATTGCCACAACCTCTTAAATTTCAGTAATGCTAGGGATTAAAATGCTCAACTCAACTAGAAAGCAATGCGTCAATGAAAGAAATGAAAGAAAACAAAGAGGGTAGCACATATTTAATTCGAGATTTTGAAAACTCTGTTACGGAAATTACTTTCAGGTCAATTTTTCCAAACCTTATTATCATTTCGAGCCAACAGTTAGATGAATTTAGTAAAATTTTTGAAGAAGGAATCTGTAGCTTAGTCATATTGGACACCAAAATTGAAAAAGTTTCCGCATTTATCCTTGATCAATATGAAAACGGAAAAACTGATATTATTCCCTACAAAATTGGCTACGTTGATCCTCGCTTAATAAGTCCTAACACCCTGACGCAATTGGTATTATTTGAATACCACAATTTAAAATCTGAATCCATAAGAACTCAGATTAAATTTCTCATGAATTCCACGCTTTCATCCATTGCTCAACTATTTGGTCATGATGATACTATGGTTAAATCGATCGAATCTAATCCTGAACTTTTTTATTATTTTTCCTATGGAATCAAAAATGAAGATAAAGATTCATTCTTCAAATTTTGTATTTCTTTTACTCAACTAACCAAAGAGAAAGATGTTAGCTTAGTCCCAGAATTGATAAAATATTCCCATAACTCTCATAGTAATGAACTACTTGCTCGTGTTTTCGTTCAATCCGTAAGTTTATTCTTTGATGAGCAAAATTTTGCGAAAATTAGTGAATCATTTCTTAAATTTTTGAACGATTTTTTTAATAATTTTGGTGTAAATTTATTCGCTATTCCTGCTTTAGCCTATTCATATAACTTAATCTACTGTGCGTTTGATCGGCCTGGTACTTTTACCACTTTGCAAGATATCGGTAAGTTACTTCCCGAAGGAAGTCATTTTTCACATGACCTTTTTATTGACACACTTTCCAGGATATTTGCAAACTCAAGCTATCGTGCTACAGCAACAAACGAGGCATTGGACGATTCAAATACTCTCTGTCACAATGATTTGTCCTATTACAGGGCATCGGAGTTATTTTCCAAGATTGCTGAATCTAAAAAAGATTTGGCTTTTTCTAAAAGGTACCACCTCTACCTTGATTATGTTGATTATCTTACATATCTTCTTAATGGTTCGAATCCAAATAATGCAAGCGATCGCGTAAAGAAGTATCTCGAATTAAAAACCATGAACTAGCAGATTTGCTCAAAACTTTAAAAAAGAAGAATGTGTGGACAAATTTTATTTATATCCTTAGAGAAATTCTATGTCCTCGTCTAAATCAAATTCCCTCAAATGGGCTATCGAAGAATTGTCAAAGCAACGCGAGGACATTGAAAGCAAACTAAAAGTGGCTCAAAAAAGAGACGAAACAAATTCCTTAATCGAGGAAGTGTTCGCTCAAAAAAATGCACTTGAGCAAAGAATCTCTGCCTTAGAAGATGGTCTACAATCAACCTCAGAATTAGTGAGCACTCCTTGTTCTGAGATTGAAGCAGAAATGTTAAAAATAGACGAAAAACTTGATATTGCGAAGGAGAGGCTTCTCGCGATTGAACAAGAGGAATACCTTGAAGAATTGGGTAATAAACTTAACCGCAAAAGTATTTCTATCGAACCGCACAGTCTCACGGATGAACCAACTGGATTCTCTAACGAGCAAGTCAATCCTATCGAAACGGAAAATCACTCCCCGCGTCAAGCCGATCATGTTAGTAAATCTCTAGATCCGTCCTCCGTTCTTTCTGAGCCAACACTACCCACAACTGAGACATCTTCAACCGCAACTACCAGTTCGCAAATTATGAAAGAAACTACGAACCGAATCCAAGAACAAGCTATCGAAGAAGATGTCTACAAAGTAGATTCACCTGTTAATGCGTCCAATCTTTCTAAAGTTGATCCATCGCTGGAAGAAACCGCTCTTCAGCTTGGCGTTGAACCAAGTTTTCTAGCCGAAAAAGGCTTAAATGCAATTCTTCGAATGATTGCCAGAAAGGGCGGAAAATTAAGCTTCCCCTTAGAGGTCGATCAGATCGACTAATCGAGAAATTCCTCTCCCTAACTTTCTCCCACTATGGCGAGGTTATCATTGCCATAATGACTGCCCTCAAATCTTTAAAAATTAGCGTTCCCTAATCCCTCATCTATAGTTTGTTCGCTCCTATTGTCCCGCACTCTTAGATTTACTGTATCAGCCATTTGATTTGGCATCATTACCCGCTCTTGAATTGCTATTTCAACCGATCCATCCATCAAATTTTATTCATAACCAATAAGGGAAACAACTTTGCAAAACTGAATTACCCGCAATCTAAAACCAATACCCTGTACCCTTCCTTTTAAATTTACGGTTATTCCTCTACACATCACCCAGCATTGAATATGTACGGTTGTAAAAAACCATTTGACCAAGGTTAGAAATATCGTGAAGTTAGTTTGATATTGGATGTACATTTAGAAAATCATGAGCCAGTACGATTACGATAATAATCAAGAGGGAGAGTGGGAAGATCCCGAGAGCACGGCTTGGAATGAAGCTGACTGGCAGATTTATTTGCGCAATTCAGATCAGGAAATTACAAAATTCATCACAGCATACAACAAATGTAGAGAACATTCAGACCGTCTCGAATCGGCTTCAAAAATTATGGGTTGGATGAAGGAAGACTGGACCTGCTTAGATGATTTGGAAATGGAAGAGGATCAGATCAAAGAAATTCGCCCTCTTCCCTTGGATGAACTGCAGAAAATGGAACCCTACACGGTTCACAAACATCCTGTTTACATTGCCTCTACCGCTCTATTTTGTTTCTTAAGGTCTTCATGGGAGCACATGATGATGAACAACCGAAAGAAATTGGACCCCCGATTATCATGGAGTTATTGCAGTAGTCTATCTGATTCTGAAAAGCATGCTATATTGGCAGCTAACTGCCTTGATCTAGGTGACTTTCTTCTCGCCTTAAATCATTTGAAGAGGGCACATGCCGCATTGAATGAATCTATGCGGATAAACCGGCTGTTTTCACATCATAATGAGAAAATATTTGAGGAATACTTGGTCGAATCTGATGTCAGGATGCATGATTTACGAGAAATTTGGCTAAGGGTAATGAGCGATTGTCGAAGGTAGAGAATTTATTCATTTTCTTTTTTATTTCTACCTTCTTATATCTTCGATAGCAGCAGTTTCTGGATTCATTATCCCAAGTTCCCTAGCGAACTTAAAAAGCAACAGTTCATCACTTGTTCTATCTTGCAACCCAAGTTTCTTTCTTTGCTCAGACAGGTAATCAATCCCGTAATAATCCAATGCGACTGGATTGTCTCCAATCAGTAACACCTCCTCTGCATAAACAAACTCAGCATCAAAATTAGGTCCTCCTGCTACTTGAAAATTGGAAAGGTCAAGAATACTAAATAATCTCTTCTCCCAAAATTCGGGAATTGCTAATATCTCAACAGATGCTGCATGACCAATGGTAGGGTCTTTATGAAAACGACCCGTATTGGAACAGGCATTTAAGGTAAGATTACTGACCGCACCCTCAATTCCCAAAATTCGATTATCGCAAAGAACGGATAAATTGATCCAATGAACATCCTTTTCAAAGAGGCAGGCAGGTAGCATGCTCTTACGCTCATTAATAAGACGAGCTAGGTAATCATTGGGATTTTGGATAAAAAACTGCGCTTTATCGGCGGACGAAGGAGGCATCGAGCTTTCGTAATACCAAAGCGGATTGAAATAACTAGGCTTTTGAGAGTTTACAAACTGGTGTCTTAAAAAAAAATCCCTATCCTTTAAAAATCCATAATTTACAGGAAAATCTCGGGATTTCGCCACAAAAAGGACATTTTCTTCCGAATAGTTTCTAAGTTCCAAGAACTTCTGTACAGCTTCGATAACATCTAATCGAACGACCAACCCAGGTGCACGGGTATCATCTAAGAAAATTGCGACTTTTTTAATCTCGGTTGGATAAAGTCTCCAACCCTGTCTCTTTTCGATGTATTGGATTGCTCTTGCAATGGACTGCAAGCATTCTCGTTTTGTTTGCACATCCGGTAATCGGTAGGTCAAACTCCTACCTGCTGTCAAAATATGTGAATTTTTATTTAAACCCTCACTAAATTCAACCTCCCTACCCTTTATTTCAGAACAAAAAGGAAAAAAAGAATGGATCGCCAAGCAGACCATTGCTTGACGTTTCAATCTACTGTGAAAAAAACGAAGCATGTCGATATGTCGCCAATTGATATCAAAGGTTACCACAGGGTCAATCCTGCTTACTTTTTGTGGATGCCCTTCCCATGAATCCGCTGTGTCGGTTGATGAAGATGTTCTTCAAGTTCAGCTTGCTAGTGAAGTAGCAATTGACCTAGATCCTGCAATTGCAAAAAGGATCGAAGGAGATACTAAAGGGGCTATCGAAATTTTGAATGCTCTTGCGGACCAACATCCTCATTCCGTGGAAGTTTTAGTCCAGCTAGGACGCACACTCATGGAAGCACGAGAATTCCCATTAGCTGCATTCCGATTTGAAGAAGCATTATCAAAAGGAGCAAATACTCATATTGCGAAAGAAGCTGCAGAAGCACATTACTTATCCAGTGATTTTGAATCTGCTACTGAAAGATACGGTGAATACCTTAAGAGCGAACCCAGTGACCCTGATAGTCAAGTCCGATACGCACGCTTGCTCGCACGCCTAGGTAGAACAACCGAATCAATCAACGCATTCGTCAAAGTCGGAGATCAGGCAAGTGCTGATGATTGTCGGCTGATAGGTAATTTATTTTTAGCAAAGAAACTGTTACCGCAATCTAAACACTGGTTTAAAGAATCTCTAAGAAGATCGGATGGAACTTCTGCTGAATCGCTATATGGATTACTACGAGTTTCAATCGCTGAACAAAATGACGCTGAAACAGAAACATTGATACTTGCTATTGAGAAATTTAAATCCGGTTTTTTGGAAACGACAGATCTAGCTAATTATTGTGCTGATTTCATGAGGCGAAGAAGGCTTACTGACTTAATTTCAAGGGGAATAGATGCACGAAGCATGAGCATAAAAGAACTTGCAGCCGGACTAATTGCGGGAAGTTTCTCTCCATCTCAAAATCCGGAAATGATTGTTTCGCCTGGACCAAAATTTTCTAGATCAGATGATCAGGAAGATCGCATAACCACATCAGCCCCTGTTGAAAAAGAAATTCAGTTCACCCCCGACCAATCTGGTGAAAACATAAGCCTGGCTGCTGCATTTTCCTCCCCGATTGAAAAAATCAACGAAGTTAGCGGGGCTTCAGAAAGCCCTATCGAATTAGCCCGAGTTGCTCTTATTGACTCTAAATACACCTTGGCCCTTATGCATGCAAGGGATGCACTGAAGGACGACTCCAGAAATTCATCCGCATGGGCACTTTGTTCGCAAGCTCATTTTCAGCTTGGAGAGATTGACGCAGCAGAAATGACGATTTTGGAAGCAATTCGTCATCAACCTATGGATAATGAATTTCGCATTGAATATTTACGCATTGCACGAGAAACCCTTCCCTCAGACCGTTACCTTCAAGAACTGGAAAAGGCCCGAGAAATATTTCCCGACTCAGTCGAAATTCTTTGGGAATTGGCAAGAAGGTATCACCTGATCGAGAAAATGCCAGTCACTGCTTCGATCCTTTATCGAAAGGTAATTGAGGTCGCTACTGAAGATAGTTCAATTGCGAAACAAGCCAAAATTGAACTGATCAAAATTGAAAAACCTTAATGACCTAAAGGAATATTTTTCTAAACATGGCTAGGTTAGTAGAAGGGTTTGTCGCTGAGCTAAAGAATAGAATTGATATTTACGAAGTGGTCAGCCCCTATGTGCAATTAAAGAAAAGTGGCTCAAGTTGGGTTGGACTAAGTCCCTTCAGTCAGGAAAAAACTCCTTCTTTTTATGTTCATCCTGACAAAGGCTTTTTTAAATGCTTTAGCTCTGGAGAAGGAGGTGACTCTATTTCTTTTATCCAGAAAATTGAAAACCTTGAGTTTCCAGAAGCACTGGAATTACTTTCTCAACGATTTAATATTCCCCTGCAGTATGACGAAAGTGTAACCAGTATTTCCAAACCAACTCATTCACGTTCGATTAAAAGCGAGCTACATGACTTACACAAATTCGCAACCGAATGGTTCATAAAGTGTTTTCATGATCATTCCGATGAAGCGATCAAAACAAGAAAATACTGGACTGAAGAAAGAAAATTTTCACTTGAAATAGCAAAAGAATTCCAAATCGGTTATGCACCCACTGATCGTTTTGCACTATCTAAGTATTTAATTGCAAAAGACTTTTCTGAAAGTCTGCTTTTAAAATCAGGATTATTTCACCTCGGCAAAAATGAAAAACTCGCAGGTTGTCTTTTTTCGGGAAGATTGATGATCCCTATTCACGACAAACTCGGTAGAATCTGTGCATTCACGGGAAGAAAACTCGAGCAAACCCCGGAATGGGGAGACCGTAAATCGCCCAAATATGTTAACTCTCCCGAAACTCCAATTTTTGAAAAAGGAAACCTGCTTTTCAACCTACATTTGGCCAATAAAAAAATCTCAGAAGACAGCGAGTTTCTTCTCGTTGAAGGTCAACTTGACGCAATTCGCTGCTGGTCCATGGGTTTCCACACCACCATTGCTCCTCAAGGCACCGCATTTAAGAACAGTCAGGCAAATCTTTTATTCCGTTCTCGCCCCAAAGGTGTTGTCTGCCTGCTTGATGGTGATGATGCAGGAAAAAAAGCAGCTCTTTCTTATATATCAATATTTCTAAATGAGGGTCTTGATGCCAAATTTGCGGAACTTCCAATGGGGTCGGACCCAGATCAAATTCTGATGTCTGGAGGCTCTGTTGCCTTACAGCAGATCATTGATAATGCTGTTCCCATGCTGGAATATGCCGTAACCCAGAAACTTCCCCAGGGTTCCTCATCCTCCCCCAAGCAAAAGGAAATGATATCGCAATGGTTTTTTGATTCCCTCGCAAATGTGGAATCTTCCATAAGTAGGGAAGGATACCTTCAGCAATTATCACGACTCATTGCCATGCCCGTGGATGTTCTCAAAAGCGACTTTACCCGTTTTGTTAAAAATCGACGTCCGAAATATCGACCAAATGAACAAACAGTTAAAAAGCCTGATAAAAAAGACTCTGATCGTTTGACAATTGTTGAGGAAGACTTATTGTCCTTGATTTTGCATGACGACCGCCTCGCTAGTCCTCTTGCCCACACGCTTGACATGTCGTGGGTTGACCTGCGTCCAGTTGCCGGAAAAATACTTGCCAAAATCCTGTCAGAAACCAATGCCGAAGGCTCTTCTCTCTCCCGCAGTCAAATTGAAGAATTACTCGAGGGTGATGATGAAAGGGACCTCTACCATCGCTTGGTTCTTCAAGAATTTGACCATACTGAGCCCGGAGTCCTTATCCGCTTGGCCAACCAATGTTTATCCGTTCTTTTCAATCGTCATCTCAAGTCCGAGGAGGACAAAATCTTTGCAAAAATCCAAAGTTCTGAAATCGGTTCTTCTGAAATTTCAGGATTAAGAAAGAAGCTTCGTGAAATCAGATCACATCGACAATCCCCACCTCAACTACAAACTTCCCCAAGACCAGAAACTACACCCATAAGCAATGCCAGCAACCAAGAAAGCCAAGATTTCCAAAGCTAACGCCAAGTCCAAGACTGCCTCCAACAAAACCGAGAACAAACCCAAAGTAAGTTCTGCAAAGCCTAGGACTGCTTCTGTAAAGAAAGTTTCTGTCAAGACAGCAAAGGCAAGTACCAAGACTTCTACTGTTAAGGCTTCTACTAAAGACTCAAAACCAAAAACTGCTGTAAAAAAATCAACGGCTAAGAAGACGGCAACTGTTCCTAAAAACAGTGCAAAAGCAAAAGCTTCGCCAACCCAAAGTGCTCCTACACAGCGAAAGGTAAAGGCTCCTACCAAGACAACCGCAAAAGAAGCAGCTAAAAAAGTCAGCAAAACCGCTGAACCTCATGCTCTCAAAAATGAAATCACGGAAAAGGTCCGTACCCTTATTCATTTGTCTCGAGAGCAAGGGTTTCTCACCTACAAAGACATCGATAAGTCACTTCCTGAAATCTCCACTGATCCAGAAGAACTTCAAAATGTTATCTCCATCTTCAATAACCTTGAAATCAAGTTGATGGATTCAACCGAGGTTGAAAAGTTCAAAAAGAAAAAGGAAGAAAACGAAGAGGAAACGGCACGTTCCAACAACAGTGACATGCTGGACGACCCTGTCAGGATGTACTTAAAACAGATGGGCCAGGTGCCATTACTTTCACGGGAAGAGGAAGTTGAAATCTCGAAAAGAATCGAAGTTGCCGAAATTGATGCTCTAAAGAAATTGTACGCGGTTTCCCTCACTACTCGTTTTCATTTAGAAACCGCACAGAAACTACTCGACCGCGAAGAGCGTTTTGACCGTGTGGTCTTAGACAAGAAAATTGATAGCAGGGAAGGATATTTCAAAACATTAGCCAAGCAGGTGGAAGCGTTGATCGCTCTCAGTAAAAAACTTGAAAATGCATGGGATGGCTTTTTGAACGGACCCAATGAAGTTCAAAAAAAGCGGGCCTTAGGTAGATTCAAAAAATACGAGGGTGAACTTGCCCCTATTTTCAAAAAATGCTGCTTAAAGTTAAAGGTTTTTGAGGATTATCTTCAGGAATTGGGTCCAGAACTCAAAGCTATTACCCGAAATGTACACAACCTTGAGTTAGGAAAAAAAGATCCGGTTAAACTAAAACGCAAAGGGGTAAAAATGGACCGCATCAAAAAAGAACTGGCCCTTGCCCGTGAAAAATTTCACATGGAACCCGATGCATTAATCCAGTTGGTTAAAGATATCAGGCATTCAATGAGGGAGGCCCATAAGGCCAAGACTGAGATGGTCGAGGCAAACTTACGACTGGTCATTTCTATTGCCAAGAAATATACCAACAGAGGTCTTTCATTTCTCGACCTGATTCAGGAAGGAAACATGGGTTTAATGAAAGCGGTTGAAAAGTTTGAATACCGCAGAGGTTATAAGTTTTCCACCTATGCTACCTGGTGGATACGCCAAGCGATTACCCGGTCAATTGCTGATCAGGCACGCACTATTCGTATCCCAGTTCACATGATTGAAACACTGAATAAGGTGATGCAGGTGCAAAAACAACTACTGCAGGAACTTGGGCACGAACCAACCCCAGAAGAGGTTGCAAATGAAATGGGGCTCGCCCTCGATAAAGTCCAGGGAATAATGAAAATGGCCCAACAACCAATCTCCCTACAAAGCCCGGTGGGCGACGGCGATGATACCAGTTTTGGCGATTTCATCGAAGACAAAGGAGCGGAAAATCCTTACGACATGACTGCGTACTCCCTCCTGCGGGAAAAAATCATTGATGTATTGGATTCTTTGACAGAACGGGAGCGCAATGTACTTTCCCTTCGATTCGGATTGCAAGATGGTTACAGCCGAACCCTTGAGGAGGTGGGCCGACAATTTAAGGTAACCCGCGAACGTATACGGCAGATTGAAGCCAAAGCTCTTCGAAAAATGAGGCATCCAACCCGTATTCGCCAGCTACATGGATTCTTCGAAGCTGACCAAAGCTCAGTGAATAAGCCAAAGCCTGAAGCACTTCGACAATTGGGTCTCTAGGTCAACAGTAAGCTCTAGAAAGACAATTCAGTTGCTCTGTTCAGCTCTCCTAACTAATTTGTGTCTATGATAACTACAATCACACCTGCCCTCGCCTTCATTGGAAACTTTGGCGGTGGAGAAATCATTCTGATCTTTTTGATCGTTCTCTTACTATTCGGAGCCAAAAAAGTGCCTGAACTGTTTCGGTCCCTAGGCA
>Ga0181589_10003068_pt1 | contig 13245 bp, 7 predicted proteins | sample 071ome_25_FD_132444 | JGI IMG/M metagenome (GOLD analysis project Ga0181589, IMG submission 132444) | Coastal salt marsh microbial communities from the Groves Creek Marsh, Skidaway Island, Georgia - 071410BT metaG (megahit assembly) | ecosystem: Environmental > Aquatic > Marine > Intertidal zone...
AGGTGGTCCTTCATCGACTTCCCTTCCACCTTCTCATCCTCGTTGTAGTATTTGAAGGCCAGTGGGTTCTTGGAATCCGGACCTTCGTAGGCGATCTTTTTGATTTTAGGAAAGGCTTCCTTTATTTTTTTTGGCATACGAAATGGTTGGTTACTAAAAGGTTAAGTACGGTGTGCACGCAAGGATGACATGGGGCACAAACCGCCTCATCTTAATGATTTGAGTGGTTTGTCAAGCCAATTAGAGAGGATGAATCCTTGCCATCAGCAGTTTCTGCCACCCGTTTTGTGCGGAGGGCCACGGATCTCTGATGCAGCTTTCTCTTGCCAAATCCAACATGACGAATAGAGTATCCGGCTCATTTGTGACGATTTAGATGAGTTTTGTAAGTCCATTTTTCTGGGTATCTCTGGCGCAAGCTGGGGGTGAAACGACGGGTCCTGCGGCGGCGGCTCCACCTGCGTGGGCTCAATTTGTGCCCTTCATCTTCATATTTTTGATCATGTATGCCTTGATCATCCGCCCTCAGCAGAAAAAGGCAAAAGAACATGATGCCTTGCTCAAAAAGCTCAAAATTGGGGACAAGGTTTCTACGGCCTCGGGCATCGTCGGGGTGATCACCCAAATCAAACAGAATTCGGTCTCCTTGCGGTCGGCAGACTCCAAGCTCGAAATGCTACTGCCTTCCGTTGATCGGGTTCTGAAGGAAAAAGATTCTCCAGAGGCTTAAACCACCACTCAAACGCAATTTTAGATGAAATCTGGTAATAAAGCTGGAAGTTGGCTCTTGGTCGTTTTGCTGACCGCGGCTGCCATCAACGAAATCATACCTCCTCAGGGAACGCCACTGCTGGATCAATTTCAGCAAAGCGCTTCCCCTGATGAATCGAACCAAGCGACCTTGGATACGATTCTCGCAGATGCCAAGGAGATGGAAGAGGCTTCGCCCGGTCGAAGTTATGCCAATTTATTTGACGCGATTGGCACCAATGATATCCGATCTTTGTTCCCTGCTATTGCCTTGGCGGAAGATGAGGATCAACCTTCCAAGGCCATTCTCAACAAGCTCCAAAAAGACGCAGCTGGGCGAATCCGGCTGGGTCTGGATCTCCAAGGAGGAGTGTCCTTTACCGTGGCCATGGAGACCAATGTCATCAGTGCCGATCGCAACCGCCAGGAAGTCATGGAACAGGCCATTGGCGTTTTGAGGAGCCGTGTCGACAAATTTGGGGTTGCCGAGCCGGTCCTACAAACGCGTGGAGAGAACGAAATAACGATCGAGATGCCCGGCCTTTCCGAACTGGACTACCAGTCCGTCAGGGAAATCCTCACGCGGCCAGCGTATCTTGAGTTTCGCATGGTTCACGAGCGCAGCCAGGAACTCCTGGCCCGAGGCTTTCCCGTTCCTGGCTATGAAGTGCTCACCGAACGACGAAAGAGCGAGATTGCTGGGGAAGCCGATGCTCTCGTGGAATATCTTGTCAAGCGCGAGCCTGAACAGGGTCTGACGGGAACGCACATCGAGCGAGCTGCTGTCTACCCCAATCCAATGACGGGCGAACCCGAGATTGATTTTACTCTCACAAGCGAAGGGGCTGCGCTTTTTGCCAGTATCACGCGAGCTAATGTGGGTCGTCAGCTGGCCATCGTGCTGGATGGAGAGCTTAAATCAGCCCCTGTGATTCGTGGGGCCATCGAACAGGGAAGGGGGCAAATCAGTGGTGATTATGATGTGCGAGAGGCCATTGAACTCGCCAACGTCTTGGAAAACCCTCTTGAAGCCCCGGTTCGGATTGTGGAGGAAAGCTCGACAGGTCCTACCTTGGGTCGTGATTCGATTGAAAAGGGCGTCAGGGCATCTTTGTGGGGAATGATAGCTGTGGCCGTTTTCATGCTCATCTACTACGCTGCAGCAGGTCTCATTGCCAACGTCGCATTGTGCCTGAATTTGATCATCCTTCTGGGCGTGCTTTGTAACATCGATGCCACTCTGACCCTTCCCGGTATCGCCGGTATCGTGTTGACCGTGGGCATGGCTGTCGATGCCAATGTCCTGATCTTTGAGCGCATTCGCGAAGAACTGAGGCACAATAAATCGGTCAAAGGAGCGATTTCCTCAGGCTTTTCGAAAGCGTTTGGCACCATCATTGATGCCAATGTGACGACCTTGATCGCTTCGGTCATCTTGATTTACATGGGCAAAGGTCCTGTCAAAGGCTTCGGTGTGACCTTGACAATCGGTATTGTGGCCAGCTTGTTCACGGCCTTCTTCGTGACCAAGCTTTTCTTTGCGCAATTCTTTGTTCGTGACGGTGCCAAATCCGTGTCGGTTGGAACCCTGGCCTGTTTCAACAACAGCCGATTTGATTTCATGAAATGGCAAAAGCCTGCCTTCACTCTCTCCGCCATCCTGCTGGTCATAGGGCTGGTTTCGGGTTTCGCGCGAAAGGATGGCGTTTTCGGGGTGGATTTTGCGGGTGGTGACAGCATGCTCTACAGCTTCAAACAGAAGGTGGCCGTGGAAGAGTTACGCTCAGCGGTAGGAGCCCTCGAAGTGGGCGATGCCAAGATTGCTTACAAACGGGACTATGGCACCCAGGAAGAGACTCTGGAAGTGACAACGGCCTTTGATCAAGGGGAGAAAGTGACTCTGGCGATCAAGGAGCAGTTCGTAGATGCCGGTTTTGTCCTGGAAAAAACCAGCCGAGTGGGGGGATCGGTCGGGGGCGAAATTCAAAAAAGTGCGATCATCGCACTTTCCCTGGCTCTCTTGGGTATTCTTTTTTACGTGGCCCTACGATACGAATTTTCCTTTGCCATTGGTGCGGTCATGGCGGTGCTGCATGATATTCTAGTGACCTTGGGACTCTTCTTCCTGGCAGGTCGGGAACTCAATGCTCCGATGGTCGCAGCCATCCTGACCATCATCGGTTTTTCCATCAATGACACGATTGTGATCTTTGACCGTATTCGGGAGGATCTCAAACTTGGGGCCAAGGGGTCTTTCAAGGATATCATGAACCGAGCCATCAATGAGACATTGAGCCGAACGGTGATCACCTCTGGAACGACCCTCCTGGCGGCTCTGGCCCTGTTCATTTTTGGTGGGCCTGTCATCAATGATTTTGCGTTCACTTTTGTAATCGGTGTGATTGCCGGAACCTATTCGAGTATCTACATTGCAGCCTCCTTGGTGCTCTGGAAGACCGGAGGTGAGAAACCCAAGCTCATGACCTCGGATGTGACTGAGGAAGCTCCTTATCCGGCAGAGGCAGGAGCCCCGATCTGATTGCTCAAATCATGCCTGCTGGAGTCACGATCGAAACCTGGCACTGGGTTGCCTTTATCGGTTGTGTGCTCTTCATGCTGGCGGTGGACTTGGGCCTGCTTCATCGAAAATCAAGAGAGATCCACGCACGCGAAGCGGCGGCGTGGACTTTTTTGTGGTTTTCCCTCTCCATGGGGTTTGCCTTTGTGCTGTTTCGATGGATGGGGGGTGAAACAGCCGGAGAGTTTATCACGGGCTACGTTGTTGAGTTGGCTCTTTCCATGGACAATGTCTTTGTCATTGCCCTGATTTTTTCTTACTTCGGTGTTCCCCGCCACCTTCAGCATCGGGTTCTTTTCTGGGGGATTCTCGGCGCCATGGTGATGCGGGGAGTCATGATTGGAGTTGGGGTGGAACTGGTGCATCGCTTCCACTGGGTCCTTTATATTCTGGGCGGGTTTCTGGTCTTCAGTGGCATCAAGATGATCACTGGGTCCGATCAGGAAGTGGAGCCGGAGAAAAACCCGTGCATTCGTCTGGCCAGAAAATTTTTCCCTGTGGTGGATCATTTTGAAGGTCAGCGTTTCGTGATTCGAGAATCAGGGCGTCTGTTTCTGACACCTCTGGCCTTGGTGCTCGTCATGGTGGAAACGACCGACCTGATCTTTGCCGTGGATTCCATTCCGGCCATTTTTGGAGTGACTCAGAAACCGTTTGTGATCTTTACTTCCAATGTGTTTGCCATTCTTGGCCTTCGGTCGCTTTATTTTCTGCTGGCAGGGGCCATGGCCTCTTTTTCCTACCTCAAGTACGGTCTCTCGCTGGTGCTGGTGTTCATCGGTATCAAGATGCTTGTTTCCTTCAAATACCACATTGATACCCTCGTCTCCCTGGTGGTGGTCGGGTTGATTCTTGTGGTCTCTATTGGCCTGTCATGGGTCATCAAGCCCAAGGTCACGGAAAAGGAACCGAAGCCTTGATCTCTCGAGTATGGGTAAGGGTTGAGAGCCGCTGACTGGATGAATCCATGCCGATGAACAAGGCTGAAGACTTGTCATGCAAGGTGTGTGCGAAGCGTTCTGAGAGTGTTTGAGAAAAGTCCTCCTTTTAAATGGGGATATTGACGTTGTTGAACCCGACAGTTGTGGTTATGATTCAATCAAACGGACAAGGTTCATGCAGTATCGTTGGTCAATTGCACCCATTCAGGATCAGCAAGTCAGAGGTCTATCCAAAGCCTTTGATTTCTCTCCCCTTTTGCTCCAGTGCCTGCTCAACAGAGGCCTCCGTGAAAATGACCAGGTAGAGCATTTTCTCTGGCCCAAGCTCAAGCATCTTTCCGATCCGTTTCAGCTTCCGGACATGCAAGTAGCCGTGGACCGCCTTCTGGAAGCTCGAACCAAACAAGAGAAGGTGGTCGTTTTTGGTGATTACGACGTCGATGGAGTCACTTCCACTGCACTGGTCATTGAGGTGCTGAGGGAGATGGGCTGGAGGATGGATTACTACCTCCCCCATCGCCTGGAAGAGGGCTACGGTTTGACCCAAGTTGGGGTCGAAAATTGTCTGGCCAAACTGAAGCCCGATCTGCTTCTGGCCGTGGATTGTGGTTCGACGGCGGTGGATACCATTTCATGGCTCAAGCAACACGACCTGGATGTCATCGTTCTGGATCATCACCAAATTACAGACCCTCCCCCTCCAGCCTATGCGATGGTGAACCCTCAAGTCACTGGGGGGCCCTTTTGCGAACTCAGCTCAGCAGGACTTGCTTTCAAACTAGTACACGCCGTGGTCAAGGCTTGTCGGGAAATGAATCAGCCTCCCTCAGCTCAGGATTATGATCTGAGGCCTCTCCTGGACCTTGTGGCTCTGGGCACGATTGCGGACCTGGTGCCATTGGTGGATGAAAACCGGATTCTGGTCACCGCCGGGCTCAAGAGGCTGAACCAAACCAAGCGTCCCGGGTTGCTGGCTCTTATGGAAATTGCCCAGGTAAGGGACGAACTCGGAGTTTTCGAGATCAGCTTTCAATTGGGGCCCAGGATCAATGCGGCCGGCCGCCTGGTCAATGCCGATACCGCTTTGCGTCTCATGCTTTCCGAGGATCTGGAGGAAGCGCGTCAACTGGCCCGTGAGTTGGATGCGCACAATCGACAGCGCCAGATGATCGAAAGGGATATTGCCGATCAGGCCGTGGATTCCATTCGTTCTGAGTTTGATCCCAAAAAGGACTTTGTCATCGTTCAGGGCAACGGGGATTGGCACGTAGGAGTGGTCGGAATTGTTGCCTCGAGAGTGCTCCGGGAGTTCTATCGACCCACCATCATTTTGGGTGGAGAAGGTTCCGAATGGCGTGGTTCGGGGCGAAGTGTGGAAGGCTTTGATCTGGCTGAGGCTCTGCGATCCTGTGACGATCTGCTCAAACGTCACGGAGGCCACGCCATGGCTGCGGGTATGTCCATTCAACCTGAAAACCTGACGGCTTTCAGAAAGCGGATCAATGCCTTTGCCAATCAGCGTATGAAAGGCAGTTGCCCTCCTCCGGTTCTACACCTGGATGCCGATGTCTCTCTTTCGGAATTCTCCATCGATCGCATGGAAGAGCTGGCTCTTTTGCATCCTTTCGGATCGGGGAACGCTGCTCTTCAATTTGCGAGTCGAGGTGTTCAGCTTCGGGGGCAACCTCATCGAATGGGGCACGAACAGCAACACGCGAAATTCTGGGTCACCGACGGGCAAACTCATTTTGAAGTGTTGTGGTGGAATTGTGGGAATGCCCCCCTTCCGCAAGGCTCGTTTGACCTGGCCTTTGCGCCTCAGATCAACGACTACAACGGTCGACGATCCGTGCAATTCAAATTGTTGGACTGGAGGCCTTCCGCCTGATGGGCGGACCTAGTCTGACCTGTTCCCGGCGCTCTCTTCTGCCAGCAATTTCCATGCGATGCAGCCGATAACCTATTTCAATCGCTACACAGGTTGCCTGGAGCAGGAGGCTGTCTACGGGGAAGGTTTTCTGAAGTGGGCCTATGGTCGGGCGGTGGGCCGAGCGACTGTTGAACTTCTGGTCAAGCGATCCCTGTTTTCTCGCTTCTATGGATGGTGGATGAGTCGCCCCGCCTCCGCTGGTCGCATCAAGCCCTTCGTTGAGACTTTTCAACTGGACGTTTCGGAGTTTGCTCAAGCTCTGGAAGAGTATAGATCTTTCAATGACTTTTTTTCCCGCCGCCTCAAACCCAATGCAAGGCCCATCGACCCCAACCCGGCTTCGATCGTTTTTCCTGCTGATGGCAGACACCTGGGGTTTCAGGATCTATCGAGTGTGAGCCAGGTCTTTGTCAAAGGGCAGGGTTTTGATTTGACCACCTTCCTTGGCCATCCAGCTCTTGCCGCGAAGTACCAAGGCGGCAGTGCGGTTCTTTCACGCCTGTGCCCGTTGGATTACCATCGGTTTCATTTTGCGACGGCTGGATGCCCCAGTGCAGCATGGTTGATTCCCGGGGTTCTTTATTCGGTCAACCCCATGGCCCTTCGGCAGCGCCTGGCCTACCTGTGGGAGAACAAACGCATGCTGACACGCCTTGCGACAAAGACACTGGGAGAAGTGTTGATCGTGGAAATCGGCGCGACCAACGTCGGTTCCATCACTCAGACCTTTCGCTTGGATGACGCCATGGAGAAAGGGGCTGAGAAAGGGTATTTCCGCTTTGGTGGTTCGGCCACCATGACGCTCTTTGAGCCTGGGCGCGTGAAGCTTTCCGATGACTTGCTTCATTACTCTGCCCAATCCATCGAACTTTATGCGAAGATGGGTGATGTGATGGGGCAGGCGCTCTGAGGGGTCACCGTATCCCCCGGTGTGAGCTTGATCCATCGGTGGGTTCCTGATTGAATGTTCTTCATGAATCTCATTTCCCGACTGTTTTTTTTATGTTGTATCTGTGCCCTTATGCCGCACGGCTTGCAGGTGGTGGCTCAGGACCAGGATTCGGAAAGTGGTTGGATTCAACTCTTCAATGGAAAGGATCTCGAGGGCTGGGTTCCAAAAATTCGCTATCACGCCCTTGGAGAGAATTACGGCAACACGTTCAGGGTTGAGGACGGATTATTGAAGGTGGGGTATGATCCGAAAGCCTATCCCGAATTCAAGGAGACCTTTGGTCATCTCTTTTTTGAAAAACCCTTCACCCACTACCGTCTTCGGGCGGAATATCGTTTTGTGGGGGATCAGGTCAAAGGGGGCCCCGGTTGGGCTTTTCGTAACAGTGGCTTGATGCTTCATGGTGAGTTGCCTGAGACCATGGAGAAAGATCAGGATTTCCCGGCGTCGATTGAAGTGCAGCTTCTCGGAGGAGATGGGACCCATCCACGCAGCACGGGAAATATCTGCACGCCAGGAACGCACATGGTCATGGAGGGTGACTTGATCAAGCAACATTGCATGAACTCAAGCTCCAAGACCTACCATGGAGACCAATGGGTTTCGATCGAAGTGGAAGTCCGTGGGCATGCTTTGTTGAAATGCATCATGGATGGCGAGACGATTTTTACCCTGACCCATCCGATCCTGGATGAGAGCGATCCTCATGCCAAAACATTGATTGCAGCCAACGGTGGTGATGCAAGGCTCATGGGTGGGAGTATCTCGCTTCAATCCGAGAGCCACCCAGTGGAATTCCGAAAAGTGGAACTCAAACCCCTGTCCAACGACGGATGATACGGGGGATTCCCGGATGGCTATCAGCATGGTGGAGAAAGAAACCGTGCATCACACTTTAGTCCTTGTATGCTTCCACGCAGCGAACTGACTCAAACATCGTTGTTTTCACGCATGGTTTGCCAGGTGCTGTGTTTGGTGGCGCTTTGGGTCAATCACGCGTCCTCTCTCCGGGCAGCGTCATCCTCGGACGCCGAACCCGCCTCTGCCAAACCGTTTCAAAATCGCCTGGGAGCAGAAGCCTCCCCCTACCTCCTTCAGCATGCCCGTCATCCTGTAAACTGGTATCCATGGGGAGAAGAGGCTTTTTCCAAGGCACGATCAGAAGGGAAAATGATCTTTCTCTCCATTGGGTATTCGACCTGCCACTGGTGCCACGTGATGGCCCATGAGTCGTTTGAAAATGAGCGTATTGCCAAGGTGATGAACGACCATTTCATCAGCATCAAAGTGGACCGCGAGGAGCGTCCGGACGTGGATGCCATCTACATGAACTTCGTGCAGGCAAGCACGGGGCACGGTGGGTGGCCCATGAGTGTCTGGTTGACGCCTGAACTCAAACCAGTCGTGGGAGGGACTTATTTTCCCCCTGAGTCTCGGAAAGGGCAACCGGGTTTTGCCGAGGTTTGCCTCCAAGTTTCTCAGGCATGGAAGGAGAATCCTGAGCAATTGATGCAAAGTAGCCAGCGCATTCTGGAGTATCTGCGCGAGGCATCCTATGTCACACCGGCGAAAGAGGGTCTTTCCCGTGAGCGACACACCCATGCCATGCGGCAGGGGCTGGATCGATTTTCAGAACAGTTTGATGAAGTTTTCAAGGGTTTTGGACCCGCTCCAAAATTTCCAAGACCTTCGGTTTTGAGTTTCTTGCTCCGGTCTTTTCACAGCCAGGGTGCGATGCCAAAGGATCCGCTCAAGGGGGGGAGGGAATTGGAAATGGTCCTTCAAACCCTGGATGCGATGTCTCGGGGAGGAATCCATGACCATTTGGCGGGGGGATTTCATCGTTATGCGGTCGATCGCCAATGGCATGTGCCTCACTTTGAAAAGATGCTCTACGATCAGGCGCAGTTGGCGGTGGTCTACAGCGAGGTCTTTCAAATCACCCATCAACCTCGCTATGCCCGGGTGCTTGTTGGGATCCTGGATTACGTGCTGAGGGACATGACTTCTGCCGAAGGAGGTTTTTATTCAGCGGAAGATGCCGATAGTTTGGTTTCCCCAAACAGTCCGCAGGCACAGGAGGGTGCTTTCTATCTCTGGGAGGATGGCCAGATTGATCAGGCGCTTCCTGAGTCGGCGCAGTGGTTCAAGCGTTTTTATGGGGTTGAGGCATTGGGCAATGCTCCTATTGGAAGCGATCCTCGAAATGAATTGAGAGGAAAGAACATACTGATTCAACGTCTGGATATCGAGACTTTGGCCAAGGAGGCAGCCATGACGCCTGAGGACGCCAATGCCATGATGGCCAAATCCAGAGCTCGATTAAAAGCCTTCCGTGATCAACGACCCCGACCCATGCTGGATGATAAAATCATTGCAGGATGGAATGGTTTGATGATCTCGGGAATGGTTCGAGGAGGTCGATGCCTGGACGACGGAGAACCCTACATCAAGGCTGCATCCAATGCGGCCGAGTTCCTTGCTCAGGAAATATACGACCCCGTCAGTGGCATCCTTCACCGTATCCATCGGAACGATCGTTCGACCACGGAGGGCTTTTTGGATGACTATGTTTACCTCATCTGTGGGTTGCTTGATTTGTATGAAACGACCTTTCAAAGACGATGGCTCCAGTGGGCCGAGAAGCTGCAGAACAGACAGGATGAGCGCTTTCTGGACTCAGTCGATGGAGGTTACTTCACCGCCGCCGGGGGTTCCTCGGACGTGCTCATGCGCCTCAAGGAGCACGTGGACGGTGCTTTGCCATCGCCCAATGCTGTGGCAGCTGATAACTTGTTACGACTCCATCAACTCACGGGCAAGTCCCAATATGACCAGAGGCTGAACGCGCTCATGCAGTGTTTTGCCGCTGTCCTCGAAGCGCAGCCCACGACGGTTCCGAATCTGCTTTCGGCTATCGACGCCTCGTTCCATTCCAAGCGACAGTTTGTGTTTGCAGCGCAGACCGATGATCCGCTTCTGAAAAAAATGTGTCAGGCGCTCCATCAGCCTTTCATTCCTTACAAGACCATCCTGCTGATGGACGAACCGGGAAGATCTTTTCTGGAGGGTCACCGTCGGGAGGCCTTGCGGCACATGATACCAATTGATCAAAAAGCCACCGCCTATGTATGCGAGGATGGTTGGTGCCGAAAACCAACCAATCAACTCAGTGAGTTTGTGCAACTTTTGCATCCCTGAACATGCCAACCAAGCAAACATCCCAATGGGAATTTGACGGGCTTTTTGAAGGAGCAGGGTCTGAAGAGAAGGAGCCCGACCAGCCTTGCGAGGCTCCTCCCTCGCCCAAGGTTTGGACGGTGGAAGCACTCACGCGCCAGATTCGTCAACTTCTCGAATCCCGCTTTCGAACCGTGCGGGTGAGTGGAGAAGTCAGCAATCTGCGATGGCAGAGCTCGGGGCATTGTTATTTCAGTCTCAAGGATGCAGGGGCTCAACTCTCATGCGTGCTGTTCCGTGGCGAGAAGGTTTCCTTCAGGGATCAGATCTCTCAAGGTGTCAGACTGATCCTAAGTGGGGATGTATCGGTTTACATGCCGCGTGGGCAGTATCAGATGATTGTTCGGGGGATTGAGCTGGATGGCATCGGTTCGCTGCAAATGGCTTTTGAACGACTCAAGGCAAAGCTTCAGGAGGAGGGGTTGTTCGATGCCTCCAGAAAGAGAGCTCTCTGTCGCTATCCCGAAACCATCGGCCTGGTGACATCCGTGAGTGGGGCTGCCTTGAGGGACGTGATGCATGTGCTCAGACGCCGTCACCCGGGGCTCAAGGTGCTACTGGCAGATTGCCGGGTTCAGGGGCAGGGAGCCTCGAGCGATATTGCCCGATCGATCGATCGATTGAATCGTTGGCACGCAAGCCAGCCTTCTGGCAAAGGCCTGGACATGATTCTGCTGACTCGGGGAGGCGGCAGTCTGGAAGATCTCTGGGCCTTCAACGAAGAAGGGGTGGCTCGTGCCATTGCTTCCAGTACGGTTCCCATGATCTCTGCCATTGGTCACGAAATTGACTTTACCATCAGTGATTTTGTTGCCGATGTCAGGGCTGCGACCCCGAGTGCTGCTGCCGAAATGATTTCCGAGGGAGCTGTCAGCGCGCGGCAGAGGATGTTGGATCTGGGGCAAAGAATGCGTGTGTGGCTTGAATCTGCTCACGATCAGGCCGGGGAGCGTCTCTACCAGTTGGCCCGGCGTTTGGACCAACGGCATCCAAGGCGCGTTTTGGAATCCCATTGGCAACAATTGGATGAATGGGAGGCAGATTTGTCCCTGAGTGTGACACATGCGCTTGAACGGCGCGATGAGCGTGTGATGGCCCTGGTAAACATGTTGCGGGCCCTGCATCCTGTGAAACGTGTCCAAACAAGGGAGCAGCAATTGCAGCACGTATCGAGGCAATGGCAGCGATGGATCCGCCAGCACTGCTTCCAGCTGGATGAGCGGCTGAAAAATCTTGGCAACAGCCTGCATTTACTGGGGCCCCGAGAAACTCTTGCTCGAGGCTATTCCATTACAACGGACGCAGAAACCGGACAGGTGCTGTCTCACCTCTATCAGCTCAAGAAAGGGATGACCCTCTCAACCATGCTTTCTGATGGTTCCTTTGAGTCCAAGACAAGTTCAGGGAACCAGGGGCCATAGATCGGCACATACCCTCAATTCCACGTTGACCTTGTCTGGGTGATCGATTAGGTTTTCCTTTGGTTATGTGTAACCGACAGCAACTCACCAATCATCCAACACGCATGTTGGCACTTTATGGCTGCGGGGGTATCCCGGTCGTAGTCGTCCTGCCCGCTGTGGGGATGAGTTGTTAAATCAAACCATTTGACAATCCCCACGGTCTACCGAGACCGTGGTTTTTTTTTGTCCGATCAACATGTCCATGCAACGAAAATCAAATGCCATGAAGCAATCGATGAAGCAATCGAATACCCGCGAGCAAGTGGAATTGGAGAATTCTCAAGGCGGAAACAAATCCGACATTGGTCCAACGATGAGTGGCAGTGACATTTTGGTCGCTGCACTCGAACGCGAAGCGGTCGACACCATCTTTGCTTACCCCGGCGGTGCGAGCATGGAACTCCATCAGGCGCTGACTCGCTCGGATCAAATCCGCGTCATCCTTCCCAGGCACGAGCAGGGCGGTTCCTTTGCCGCCGAGGGCTACGCGCGAGCATCCGGAAAACCGGGTGTCTGCATGGCAACCAGTGGGCCTGGTGCGACCAACTTGGTCACGGGTATTGCCGATGCATTCATGGATTCCATTCCACTGATTGCCATTACCGGGCAAGTGCCTCAGGCCATGATAGGTAAAGGGGCGTTTCAGGAGACCGATTTCTTCGGAATGACCTTGCCTGTGGTCAAGCACAGTTTCTTGATCACCGACATCGCGGATATTCCACGCGTGGTGAAGGAGGCGTTTCACATTGCGACAACGGGCCGACCCGGGCCGGTGGTCATTGATCTTCCCAAAAACATTCAGCAGGCCAAGGCCCAGCCGGTCTTCCCCAAGGCGGTACACATTCGAGGTTATGATCCGGTGAAAAAGGCAAGCGATCTGGCCTTGAATGAGATTATCGGTTTGATTGAGAAATCCGAGCGTCCTGTTCTATATGTTGGCGGTGGAATCATTAGCGCCGAAGCACATGAGGAGCTGCGTGCTTTTGCTCAGCTCACAGGAATTCCTGTGACCTCAACCATCATGGGATGCGGTGCTTTTCCAGAAAATGACCCTCTTTCCCTTCGATGGTTGGGCATGCACGGTGCAGCCTATGCCAATTGGGCCGTCAGTGGAGAATGGAAGAAGGAGGTGGCGGCTGATGGTTCGGTGTCCAACACTGAAATTCACCCGGGAGCTGATCTTCTGTTGGCTCTGGGAGTGCGATTTGATGATCGCGTGACTGGCAAGGTGGAGAAATTCTGCGAGAAAGGCACCATTGTTCACGTCGACATTGATGAGTCCGAGCACAATAAGAACCGCAAGGTGCAATTACCCATCGTAAGTGATGTGAAATATGCTCTGCAGCGCTTGCTTGAAATGGTGCGCTCGCGTCCGATCAAAAACAAATTTG
>Ga0181589_10003070_pt1 | contig 13240 bp, 11 predicted proteins | sample 071ome_25_FD_132444 | JGI IMG/M metagenome (GOLD analysis project Ga0181589, IMG submission 132444) | Coastal salt marsh microbial communities from the Groves Creek Marsh, Skidaway Island, Georgia - 071410BT metaG (megahit assembly) | ecosystem: Environmental > Aquatic > Marine > Intertidal...
CACAATTCTGATCTACAAATTCATCGCCAAACATAATCTTTGACAAGGCAACACAATCTGCTGCCCTATCCGGGGCAGTGACCGATCCCATATAGGGCTTGTCTGAATAGCGCAGATGAGCATAGAGCATTTCCAGATGCCGCTTGGTAACGGGCAGATCAACCGGCTCGCACACCGTTCCGCCAGAATGATGCAACCCGGGCAACATATAGACCAGCTTTACAAAATTGTTAAAATCCTCAATTTTGGCATAGCGGCGCTCGCCTTCCAGATCACGCACAAATGGCGGGCCATAGACAGGGGCAAAGACCGTATTATTACCACCGATTACCACCGATCTTTCCGGATTTCGGGCGTGCTGGGTAAATTCGGACGGGGCTGTTTTACATAGCTCTCTTGCCAGGCCGCGCGGAAAATGCACCCGCTCGCCATCCACATCACATCCCTTATCTTTCAGGATAGCCAGCGCTTCGGGGTCATCACGAAACTCGATCCCGATTTCTTCCAGAACGGTTTCGGCATTATGCTCGATTATCTCGCACGCTTCATCACTCAGCATATCCACAGGCGGAATTTTACGCACCAGATAGGGCGCAGAAGATGCTGAACTACTTTGCCTGGCACTGCGCCGTGCATCTCTGCCACCACCCCGGCGTGACCGTTTTTGAGAGGTAATATCATCCATCTTTTTATGTCCTATTTATCCAGTTGTGCCTAGCCAGGAAGCAGGGTGATTTCTATTATGCCCGCAATTTTTCATTTGCCGGATCAAACGGGCTTTCCTCTATGACCACCGCGTCAAAACGACGTCCCAAAATATCGATTTCCAGAACCGTTCCGGCTTCTGTCAGTTCAGGCGATACCATTGCCAGTGCCAGGGATTTTTTTACCCGGAAGCCATAGCCGCCCGAGGTGGCGCGGCCGACCAGCTTGCCATCCTTATAAAGCGGATTGCCGCCAAGGGCATCGGCATCTTCTGTGCCTTTTACCTCCAGCGTGACAAAGCTGTTAGTAAAGCCTTTTTCCTGCCAGGCGGCCAGCCCGTCGCGCCCGATAAAGGATTCTTTTTGCATTTGAACAAAACGATGCAAACCGGATTCAAAGGCGGCATATTCAATGCTCATCTCCGTGCCGACCATGCGATAGGATTTTTCCAGACGCATCGCATCCATCGCGCGAATACCAAATGGCTTCAGGCCAAATTCTGCCCCAGCCGCAAACAGGGCATCAAAAATATGATTTTGATATTCGATAGGGTGATGCAGCTCCCAGCCCAGCTCGCCCACAAAATTCACCCGCATTGCCAATGAAGGCGCGAGATGGACATCAATTTGCTGGCCAGACAGCCATGGGAAAGCCGCATTGGACAGATCGCTCAATGTCAGCTTTTGCAACAGGTCGCGTGATTTTGGTCCTGCCAGCACCAATACCCCCATTGAATTGGTCAGGTTGGTATAGCTAACAGAACGGTCATCCGGCATATGTTTTTTCAGCCAGTCATGATCCAGACGCTGGGCAGCGCCTGCCGATACGATGTAAAAGCTGTCCTCTGCCTCGCGCATGATGGTAAATTCGGAATGCACCCCGCCGCGCGGTGCCAGCGCATGAGCCAATATCACCCGCCCGACCTTTTTCGGCAATTTATTGGCAATCAGATTTTCCAAAAAGGCTTCTGCTCCTGGCCCTTCGATACGGCATTTGGCAAAGGCAGACATATCCAGCAACCCGCAATTTGTGGTCACATTGGCGACCTCTGCCCCAACATAGTCAAACCAGTTTGACCGGCGGAATGACCAATGATCCTCAGCTGCCACACCTTCCGGGGCAAACCAGTTTGCCCGCTCCCAGCCAAATTTCTGGCCAAAGACCGCGCCCATTGCCTTTAGCCGGTCATAACAGGGCGTGGTACGCAACGGGCGTGCTGCCTCTCTTTCCTCGTCCGGATAATGGACAGTAAAGACATTGGCATAGGCTTCTTCATTTTTTTCTTTCAGAAAACTCTTGGTGGCATAATCACCAAAGCGGCGCGGATCGACCCCGTTCATATCAATGGTGGGCTCGCCCTCGACAATCCATTCTGCCAATTGCCAGCCTGCCCCGCCTGCAGCTGTGATGCCAAAACTATGCCCTTCATTCAGCCAGAAATTCGGCAAGTCCCATGCAGGGCCAACAATCGGGCTGCCATCCGGGGTATAGGCAATCGCCCCGTTATAGACTTTTTTCACGCCAACTTCGCCAAAGGCCGGTACACGGGCAATCGCTGATTCAATATGCGGCATCAGCCGTTCCAGATCTTCCTGAAACAGTTCATATTCGCTATCCTCATCCGGGCCATCAAAATAGCAGACCGGCGCGCCTTTTTCATATGGCCCCAAAATCAGGCCGCCATTTTCCTCGCGCATATACCACGAGCCGTCACTTTCACGCAAAACGCCCATTTCCGGCAGGCCTTTGGCCTGACGCTCGCGAATAGCGGGATGCGGTTCGGTTACGATATATTGATGTTCGACCGGAATAACCGGAATATCCAGACCCACCATTGCCCCGGTGCGGCGGGCAAAATTCCCTGTGGCAGAGACCACATGCTCGCACCTAATCTCGCCCTTATCGGTGGTGACCAGCCATTCCCCGGAAGTGGTGCGCGAAATAGCTGTTACAACTGTGTTACGATAAATTTCAGCGCCCCTGTCGCGTGCCCCCTTGGCCAGAGCTTGTGTTAAATCTGCTGGCTGGATATAACCATCATCGGGGTGGCGAATAGCTCCGACAAGCCCGTCCTTGACCGCCAAAGGCCAAATATCGATCACCTCATCGGGGGCTAGTTTTTCTACATTTACCCCGATAGTTTCAGCCACACCGGCATATTGCATATATTCATCCATCCTGTCCTGATGGGTCGCCAGACGAATATTGGATACTTGCGAGAGCCCGGGATTAAGCCCTGTTTCCTCTTGCAGACTGCGATACAGCTTGACCGAATATTTATGAATCTGCCCAACCGAATAGGACATATTAAACAAGGGCAAAAGACCGGCCGCGTGCCAGGTAGAGCCGCTGGTCAGCTCCTTGCGTTCAATCAGCACAACATCTGACCAGCCTTTTTTTGCCAGATGATAAAGGGTGCTGACCCCAACCGCACCGCCGCCAATAATCACAACTCTAGCATGGCTTTTCATCTCACTGCCCTTCGCATTATTTGCTATTGAAATTACATGAAAAAAAATAGTCGAACATTAGCCTGACACAAGCGCTAGCAAAAATATGCGTCAAAGCGACCCTGTTTTGACAGATTCGGGCATATAGGGGCTAAAAAGACAGGCAAGGCCGGATATAGCAGCTATAATTAATCAGGGATAAAGGCGACTAGCTTGCCAGATACCTGCTGCATTTCTGGTATAGCGGAAACGGTCATGTAGCCGATATTCGCCATCTGCCCAAAATTCAATCTCGTCCGGGCGAATTAAAAAACCGCCCCAATGCGGTGGTCTCGGGATATCCTGCGGATAGCGGGTTTCAGCATCTGCCACCGCCTGTTCCAGCGTCTTTCGACTATCCAGTGCTTTGGATTGTTCCGATGCCCATGCCCCGATTTGGCTACCGCGCGGGCGGCTGGCAAAATAGGCATCTGACTGTTCGGCCGGCACCTGTTCCACCTTGCCGCTAACCCGCACTTGCCGGCGCAAGGATTTCCAATGCATCACAAAGGCTGCCTTGCCGGTTGCCAACAGCTCAGAGGCTTTACGGCTGGTATAATTTGTATAAAAAACAAACCCTTCAGAAGTTACTTCCTTTAGCAGCACCATCCGAACAGATGGCATACCATCGCTATTTACTGAGGCAATCGCCATCGCATCCGCATCGTTAATTTCGCTCTTTTTGGCTTCGGCAAACCAGCTATCAAATAATTGGTAAGGATCGATATCCAGATTATCTGCGTCCAATACACCCATAAAAGATGCCTCCATAAAATATTTATGATTTTCCCGCACGGCGCGGCAGAACAGCCTCTACCCCTTATATTAGGTCTGAACAGCAGAAAAACAAGCATCGCCCGAAGGACAATTTGGCCTATCAGTATGATGCCTGAACTCACAGATAGAGCCTGCTTAACCGGGCAAAAAATAGCCGATAAAACCATGCCTAAAATTTGCCATTATCTGTGCGTATTTTTAAACTTACCCGACTGAAACTGGTGCACAACAACCTTGCTTTTTACAGGATATTCTAGAGCCATGAAAAAATTTTCTTTTATGTCACTGATTTTTATAGCGGGGCTGATTATACCAGCCTCTGCCAGCCTGGCAGAAACCCGTATAGAAAGCGTTGTGGGAACAGTGACCAAAGTAGACATCCTTACCCAATCCTATATCCGCAAAACCCCGAAAGATGAGCGCGTGTGCGCCATTGAAGAAGTCCCGGTATATGGCGAGGGTCAACAGGGTGATGAAATAGGCTCTATGATCATTGGCGGGCTAATCGGCTCTGCGGTAGGCAATAAATTATCCAGTGCAGACGGGGGCGGGGCAGCCGGGGCGGTTGCCGGGGCATTGCTGGGGCGTCAACACGCTAAAAACAGCACCCAACAAGGCAATATTGTCGGCTATCGCCAGCAAGAGGTCTGTCAAACCAAGCGTATCCTGCTGGAAGAGGAAATCACAAAAACCATTGGATACCGCCTACAAATTGAAGCAGATGGCCGCATTCTGACCATTGAAGATCGAAGCCCGGCTTCGGTTGGGGACAGGGTCGAGATCAGAAAACAGGTCAACTATTCTCTGAACTAGACAGATATCAGAAATTTTCCTCTAAATTGCGCTTTATGGCCGAGATATAACAGGCTATCTGTAACAGCTATTTTGTTTCTGTCCGAGTTATTCTATCTGGCTGGATTTATCGCGCTGAATTTGCTACATCTAAGTCATAGCTTTTGGCTGGGATATCTGTCGGCATTGTCGATAAAAACAGGATGGCAGACCAGCAGACACCACCAAAACGAGATATCTACAGTTTAAAGAGGGTTATATGTCTCAATCATTAGCGATTATGAACGGAAAACGCGGCCTGATTATGGGCGTTGCCAATGACAGATCCATCGCCTGGGGCATTGCAGCACAAGCCGCTGCGGCCGGCGCAGAGCTGGCCTTTACCTATCAGGGCGATGCGCTGAAAAAGCGGGTCGAACCGCTTGCTGCTTCTGTTGGCAGCAATATGGTCATGCCATGCGATGTAACCGACGAAGCCTCAATCGACAGCGTTTTTGATGCGCTAAAGGAAAAATGGGGCAAGCTGGATTTCGTCCTGCATGCCATCGCCTATTCCGATAAAGAAGAATTAAAGGGCGAATATGTCGATACCAGCCGCGATAATTTTACCCGCACAATGGATATTTCTGTTTATTCCTTTACCAGCATTGCCCGCCGGGCGGCCGCGATGATGCCTGATGGCGGGTCATTACTGACCCTGACCTATTACGGGGCAGAGCGGGTCATGCCCCATTATAATGTGATGGGCGTTGCCAAGGCTGCGCTGGAAGCCTCTGTGCGCTATCTGGCGGTCGATTTGGGTGGCAGAAATATCCGTGTTAACGGCCTTTCTGCAGGGCCGATGAAAACACTGGCCGCATCGGGTATTGGCGATTTCAGATATATTTTGAAATGGAATGAATATAACTCGCCACTTAAGCGCAATGTGACGCTGGAGGATGTTGGAGGCTCCGGTTTATATCTGTTGTCCGATCTTTCCTCTGGTGTATCTGGCGAGACCCATCATGTAGATTGCGGCTATCATGTGGTTGGCATGAAGGCGGTAGATGCGCCGGATATTTCTGTAGTCTGATAAAATGGGTGATAACAGTTTTGGTACATTATTTTCCTTTACCAGCTTTGGGGAAAGCCATGGCAAGGCTATTGGCTGTATCGTCGATGGTGTGCCGCCCGGCCTGTTTCTGAGCGAGGCAGATATTCAACCCTATTTGGACAGGCGCAGACCTGGCCAAAGCCGGTTTGTAACCCAGCGACAAGAAGCCGATGCAGTGGAAATTCTGTCCGGCGTATTTAAGGGACGAACAACCGGCACGCCCATATCGCTTGTCATTCAAAATACCGATCAGCGTTCCAGGGATTATGGGGATATCGCCAAACAATATCGCCCGGGTCATGCCGATTATACCTATGATGCAAAATACGGGCATCGCGACTATCGTGGTGGCGGCCGGTCTTCTGCCAGAGAAACAGCGGTAAGGGTAGCAGCAGGGGCAATCGCCGATATTGCCCTGAAAAAGATTTTGGGCGATAGCTATCAGCTATTTGGTTCGGTGGTACAAATTGGCCCGCATGAGATTGATAGAGAAAATTTTGATATCGGGCAAATTGACCAAAACCCCTTTTTCTGCGGCGACAGTGTGGCAGCAAAAAATTGGGAAGGCTATCTGGATGAGGTGCGAAAAAGCGGCTCATCAGCAGGGGCGGTTCTGGAAATTGTTGCAACCGGTATTCCTGCCGGTCTGGGTCAACCCCTTTACGGCAAGCTGGATGCAGAAATTGCCTCGGCGATGATGAGCATTAATGCGGCAAAAGGGGTGGAGATTGGCTCTGGCTTTGGACTATCGGCACTGCCCGGCCATCTGGCAGGGGACGAGATGCGGATGGGCAAGGATGGCAAGCCGGTTTTTCTGTCTAACCATAATGGCGGGGTATTGGGCGGCATTTCAACTGGCCAGGATATTGTGGCAAGGGTTGCGATTAAGCCCACCTCCTCTATCCTGACGCCGCGCAAATCCATCGACCGTGACGGACAGGAAACAGAAGTTATCACCAAGGGGCGCCATGATCCTTGTGTTGGCATCAGGGGTGTTCCGGTTGCACAAGCCATGCTGGCTATTGTTCTCTTGGATCAGCTGATGCGCCATCACGCACAAACAGGGCTGTTACCGCGTTAATCTGTCGGGGTCTAGGGTTTTTCCGCGCAAAATAGATATTCAATATTCCCGTCTGCCCCGGTAACAGGGGACAGAATTAGCCCTATTTCCTGCCAGCCACATTCATCGCAAATAAAGGCTTTGACCAGGTCAATGGCGGCTTGTCTGTCTTTTTCAGCGCGTACCACACCGCCCTTACCCAGGGCAGCGCGCCCTGCTTCAAATTGCGGTTTTATCAATGTAACCAGCTTGCCGCCGGAACGTGCCAGTGCCAGTGCGGGGGACAAGGCCTTTGTGACCGAAATAAAGGAAAGATCACAGACAATCAAATCAACAGGCTGGGGGATCAGCCGGTCATCTATGTCGCGGGCATGGGTTTTTTCCAGATTAGTTATCCGTTTATCGGCTGCCAGACTATCGGCCAGCTGGCCATGCCCGACATCAACCGCATATATATGCCCCGCCCCATAACGAAGCAATACATCGCTAAAACCGCCTGTACTGGCGCCAACATCAATACAGATTGCCCCGTCCAGCGGGGCAAGATCAAAGCTGTCCATCGCTGCTTCCAGCTTTAAACCGCCTCGGCTGACCCAGCGAAGATGGGCATCATCTATTTCGAAATGCCCGGAAAAGGGAACAGTTTGAGAAGGTTTGGTCAGAGCCAGCCCATCCAGCATCACCGCCTTTTCACGGATAAGTGCACGAGCTTTCTCCCGGCTTGGTACCAGCCCACGCTGTACCAGTACCAGATCGGCACGCCCCTTTTTTACCCCTGTCATCACCTAACTTCCGGCCCACTCAACTTTTACTATCATTCGGCCTGTTTTTTAAAAGAGCTTGCCTAGCTGGCTGCGTCCCCTGCCTGTCTTTTTAGCTGTACCAGCCCCAGAGCCAGATGGGTAAGCGATGTTACATCCAGTCCTGATACTTCCAACTGGCGATCGCGTTCAGCATGATCCAGATAGCTGTCCGGCAAGCTGGCACAGCGAATTTTCAGTCCGCTATCCAGACATCCCTCTGCTGCCAGATATTGCAAAATATGGGCAGAAAATCCGCCAGGGCTGCTTTCCTCGACAATCAGCATAGCGGAATGGTTTTGGGCAAGGGTTTTGATACAGTCCCTATCAAAGGGCTTGGCAAAACGGGCATCCACCAGGCTGGTGCTCACCCCTTCTGCCTCCAGCTTATCAGCAACAGCCTCGCAATTTTGCAGCATTGTACCAAGTGAGAGGATAGCGATATCCTTTCCCTGACGAAGTGTGCGCGCCTTGCCGATTTCCAGCATCTGCGGTGCAATCTCCAGATTAGCCCCTGTACCGGTACCGCGCGGATAGCGCAAAGCTGATGGCCCATCATCATAATGGGCAACGGTAAATGTCATATTCTTTAATTCAGCTTCATCGGCTGGACACATAATCATCATATTTGGCAGACAGGATAAATAGGCCAGATCATATACGCCTGCATGGGTTGCCCCGTCTGCACCCACCACCCCGGCTCTATCAATGGCAAATCGGACAGGCAGATTTTGTATCGCCACGTCATGGACAAGCTGGTCATAGCCACGTTGCAAGAAGGTGGAATAAATCGCTACAAAAGGTTTCATCCCCTCGCTTGCCATACCGGCAGCAAAGGTAACGGCGTGTTGCTCGGCAATGCCCACATCAAACACTTGCGAGGGACAGGATTTAGCCATTTTATTTAGCCCCGTACCAGACGGCATCGCTGCGGTAATGGCCACAATATTACGATCCTGTTTGGCCAGGTCTGTCAGGGTATCGGCAAAGACAGAAGTATAGCTTGGCTTGTTGCTGGCAGATTTTGAATGCTCGCCTGTAATGACATCAAATTTCGGTACAGCATGATATTTTTCCGCAGACGGGCTAGAAAAAGGATGGCCATGCCCTTTTTCGGTCACCACATGAACCAGGACAGGCCCGCCTATCTGTCCATCTTTTAAATTGCGTAATATCGGCAACAGGTGGTTCAGGTCATGCCCGTCAATCGGCCCGATATGGAAAAAGCCCAGCTCGTTAAACAGGCTATGGCCACTTACCAGCTCGCGTGCCAGATTTTTTGCCCGTTTTGCTGTGCGCTCAATTTCGGCTGGAAAACGGCTGGCCACTTCCTTGACCAATCCGCGAATGGAATGAAAGGGTTGCGAGGATATCAGCTCGGATAAATAGGCCGACATCGCCCCCACAGGCGGGGCAATCGACATATCATTATCATTGAGGATAACGATGACATCGCTTTCTGATGCACCGGCATTATTCAGCCCTTCAAAGGCCATGCCGGCGCTCATCGCCCCATCGCCAATCACCGCAATCACCTTGTTATGGCCGCCCTTGAAATCTCTGGCTGTTGCCATTCCAAGTGCAGCAGAAACAGAAGTGGAGGAATGTCCCGCACCAAAGGGGTCAAATTCGGATTCAGATCGCTTGGTAAAGCCTGATAGGCCGCCTTCCTGGCGCAGGCTAGCCATTTGCGCGCGCCGGCCGGTTAAAATTTTATGTGGATAGGCCTGATGCCCGACATCCCAAATAAGGCGATCGCCAGGCGTATCAAAGACATAATGCAAGGCAACCGTCAGCTCTACCACGCCAAGCCCGGCACCCAAATGCCCGCCTGTCTGGGATACCGCACGGATCATTTCGCGGCGCACTTCATCGGCCAATTGCGGCAATTGGGCTTCGCTTAAGCCACGCAAGGCTTCAACAGAGGTAATTTTATCCAGAAGTGGTGTTTGCGGCCCCGTCACTTCCCTCTCCTATCCATGCTCCTTAAAAAACCGTCTTAGCCTACGGTGCAGCTGATAACATTACCAGAAGATAATGTTGCCTAATCTCTATACGAGCGTATTAATGATTTCGGTTTATAACAAAATCTGCCAGTCCGCGTAAACCATCGGCTTCGGCCCCGTAATCATCTAGACTGGCACAGGCCTCGTCTATCAGGCTATCGGCTTTGGCACGCGCTTCTGCCAGCCCCAGAAATTCAACAAAACTGGCTTTTCCCTGCACAGCATCGCGGCCTGCCGGCTTGCCGATCTGTTCCGCATCTGCCTGATAATCCAGCAAATCATCGGCAATCTGAAAAGCCAGCCCTAAATGGCTGGAAAATCCCTCCACCGCCTTTACCAGTTTTTCATCCCCGCCACCGGCAATCGCGCCCATCATTGCCGCAGCCTGAATAAGCGCCCCTGTTTTCAGTTCCTGCATTTTCTGGGTTTCGGTTAAATCGGGTGTGCCGGTTTCTGCCAGCAGATCCAGCATTTGCCCGCCGGCCATACCGGCTTGTCCGGACGCAGCTGCCAATATCGCTATCAGGCGTAATTGCTGTTCTGCATCTGTCATTAATCCCGGGCGGGACAGGATAGAAAAAGCCTCTGTTTGCAGCGCATCACCGGCTAAAATAGCGGTCGCTTCATCAAATGCCTTGTGACAAGCTGCCACGCCCCGGCGCAAATCGGCATCATCCATAGCCGGTAAATCATCATGGATAAGCGAGTAGGCATGAAGCATTTCCACCGCACCGGCGACCGCCAGATGGGCAGGCAAAGGCGCGCCTGTATTACCGCTGGCCAGCCTGGCAGCAGATAATACCAGACTTGCTCGCACCCGCTTGCCACCATTCATCGCAGAATAGCGCATAGCGGCAAGCAATTGCGGCGCTTCGGCGCTATCCAGGCGGCTAAAATAATCCTCCAGCCAGACAGAAGTCTGCTCGGCATCCTGTTGTAAAATAAGGGGCGTGCCAGCCATCAGCTAGCAGGGTCAAATGGGGTGGTACGCACAGCTCCACCTTCTTCTGGCAGCTTTATTTGCTCTACCTTTAGCCGGGCTTCTTCCAGACGTGCCTGACAATGGGTTTTTAATGCCATCCCGCGGCTATAGGCATCTATTGCCTTATCCAGAGAAACATCGCCCCGCTCCAGCTGATCAACAATCGCTTCCAGTTGGCTCAATGCCTCTTCAAAACTTAGCGTTTCCAGTCCTGCCTCAGGCGATGTGCCTTTTGTCTTGTTCTCTTCTTCCATGACCAAAAAAAGCTCCGTGCTGTTGTTTACCGCGGCAAAAATTAGCGCTTTTCGTTAATGGTCACCGCGATTGCCTTGACCATTTCGGCAATTCTTTTACGCACTTTCGGTTTTTCAATAGAATAATAGGTGCGAACCAGTTCCAGTGTTTCGCGCCGTGCCATCGGGTCACGAATTGAATCATCATCCAGCGTATGTTCTGCCCCGCGGCTGATACGGCGCGGCGAGGATTGCATCACATCATCGGTCATATCATCGAAAAAATAGCTTATTGGCACATCGATGATCTGGGCAATATCCCAAAGGCGTGATGCGCTGATACGGTTTGCCCCGCGTTCATATTTCTGTACCTGCTGAAAAGTGATATTCAAAGAAGCCCCTAGCTGTTCCTGCGACATACCCAGCAATGTCCGGCGCAAACGCACCCGCTTGCCAACATGCATATCAACCGCGTTATTGTTTGTGACCCTGAAATTCTTGTCATTATTTTCAGCCATTGTCTTTCCTTATGATCGCTCGCGCAAAAGATAACACTAAAGGTTGCGTAACGTATAGGATGTTTTTGTACAATAGTTTTTAAGTTTTAACTAATATGGATAGGAACCTATCCTTTTGGATAGGGTTTAGGGGCTATTCGGCCTGTTTGGAAATTGCATCCAGTCCGCGCAATAGATGCGGAACGATACTGCTTTCAAAAGCAGAATGGCCGGCATTATCCATCAATTTCAATTTTGCCTTATCCCCCCAGATATCGGCCAGTTTTTTTGCTGAAAAGGGCGGGCAGATAATATCATATCGCCCTTGCACAATATAGGCAGGCAAATGACGGATCGCGTGAACATTCCCCAAAAGATGTTCTTCAGGCATAAAACAGTCTGAGAGGAAGTAATGCGCCTCTAATAGCGCCAATGTATAGGCAGAACTGCCACCATCACGCAGCACGGCACGCAAGGTGGCACAGGAATTTTCATAAGCTGCCCAGTGACTGGCCGCTGCCATTGCAATAGACCGGCTGGGGCTGGTCAAACGCCGATAATAGGCAGACAGGATATCGCTTCTCTCGGCCGGGCTGATATGGCTGACAAACCGTTCATAGGCTTCGGGGAAAAACCGTCCCATATCATATAAAAACCAGTTAATCTCCTCATGGCTGCCCAGAAAGATTCCCCGCAAAACAAAGCCCAGAACATTATCGGGATAGGCAACGCCATAGGCCAGTGCCAGCGTTGACCCCCACGAGCCGCCAAACAGAATAAATTTATCAATGCCCAGCTTTATGCGCAGGCCTTCCATATCTTCGACCAGGTCATGTGTAGTATTTTGTTTCAGGCTGCCATAGGGCTCAGAACGGCCGCAGCCACGCTGATCAAACAGCACAACACGATATTTTTCAGGATCAAACAAGCGGCGATGGGTCGGCGCGCATCCCGCTCCCGGCCCGCCATGTACAAAAAACACAGCCATGCCATCGGGGTTTCCGCATTCCTCATAATAGATAGAATGCTCCCCACGCTTTAAAAAGCCGGTATTAAAGGGGGTTACCGGCGCATATAGCGTTGTTTCCGCATCTAGGGCATGCACGTAATCAGACCTCGCCTCACCTTTTAACAGGCCGTGCTTTTGCAAAGCTATTCAAAGGCGTCTGAAATTAATTTATGATAATTGCGGCAATAAATCCAGCGGCATATCGGTTTGGGCTTCCAAACTTACCCGAAGCTTTTTCAACGCGCGATGCTCTAGCTGTCGCACCCGCTCCTTGCTTACCCCCAGCGCACCGCCCAATTGTTCCAGCGTTGCCCCCTCATCATTCAGACGACGGCGAAAAATGATAAGCCTTTCGCGCGGGGTCAGCTCATTCAATGCCTCATTCAGCCGCTCGGACAGGATTTTGGCATCATGCATGGAGGCCACTACCTCTTCAGGATCAGGTCGTGTATCGGCCAGAAAATTCTGAGCCTCGCTGTCACTTTCAGAAGAGAGCGGCACATTTAACGAGGAATCAGGCCCTGACAGGCGCTGTTCCATCAACACTACATCATTTACATTCACCCCGATGGTTTCTGCAATTTTCTGCCGGCCTTCATCTGATAAGGGGCCGCCATCTGCCTCGCCAATGCGGGCACGCAAACGCTTTAGCCTGAAAAACAGGGATTTATGGGCAGCGGTTGTACCGGTGCGAACAATCGACCAGTTGCGAAGAATATGATCCTGAATAGAGGCACGTATCCACCATGCCGCATAAGTAGAAAAACGAAAACCGCGCTCTGGCTCAAAACGGCGTG
>Ga0181589_10003073_pt1 | contig 13237 bp, 10 predicted proteins | sample 071ome_25_FD_132444 | JGI IMG/M metagenome (GOLD analysis project Ga0181589, IMG submission 132444) | Coastal salt marsh microbial communities from the Groves Creek Marsh, Skidaway Island, Georgia - 071410BT metaG (megahit assembly) | ecosystem: Environmental > Aquatic > Marine > Intertidal...
CCCCCTCCCCCCCCCCCTCCGCTAACCCCGTCGCAGTTGTACACGTGGAATACCAAGACGGTATTCGCGTACGCCGTCGTCGAGTATGAGCACGGGCTGTTTGGGAAACAGCAGCATTTCGTGTGGGACTCTCACCGGTACACTATCCGGGGCGTGGCCGGGCCGGGGCTAAACCAGGTCAACGGGGCGCGGGGGGCCTTCCAGCCGTTCGTGCGGGGGCGCATCACGGAGCCGCTCTACGCGGTGACGGACCACCTGCAGACGCTGCGGGGGAAGGAGTTCGAGCTGGTGGTCGGGTGGACGGTCATGCCCTACGTCGGGAGGGTCAAGTACGGCGAGGCGCGCTTCGACGGCACGGAGGGGGGGGGGGGGCGGTTCCGTTTCCCGGATACCTTCGTGCGTCCGGGGGTCGGCGAGGGCGCGGCTTGAACACTGGGGGCCACTGGTGCGGGGGCGCATCAGGGGGAGACGCCCGAGCGCGGTCCCCCGTGACGACGCCGGACAGGATCGTTGCCCTCCGACCTATCGACCGTGCCCTGGTACGCTCCTTGACGCCCCGGTCGTGTGGACCCCACTGTCAGGGGCAGCCCTTGTCCTAGGTCGGACCGGGTCGGCCCCCCCTCCCCACCCTGGTCCCGGAGGGAGCGCTGGCGCGTCCACCTGGGAAATCGGCCCGACACGCGCCTCATGCGGCAGTGCGACGTCCATTTTCGCACCAGCGGGGAACCCGTGCCGCGCGATCCCTCAGCCCCCTGGTCCAGCCGAGAATGAGACGGGCGGCCATTGCCCTCACCCGCACGGCCTCCCGCACGTCCGCTGTCCAAAATCTGCGTTCGCTATCCGCCCGCACCCGCAACACGCTCGGAGCGCCAGTTACTGGGCTCGCCAGCGTCGCGAGGCCCTCCAGGCGAGTACCACGGACGCGGGATCCCCAACGCCACGGCATCCGCAGATTTGCAGTGTCCAGAGACTCACGTTGTCCGCGTTGCCCGAAGCATCCCCCGGGAGACCGGCGGAAGCGCCCGGGCGGATCCCTCACGTGGATGCCCCGCAAGGTCGGGAGGTCGCGGTGCGGGCCTCCGAGGTGGCACGGGTGGGGGCTCGCGTGCGACCCCCCTCGCCGCTCCGCCGGATGGAGCGCCCGCCGCCCCTCCACCAAGGCGTGCGGCGTTGCGCTCGTCCACTGCCCGCGCGACCCCCGGAAGGCAGCGCCCTCCCACTCACTTTGCCGCATGCCCGGCCCCTCCCCACGCAGGCGCCCGACCGGCTCGTCGCCGGGGTCCTCGTCGGCCTCCCTCCTGCTGGCGACCACGATGGGTCTGTTCGGCCTCGGCGCGGCGGCTAGCCAGGCGGGTCCCCTCGCGGACGCAGCCTCTCCCGCGAAGGTGGCTGTGATCACGACGGCAGGGTGTCCCTTCTGCGTCAAGGTCAAGTCGGCCCTGCGTGGGGCGGGTATCGAGTACGCGGAGATCGACCTGGACCGGTACCCGCAGGCGCTGGACGCGGTGAAAAAGGCGACAGGGCAGCTCACGGTGCCGCAGGTGTTCGTGGGCGGATCCCTGGTGGGCGGGGCGGACCGGACGATCGCTGAGCTCGAGAGCGGGGAGTTGCAAGCCCGCCTGGGCAAGGGGCCGGGGGAACCCCTGCCCCGGGCGGTCAAGTCGGCACTGCAGAAAGCGCAGCCGGAGGCAACGGAGACCACGGCCGTGGACGCGCCCGCGCTGTCCCCGGAGCGGATGCGTGCGGCCCTCGAGGCGAAGCGGGCCCTTCGTGGGGCCGGGGCAGCGGGCCCCCTGCGGACGCACCGGGTCGGCGGCGGTGGCCCTCTCTGCTTCCTCGGGGGGGCCGGGGAGGACCGCTGCTTCGTCGTGGGGGAGGGCGCGGCGTACTTGGCCGAGGTGGGCGCCGTGCCCTCGCGACAGGACGGCCTGGCGGTGGTCGGCGACATGCTCAAGGGGAGGATGCTCCAGGTTGTCTGCAAGCGGGGGCCTGCCGGGTCGCCCGTCGACTGGATCGTGCGCTTCGCCGAGGACGCGCCCCCGCCCGTCCTCGGCCGGCCCCTTAACGCACCCTTCGCGTACGTTCAACAGGGCCGCCCGGCCGTCGAGGTCTCGCGGGACCTCCGCCGCCGCATGCTGCGCCTCAAGGGCGAGTTCCTCAGCGACGACGGAAGCAGGGTCGACTACGGGGGGATGCGGGCGAGCCCGGCGTTCGCCGAGTTCGCCGAGGCTACTGCCGAGCTTCAGGTCGTCGATCCATCCGCCCTGCCCCCCGACGAGCGCAAGGCCTTCTTCATCAACATATACAACATCATCATCATCCACGCCACGGTCGCCCTCGGCGCCCCCCGGACGGGGGGGGACCGGCTCAAGTTCTTTGCCGGGGCCATGTACGACATCGGCGGCCACATCTACTCGGCGGACGACGTAGAGCACGGCGTGCTCCGCTGCAACCGCCCGTCCCCGGCGTCGCTGGTGAGCGTCCCCTTGCCGCCTGCAAAGAGCAGCCCCGCCTGCAGAACTGGCACCCCGCGCGCCCCCACATCGGGCCGGCCTGTCCCCCCGCGCCGTTGCCTGACGGCCCTGCCCCCAATTTCCCTCCCTCGCCCCCCGCAGTGGTACTTGCTCGGCATGCCGGAGCGGGGACCGGCTCCGTTCAAGGAGGGGGACCCGCGCCTGAGGTGCGTCCTCCCTGGCCCAGTGGACCCCCGGCTGCATTTCAGCCTGGTCTGCGGCGCCAAGAGCTGCCCGCCGGTGCGGGTCTTCGACGGCTCCAACATCGACGAGGGCCTCCGTCTGGCCGCGGAGTCGTTCCTGGAGGACCGGACCGAGGTTGACGAGCGCCGCCGCCTCGTGACAGCCTCCATGATCCTCAAGTGGTACCGGCACGACTTTGGGGCGGACGAGCGGGGGATGCTCGAGGAGGTGACGCGCCTCATGCGCCCGGGCAGCGAAAAGCGCCTGGCGCTGGAGCGTCTCCTCGAGAGCGCGGGGGGGGTCGCGGTGACGTACTCTCCCTACGACTGGGGGACCAACAGCTAGGGCCGAGGGGGCCTGCCGTCTGGTGTCCGCTGCGGGGGTGGCCTCGAGGCGTCCTTGCCGTCCAGGGGACCCGACAGGCAGGTGTCAGGCGGAGAGAAACTTGATGTCCAAAACTTCCTCGCTTTCGCGCCAAAGTCTCGCCGTCAAAGCCTTGTCCTTGCACGCGGGGTTGAACGGCGCACCCAAAACGACGGCATCGCCCCAGGCGACCCATTCTGCGGGGAGGCGGGGGCGTTGGGTCAGGAAGCGTCGGCAGTCGGGAAGGTGCCGTGTACAATGCGAAGCATTGAGCGGCGTGATAAAGTCGCGAAGTGCCGCGCTCCCGCTAGCGCACTCACTGGGCCCGTAGAAACCCTTGTCCACCGCCTGGGGGTCCACGGCTGCCATGATCTGCGTCAGCGCGCCCTGCCTCGGGGTCATCCCCATGATGGCGTTGAGGGCCCGGTCCAGCACCCCCGTCGGCCCCGGGAACCGTCCCACCTGCAGCTCCGTGGCAGTCCAGCCCGGGTGCGACACGCAGACCTTGACCTTAGAGCCGCTCGCGCGTAGCCGGTCCTGCAGCTCGTGCGTGAACATGATGTTCGCGAGCTTCGACATGCCGTATACCTCCCACCGGGTAGCGAAGTTGTACTTCTCGTGCGTTGGGAAGTATCCCGGCCCGTACAGGATCCCCCGCGGGGCCGCCAGCTGCGCCACGCTCGACACGTTGACCACTCGCGGCTCTCCATCCGCAGCCTCAAGCGCCGGCAGCAGGAGGGCGGTGAGAAGGAAGTGGCCGAGGTGGTTCGTCGCCGCCTGGATCTCCCACCCCCTTGAATTAATCATGCGCTGTTTCGGCGCCATGATGCCGGCGTTGTTCACCAGGATGTTCAGCCGCTTGTGCTTCTTCAGGAAAGCTGCCGCACCGTCGCTCACTGCGGGCCGGTGTGGGGGGACAGCGGTCGGCGGAGACGGCTCCCCGCGGGCCAGCTGAGTACCGGACGCGTAGGAAGCGCATAAAGATACGTGATCGGCGCGCCCTGGGGCCAGCGATCGGCACTGTGGCGCGTCGGGGTGCCCGGGCCGACACCCTGAGCGCTGCTGGCCTCCGCCTCCCTCAGTCGGCAAGGACAGTGCGGGATTGCCTGGCAGCAGCGTCAGCCAGTCGCCCCCGCCCCCTCTCACCGCTGTCTGGCTCCGAGAGGTCCATCTGCAGGAACTCGAGCACCCCCGACGAGGAGGGGGCCGAGGCCTCGATGTCCCCCATGGCAGTGCGGGCCTTGCCCTCGTCCCGGCACGCCATGACGACGTGGGCTCCCCTCTCGTAGAGGCACCGCGCCGTCTCCAGGCCCTGCAAGCCACACAGGCAAGGAGAGGCTGGTCATTTGCGCAACGGGCAGCGCCACTTGGGGCAGGGCCTGCTGAGCGCGCCTTGCCGGAGAGCGCCAGAGTGGGGTGGTGCCAAGGGGCAGCCGCAGCGCCTCGCGGGGCAACGCCTCGGCCCCCGCCCCCACCCTCCCTGGCCCTCCGCAAGGCGCGGCAGCGCATCGCAGACTGAAACCACTGGCAGGCGTTCATCGTACGGCGGCATCAGGCGCGTCGACCGGCCGCCCGCCCGCGAAACCGCCACGAAAACCATAGCCCCACGTTTCTCCCCGGCCGGCATTTTTCACGACTACATCCGTCCGTAAGGGTTCCCGCATCGGTAACGCACCAGGCCGGAGTTGGCGCCCGTGACGAGCACGATGCGGCCCTCTTGAGGGGGCACGTCGGCGTACGAGAAAGCCCGAACCATCGCCCTCGTCCCCCGCTTCTGCGTCGAGGTGGTGCCTGGCCGCGCTCTCCCGGCTACGGTGACCCAATGACCCATCTCTCTCGGCGTACGCGATGGTTCTTTCACCAGTGGACCACGCGCCGCCCCCCCAAAAAGGAGGGAGCCAGCGGCTCAGTCCGAGCGCCGCCCGTAGGGGGGCAATCCCTCTTGCACGCGTCAGACAACGCATAAGACATGAATCACCACTCACGGTAAGCGCTGGCCGCACTACCGGTCCCTGCTGCGCCGCCTCTCCACCCCCCGGTCCCTGCTGCGGCTCCTCTCCCTCCGTCCGCGGTCCCTCGACCGGCTCCTCTCCCTCCGCCGGTCGCCGTCGTACCGCCGGGACTCCTCACGGTCGCGGCTACTCCCCCGGTGGACCCGCCCCGCATCTTCGCGGTCCCGGCTTCTCCCCCTGCCAGTGCTCCCGCGCTCCCGTTCCCTCTCCCCGCCGGCGCCCCCCATCTCCCCCCTCACCTCCTGTCGCGCTTCTCCCGCGCCCGCGGGCTCGACCATCCCCTCGTCCTTGTTCCCCGTCCCTGCAGCCGCAGCCGCAGCGCCCCCAACAGCAGCCGCTGGCCCGGCCTCGCCCAGCCGCGCCATCATCTCCGCATCGGCGCCAAGCCCTCGAAGCAGCACGACGATGCGCCGCCGACCCTCCGCCTGCTGCTCGGCGCCGTCCGCGTCGCCGAGGTCGGCATGCATTGCGGCCAGGGTCGCACGAATGGTCTGGAGGGGGAGCTTGTTCTGGTGCAGGAGCTTGGTCAGGTGGCGGCGGAGGGCCGCGTCGCCCACGCCGAAGAGATGTCCGAACACCGTGCACAGCTGCTGCAAGGCGAGGGGCCCGGCTTCGCCGCCAAGACCCGCGTCCCCCCCGCCCAGCCCTGCCACCAGCAGCTCCACAAGGCGGTCACACTTCTCGAACTCGTTCTCGACGAACTTGGCACAGAGGCGCTCGCGCTCGGCGGAGCCCGGGGGCAGCAGGGAGAAAAGATGGCTCAGGATGGACACAGCGCGCGCCGTCAGCTCGCGCGCCTGCCGCTCCCCCTCCGAGCCCTTCTCCCGGAGCACCTTGGCCCTGCCCATGAAGGCCCCGAAGAGCGCCTTAAGGCCGAAGATCCGGACGAACCGTTCGCATGCGGCGGGCTGCTGCGCGAGGGTGAAGTCGATGGCCTTGAAAGCGCCGAACCCGGCCTTGCGCTTGGTCCGCAGGATGAGCAGCATGAGCTCGAGGCCCTCCGCCTCAAGGAACCTGGCGCGGTTGGCAGGGAGCATGAGGAGGGAGCAGGCGCAGTCGAAGAGGTTGAGCATGTACTCAAGCTCGTCCTCGCTCCGCGGATCCTCCTTGCGGTACGAGGAGATGGCCTTGAGTGTCGCGAGCACGCCTCCGACTTCCCCCGCCTTTTCCCGGGCAGCATCGCTGTCCTGCAAGAGCACGGCCAGGATCTCACATGCCAGCTGCTGGTTGGGGTCGAACTGCTTGGGCCGGATCCGGCCCAGGAGCCACGGGAGAAGCTCTGTCCTGCGCAAGAGCTCCCCCGCCACCGCAGGGTACACGTCCAGCATGTTCTCCACCGCAGACAAGGCGTTCTGCACCCCCTGCGCCTCCTCCTCCACGCGCTCGTCAAACGTCCCCAGCCGCGCCACGAGGGCCTCGAGCCCGTCCGCCTCGACCAGCGCCACCGTCAGAATCATCGCGTCCTCCCTGCTCCCCTCCTCGCCCCCGGCGACCCCGCCGCTGTCCGCGTCCGTCATCTCCCGCAGGAGGCTCGCGGCGTCCCCGGCAATGTCCCCGTTCTCGTGCCCCAGCAGGCGCGTCACCAGCAAGTGCCCCCCAGCCTCACAGAAGTCAATGAACAGGTCGGGGGCGCTCGCGATGGCGTGCGTCCTCCGGATCTCGGCGTCCAAGGCGATCTCGCTGTCCATGAACCGTCCGGGGTCGTCGTGGTACTTGGCGCGCAGCGTCATGTTGGCCTCGAGGCGCTTCTCCAGGTTGGCGACGAGCCTGCGCACGTCCTTGGCGTCCGCGATGTCGGCCACCAGGTCGCCGTCCGCGCCTTTCTCTGCCTGGGCGAGCAAGTCCTCCGCCGTCGCGAGCTTCACGGGGGCGCGGGGGTCCGGGTAGTACCTGCGAGTGGGGAGAACGCGCAGGGGGTCGGTGTCGGTTCCCACGGGGCAGCCATTGCATCCTTGACGGGGGAAGGCGCTATCGTGCGTCTTGCACAGCGGGAAAGAGCCCACGCGAGCAGCTTCCCGGCATCGAGACTGACACGGAATCCGCGATTCACTACGCCTGGGGCCGACATTGCGCAATGGCGAGCCAAATCTTCCGGCGGAGAGTAGCCGGGGACGACCAAGGAACCCGGAAATGCCATGCCCCTGCTTCACGGGAGACTGCATCCGGCGGCAAACGGGCTTCTCGGCTGTTCACGCGTTCGACGTACCCAGTTCCGCTGCTGCCCGTCCCAAAGAAGTAGCCCTCGCGGGGCCCCACCCAGCTCGCGCTTGGGATGAACCTCATCGCTCCCCGGCCTGCGTTCCTTGTGCGGCCACTGCCGTGGTATACCCACGTTTATTGAGGGGTGGTGCCTTGCAAGTGAACGCGGGTAGTCCAAGGGTTCGGCACATAGGTGTCGGCTGGCCCACGGAAAAAATGTTCCGTGGGCCAGGGTCCCCCGCCACCTCTTGCACCGTCGTCCTCTGACAAAAAGGCAAGGGTAGTGGGCGGGGCCAGGGGGAAACGAGCGGCCTTCAAGTCCGCCGCGGCGCTATTTCCCCCTCACCGTGGCTCGCTCGACGACCCAGGCCTGGAGAACCGCGAGGTCTGCGAGCATCATCTTGAGCGCTGCCGTCCACTTCGACTCCTTGTTCATCGACAGCCTGACGCTCATCCCCCCCACCCGGTCGCCCCTGATGGGGTAGGGCAGCTCGAGCGGTCCCTGCATCCCGCTTTCCGACGCTCCTGGCGCCCCCGACGCCTCCTCCCCAGCGTCCTGCCCTCCACCTGCCCCCCCTACCGCTGCCGCCCGGGCCACCTCAGCGTCCCTCTGCGCGGCGTACTCAGCGAACTCCGACACGCAGGCGAGGAAACCCTCCATCCCGCGGTCGTAAGCGGGACACAGGTACGCCTTCACCTTGACCTTTGGCGGGCCGTGGAGGCAGTGCATCTGGTTCCGGCGGTCCACGACCTTGGAGAAGCTGCCGCATGGGACCAGGTTCCAGCCTGAGAAGGTAACGTGGCACTGGTGGGCGAGGGAGTGCAGGAGGAGGACGCACTGCCCCCAAGCCGCGTTGATCTCCTCCCACGGCACAGGAACGTCCGGCGTGCGGCCCAGGCGTAGTCCGCTGATAGTCCCGAACGGCCCGTCCGTCCAGATGTAGAAGAGGTCCCGCAGCGCGTTGGCCCCCTCCACGATCTGCAGCTGGGACTGCGCCGCCCGCATCTGGGCGCATGTCGCCGCCTGCGACGACGCGTGCTCCGACGCCGCCAGCCCGATGCGGTTTACTTCCTCCATGAACCTCTCCTCTTCTGCCTCGACCGCCAAGATCGCGTCCTGAGACCAGAGGGGGCGCGGCGATTTCAGCGGGCCTGCCCCGCGGTGGTTCGGGACGATCGGACGGATTGGAGAGGGGAGCCACTCACCATCGCCGCGTCGGTTTCTTCGACGAGCCTTCGGTGCTCCTCGGTCAACCTTGCCTGTTCCCTCAGCTGCGCCTGCTCCTCGACCTCGAGCGCCTTCACCTGCCGCTCAAGTTCCCGTTCTAGCGCCTCCAGGTCCTCCCCCTCGCCCGCCTTAAGCCGCTCCAGCGCTGCCCGGAAGCGGTTGCTCTCCTCCTGCACCCGCTCTACCTCCCTCTCCAGCCCCTCGCGCACCGCCCTGGAGCACGACAGGCACACAGGGTGCTGCACGCCGCTCCTCTCCGACACGGCGCGAAAGACCTCTGCAGCGGGCCAGAGCCCTGGTGCACCGTCTCCCCCCCGAGCCGGTGTCGAGCTCTCCCGTGCAGGGTTGCTGGGAGCCTGTGACGAGGTGCTCGGGGGGCTGGTAGGTATCCGGGACGGGAGCGACTTGGGCAGGACTAGGAAGGACTCCTCCATCATGTCCACCCTCTGCGTCCCTGGGTGCGCCCTCCTCGCGCCACTGCAGAGACAATGGGGGCTTCCTGTCACGCGCACGGGCAGTCGAGCACCATGTTCGACGATGAAGAAAAACATCTGCTGGCAAACTCGCGCCGTGTGCCCGAAGGGGACCGCAATGCCGCGGAGACGAGCTCGCGGGGGCGGCTCCCGGTCGCGGCCCCGGTGCCGCACCTGGAGAGGACAATGAACGACTCGTCGCCCAGGCCATCGCGCTGGATAGCGATGTTCTGTAGCCCTGATAGGTCCGGCACATTCGTGAGCACCACGTCCAATTTCGTCCCGCACTGGTTGCACACCATGCGCGTGGAATTTGGCGCGGTTTCCATCCCACGAGGTCCCTTGCCCTAACCGAAGGTGCCCTCGCGCTTATCTCCTTCAGTTATACGGGAGGCAGGGAGCAACGTTTTCCACGTTCTCCCATTTTCTGTTCGCCACGGCCGCTTGTGCGCCTGGTGGCGGTATGGGGAGCCCCCCCAAGGAATCCCTGACCTCTGAACGCGCCGCTGCCAGGCCAGCTCTCCAGGCCACTGCTGCTCGCGATGCGGCTCAATGCAGCGGCGCCCCGACTGTGCCATCCAGACACCACGCAGAGCGCGCCGGGCCCGCAGGAGGACCGACGTTCCTCCGCCGTTCCTACTTTCCCCCTCGCGCCTCGTCATCCACGGTGACGACGTGAGGGCACCCGCCATCCAGACAAACAGATGGTCGCTGCGGCCCCGACGCAGCGTTTCGGCCTGGCTAACGGAGACAAGGACCCGGATCGGTCATGAGCGAGACGTGGTACCCAGCGCAATGGACCAGGGACCTCCACAAGAAGCGCAAAGTGAAGCAGGACGGGTACGTGAGGGTTGCCAACGAGGAGGCAACACTCTTCCAAGAGGACAAGACCCAGGTGAGGCCGATAATGTCAATCCGTGCATGTAAATATAGACCTGACAAGCCATATACCAGCCGCTGAAAGCCTCAACGATGCCATGAAACCTCATGCGAGCCCGAATGCGACTCGACGTTCAACTGCGAACGCCTGGCGCTCCCGTCGCCCGCTCGCAGTCGTTGGCTGGACCCGTGCCCGCATCGAAGGTCACTCCGGGCCAGTGTGAGGGTACAAGCTTCGACGGGTTCCTGGTGGACGTTGACGAGGAGACAGAAGGCGCCGGACACGCTCAGAACAACTGGGCTGCTCCTGCTGTGCATGCTGCGCAACCCTCGGCGAGAACCTTAGCCTGGCGCCGGCCCCATGCGGGCCCTTCGCGGGGCTTCAAGGTTCCACGGGTCGTTGCGCCCCCTACGTCGTCGCCCGCGCCGGACCGGGGCGGTTCGGTGCCTTGCGGAACTACCTCTGTGGCCACTTCAGTGAGCCTACGAGGACTCAGGCCCCCTGCGTCCCGTCAGGCGTCGGCGACTCCTTCGGCGAGCGCGCGTAGCCCCTGGGGATCTTTGCAGGGGATGCTTGCTGAGGGCCCACGCGACGGCGCCTACCCGGATCCGAACTACCTTGTCGAGGCGCACCTTTCAAGCAGCGTTGCTGTCCGCGACAGCGCTGAGGTGGAGGTCAGGGTCGCTAGCCAGCGCGTCGACTGGGGCAAGTACATTGTGCCGCAGGATGATCCCGAGTCTGCAAGGGAGGAGGCTATCGGTGCATTATGTCGGAAGGACCCAGACGCTGCGCGGAGATGGAGAACAGGAGATGACACTGAGGAGAGCGAGGCAGCCTCCGTTGCCGAGGCCTATTTCCATAGTTCGCAGTCGCTTCGGGAGAGACCGCAGAACAAAGAGGCGGCGTCCGTGTCCGCGAGCAAGCGCGGAGGCTCCAAACTGCAGCCTGTTGGCGAGCCCACTGGCGCGGCAGGGAGGGCTCTTCACCAGCTGCTGTTGCGCAACCAGCAACAGCAGCGGGCTGCTTCCTCGCATCCCTCTGCGGGCCTGGGGAACGCCACGTCGGTCGAGACTCGATGGGGCCGGGGGGTAACGGGCGCTTTGTCCAATCAGGAGGCCGAGGGTGCGGTTGCCAATGCGAGCGATGACTCGGGCTCCGACGATGATGTGCCGCTTCTCCAGAGGATGGCCGGCCCAGCAGCGCCTCTTAGAGATGGCGGGCCTGCCGCGCGCTCCAGTTCGATGGCCGCATTTGCACTGCTTCGGGCAACATCGGGAGGGGGAGCAGTGCCGGTCTTGCGACACGGTGGAAGGCCAGACGACATGCAGCTGAACCCCCCAGGCAGGTCCCGGCCAGCCCGGGAGCTTACCTGGCACGATCCCTCTATCGCCTCCACGCCGCAACGCGTGGTTGGGATTCCGGCAGAGTTCCCCTCCGTTTCGGCGCTCCAAGCGGGGCTCCAGGACGCGCTGTTTGAGGAGGTCAGCCTGCAGATTGCTGACCTCGGCAAGCGTTTCCACAGGGCGCTGCAACGTACCTTGCAGACAGGAGGTCAACAGCTGGAGGCGACGTGCAGGAGGATGGGTGTGCCTTACTACAGCCGTGCGACGCTGAGCATATCAAAGAACGCGCAGAGGAATGTTTCGGCCTACTTCAAGAAAGGCAGGTCGACAAAGGGGAGGGACACTGACGACGACGGTGACGATGGTGGTGATGGGGACAAGCCGGAGACCAAGTACTTTCTCGCGCTCGAGAGCCAGCTCGAGAAGTCAGGATCATGTAAGAAGGGCGACGTTTGGGCTCTTGCGGTGAACGGGGGCTTTGTTGATCAGGGGGGGCGGCAAGCGGCCTACGGGCTCGGACAGGTAACTGCCATTGGCGGTCCTTATTCTCATAATCGCCCGGACCTCGTGCAGCTTGTCTCGATCTCAGACCCCAAACTGGTTCTCCCTCGCAGGTGTTTTTCGTGCGGTCGCTGTGGCATGGCCCGAACAAGGACGGTCGAATGCAGGTTGAGCCAATCGGGCGACTCCCACCGCGTCTGTCCAAGAAGACGTCTATTGAGGCTCTCCGGTGTGACCAGGGCACGGAGCTCAAGGCTGCCGAGCTGACCGCAGCAGCGACACCCAAGCGGTGCCCCATCCTCGCGCATTTGATAGGGTCTCCACGGCCTGCACCTGCTCTCATCTGCGACCCTTCCGCCCCAATGTGTGTGCGGACAGCAGCGAAGGATGTCGCGGCTGAGCTCAACCTGAACGACGAGCAGGTTTCAGTGCTGGCGCACGTCACCTCCTGGTTCGACGACAAGGAAGTACAGGATCCGCCCCCCCGGGGAAGCCCGGTGGTCCTCATCCATGGCCCGTTCGGGACCGGTAAGAGTACTCTGTTGGCGGCGATCATCAGGCTCCTCACAGGGCAGCTTCAGCCCAACGATGTGCGAAGCAGGCCGAGAAGCGTGACCCCCTCGACTGGTCGCATCCTGGTCGCTTCGCACACAAACGTTGCGGTGGACCGCGTGTTGCTCGCACTCAAGGACGCTGGGTTCGACCGCTTCCTCCGAGTTGGGTCCATATCGCGGGTTCACAAGGGGCTTCTGGCGCACTCCCTTCATGGCGCTGACTCGAGGAGCTCCGACGCGAAGTCCGAGCTCAGCAACATGCTCAAGTACTGCTCTGACCCCTGCGAAGAAATGGCGATTCGAGAGGAGCTCGCGCGACTGACACAGGGTGCTGAGAGGGAGAGGAAGAAGATGCTTCACACAGTACCGGTCGTCGGGGTCACATGTTGCTCTTCGACTCTTCCGTTACTCGACGGGCTGGCCTTCGACATTGTGATTCTTGACGAGGCGTCGCAGATGATCGAGCCCATTTCCCTTCTCCCCCTCGTGCGGATGGGATGCAAGTACCTGATCTGTGCTGGGGACCCCTGCCAGCTGCCGCCCGTGATCGCTTCCCCCTCCTCGCTGAGCGGGCCGTTCGGGACGGGGGTCGCGTCTTTGCTGAGACCTCTGTTCGTGAGGTTGACCCATTGCGGCCACCAGCCTCACTTGCTCAGGAAGCAGTACCGGTGCCACCCACAAATCTCACAGGTGCCCAACCAGCATTTCTACTCCGGCCGCCTGCTTGACGGTTGCTCTGTCAGTGACCGCCCGCCGCTTCTTCCAGGGCTTGCCCCTGTCACCTGCGTTGACGTTAGGGGTATTGAGCAGCAAGACAACAGGAGGAGCACCATCAACATCGAGGAGGCCCGGGTGACCGTCCATATGCTCACCTTCCTCAAGGAGCAGGGGATTCAGATGCACCGCTGCGGAGTCATTTGCTTCTTCCGGGCGCAGGTGTCCCAGATCCTCCAGGCAGCCACGCATGCGGGGCTCATGTCGTCGCAAG
>Ga0181589_10003080_pt1 | contig 13227 bp, 10 predicted proteins | sample 071ome_25_FD_132444 | JGI IMG/M metagenome (GOLD analysis project Ga0181589, IMG submission 132444) | Coastal salt marsh microbial communities from the Groves Creek Marsh, Skidaway Island, Georgia - 071410BT metaG (megahit assembly) | ecosystem: Environmental > Aquatic > Marine > Intertidal...
GTTGTTCCTGTTGATGACGCGGCGGTACAGGGCGTTCAGGTCAGAGGTCGCGAAACGGCCGCCATCGAGCGGTACCAGCGGACGCAGGTCCGGCGGCAGCACAGGCAGGACGTTCAGCACCATCCACTCCGGCTTGTTGCCGGAATTGACGAAGCCGTCCAGCAGTTTCAGGCGCTTGGACAGTTTCTTCAGCTTGGTTTCGGAATTGGTCTGCGGGATTTCCTCGCGCAGGCGATTGGCTTCGACGTTGACGTCCATGCTGGACATCAGGTCCTGCACGGCTTCCGCGCCCATCTTGGCTTCGAAGTCGTCACCGAATTCTTCCAGGGCTTCGTAGTACTGCTCGTCAGACAGCAGCTGGCCCTTCTCGAGGGTGGTCATGCCAGGATCGGTGACCACGAAAGATTCAAAGTACAGCACGCGCTCGATATCGCGCAGGGTCATGTCAAGCAGCAGGCCGATACGGGACGGCAGCGACTTCAGGAACCAGATATGCGCGACAGGGCTGGCCAGTTCGATATGACCCATGCGCTCGCGACGGACCTTGGACAGCGCGACTTCAACGCCGCACTTTTCACAGATCACACCGCGGTGCTTCAGGCGCTTGTACTTGCCGCACAGGCACTCGTAGTCCTTGACCGGCCCGAAGATCTTGGCACAGAAAAGGCCGTCGCGCTCAGGCTTGAAGGTACGGTAGTTGATGGTTTCGGGTTTTTTCACTTCCCCGAAAGACCAGGACCGAATCAGCTGCGGTGATGCCAGGCCGATGCGGATTGAATCGAAGTCTTCAATCTGGGTCTGTGATTTCAATAAACCTAACAGGTCTTTCATTCTTTGCCTCCACCCCCTTGTCAGGGGTTGATCATTTATCCGGAATTTACGCCTTTATTCAGATGATAAATTTCCGAATCAATTATCGACTTCCAGTTCCATATCGATGCCCAGACTGCGAATCTCTTTCACGAGTACGTTAAAGGATTCGGGCATACCAGCTTCCATGCGGTCATCACCATCAACAATATTCTTGTACATCTTGGTACGGCCGTTCACGTCGTCCGACTTCACGGTCAGCATTTCCTGCAGGGTGTAGGCGGCGCCGTAAGCTTCCAGCGCCCACACTTCCATTTCCCCGAATCGCTGTCCGCCAAACTGCGCCTTGCCGCCCAGCGGCTGCTGGGTGACCAGGCTGTAGGAACCGGTAGAACGGGCATGCATCTTGTCATCCACCAGATGGTTGAGCTTGAGCATGTACATGATGCCCACGGTGACCTTGCGGTCGAAGGCATCACCGGTACGTCCGTCGAACAGGGTGACCTGCCCGTCCTCGCTCATTTCGGCGAGTTTCAGCATTTCCTTGATCTCGACTTCGCTGGCGCCGTCGAAAACGGCAGTGGCCATGGGCACACCCGCCGTCAGGTTGCCAGCCAGCTCCATGATCTCCTCGTCGGTCAGGCTCTTCAGGTCTTCGGTCCGGCGTGACTCGCCGATACCGTTGTAGATCTGGTCAAGGAACTTGCGGATATCCGCCACTTTCTGTTCCTGCTGCAGCATGACCTCGATCTTGGCGCCCAGGCCCTTGGCAGCGGCGCCAAGGTGAGTTTCTAGGATCTGGCCCACGTTCATGCGCGACGGCACACCCAGCGGATTCAACACGATATCCACCGGATTGCCCTGCTCGTCATACGGCATGTCTTCCACCGGCATGATCACGGAGATCACACCCTTGTTGCCGTGACGGCCGGCCATCTTGTCACCCGGCTGGATGCGGCGTTTGATGGCCAGGTAGACCTTGACGATCTTCAGTACGCCCGGGGCAAGGTTGTCGCCCTGGGTCAGCTTGCGCTTCTTGTCTTCGTAACGCTCATCGAGTTCTGTACGACGTTCCTTGAGCTGGGCGCCGGCTTTTTCCAGAGCCTCGCTCATCTTCTCGTCGACCAGGCGGATCTTGAACCATTCATCGTGCTTCATGCCGTCGAGATACTCGGCGGTCAGGCGGTCACCCTTCTTCAGTTTAGGGCCGCCGGATACGGTCTTGCCCATCAGCGCCTTGCGCAGGCGCTGGAAGGTGGCTTCCTCGACGATACGGTACTCGTCCTCGATGTCCTTGCGGACTTTCGCCAACTGGGATTCCTCGATTTCCAGGGCGCGCTGGTCTTTTTCGAGGCCGTCGCGAGTGAAAACCTGTACGTCGATAACAGTACCCTTGACGCTGCTGGGTACTCGCAGGGAGGTGTCCTTCACATCGGATGCTTTCTCACCAAAGATGGCGCGCAGCAGTTTTTCTTCCGGCGTGAGCTGGGTTTCGCCTTTCGGAGTCACCTTGCCCACGAGGATGTCGCCGGCATCGACTTCGGCACCAATGTGCACGATGCCCGACTCGTCCAGGCGGCTCAGCGCGGTTTCACCCACATTGGGGATATCCGCGGTGATTTCCTCGGCGCCCAGCTTGGTGTCACGGGCGATACAGGTCAGCTCCTGGATGTGGATGGAAGTGAAGCGATCCTCTTTCACCACGCGCTCTGAAATCAGGATGGAGTCTTCGAAGTTGTAGCCGTTCCAGGGCATGAACGCGATGCGCATGTTCTGTCCCAGTGCCAGCTCGCCGGTATCAATGGAGGGACCGTCGGCGAGTATGTCGCCCATGGAGACCTGGTCGCCTTCCTTGACCAGCGGACGCTGGCTGATACAGGTGTTCTGGTTTGAACGGGTGTACTTGATCAGGTTGTAGATATCCACACCTGCTTCACCGGTTTCGGTTTCCTCGTCGTTGACGCGGACGATGATGCGAGCGGCATCGACGCTGTCGATGACGCCACCGCGGTCGGCGATGACGCAAACACCGGAGTCACGGGCCACGTTGCGCTCCATGCCGGTACCAACCAGCGGCTTTTCGCTGATCAGGGTGGGTACAGCCTGGCGCTGCATGTTTGAACCCATGAGGGCGCGGTTGGCGTCGTCATGCTCCAGGAACGGAATCAGGGATGCGGCAACAGATACGACCTGTTGCGGGCTGACATCCATGAAATCCACCTGGTCGGACGGCATCAGGGAGAATTCGTTCTTGTGGCGCACGTTCACCAGTTCATCGACGAATTTGCCCTTGTTGTCCAACTCGGCTGAGGCCTGGGCGATCACGAAACCGCTTTCCTCGATGGCGGACAGGTACTGGATCTCGTCGGTGACCACGCCGTTGACCACCTTGCGCACAGGGCTTTCCAGGAAGCCGTATTCGTTGGTACGGGAATAGGTTGCCAGCGAGTTGATCAGGCCGATGTTCGGACCTTCAGGGGTCTCGATCGGACAGACGCGGCCGTAGTGGGTCGGGTGTACGTCACGGACTTCGAAGCCGGCACGTTCACGAGTCAGGCCGCCTGGCCCCAGCGCGGAGATACGACGCTTGTGGGTAACCTCGGACAGCGGGTTGTTCTGGTCCATGAACTGGGACAGCTGGCTGGAGCCGAAGAATTCCTTGATCGCTGCAGCAACCGGCTTGGCATTGATCATGTCCTGCGGCATCAGGCCTTCGGAGTCAGCCATGGAGAGGCGCTCCTTCACGGCGCGTTCGACACGAACCAGGCCGACACGGAACTGGTTCTCGGCCATTTCGCCGACACTGCGGATACGACGGTTGCCGAGGTGGTCGATATCATCGACGGTACCGAAACCGTTGCGGATATCCACCAGGGTCTTGATGACGTCCACGATGTCTTCCTTGCTGAGGACGCCGTCACCTACTGAGTCGGGACGGCCCAGGCGGCGGTTGAATTTCATGCGCCCGACCGCGGACAGGTCGTAGCGCTCTGCGGAGAAGAACAGGTTGGCGAACAGGTTCTCCGCGGACTCTTTTGTCGGCGGCTCGCCGGGGCGCATCATGCGGTAGATTTCCACCAGCGCCTCAAGGCGGGTAGTGGTTGAATCGATCCTAAGGGTGTCGGAAATGAACGGACCGCAGTCGAGATCGTTGGTGTAGATGGTCTCGAACTGGGTGACACCGGCTTTCACCAGGCCTTCCAGCATTTCCTCGGTGATTTCGGCGTTGCACTGGAACAGGACTTCACCGGACTCCTTGTCGACAATATCCTTGGCCAGGGCATCACCCACGATGAATTCACCGGGCACATCCAGCTTGCTGAGCTTGGCTTTTTCAATCTCCCGAATATGACGGGCTGTGATACGGGCACCAGCTTTCACGATGACCGTGCGCTTGTTCATGATGTCGAAATTCAGGACGGCGCCACGCAGACGGGACGGCACCAGCTCGATGGAGAAATTGCCATCCTTGCCTATATAGTAGGTATTGTTGTCGTAGAACATCTCCAGAATGTCCTGGGTTGAGTAATCCAGGGCGCGCAGGAGAATCGACGCCGGCAGCTTCCTGCGGCGGTCGATACGGACGAAAACCATGTCTTTCGGATCGAATTCAACATCGAGCCAGGAACCACGGTATGGAATTATACGGGCTGAATACAGCAACTTGCCGGAGCTGTGGGTTTTGCCGCGGTCATGATCGAAGAACACGCCAGGCGAGCGGTGCAACTGAGAAACCACCACGCGCTCTGTACCGTTAATGACGAATGTACCGCTATTGGTCATCAGGGGAATTTCACCCATGTAGACTTCCTGTTCCTTGATGTCCTTGATGACCTTGGCTGTGGATTCCTTTTCGTAAATGATCAGACGGACCTTAACGCGCAGGGACACGGCATAAGTGGCACCGCGCAGGACACATTCGCTAACGTCGAATTCCGGCTTGCCCAGCCTGTAGCTGACATATTCAAGCAAAGCCTTGCCGGAATAGCTGACGATTGGGAAAACGGATTTGAAGGCGGCGTGCAGACCCATGTCGAGGCGTTCCTCGGGGCCCACGTCAGCCTGGGTAAACTGTTTGTACGAATCTATCTGGATCGCCAGAAGATAGGGGATATCCATAGGGCTCTGCAGCTTGCCAAAGTCCTTGCGGATACGTTTTTTCTCAGTATATGAATATGCCATCAGCCGTTCCTAAAGTGATTTTATTCCAGTCTTTTCCTGCCATCCCCTGCCCGACTTCCCGTCTTTGGACAAGGTGTCAGGGAGCGACCCCTGTACCACTTAACCTGTCTCAACAGACAGGCGAAATTCTTCCGTTTTAGTGTGCCGTTTGCAAAGTTCGGCAACTGTTCGCCGCGCCAAAGTTGCCCAGCTCTGCGTTGGAAAAGTTTGCAATAGAACCACTATTGCCGCACTTTCCCGCCTTGATCTGAACACTTTGGCTGTGTTCCTTAGTTACCTAACTTCACAACCGGCCCACTAGGCCGAAGCACTGAAAGGCGGCATTCCAGTACTGGAATGCCACCTTCCGGAAGCAGTGCTTCAAACAAGCAATCAACTTGACGTTGTTACTTGAGCTCGACAGTAGCGCCGGCTTCTTCAAGTTCTTTCTTGAATTTTTCGGCTTCGTCTTTGCTTGCACCTTCTTTAACGGGTGACGGTGCACCATCAACCAGATCCTTGGCTTCTTTCAGGCCAAGACCGGTAATTGCACGTACTGCCTTGATGACGTTGACCTTCTTTTCGCCGGCAGATGCCAGGATGACGTCGAATTCGTCTTTCTCGGCAGCAGCGCCAGCGCCGGCATCGCCAGCAGCGGCAGGTGCAGCAACCGCAACAGCTGCGGCAGCGGATACACCAAACTTCTCTTCCATTGCTGAAACCAGTTCAACTACGTCCATGACGGACAGTTCAGCAATACCTTCAAGGATTTCTTCTTTAGACAGAGCCATGACTCATATCTCCTATAGATGTTGTGTAAACGTTAGTAACCCCGGCAAGGCACAAGCCTTTCCGGTTCAAGCTGCGTCCTGTTTCTGGTCGCGTACCGCCGCCACCGCGCGAGTTACCTTGCTCGGTACTTCGTTGATGGTACGTGCCAGTTTGGTCACCGGTGCCAGCATCACGCTCATCAGCGTGGCGATCGCCTGATCGTAGGTAGGCAGTTTTGCCAACACATCGATCTGCGAAGGAGGCAGCAGGTTTCCGCTAACAGCGAGTGCCTTGACCTGGAACTTTTCATTTTCCTTGGCAAAATCCTTGAGGACGCGGGCAGCCGCGCCAGGATCTTCCTGAGAAAAAGCCAGGATGGTCGGACCAACCAGCACTTCATTGAGACATTCATAATCTGTCCCGGCGACGGCACGCTTGAGCAGGGTGTTCCTTACAACACGCAGGTACACCTTGTTGTCACGAGCGATCTTGCGAAGTGCGGTCATCTTCTCCACAGAGGTGCCGTGGTAATCGGCAAGCACTGCGGACAAAGCACCTTTAGCAGCTTCGTTGACTTCAGCGACGATCTGCCGCTTGTCTTCGATACGAATAGCCACTATTTAGTTACTCCTTAGGTTTCGGTTATTGCAATAACTGCTACGCTCAGCATCTCTTCGTTAAAAAGTTATTCCCGCTTAGTCATGTACCTCAGTACTATCCTTGCGTGAAAAACTTTTTGCCTCGATCTACTTTCGCTCGCGACGCTATGTCAACAACCTATTATGAAGGCAAAACTCACCTTCAACCTGCTGTTTCAAAACTCAACGCTTTAAAACAGCCTTTTTGTCTGGTGATAAATCCGGCGATACGGCTGCCGGACGGGTTACACCATCTGCGCAGGAAATATTAAGTAGGCATTCTTTGGCTCAGGTGGTACGGCATTCTTGCCTTACCAACCAATCCTCAGGGAGCTTACTCCTGCGGTCTTTGACGGTCCTGCAAGCAGCGCCTGCAACACCCCAAAGTCGGTTTTCGCTACCACCCTGTTGTGGAAAATACAGGGGGAGCACTGCCTGGTGATGTCGGTAGCGACACCACCGGGCAGGAAAAGTCGTTTAAAAATCCAGTGACGAATGGTCTACCAGGACGCCGGGGCCCATGGTGGAAGACAGCACCACCTTCTGGACATAGGTACCCTTGGCAGAAGCCGGCTTGGCCTTTTTCAGGTCAGCCAGCAGAGCTTCCAGGTTGCCTTTGACGGCTGCGGTTTCGAAACCCACTTTACCGATACCGCCGTGGATGATGCCGTTCTTGTCAGTACGGTAACGAACCTGGCCAGCCTTGGTGTTTTTGACGGCTGTTTCCACGTCCGGGGTCACCGTTCCGACCTTCGGGTTCGGCATCAGGCCTTTCGGGCCCAGGATGGTGCCCAGCTGCCCAACCACACGCATGGCGTCCGGCGTGGCTATGACCACATCAAAATCTATATTGCCGGCCTTGATGCTGGCGGCGAGATCTTCAAAGCCGACGATGTCGGCACCGGCAGCCTTGGCCTTGTCGGCATTGGCGCCCTGGGCGAACACTGCGACGCGGACGGTCTTGCCAGTACCATGGGGCAGCGTGGTGGCACCACGGACAGCCTGGTCGGATTTCCTGGCATCGATGCCAAGATTGATGGCAACGTCGATGGATTCCTTGAACTTGACGGTGGAAAGTTCATTGATCAGCTTTACAGCTTCATCAATGGTATACGCCTTGCCAGCCTCGATTTTTTCCGCAATCATTTTTGCGCGTTTGGTCAACTTAGCCATTACACCACCCCCTCGGTTTCAATGCCGGCACTACGACAAGTACCAGCAAGTGTCCTGACGGCTGCGTCCATATCGGCTGCGGTCAGGTCGGGCATCTTGATCTTGGCCACTTCTTCCAGCTGGGCGCGGGTCAGCTTACCGACTTTCTCGGTATTCGGGCGACCACTGCCGCTCTTGATGCCTGCTGCTTTTTTCAGCAACACACCCGCTGGCGGGGTCTTGGTGATAAAGGTAAAACTGCGATCGGCGTAAACAGTGATCACAACCGGAATGGGCAAGCCGGGCTCAACGCTCTGTGTTTCCGCGTTGAAGGCTTTACAGAATTCCATGATGTTCACACCGTGCTGGCCCAGTGCAGGACCAACGGGGGGGCTTGGGTTGGCTTTACCTGCCGCAACCTGCAGCTTGATATAAGCCAGTACTTTCTTTGCCATGATGGCCTCCTTATGGGTGCATGCGCAGGACCAAAATCCTGCTCCCCTGGCGCTGGCCCCTCAGGGGTTCAGCGACTTTTTATTTCGAGTGCCCGGTCAGACCGGCCACCCACCTGAAACGTCAATGCGGTCACGGCAAGCCGCGACCATGAATTTAGCCCTTTTCTACCTGGGAAAATTCAAGCTCAACGGGCGTTGACCGCCCGAAAATAGAGACAGCCACACGTACGCGGCTCTTCTCGTAATTTACTTCCTCCACCGTGCCGGTGAAGTCGTTGAACGGCCCATCGACTACGCGCACCAGTTCGCCAGGCTCGTATACGGTCTTGTGCGAAGGCTTGTCGACGGTTTCTATCAGCCTGTTCATGATTTCATCTACTTCACGCTGGGTGATCGGCGCCGGTTTTTCCGCGGTACCGCCTATGAAACCCATCACGCGCGGGGTTTCTTTCACCAGGTGCCAGGTGTCGTCATTGAGTACCATCTGCAGCAAGACGTAGCCCGGGAAAAACTTGCGCTCGCTTTTCCGCTTCTGGCCGCCGCGCATTTCCAGCACCTCTTCAGTCGGAACAAGCACGTCGCCGAACAGGTCCTTGAGCGGTGACAGGCTGATTCTTTCCTCGAGCGCCTGCTTTACCTTGCGCTCATAGCCGGAATAGGCATGTACCACATACCAGCGCTTACCATTTTCGGATGCCGACATACTTGAGCCTTTCAGATCCTCTGATGAATTTATGCCTTGTTGCACTGTTCCGCCCTGCCTGCAGTCTTGTAACTGTTTCTAGCCAATGATCAGCGCGATCAGCCAGCTCAGAAACGAATCGAGGCCCCACAGGATGATTGCCACGATGATCACCACAATCACAACGATCATGGTGGTGTGCGTGGTTTCAGTCCGCGAGGGCCAGACCACCTTGCGAATCTCGGTCCTGGCTTCCATGCAAAGCGTTACAAAAGCACCGCCTTTGCTGGTTTGCGTCGCAATCCATCCGGCAATTCCGGCCAGGATCAGCAGACCGATAACCCGGTAAAGCATGGATTCTGCCGCGAAATAGCTGTTGCCATAAACGCCGGCAGCAACCAGTGCAGCGACAACAACCCACTTCAGTGAGTCCAGCCTGTATTCTGTGTTTTTAACAACGTCTTTCATAAAAGCCGTTCATATACGTCGTGTAAGTAAGGTCGTTCAAACTTCTTTGTTCAGTCAGTCCGGCCAATTGTGCCCGGCATTCCTGACTGGCTGCCTGTATGGCAGGCCAGGAGGGAATCGAACCCCCAACCTGCGGTTTTGGAGACCGCCGCTCTGCCAATTGAGCTACTGGCCTTTATCTGCCTGCCGAAACCTTATGTGGCGGCTCCGGCCCCAAAATCAAACAATTTCTTCTAAAGACGACTAAGCCGAGGAGTCTGGAAGACCTCCTCGGCTTTTGGAAAGTGCCTGAAATTGCTTATTCGATGATCTTGGAAACAACACCGGCGCCAACAGTTCGTCCACCTTCACGAACCGCAAAACGCTGGCCTTCTTCCATTGCAATCGGGGCAATCAGCTCAACAGCCATTTTGATATTGTCGCCCGGCATAACCATTTCAACGCCTTCAGGCAGAGTCACGGCACCGGTCACGTCAGTAGTTTCAAAGTAGAACTGCGGACGGTAACCCTTGAAGAACGGGGTGTGACGACCACCTTCATCCTTGGACAGAACGTAGACTTCACCTTCGAACTTGGTGTGCGGGGTGATGGTGCCCGGCTTAGCCAGCACCTGGCCACGCTCAACTTCTTCACGCTTGGTGCCGCGCAGCAGCACGCCCACGTTTTCACCGGCACGGCCTTCGTCCAGCAGCTTGCGGAACATTTCAACACCGGTACAGGTGGTTTTCTGGGTAGGCTTGATACCAACGATTTCGATTTCGTCGCCAACTTTGACGATACCGCGGTTGATACGGCCGGTTACCACGGTACCACGACCGGAGATGGAGAATACGTCTTCGATTGCCATCAGGAACGGCTTGTCGATATCGCGCTCGGGTTCGGGGATGTAGGAATCCAGGGCCTCAACCAGCTTTCTTACGGCAGTTGTGCCCATTTCGTTGTCATCCTTGCCTTCCAGCGCCATCAGGGCGGAACCAACGATGATCGGAGTGTCGTCGCCCGGGAATTCGTACTGGTCGAGCAGTTCACGAATTTCCATTTCAACCAGCTCCAGCAGCTCAGCGTCGTCAACCATGTCTGCCTTGTTCATGAATACCACGATGTAGGGTACACCTACCTGGCGGCTCAGCAGGATGTGCTCACGAGTCTGCGGCATCGGGCCGTCAGCAGCGGAACATACCAGAATCGCACCGTCCATCTGTGCGGCACCGGTAATCATGTTCTTTACGTAGTCAGCGTGTCCCGGACAGTCAACGTGTGCGTAGTGACGCTTTTCAGAGTCATATTCGACGTGAGCAGTCGCGATGGTGATACCACGCTCCTTTTCTTCGGGGGCGTTGTCGATCTGGTCGAAGCCCCTGGCTTCACCGCCAAACTGTTCGGCACACACCCTGGTCAGGGCGGCAGTCAACGTGGTTTTACCATGGTCAACGTGACCGATAGTGCCGACATTCACGTGCGGTTTCTTTCTCTCAAATTTTTCCTTCGACATCGAATTAAGCCTCCGATTTACTCTATATTGCTAACTGAATTTGTTAAATTTCTAATTAATAGTTTTAAACTTATAAAAAGCCAGATACTTTGCTTATCTTCTTTTTATTACTTGTTTCTGTGTGCCAGAATCTGGTGCTCACACCCAGAGTCGAACTGGGGACCTCATCATTACCAATGATGCGCTCTACCACCTGAGCTATGCGAGCATGATCCTTATCAATGGCAACCCTTTTCGGCTTCCAACTGATTGACTGGAGCGGGTAGCGGGAATCGAACCCGCATCATCAGCTTGGAAGGCTGGGGTTCTACCATTGAACTATACCCGCGAATCCTCTCTTGCCAGTTCGCTCAGATGATCGCTCAGACGATCGCCTATAACGCTCGCCGATCTTTCTCCTACCAGCTCCTACCAGCCCTACAAACCAAAAAACAGAGGACCAAAAACTCCCGACAGAAGAGCTCTTCGTCCACTGTTTTCTGTAGTTCGTTGCTGCCAGGCTTGATTGAAATCTGACTGGTGGAGGGGGGTGGATTTGAACCACCGAAGCTTACGCGTCAGATTTACAGTCTGATCCCTTTGACCACTCGGGAACCCCTCCAACAAAGCATCAGACGAATTACAACGACCTGGCTCTTAACACAGAGGCGGCATTTTATGGGAATCAAGGACCTGATGCAATGATTTCGCAAGGTTTTTCTACCACTTCCAGGTCCAGCCCTTCGGTCAATAAATCCAGCAATTCCGAGCCTTCCAGGAGGGCCTGGGAGAGACCTTCGATGGTTACCCAAATCTCATTCCCCGCCGTGACCACCTCTTCGATGGAAGTGGCATAACCCGCACCAGCAAGCCTTTCCTGGAGGGCTATTGCCAGTGATTGCTGGCTGAAAACCCCGAGGGAAATACCCCCGGACAGGTTCCCGGTCGTGATGATGAAACTTTCGATGCCTTCCGCCTGCAGGGTATCGAGGGTCTGCCGGGCGGCTGCGGGCGAGTTGAAGGGCGGCATAAAGACCCTGAAGCCGCGGCTTTGCTCGGTTTCCACCAGTTCAGCCCGGGCCTGCATGCCACGTTCGAGAAGGGCTGAAACCAGGAAATCACTCTCGCCCGTATTATTGAAGACCCCCAGGGAAATGCAGGATTGCGGGGCCCTTGTGGGAATTTCGGGTAGGGGAACCTCACTGACCAGCTGCAAGGTCGATCCGGCCTGGGTGGCAGGCCCCAGTAATGGCGCCGGGGGGGAATCCTGGCGCACAGCCAGGTTCCAGCCCAGGTAGGCCAGATTGGCCAGTAAAAGCAGGATCACAAAGGTACGCATGGCTCGTGGATTACACTATATATAAAGAAGCAAGATAACTGCCATGAAACATCTCAGGGCAGCACCAGGGCCAGGCCGTCCAGGACAAGGTCGGCGACTATGGCATGTTCATGGCCGAGGTGCCTGCCCACGACCTTCGCATCACCTCCTGTCAGGAACCAGCGGACATCGGCACCACCAGACGCCCTTGCTGTTTCCTGCCGGCAATGTTCTGCAAATCCGCACACCATGGCAAGGATGCCGTTTCCGATGGCTGCCCGCGTACTTTTTCCCGGTACTGGCTCACCCCAGTCCTCAAAGGCAATTTCCAGCGCCTGGGTCTTCTTCGCCAGGCTTTGCCGCATCAGCTGCATGCCGGGAACGATGTACCCCCCCTGGTGTTCTCCCCTGGAGTTCAGCCAGTCATAGGTAATGGCGCTGCCGCAGTCGAGTACGCAACAGGCACTTCCGGTTCTGTGAAAAGCCGCAAGCATGGCCAGCCAGCGATCGACGCCCAGGGCAACGGGATCCTCATAGGCGTTCGTTACGCCTGCGGCTTGCCGGCTGACTACTGCAAATTCCGGCAGCAATTGCCAGGTGTGCCGCACCATGGCCTCCAGTTCGCCCGCAAATTCCCGGCCCCTGACACTGGCAACGCGCAATCGCCTGACTTCTGTCATCTGCTGCCCGTGCAATTGTGCGGCAAGCTCCTGCAGGCTCATGGCGGCACCGGCCGCCGCGCTTTCGCCTTCATGCAGGATGCGCCACTTGATGCGGCTGTTTCCTGCATCCAGTTCCAGAATCATGGATTCAGACTCCTCAGGCTGATTTCACCGCCATTGAACAGTTGCATGCCCTCCCCGGTATCGAGGATCAACGCCCCGTTATCCGCAATACCCATCGCCTTGCCGATCCGGCTGCCGCTTGCCGTACTCAGCTCGACATTCCTGCCCAGCATGACATCATGTTGTCGCCACTCTTCATGAAATCCCGGCAAACCGTGTTTTTCAAATTCCAGGAGTGCAGCCATGACATGACTGACAACCGAGCCGACAAGGACATTCCTGTCAATTTCCCGGTTGCAGAGGCTGTAGCAATCCGTCCAGGGCTGTTCTACATCCTGCATGGCGCCCGGCGGGCAGCGTACATTGATGCCGACGCCGATAAGTAGCTGGCAAACCCCGGTAATATCGCCAGAGATCTCGAGCAGGATTCCAGCCAGTTTTTTTCCACCTGCCACAACATCATTAGGCCATTTGACACCAAGTGCTGGGACCCCAAGTGCGCTGAGTGCACGTATA
>Ga0181589_10003089_pt1 | contig 13211 bp, 8 predicted proteins | sample 071ome_25_FD_132444 | JGI IMG/M metagenome (GOLD analysis project Ga0181589, IMG submission 132444) | Coastal salt marsh microbial communities from the Groves Creek Marsh, Skidaway Island, Georgia - 071410BT metaG (megahit assembly) | ecosystem: Environmental > Aquatic > Marine > Intertidal zone...
GCAACACATCCGGATGGTCGACAATAGGCGTGCCTTCGCTGCGTTCCAGAGGCGCGCCCTGTATGCGGTTCATGGCATAGTCAACAGCTTGCTGATAGGCGCGCTCGGCAATTGCCAAACCCTGAAGCCCTACGGCAAAACGGGCATGGTTCATCATGCCAAACATAATTTCCAGCCCTTTATTTTCCTCGCCCACCAGATAGCCTATCGCCCCGCCTTTTTCGCCATATTGCAAGACCGCTGTCGGGGAGGCTTTAATGCCCAGCTTTTTTTCAATCGACAGGCATTTTACATCATTACGTGCACCAAGGCTGCCATCCGGATTCACCAGAAATTTCGGCACAATAAAAACAGAAATCCCCTTCACCCCTTCGGGCGCATCCGGCGTGCGTGCCAGAACCAGATGAATGATATTTTCAGCCATATCATGCTCACCATAGGTGATATAGATTTTCTGGCCAGTGATCAGATAATGATCGCCATTGGGTATCGCCCGGCTTTTAATTGCTGCCAGATCGGTTCCCGCTTGCGGCTCGGTCAAATTCATTGTCCCTGTCCAGCGCCCCTCGATCATTGGCGGCAAAAACAGCGCTTTCTGGGCATCATTGGCAGATTTTTGCAAGGCAGAAATCTGGCCTTGCGTCAGCAAATGACATAAAGCAAAGCTGAGGCTGGCAGATTGCCACATTTCATTTACCGCTGCGCTGATCGCCATTGGCATATGCTGGCCGCCATAGGCTTCTTCTGCCTCCATCGCTGTCCAACCGCCTTCGGCCATCGCTTTATAGGCATCAGCAAATCCTTTGGGGGTGGTGACCTCGCCATTATCGCCATGCACACATCCCTGATAATCCGCGTCATGATTTAACGGGGCAATCACATCCGCTGCCAGCTTTCCAGCTTCTTCGAGCACCGCATCTGCCAGCTCGGAATTTATTTCAGCAAAAGGCGCGAAAGAGGATAACTGATCCAGCCCGGCCAGATAGCGCAAGCCAAATTTCATATCCTCGATAGGCGGCGTATAATTCATGATGCGAAACCTTTCATCTTCTCGCTATTTTACCTTGCTTTTCCCCTTTTAAGGGCGTTGCGAAAATTTAACTGCTAGAAAAACGGGCTTTCAGCTTTTCCAGCTCGTCTTCTGCCGCGATCATATGGGCATGACGAACCGGGCCAAAGCCGCGTATTTTTTCTGGCAGGCAGGCTATTTTCAGCGCTGTTTCGTAATTTTCCCTATTCAGCTTTGCGGCTATTTCTGCCAAAAGGGCGCGATAATCTACAAGGGCTTTTCGCTCTCTTTTGCGCTCTTCGGTATAGCCGAAAATATCCAGTGCCGTGCCGCGCAGACCGCGAAGATGGTTCAGCAATTTCAGAGCTGGCCACACCAAGCTGCCAAAGGCAGATTTGCGTGGCCTGCCGGTTGCCGGGTCGGTTGCGGCAAATAAGGGCGGGGATAAATGCAGTGATAAGGTAACATCGCCTTCAAACATTTGGGCGATTTGCTGGCGGAACTGGCCATTACTGTATAGACGGGCAACTTCATATTCATCTTTTATCGCCATCATCTTATATAGATATCTGGCAGCGGCTTTGGATAATCGCTTTTCGGGATCAAAATCGGCTGCCAGGATAGGGGCCAGCCCTTCTTCATAGGCCGTGCTATAGCCGGCATTCTGATAGTCAGTAAGCCGTTTTTTGCGATCGGCTATCACCCCTTCCAGCGTGTCGATTTTCTGGCTAGATGATGGATATCCTGTCTGTTTTGCCTGACAGGCGGCCTTTACCATATCCGGGTCGGCCACCCATTGTCGGCCCCATAAAAAGGCCTGTTTTGACTGCTCGACCGCCACATTATTTAGCGTGATCGCCTCTTCGATTGCCACAGACGATAGCGGGATGAGGCCGCGCTGGAACGCCACCCCAAGCAAAAATAAATTGGCCGCTATCGCATCGCCTAGCAGGGCGCGTGCCATTTCAGTCGCATTCACCATTACCGAACGGTCTTCATCCACAATCGCGTGCAAACGCCGGGCAATATCGCTGGTGGGGAATTTGATATCACTATTGCGGGTAAAATCACCTGTTGGCATCTCATAGCTATTGGCGACCACATACCCGTCCCGGTTCATCAATTTCAGCAACCCCGATTCTGCACTGACCAGGCTATCGCACCCTAGCAGCAGATCGGCACTACCTGCACCGATACGGATAGCAGAAATATCCTCTGGGTTGGCAGCCAGACGAATATGGCTGGTTACCGCCCCGCCTTTCTGCGCCAGGCCAGCCATATCGATAATCCCGCACCCTTTGCCTTCCAGATGGGCCGCCATACCCAGCAGTGCGCCAATGGTCACCACCCCTGTCCCGCCGACCCCTGTCAGAACAATACTCATCGGCTCGGCAAGCGAAAAGACAGCTGGCGGGGCGGACAAGTCTGTTTCCAGCCTTTGGGCTTCGGGTTTTCGCAGCTGTCCACCCTTGACGCTAACAAAGCTGGGGCAGAACCCCTTGATACAGGAAAAATCCTTGTTACAGGCAGATTGATCAATCTGGCGTTTGCGCCCCAATTCTGTTTCCAGGGGCAAAATAGCCACACAATTGGATTGCACCCCGCAATCACCGCACCCTTCGCACACCTCCGGATTGATATAGATACGCTCATTCGGGTCAACCATTTTGCCCCGCTTGCGCCGACGCCTTTTTTCCGTGGCACAGGTCTGATCATAAATCAGCCCGCTGACCCCTTTTACCTCTGCCAGCTCTTTTTGCACGATTTGCAGATCGCTTCGGTGATAAAAGCGCATCCCATCCGGATAGGCAGATTTATCATGGCGCGAGAGGTCATCTGTTACCAGTATCAGCGGGGCAACCCCGCTTGCACGCAAAAGTCCGGCAATCTCGACAGGGGTAATACCCCCTTCATGGGCTTGCCCGCCTGTCATGGCCACCGCATCATTATATAATACCTTATAGGTCATATTGACCCCGGCAGCGACGGCCGCGCGTATCGCCATCAAACCGGAATGATTAAAGGTGCCATCGCCAATATTCTGGAATATATGTTTGCGGTGCGAGAAACAGGCTTCACCGATCCAGTTTGCCCCCTCGCCGCCCATATGGGTAAAGCCCTCTACCTCGCGATCCATAAACTGGGCCATATAGTGGCATCCGATACCGGCATAGCCGCGCGTGCCTTCGGGCAGGACAGTCGAGCTGTTATGCGGACAACCGGCACAAAAATAGGGGGTGCGGGCAATCGATAATGCGGTAAATTCCTTCGCCAGAATATCCTTTAGCGTTTGATGCTTTTGGGCGAGATCAGCATCGCGCATCTGAGCTGGCAGCAATTTATCGATAATCGCCATCGCCACCTCGGTAGAGGTAAGCGAACCCTCCTCGGTCAGCAGGCGATTGCCGTCCAAATCGCGTTTTCCAAAAATAGCTGGCGGATTTTTTGTGCCATACAGGGTTTCCTTGACCTGGCTTTCCACCAGACCGCGTTTTTCCTCGACCACCAAAATGCGTTCCAGCCCATTTGCAAAGGCTCTCAGCCCTTCTGGCTCTACCGGCCAGGACATACCGATTTTATAGACGCTTAAGCCCAGCTTTTCTGCCTTTGCCGGACTAATGCCCAGATCGGCCAGCGCTTCGACCACATCCATATAGGATTTGCCAGTGCTGATAATCCCGAAACGCGGCGCATCCCCGCCGCCAAGCGTGACCCTGTCCAGCTTATTGGCTCTGGCATAGGCCTGTGCCGCAGCTATCTTATGGGCGTGCAATCTGGCTTCCTGATCAAATCTTGTATCATTACGCCGTATATTTAATCCGCCTTCGGGCATATTAAAATCATTTGGCAGATTAGAATGGAATTTGTCCGGTGTCAGGCTGACAGACGCCGAGGATTCAATATTATCCTTTACACATTTTATCCCGCACCAGACGCTGGCATAACGCGATAACGCCCATCCATGCAGGCCAAAATCCACCATCTCTTCCAGATTGGCAGGATTGAGTACCGGGATCATCACATCCATCATCGCATATTCGGACTGGTGACAGACAGTAGAGCTTTCACCCACATGGTCATCGCCCATCAGCGCCAGCACACCGCCTGTTGCAGAGGTGCCAGCCAGATTTGCGTGACGGAAAACATCACCTGTTCTATCCACGCCTGGCCCCTTGCCATACCAGATGCCAAACACGCCATCATATTTACCCTCGCCAAATAATTCTGCCTGCTGTGTTCCCCAGATAGCGGTTGCGGCCAAATCTTCGTTCAAGGCGGGGGTGAAGGTGATATTTGCCCCTTTCAGGGCAGAGTCTGCCTGGGCAAATTGCAGGTCAATTCCGCCCAGAGGCGAGCCACGATAGCCGGTCACATAGCCAGCAGTATTAAGCCCGGCGCGCCTGTCAATCTCTGCTTGCAAAAGACATAGCCGCACCAGCGCTTGCGTGCCGGTAACAAACACATCTGGCGTGTCCAGATCATATTTATCGCTTAAACTAACAGGACGCAGAGCGGCTTCCTGCACCAGATCAATTTTTTTTGTATCACCATCCATGCAAAATACTCTAGCCTGAACAAAAGAAATCGCCAATATCAAAGATAACACCTTTTTAAAAGAAACAAGGCTTTTAAAATGACGAAGAAAAACACTTCCCCCCTCGAAAACCCGGCTTTGGATGACGGACTGCTTCTTGAATATTTTGAAGACAGGATTGCCAGCCTTACCCTGAACCGGCCAGAATCGCGAAACAGCTTGTCCATGGCAATGCTGGACGGGCTGACCGATGCCTTTGGACAGCTATCTGAAAACCCGGATGTTAAAGTCATTATCTTGCAGGCAAATGGCCCGGTTTTTTGTGCCGGCCATGATTTAAAGGAATTAACCGCTGCCCGTAACCAGGCCGATAAAGGCCAGGCCTTTTTCCGTCAGACAATGACCAAATGTTCGGCCGTGATGCAGGCGATTATCGCCTGTCCCAAGCCAGTGATTGCCGCGGTTCAGGGCACCGCAACTGCGGCCGGCTGCCAGCTGGTAGCCACGTGCGATCTGGCTATCGCGGCCAGCCATGCCCATTTTGCCACGCCGGGGGTGCATATCGGTTTATTTTGCTCTACGCCGATGGTCGCGCTATCGCGCAATATATCCCGCAAAAAAGCGATGCAGATGTTGCTGACAGGCGAGATGGTGAGCGCCGAACAAGCTGCGGAATGGGGGCTGATAAATCAGGCTGTACCGGCAGAAGAGCTGAAAGAAGCTGTCATGCAATATGCCCAAACCATTGCCAGCAAACCGGCCTCAACCGTAAAAATCGGCAAGGAGGCCTTTTATAAGCAGGCCGAGATGGGGCTGGCAGAGGCCTATGAATATGCCGCAACGGTAATGACCCATAATATGCTGGAAAAAGATGCTGAAGAAGGCATTGGCGCATTCATAGACAAACGCCCCCCGAACTGGCAATCCTGAAATCTGAAAATGCCCGCCAGGTTCAGGGCTTTAACCGGTAGCCTGTCTTGAAGATAAGCCCGATAATGCCTACAAATAACAGGCTGAAAAGCAATATTGCGACGAGGCTATAGCTGACCGCCACGTCTGATGTATCAAAAAACGCCCAGCGAAAGCCGGAGATAAGGTAGACAACCGGATTAAACAGGGTTGCGGTCTGCCAGAAGGGCGGCAACATAGCGATAGAATAAAAACTTCCCCCCAGAAACACCAGCGGGGTGATGATAAGGGCGGGCACCAGATTAAGCTGTTCAAAATTGCGCGCACAAATGCCAATAATAAAACCAAGCAGGCTGAAAGATACACAAGTCAGTAATAAAAAGCCCAGCATCCAGAAAGGATGGGCAATCTGCAATGGCACAAATAAAAACGAGGTCATCAGGATAATCAGGCCAATCGCCATTGATTTTGTCGCCGCTGCCCCGACATAGCCGATCAACATCTCGAAATAGGAAATGGGCGCGGATAATGGCTCATATATCGTGCCGATAAATTTGGGAAAATAAATCCCGAAAGAAGCGTTCGTGACGCTCTGCATCAATACGGTAAGCATAATCAGACCCGGAACAATAAATGCGCCATAGCTTACCCCGTCTATGGCGACCATCCGGCTGCCAATGGCCGAGCCAAAGACAATAAAATATAGCGCAGTGGAAATTACCGGCGAGATAATGGATTGCAGCAATGTTCGAAAGGTACGCGACATTTCAAATAAATAAATCGCTCTTATCGCGTGCATATTCATCGCATTAATCCTTTACCAAATCGACAAAGATATCTTCCAGAGAGCTTTGTGAGGTTTGTAAATCGCGCAGTGATAGCCCGGCAGCAGATAAATCCGACAACAGGCCGGTAATGCCCGTGCGGTCGGCTTTGGTATCATAGCTATAAATAACGCTATGGTTATCTTCGGACAGGCGTAAATCGTATTTTTTAAGCGCATCGGGCAGTTTATCAACAGGCTGTTGCAAATAAATTGTCAACTCTTTTGTGCCCATCTGATGCATCAGCTGGTCCTTGTTTTCAACCAGCAATATACGTCCGGCAGAAATCACGCCTACCCGGTCGGCCAGCGCTTCGGCCTCTTCAATATAATGGGTGGTCAGAACAATGGTTACCCCATCGGCTTTCAGCTCTTCTACAATCCGCCACATATCCTTGCGTAGCTCGACATCCACCCCTGCGGTCGGCTCGTCCAGAAACAGCACACGCGGCTCATGGCTAAGAGCCTTGGCGATCAATACCCGCCTTTTCATGCCGCCGGATAATTCCTTGATAGGGGTGTTGCGCTTATCCCATAAGGATAATTTTTTCAGCACATTTTCAATAACAGACTTGTTCGGGGGAAAGCCAAAAAGCCCGCGCGAAAACTGCACGGTATTGATCACTTTTTCAAATGGCTCGAGGGCGACCTCTTGCGGAACAAGACCGACCAGCTTTCGTGCGGCGCGATAATCGCTCTGGATATCAAACCCGTCAATGATAACCCGCCCTGCGGTTGGATTTACCAGCCCGCAAATCATCGAAATCAGCGTTGTTTTGCCCGCACCATTTGGCCCAAGCAAGGCAAGTATCTCGCCCTTTTTGATTTCCAGATCAACCTCGCAAAGGGCGATATTGCCTGAGGCATATATCTTTGACAGCCTCTGCACCGAAATCATTTTTTCCATAAATATTCTCCCCGAGGAATTCTTTTTCCAGAAGAATTATTCTTCCCAAGCACCAGAGGCGTACTAGTCCCATTCGATTTTATAATGGGTGGCAAGGTCTCTGATTTGTGCATCGCTCAGCATAGTCGGAGACATACCCCTGAGCAATAAGCATAATTTGGCTGTCTCTTCCAGCTCTTCAATAGCATAAACCGCAGCTTCCAATTCCAGCCCGGCAACCACCGGGCCATGGCTGGCCAGCATGACAGCTGAACGCTTGCCAGCCAGCGAGCGCACCGCATCCCCCATTGCCGGATCGCCTGGCCGGAAATAGGGCAGCAATTCGACCTTGCCCAGCCGCATGACAGAATAGGCGGTAAGCGGCGGCAGAAAGGGTGTGTCTTCTTCTGCAGGCGTTATCATCGACAGCGCTACCGAATGGGTGGAATGTAAATGCACGACCGCACCGGTATTCTGGCGGCTCTCATAAAAAGCGCTATGTAGCGGCATTTCCTTTGTGGGTGCATCGCCTGAAAGATGCTGGCCAGCAGCGCTGATATGGGAAAGCTGTCCGGGGTCTAGCCGGCCAAAACACGCCCCTGTCGGGGTAACCAGCAAGCTGCCATCTGCACATCGGGCAGAAATATTGCCGCTTGCCCCGGCGGTCAGGCCACGATCAAACATGGATTTAGCCAGCAGGCAAATCTGTTCGCGCTGTTTTGCATCTGTCATGGCATTTGTCTTTCTCTATGCTTTTTTTAATAGCTGTCTATACAGACTTTCCAGCAAGACAGGCGGCAGCTTTTACAAAGAAATCCTCTGCCCCGAAATTACCGCTCTTAAGCGCGAGGGTAAGATTTTCACCGCCACGCAGGGCTGGCACACCAGGGTCAATTTCAGGCCCTATGACAAGCGAAGGCAAGGCGAGAGCCTCGACCACTGCCCCGGATGTCTCGCCGCCCGCGACAATCAGCCGGCTGGCCAGGTCATTGACAAGCTCGCTTGCCAATGCCCCGAAAAAGCTTTCAAAGGCTTCGGCTGCCAGCTCGCGGCCATATTTTTCCTGAATGGCGCGCACCGCTTGGGGATCAGCCGAGCTATAGATAAGGGGAATAGATGCGGGATGTTCTGCAAGCGTTTTTTCTGCCCAATCCAGCGCATCCGATATGCCATATTCGCCGGTAATGACCGCATCGCTATCCAAAGCAAGAACCGGCTGGCCAGCTGCCTTATGTGCGCTAATTTGTGCCCGGCTAGCCGCGGCACAGGACCCGCAAATGGCCACACATTTACCTGCCTCGCCCTGCCAGCTATCCGATATATCCCCTTTATTGGCAATTTCTGAAAAATTTTGTGGCAAGCCAATCGCGATGCCTGAGCCGCCAGTAACAAGAGGCTGGGATTTCAGGGCCTTGCCAACCACCATCAAATCTGCATCTGTAATCGCATCGACAATCATGTAATGGCGACCTGCTGCGGCTTCATCTGCCATTTTCCGGCGCACCTGATCAGACCCTTTTTGTACATCCGAAAAGGTAACATGGCCGATTTCTGTTCCGGTTTGCAAAGCCAGCCATTTGCGTAAATCAGATTCTGTCATCGGATTTAAAGGATGGTCTTTTAAAGGGCTTTCCGAGAGCAATTGATCGCCTACAAATAAATGTCCCTGAAAGATAGACCGGCCTGTTGTTGGAAAGGCCGGGCAGAAAATAATTTGCTCGGCGCCTAATTTTTCTGCCAGGGCTTGTGCCACCTGGCCAATATTACCTTGCGGGGTGGAATCAAAGGTAGAACAATATTTGAAAAAGAATTGCTGGCAGCCCTGCTCTTGTAACCATGCCAGCGCGGCAAGTGATTGTTCGATAGCATCCTGAACAGGAATAGAACGCGATTTCAGTGCAACAATCCCTGCCTCAACATCGCTGGTAGCCGGGCCATCTGGCACACCGGAATATTGCACCACATACATCCCTGCCTTGGTCAGCATATTGCCCAGATCGCTAGAGCCGGTAAAATCATCCCCGATACATCCCAATAGCATGACCTATCCCCAATCCTGTCTGATTAAAATTCTACTGTTGTTTCAGGCGTTCCAGAAACGCTTTGGCCGCCGGGCTAAACTGGCCGAGATCAGCATCTGATTGCAAGCTATTTGCCATCTGCTTGCCCAGCTCAACCCCCCATTGATCAAAGCTGTTTACATCCCAGATAAAGCCGGACACTACCGTAATATGTTCATACAAGGCCAGCAAGCGCCCTAATGCATAAGGGGTGGTTTTATCCCAACTAAGCAAAATAGATGGCCGGTTTCCCGGAAAATGGCGATGCGGCTCTTTGATGTTTTCAGATCCCAATGCCAGCGCTTCTGCCTGTGCCACTGCATTGATGGCCAGCATCTGATGACTGGCCTGCCATTTTTTATCTGCCAGCCCTTCGGCCGGTTGCATCGCAACCAGAATATCAACCGGCACGACCTCTACGCCCTGATGCAGCCACTGGAAAAAGCTGTGCTGGCTGTTGGTGCCGGACTCGCCCCAGATAAGTGGGCCTGCTGGCCGGGATAAAGGCTGGCCATGCCGGTCTACCTGTTTGCCATTGCTTTCCATTTCCAGCTGCTGTGCCCAGGCCGGCAATCTGGCCAGGCGCTGATCATAGGGCATCAACCCGTAAGATGTCGCGTTCAGATAGCTGCGATGCCAGACCCGCAACAGCCCCATAATCACCCCGATATTTTTATCAAAATCACTTTCCCGGACGTGCCTGTCCATTGCATGAGCCCCTGCCAGCATATCGCTAAATGCAGACGCGCCTATCGCCACCATCACCGATAGCCCGACCGCTGACCAGAGCGAGTAGCGCCCGCCCACCCCTTCGGCAAAGGAAAATATATGGTCAGGCAGAATGCCCCATTTCAGGGCACGTTCGCCATAGGCGGTGACAGCCACCATTGCCTGGCTGGCCTCTACCCCGTTTTCGGTCAGCCATGCTTTTGCCAGCTCGGCATTGGTCAGAGTTTCTACGGTGGTAAAGGTTTTAGAGGTGACGATGAACAGGGTTTTGCCTGCCTCGCATTTGGCCAGCACATCATGCAAATCGGTCGGACAAATATTGCCGACAAAATAACAGGCAGGCCCATCATGATATCCTGCCAGCGCCTCTACCACCATTGCTGGCCCCAAATCCGAACCGCCAATCCCCAAATTAACAATGGCGGTGATATCACGATTTTCGCGCAGATTTTCAGCAAAGGCTGAAAGCTGTTTAAATTCATCTGTTGCCAGCCTGCCAGGATGGCGCAAATCACAATGTACCACCGGCCTGTCTTCGCTTAGATTGACATAAGCGCCTGAAAACATCTCTTCCAGCCTGTTTTGCAAACCTCGCTCTTTGGCCAGTTCCAGCAATAAGGACAGGCTTTGTTGATCTATGGGCTGGCGCGTACAATCTGCCTGCAAATCTTCAAAACCAAAGATAAATTTTTGGCGATCGGGTGCGCGCATTAAATCGCCAAGCCGGACATCTGCCAGGCGGGTCGCTGCATCTTGCAGGGATCTATGAAGTGTCGCGTTTGGGTCTGATGCCATTACCTTAAAATTCCCCTACCCCTTTTTTTTAGTCTTTTTTAAGCTGTGCGGCCGCATGGGCATTTTGCGTAATTATGTCAAAATCCCTGTCAGCTATCAGCTTCTGCGGGGCTATCCAGCTGCCGCCCAGACAAGGAATATTTGGCAGAGCCAGCCATTCCGGGGCGGTGGCTAATGTTATACCGCCTGTCGGGCAAAATTGAAATTGGGCAAGGGGGCTGGCCAGAGCCTTGATAAAGGGCAACCCTCCTGCGGCGGTGGCCGGGAAAAATTTTAAAATTGAAAAGCCTTTCTCGCCCAATGCCATCATTTCCGAAACCGTGCTTGCCCCTGGCAATAGCGGTAAACCTGCCTCGCTGCAGCCTGTTATCAGCGTATCGGTTGCGCCAGGGCTAACCGCAAAACAGCCGCCCGCATCGCGCACCTGACGGGCATGATCAGCTGTCATAACCGTGCCTGCCCCTACCAGTAATTCCGGGCAAGCCTTTGCCATCGCCTCTATAGCATCAAGGGCAGCCGGGGTGCGCAAGGTAACCTCGGCTGTTTGAATGCCGCCTTCCAGCAAGGCATTGCCAAGGGGGACGGCATCTTCTGCCCGGTCGATCACAATCACCGGCATCACATGGCCTGCCGCGATAATTTTATCTATCTTCATTTATACCTTCCCTGTCATATGGCCGAGCAGGGTAACCCCGCCGCCCTGTTCTGCATCGCCTGCCTGGGCGCGCATACCCGCCAGTAGCGGCCGGCCGAACCCGCTATTATCGAAATCAAAATCTGTTTTCAGCGGACGCTGTGATAAATCTGCTGCCACGCTTAACTGGCCGGAAATTGCGTCCAGCGTGATGATATCGCCATCTTCTATTTGGGCAATCGCCCCGCCAGCCAGCGCTTCGGGACATAGATGGATAGCGGCCGGCACGCTGCCGGATGCGCCCGACATACGCCCATCTGTAACCAGAGCTACATGATATCCCTTATCCTGAAGCGTGGCCAGAAGCGGGGTCAGGCTATGCAATTCCGGCATTCCGCAAGCGCGCGGGCCTTGCGCGCGTACCACCACAATACAATCTTTATCCAGCTTGCCCGCAGCAAAGGCATCTTTCACGCCTGCTTCACTTTCAAACACAATAGCAGGGGCAGAGATGATATGCCGACTTTCATCCACCGCTGAAATTTTAATGACCGCCCGTCCAAGATTGCCAGACAGCATTTTCAGCCCCCCATTTTTGGCGTGTGGAAAGCTGGCAGGGCGCAAAATATCTTCATCTGCAGATTGCGCCGGGGCCGGCTGAAAGGCGATATCATTTCCTGATAAAAATGGCTCTACCGCACAATCGGCCAGATTATCACCATAGATAGACGCGGCACTGCCATCCAGCAGCCCCTCTTCCAGCAAATTGCGCATCACAAAGCCAATACTGCCCGCAGCATGAAACTGATTTACATCTGCTGAACCATTTGGATAAACCCGTGCCAGAAGCGGGATAATGTCAGACAGATCGGCAAAATCTTCCCAGCGCAAATCAATCCCTGCAGCAGCGGCCATGGCCGGCAGGTGCAAGGTATGGTTGGTTGACCCGCCTGTGGAATGCAGGCCGATAATAGCATTTACAAAAGATCGCTCATCCAGCAGCTGGCCAAGCGGGCGCGCATTTTCCGAGCGTCGGTGAATAGCCACAGCCTGATGCACTGCCCTTACCGTCATCGCATGGCGCAAATCACTATGAGGATGGACAAAAGCAGCGCCCGGCAAATGCAGACCCATAATTTCCATCAGCATCTGATTTGAATTGGCCGTGCCATAAAAAGTACAGGTGCCAGCTGCATGATAGGCCGCACTTTCCGCCTTTAAAAGGGCGGCACGGTCAATTTCGCCCCTGGCAAAGGCTTTACGAATTTGGGCTTTTTCTGCATTGGGCAGGCCGGATTCCATCGGCCCTGCGGGAACAAAAATCACCGGCAAATGACCAAAGGCAAGTGCACCCATCACCAGACCGGGCACAATTTTATCACATACCCCCAGACATAAAGCGGCATCATATACATTATGCGATAAGCCAACAGCCGTTGACATGGCAATAATATCGCGGCTGAACAAGGACAGCTCCATGCCAGGCCGGCCTTGTGTAACCCCGTCACACATTGCCGGAACGCCGCCTGCCACCTGTGCGGTTGCCCCTGCCTCTCTGGCCGCCGCACGGATAAGGGCGGGATAATTCTCAAAGGGCTGATGGGCAGAAAGCATATCATTATAGGCAGTAATCACCGCGATATTTGGCTTCAGGGTGTCTGACTGGCCAAGCAATTCTTGCTGGTCCTGTCCGGCGGCGGCGGCCACGTGCGCCATATTTGAACAGGCCACAGAACGCCTGTCTGAATCCGGGGCACTATGCATTTTTTCAATATCTGCCAGATAGGCTGAACGGGTGACAGCCGAGCGTTCACGCACCCGCTCAATGACC
>Ga0181589_10003091_pt1 | contig 13206 bp, 8 predicted proteins | sample 071ome_25_FD_132444 | JGI IMG/M metagenome (GOLD analysis project Ga0181589, IMG submission 132444) | Coastal salt marsh microbial communities from the Groves Creek Marsh, Skidaway Island, Georgia - 071410BT metaG (megahit assembly) | ecosystem: Environmental > Aquatic > Marine > Intertidal zone...
CTGGAGAGGTGACAGAGTGGCCGATTGTGCAGCATTGGAAATGCTGTGTACCGCAAGGTACCGCGGGTTCGAATCCCGCCCTCTCCGCCATATTAAATACTCAGGTTTAGACTCTAAGCATTCCGGATAAATACCTTGGCATTGTTGGTAAAAGTGGCTTCTGCAAGATCTAGATTGGCCGGAGCTGAAATTGGCTGATCCGAGCCAGCTGGAAGAGCTTGTCCAGAAATAAGCACGGCAACTTTTCCGTAAAGATTGGAGGGTTCTCCGTCCACAGGAGCCATGACTTCCCCATCATTTAACCACCGGCGTAATTGCATCTGACTCCATCCATTGTAGGGCTCTTTCGCTCCTAAAATGTTTTCAGCGAATCGCATCGCAGCAGTCTTCCAAAGACTACCGGAAAGTTCAGGAGATTCAGTTATTATCTGCTGCATTTTTTCGCTGGTCAGCCAAAGAGCATTCACTGCAGTATCTGCCACAACTGTAGCGGTCCTAGGCACAGCTGCGAGTACTGCCATTTCTCCAATTACTGCACCACGACCCATAATATCCACTACCACATCACCGATAGAAACTTTTACACTGCCACGAGTAATGACCACCAAACCATCGCCACTGTCACCTTGTTTCATCAAGGTATCTCCAGCGTGAAAAGTCTTGGTCTCGGAGGCTTGGATAATTTTGGAGATCACCTCGTCACTCATACCCTTGAGCCAGGCAACCTCCCTCAAAACTTCTTCAGGTTCGGGCAGCCTTAGTTCAAGTGGGCTTTCCATAACCTCTTTCATTCTTTCTTCGACTGCAGTAATCATTCGATCCGACTCATCTGCTTCAAGCATACCTTCGCCACGTAATTTTTTAATGGTGGAACGCTCGTGATTAAGAATGGATCGAATAGCATCTTTGGTTTCAATCCCAACAGTTACCTCAGGATAATTTTCATGCATATTTCTGATGTAATGCAGTCCACGCAGCCTGTTTTGTCGAATTTCGTCTTTGAGTAAGCGGGCTGTTTTTTGTTGTTTATCAATATCACCTGAGTCGTCCAGTTCACGCACCATAGAATCGACCATTTTTGCCATAGCCTGTTGGGCAATCACAAAAGCTTTTGCCGCGTCGTAACCAATGGTAATCTTGTCAGAAAAATGTCTTTTCAGCAAAGGAATGTCCTTCAAAGCTTCGCTAAGTTTACTCACTGAACAGACCTCATCCAGATAGGGACGCTCAGTCATAGGCACCTTACCTTGAAAATCAAGCACTTCACTCAAGTTGTTATCCAATTGGGCGACTGCACGGGCAGACAGCAAACCCGAACGAAATTGAGACCAATAACTACTTCTTTCCTTTTCAAGCAGACGTCTTCTTGCTTCTGCAAGGGTATCCATTTGAGCTAATTCGTCTGCGGTTAGGGGATAGGTAACTGGATCAGGTAAATAATTTCGAACCAATCCCCAGTTTGCACCGCTTAGAAAGCGATCGTCCTTAAGTAAATCCATTTCTTTTTCACAAATATTTGATATATTGCCACTTGCATTCGAAAACATCAGTTTCTTGACTGCTGGTAAATCAATCAATCCGAGCTTGTTGACAAGAAACTTAATCGTAGTTGCATTAACCAGCAGTGTAAGCAACACGATGCCAGAAATAAGGAAAAGAAACTGATCACGAACCCGGGTGGAAATTCCGATTAAGGATGCCTGAGCAATCGCTCCATTTCCTTCTCCAAGTATGACCACTTTCTTAGTCCCACTCTCGAGCTCTTCACGTAGTTTGGCCGCATCTTTTGAATTTAAATCTCCAAGAATCCGGCTTGCAGTCTCACTAGATTGGCTGATTTTTTGTATTTGTCCTCCTGAAACTGTGACCTCGGCCTGGGAAAAGGATGCTCGACCATAAAGATCGGGATTAGGATTGGCTAACAGTTTCATTGCCAAAGCGTCGTCCACGACAAAGGCGGAAGTAGTTTTTTCTCGATAACCCGACCCCGGATCTTCAACCACAAAATCGTAACGAAACTGTTCACTGTACACCACTAGGGCAAGAGCTAAGCCAATCGCACCACGCAAAGCACCCCACCACACAACAATCGCATCTTTCCCGGGTAACCCGTAACCCGCCTTTCTCATCAGGGGATAAAACAAGCCCATATTGATTGCCCGGACCAGATGAATGGCAATGTAAACCAGAAGGAGTATAAGGAAGTCCATCCCAACAGGATGTGCCTTCTGGGCGATGACCACCCCAACAACAATGAAAATAATCACATTGGCAGCGAAAGCAGTGAATTCCCAAAATTCATGCATAAAATGCTCCACTTCAGGGCTGATACGGGTCCGACCAACACCTGCCATGAGAATTCCCAAAGCGACCAGACCCAACACACCAGAGACATGAAAAAAGTATTCACAGAAGAAAAAGACTGCATAAGCAGTGACCAATACAACAGTGATCTCAATTAAGGGGTCATTGAAAACTTTTCGTACCCAGAGAATGGCCACTAAGCCAATCAGGACCCCGACCAAACCGCCAGCCGCCCCTATTTTCCCGAACCCGAGGGTAGCGTTACCAAGAAAACTTCCTGTTCCAAGGAATTTTTCAGCACCAGTTACCACCCCGATTAGCAAAACGAATGCAACAATTGCTGTCCCATCATTAAGTAAGGATTCTCCTTCGATCAGAGTTCCGAGCTTTTTGCTCGCACCCAGTTCTTTGAGTAAAGCAACCACTGCAACCGGGTCAGTTGCACTAACAACCGCACCAAATAGCATGGAAGAAAGCACCAAAAATGCCCCGGCATCCACATTCCAATCTGCCAAAACTTCACCCGCTCCACCAAAAATCATGACCAAACCGATAAAAATAAGCCCGGTCATAACCGTCGCAGTAACGATGCCCGGTCCGGCTAAGTAAAACGCATTGAGAAAAGATTTTTTAAAAGTATGAACATCGAGGGCAAATCCTGCCTCAAAGATGAGAATCGGAAGAAAAACATATAGGATCAAATGTCCGTCCAAATTCCCTCCCCAAGAAATCGCCCCACTCAAAGTATCTACAAACATTCCCCAAAAACCGGAAGTTTCCCCGGATAAAGAATCTGCACCGTGACCGTCTCCACCATGAGGGCCGTAAGCTCGGTTCAAACCACCCATCGCCAAACCGATGAGAAGAAGAAGAACGGTAAAAGGGAGTGGGATTTTCTGAAGAAAATGGCGAGTCGCAGCACCAATGGTCAGGGCTACGATCAGAAAAAATAGGCCGTACAAATAATCGTGGCCACCCGAGGATGCGAGAACATGCAGTGGAAATATACTCATTTTTGGTAGTGTGGATTTATAAAGAAATTAAAATTTATCTGCGCAACACCTTGCTCGGAAAAGGTCGTGATGAACTGGCTGAATTCTCAATCGAGTCTGTGGACGCGGGATCCTGCGCATCCTCAATTTCAGAAAGCTGGGACCGTTGAGGTTCTCTACCAAGTAGGTCGGAGAGCGGGTCCGATGAAAAATCTGTAGTCGACTTCGAATTGCGAATGCTCAACTGGTCTTCGTGCACCGGTTTTGAGTTATGGGGAATTAACTCAAAGGAGTCTACACTCTTTGCATTACCAACATCTGCCCCATATTCCTGATAGGTAAGATCATTCTGTGCTTCCGCTAAGCGACTCAAAGAATTCTGAAAGTCCTTGGAATTGGGAAATCCGGATACCAAAAATGATCCTTCAATTATTTTTGAGAGGTTTACTGTCATCTTATTGCCGATACCCCGGTTATCCGGAAGGGCGAATAGAAGTTCACCAGGAAGGAGGGCTTGCGATATTTTGCGGGACTCGGACTTGAGCTGCATTTTTCCAGTAAGACCAATCAGCTTCAAACCACCATTGGGCTCTACATTGATTAAGCAGCTTCCCGACCCTCCCAAAAATAAGCTAACTGCCGGGGCTTGCAAAAGAAAGGAGTTAGAGATTTTGCGCGATCTGACAAAGATAGATCCTTCTGAAATCTCAATCCCTTTATCCAGACAAGCAAAATGGGTGTCGGCCCCAAAGCGGAATTGGAAACCAGGCGTAAAAGTTTCGATCCCACTTTTTGAACGGACAGTTATGGATTTCTGCTGTGGAAGATATTTCGCCTTTTCGAGATCGTTAGTGGTTTGATTGGGCGAATCCGAGAAAGCACCTTGACCTGCTATGTGCACCAACAAGTGAGGAAGCTCCCCAAGCAATGATCCGGTTAAGAGAACCAAACCGATCGGCAAAGACCATATCTTCATCATTCGGCATATCAAAGATGAGGAAATCACAAGGAACAAACAAAAAATGTTTTGAGATTAAGATATAGTTTTTTTGTATGATACTAACATTCTTGGAACTTTTAATACTTAAATTGTGATCTCCACCCCCCTCCTTAAATAGGATGGAACATCCAAATCCTCGCCCTCGTACATGTTTCTTGTTGGTAAATCCTCAAAAATTCCTCGTTGGTTGTGATCTTCCATAAAAGAAAAAATATTTTGTTCGGTTGTATTGGCAGTTTTTGAGGATTTGCCACTTGCAGGTTTGCCACGATTCTTTCCAGTCATTTTCTCTGACAGCTTTGAACTGTGAGATTCATTGCTTCTTTTGTCTGTCTCGAAAATCGGTTCTGCGGAGGGAGCAACATCTGCAGGCGAAATCACTGGCCCTAGGGTGGATGCACCCAGAATAGTTATATTTACACAATCTCCTAAATTCTCATCCACATGGGCACCAAAAACGATATTTTCACCCGCTTTGAAAGAATCGCGAATTTCTTTTGAGACAGATTGTAAGCCAGACATGCTCATTCCCGCTCCTCCCTGGACGAAAATAAGCAAAACATCTGCCACTTTAGAAACTTCAGGCATGTGCAGCATCGGACAGATCAGAAGGTTGCGCAAAGCTTCTCGCAATCCATCCTCCCCTGCACCTTGTCCGAAACCAAACAGGGTTCTTCCTCCCCGCCCAGAAAAGGCTTTGCAAAGCAAGGAGTAATCAACATCGATCATTCCCCGCTTAAAAATTAAATTGCAAATGGCAGAAATTCCTCGACTCACATTGCGACCGGCCTCCGCAAAACACTCAAGAGCGGTGGCATCGGCTCCTCCAATCTGCAATAGAGAGTCATTGGGCAAAGGTACCACTGCGTTGGCATGTTTACGAAGTTCAGACAGGCAATCTTCTGCCTGTTGATGTCTGGTTTTTTCCCAACTAAAAGGCATAGGAGTAAAGGCAAAAACCATCGCTCCATGCTCCCTGGCCAGTCGGGCAACCACAGGAGCGACACCTCCTCCTACACCGCCGCCCAGTCCGGCAAGTAAAAAAACTAAGTCCACCCCGTCCAAATGTTTACGAATTTGGTCTTTTTCTTCTTCAGCAAGCCTTTTTCCTAGTGCAATATCTCCCCCAGTACCCATTCCCCTAGTGTGCCTGCGACCAAAACTTAATTTTTGAGATGCAAGAGAATCAGCCAGAGCTTTCATATCGGTATCAATGACGAGATTTTCAACCGCATCGAAATTATCCAACCGCAACCCATCAACCAGGGAAATACCAGCTCCACCCACACCAATTACCTTTGCTTTGAGTCCATACATATCATTCTGTATCGGAGAATTTTTGTCTAAATCAAAAAAAGTTTCTTGGCTCATAGTGAATGTCGGGGTTGGAGATTAGTCGATATTGCCAGGTGAAATGAGGGTGATTAGAAATGGCTTAGATTCCGAGCAATCCACCAATTTTCTTGATAATTCCACGATTTGAAGTCGCATGCACTTCTCCCGGTATCCTCTCATCCTCAAGACCGTAATGCAATAAACCTAGAACAGTGGCATACTCAGGCTCAGCAAGTTCGTTTCCAATGCCAGTAGGAAAAAGGCCTTTACGAACCGGAACCCCAAACACTTTGCCTGCCAATTGCTCAATACCAGGCAAACGAGATGTCCCCCCAGTTAGCAACACTCCCGCACCAAGCACATCATCGGTGAGAACATCGCCCAATTCTTTGGAAATAATCTCAAAAAGCTCCACTATGCGAACATGAATAATATCGGCGATTGATTTATGGGGAACTGATCGGTCTCCAATAGTTTTATTTCCAATGATCCAAATACCCTGTTTGGAATCAGTACTATCGCCCTGAGCTTTGCCGTACTCAATTTTTAATTTTTCTGCGTAAGGTTCGAGTACGCGCAACCCCATAGAAAGATCTCCGGTAAGATGATCGCCACCTACAGGAATAACCCCAGTGTAGGCAACATTCCCCTGCCGGTAGAGAACAAGATCGGTCACCCCTGCCCCAATATCGATGACCAGAACCCCTGCTCGGCGTAGATCTGGACCCGCAACCATGGTGGCGGAAGCAATAGAGGAAAGGATTAGGTCAGAGACATCAAGACCATAATTGTAAGCTAAATCCAGGCTCATGCGAATCGCTGACTCATCCCCTTCAATCGACCAGTAAACCAAATCCACTTTTTTCCCAATCATTCCGATCGGATCATCCACTGGACGATCGTCAAGAAGAATGGGCAGGCGGAAATGTTGAACATAAGATCTACCATCTCTGGTTTGCTTGCGTTTGGCCTCCTCGCTTGCCCGATTAAGATCCCCCTCAGACACCCTCCCATCTGCGGAGGCAACATTGGCAGACCCCCTGAGAAAAGCTCCCCTTAAGTGAGAACCGGTCTGAGCAAGGTAAATGGAGTCAACCGTAGTTCCGGACATTTTCTCTGCTTCATCAAGAGCAGCATGGACACTTGCAGCCGCTTTACGAAAATCGACGATCTCACCCTTGCGCATACCTTCATTGCTCCGAGAAGCCTTACCGACAATATTTAAAGAATGATCAGCTAACACCTCTCCGATTAAGACTTTTGAACACGAAGTCCCAATTTCCACAGCTCCTAATATTTTACTCATATGTCTTATCTCAGAATTAAAAGTTTTCTCTTTAATACTTTGGTTCAAAGGCTCGCAAAAACCGACCTTCCATGGGAAAGATCAATGGAGCTAATATAATTTGAACGGGCCAATCTATTTTCGCCTAGAAGATACTGCAGTCTTTTCAACTGGGCCGAATAATTTCGCGGAGAAAAACGAATTTCTCCCACCCGTTTAGAATGGACTGTCACACTGGCACCCGGATCAGAATCAAAAGGGCGAGTGTAGGATACAATAGACCATTGGCGGTAAAGTTCAGGATAATCACGCCTTGCCAACTCGAGTAGAGGGGCAACATTAGGAATTCCTTCTAGAGAAAGAACAGGACTGGTCCGGGGATTCTTTCGGATTAATGAAGGATCAATTTTTAAAGAGGGAATCACTTTCAAGCGGTTCCGGGAATATCCAGTTCCTTCAAAGAGATACCCGTCTGAGGAGACCAACCAATCGGTGAATCCATCCTTCCCCTTCTTCATTCTTAAGACCAGTAAGGGCTCTCTTTCCTTGATCATTATCTCGAGGGTGTCTGGAAATTTTCTGGTCAATCTGGCAGAAAGAACCTGATCCTCCGCAACTAGATTGTGATGGATTTTTTCCAAATCTAATTCATTCAACCGACACCCACGCAAAGGACCAAGCCAATTCATAAACCATCTCTTGTTAAGAACACCATCGGACACAAAAACCACCTCTTTGACTAGAGAAGAAGGCCCAGTAAAATCGTTTCGCTTAATACTCAACCCTGGTTCTTTTTGATAAAATAATACTAAAAAGAAAGCTAAAGCACCCGCAACCGTGGCACCAAAAGATACCCGCAAAATGGCTCCCCATTTCCTTCTCGAGATCATTCTTGAAGAACACTTCCTTGATTGGTTTTTTTTCAGATTCCGCCAACTTGCGGGCATAGACAGTTCGTTTTTCTTGGAATTTTTCATCAGTCAGTTTGTGGGAAAGAAGAAAGGTGGAATGATTGCAAAAATCTTTGTAATGCAGGTTGCAGCAAACGGTTTGTCAATTGTTCGAAACTGTAACCTTCAATTGAGGCACTCTTGGGAAGTAGGCTGGTGGGGGTTAACCCCGGAAGGGTATTAATTTCTAGGAAACTTGCATGACCATTCTCGTTTAAGATAAAGTCAACACGGGCAAAATCCCGGCAACGACAAGACTGGAAGGAAAGCCGGGCAAACTCCTTGATTTTGGACTCCACTTTTGGATCCAATGCTGCCGGGTATCTATACTCGGTCGATCCGGCGGTATATTTTCTCTGATAATCATAAATCCCGCCCTGGGGAATTACCTCAACAATTCCAAGCACTTCATCTTCGAGTACCCCCACGGTTAATTCTCTTCCTTGCAATCTCACTTCCAATAACCATTTTCCGAGAGGCAGTTCCTTAAGCTTCTCGCTTAATTCATCGGCTCCCTCGATAGCCTGAAGGTACACACTACTGCCCTGATTAAGCGGTTTGAGAATGAGTTCGCTTCCCAAACTCGCCACAATTTCCTCTACATCGCATTTGCGAGAATCCTCAAAGTAAATTCCCTTGGGCACGGGAACACCAGCCTTGAGCACTTCTCTTTTAGCCAATTCTTTATTCATGCACAACCTGCTTGAATCCTCTCCGCTCCCGGCATACTCAATCCCAGCGAGATCCAGCAAATGCTGGAGATCTCCATCCTCGCCAAATTCTCCGTGTATAATCGGGAAAACAATCTCTTTCTCAGGATTGATTTCCTTGGGCAGATGTTTCTCGGAAATTTCGATGTGTCGCAAAGGGTAAGTTTTCGCCAGAGCAGATGCAAGTGCACGGCCTGAGGTTAGAGAAACCTCTCGCTCTGAACCCGTTCCCCCGGACAGCACAACAATCTTTGGAAAATCATGTGTCATCTCATTAACCGTCAAGAAAGATAGTACTTCCATTCTTGACCAAGCATGTTTACCTCAGGATCAAGAAGAACGCCGTGGGAGGATTTTACCCGTGCTCTAACCCTTCGTATGAGCTCAATAATTTCCTCTGTAGTTGCCCCTCCCTGATTGACGATGAAATTGGCGTGAAGTTCTGAAATCGAGGCACCTCCGACTTTCTCCCCTTTCAATCCTGCCTGTTCAATTAACCAACCAGCAGAAACACTCTCTGGATTGCGAAACACACAGCCAGAGCTTGGTTGAGATGGTTGGTTTTTTCTTCTTTTGTCAGACATTTGCGAGATAACCTTACGAATTTCCAAGTACTGCGCTCGTCCCTCTGCCCGTAATTTTGCCCTCAAGGCAATTCCATCATAAGCTTCCCGACAGTAACGGTAGCCAATCTCAAGCTCATTTCCAGCAATCTGTTGAATGGTTCCATCCGGCATTAGGAACTTCACCCAATCAACCAGATCAAAAATCTCCCAACCCATAGCACCTGCATTCATTCGTAAGGCTCCACCTAGAGTGCCAGGAATACCCTCCAAAAACTCAAATCCTTTCAGTCCCTTTTTGCAGGCAAATTTACAAATTTCATTCAATTTCGTCCCGGCTCCCACGACCAAAGAGTCTTCGGCCCTAAGATCGATTGAACTCCAGTAATCTCCTCGAAGTCGCAAAACCAAGCCATTGTAGCCATGATCTGGAACAATCAGGTTGGACCCCCGGCCTATCATTGATCTTGGCAAATCAAAGAGTTCACAAGCTTCCACAAGAGTCTGTAAATCCTCTGTGTTGGCAGGCTCGGCATACCAACGTGTTGGTCCACCCACCCTCATGGTGGTCATCGATCCCAATGCCCTATTCTCGTCTAAGATGGTTAGAGGAGAAATCTGGGCGGAAACATATCTTCCAAATGCATCCGCTTTGTTGCCATGCTCGATTTGCCATGCGGCAAAAGCGTTTGCCCACTTCGTGACATCGCCAGCTCCAACAAAAAGCACTTGGTCACCCGCTTCCTCAGGTTGTAAGCCCAAAGCGGACTTAAGGTCGAAAAAACTTTTATAAATACGGGAAGATTTCCTAAGACGAGGAGGCAAATATCCAAGGATCGATTCAATCGTACCAGAATCTTTAAACTGTTCGAATGCCGCATATGTTTGAAGCAAGTGAAGTTCATCTGCCCGAGAAAGTTCGTCAGCAAATGAGGAACCCAAGGCAGATGTACGCGAATACCGGTGCGGCTGAAAAATAACTTTCATTTTTCGCTGGGGTGACTTTTGAGAACAGAAGTCCAGAAGAGCGGCAATTTCGGTGGGATGGTGGGCGTAGTCTTCGATAATTGTGCGGCAATCCGATTCAAAAAGAACTGATTGCCTGCGCTCCATTCCTGGAAATTCCTGAAAATTCAACCCTCCAAAATCCAACCCTAAGACCCTACCCAAGGTGATAACCGCCTGGCGGTTTGACTGCTGAAAGTCTCCAGGGTCCTCATTAACAGGAAACGGATGGCAGCGGACTCTCTTTTGCTTGCTGGCAATTCCTGCCAACAGTTTAGAATTTCCATACACAACTGCATTTCGTGTGCTTTGAAAGAGATCAGTTAAAGTATGGGCAAAGGATTGTCTATCCTCATAGCGGTCCACATGATCCCAGTCGCAATTCAAGGCAACAGTAACCCAGGGTTTATAGGAATTTATTGAGCCATCACTTTCGTCCACCTCCAGGACTACCCACTTGGAATTACAATAATGCCCAGGTTTTAAGGCAGAGTTTTTGAACCTTGCCCCAACCAAGTAAGAGGCTTCAAAACCGATCTGTTGCAAAGCCCAGACGATCTGACCGGTCACACTTGTTTTCCCATGGCTCCCCACAACCGCAATCACTCTCTTGCGATCAAATAATTTGGAGATAAAATCGCCACGGCGATAACTTTTAATGCCCAATTTCTCTACTTGTTTAAAGACCTCACTCTCCTTGGCGACTGCAGATGAATAAACGATGTAATCTGGTTTTCTTCGGGGAATTGGTTCGTCGAGAATTTCAACTCCACAATTGCACAGTTGTGTTCGAACTGGCTCTGTAAACCGACTATCATAAGCTTCTACCCTCACTCCAGCACCCCGCAAATAGTGAGCCAGAGGTGCCATGCCCATTCCTCCGCCACCAAGCAAAAAAACTCTTCTCGGTTTTTTCATCAGCAGTTCCCCAAAACAGGTTGGGCAGTGTTCAACTCGGATGGCTGGTTCAAGGAAGTCAGGATATTTCGAGCCAATTTTTGGGACATGTCCCCATGATCGAGAGCGTATAGGTTACGCATTAAAATGGAGCGGAATTCTTCATTAAACATCAGTTCTCTAACTTCTTCAATCAAGAGGTTCTTTATTTTTGATTCCGCACAAACTACTGCTCCTCCTTTCGCTTCGAGATAGGTACCATTTACATGCTGATGATTATCTGCAGCGTGTGGGTAGGGAATAAAAATTGCCGGCACCCTGCATCGAATAATTTCAGCGATCGCTCCAGCGCCGGCTCGAGAGATGACCAAATTCGCTGCTGACAAAACTACATGCATTTGATCACTAAAATCAACAAACCGGCTAGTTATAACCTCTCCGCCTAAACCCTCAAGCTGGACCACTCCTGAACTTTGCTTTTGCATGCCAGTGAGGCAATACACCGAGATTCCATCTCTGGCCAGTTCCTCCAGATTTTCCTTAACCCAAGTATTGAGGGCAGTTGCCCCCTGACTACCGCCCAAGACAACAAGTAAACGGTCTTGCATTGGAATGCCTAACCTTTGCCTCGCACGCTCCATAGGAATTTTACGGAAGTCCGCCCTAAGAGGGTATCCTAAATGAACCAATTTCTCCGGATTTACTCCCTTCAGACCCACCCCTTCAGGTAGATAAACCTGCTTGGCTCGTTGAGCCAGAAAAGAGACTGCCTTCCCCGCCACCCTGTTGGCTTCATGAAGATGAAAAGGGATTCCACAACTCATTGCAGCCAGGGCTGGACCTAGTGTAGAAAATCCACCAAAACCGACCACGGCATCCGCTCCGACTTTACGAATAAATTTTCTTGAGCGGAAAAAAGAAAGGCACAGTTGTTTGGCAAATCGAAAAAGTCCCAACGGTGTCTTCAAAAAAGGTGCACCCGGCATATCAACAAAAGAAAGCTCTGGATATTTCGATGAGAGTCGGGAATCGACATTTTTTTGGCTGATGAACAACCAACACGCACTCCCCATTTGTTCCAAACTTTGGGCAAGCGAGATGCCGGGAGTTAGATGACCACCGGTACCTCCACAGGCAATGATAATATTTTTCATAGTTCTCTGGCTCGAATGGGGTCCGGACGATCCTGCTTAAGCAAAATATTGATCAGCAAACCAACGAAAATGAGTGTAACGACCAGATTGGATCCACCATAGCTGATAAAAGGCAGGGACATTCCCTTAGTGGGCAGACAACCAGTTACCACACCCATGTTGATAATTGCCTGGAGGGAGATAAACAGCAAGGCACCCAAGGCAATCAGAAAATCATACATTTTGGACAATTGCCTCAGTCGCCATCCAACAAGGATAAATAAAACAGCAAAAGCGACCAAAATAGAGAGAGTAACCACCACACCCAACTCTTCTCCAATCACAGGAAAAATAAAGTCGGTGTGGGATTCGGGTAAAAAATACATCTGCTGACGCCCCATGCCTAACCCAACCCCTTCCATTCCACCCACTCCAAACGCTAGCATTCCCTGCCATAACTGATAAGCACTGTCATTGGCATTTGCCTCCACATCAAGAAAAGAGGTAACCCGCCTAATTCTAACCGGATCGAAGTAGACCAATAAAGAGAAGCAACCAACCGCCAATCCAGCAACTGGCAATAACCACCTCAAACCTACCCCTGCCTGGAACATCATAATTGCACCCACTGCACCACACAAAAAACATGTTCCAAAATCCGGTTGTAAAATAATCAACCCACAAATCAGTCCAATAAGGAGAGAGGGGGTTAGAAAACCGTATAGAAAACCTTTAATATTTCTTTGTTTATCCGCAAAGTACTTTGCCAGCAGCAGAACAAGACCAATCTTAGCAAACTCAGATGGTTGGATTCTCAATGAACCCAAACCAATCCATCGCTGGGCACCGTTAACTTTTACTCCCAATCCAGGGACCAGGGTGAGAACAAGACCTAATAGACAGAGTCCAAAAATTAAATACGAACGGTCCCGAAGCCATCGGAGGTCCACAAATGTCAAATATGCTCCTAGGGTGAAGGAAATTACGACCCAGACTATTTGCTTGAAAAGCAAATCCTGTGCCCCTCGAACC
>Ga0181589_10003099_pt1 | contig 13182 bp, 12 predicted proteins | sample 071ome_25_FD_132444 | JGI IMG/M metagenome (GOLD analysis project Ga0181589, IMG submission 132444) | Coastal salt marsh microbial communities from the Groves Creek Marsh, Skidaway Island, Georgia - 071410BT metaG (megahit assembly) | ecosystem: Environmental > Aquatic > Marine > Intertidal...
ATCTTGGGTTTGCTAATAATACACTGTGTAGCTTTGCGACAATTGATTTTCGTGTAATACCAGGTTTCGTCCTAAACCCCTAGATATGCACAGCATTATCACGAAACCTAAGACCCCTTGAGCAAAAACATAGGCTAAGTAGTAATAAGTCAGGCGTAATTACATCACCTTTCTTAGCATATATGGGCCTGACTTGGTCGGGGTGAGAGGATTTGAACCTCCGACCCCCGCAACCCCATTGCGGTGCGCTACCAGGCTGCGCTACACCCCGAACTGATAAGAATATTGTAGAAATTTTAGAAGTGCTAATTTAGCGACTAAGGAATTGTAATAATTCTTCTAGCTCTGCTCGTGTTTGCTGTATGACGTCACTGTTAGTATTTGCACTGGAGCTTGATTGATCAGATTCGACGGGATCAGCAAGTTTCTGTCTTGCGCCACCAATTGTATATCCTTGCTCATATAGCAGGCTACGTATTTGGCGAATGAGCACAACATCATGACGTTGGTAGTAACGACGATTACCCCGACGCTTTACAGGCTTGAGTGTTGGAAATTCTTGCTCCCAATATCGCAATACATGAGGTTTAACATCGCACAACTCACTGACTTCACCAATCGCGAAGTAGCGTTTGGATGGAATAACAGGTAATTCGCTATTATTGCTGGCTTCCAGCATATTCTTCTACTCTTGATTTTAGTTTTTGCCCAGGACGAAAAGTCACAACTCGTCGAGCTGTTATGGGTATTTCTTCTCCAGTCTTTGGATTGCGTCCTGGCCGCTGACTCTTATCGCGAAGGATGAAGTTACCGAATCCGGATAATTTAACTTCCTCACCTTCCTCGAGGGCTAACCGAACCTCCTCAAAGAACGCCTCAACCAACTCCTTGGCTTCTCTTTTATTAAGGCCGAGCTCCTCGAATAAATTCTCAGCCATATTTGCTTTTGTTAGTGCCATAGTGCTCTAGGTGCTTCTCAACTCTGCTGAAAATTGGTCAGAGAGTAAAGAAATGATCTTTGTCATGATTTGTTCTATTTGTTGTTCTGTAAGAGTGCTAGAAAAATCCTGTAAAATCAAGCCTAAAGACATGCTTTTTGCATTTTCTGGCACACCCTCTCCCTGATAGACCGAAAATATTACAATATCTTGCAACTCTCTAATTTGTAAGGCGTATATGGCTTCTAGGACAGAACTTGCAATTATATCTCGATTAATGACAAAAGTGAGATCACGTCGCACCTGAGGGTATTTAGACCACAATTTGAATTCAGATCGGGACTTATCAAGTAATTTACCATCAAGATTTAGCTCAAACACTATCACCTCCCGTTTCACCAGCTTTAGAGACTTTAGTACATTAGGGTGTAGTACTCCGATCACCCCTACAGGTTGATCATTAACCAATATTACCGCTGTTTTCCCTGTATGCAGACCAAGTTGACGGTGTGCCGCAAATTTAATGGCTTGCTGAATGCCCATAGAGGCCAACAACTGCTCTAAATCACCTTTGACATCATAAAAATCCATTGATCTAGTTGCTTCTCCCCATTGTCGAGGAACAACATCACCAACAGCAACACCTGCGAGAACCTCTTTTTGGATGAGCTCGCCCGAATCAAGTAGATATTTTCTACCAATCTCAAATAATTTTACTGAGGTATGTTGGCGCTTGAGATTATAGCCAGCCGCATCACATAGACCCGGCCATAAACTCGTGCGCATATTCGAAAGTGCTGTCGAAATAGGGTTAGCTAACTGTTTAACTTCACCCTCATAAAATAATTCACAGTGCTTATTTTCAGTAAAACTGAAAGTAACCGCCTCGTTGTAACCAAGCGAGGCCAAACACTCTTGAGCAGTAAAAATTGAATCAGACTTCTGTTTACTACTCAATTGGATCTCATATGTTGGTAGCACTTGTGTCGGAAAGTCTTGATAGCCTTTTAACCTCGCCACTTCCTCAATTAAATCAACATCAATTTGCATATCAAATCGGTGGCTTGGCGGCGTGACTAAAATATTATTTTCATCAACGTGCTTAACTGCGCAACGCAGATCTTCAAGGATACTAATCACCTCTAGACTGCTAACATCCACCCCCAACACATTGGAAACTTTATTCACAGATAAAGCAATCGATTCACGTTGAGGCAAATGGTTACTGCAAACAACTTCATTGATAGGGCCCACATTAGCACCAGCAAAATGTTTAATTAACTGCGTTGCACGTTGGATTGCACGCGCGGCTAACTCAGGATCAACACCTCGCTCAAAGCGGTGTGAGGATTCAGTATGTAGACCATATTTCCGTGCTTTCCCAGCTATAGTGATGGGGTTGAAAAAAGCACTCTCTAAAAATATATGTTCTGAGTTAGTAGTCACTGCAGATTCCTCGCCACCCATCACACCCGCAAGCGCTAGCGCTTTGTTTGAATCAGCAATTACAAGACTACTACTATCTAAAGTAATTTCTTTACTATCTAATAAAGTTAATTTCTCATTATCCTTCGCCATTCTTACAGCGATTTTGTTGGATAATTTATCGAGATCAAAGGCATGCATAGGCTGACCTAGCTCTAACATCACATAATTACAGACATCGACCACGAAATTGATGCTACGAATTCCACCACGACGCAAGCGCTCTTGCATCCAAATCGGTGTACGCGCTTTAGTATTGACATTTTTCAAGATTCTCCCGCAATATCGTGGGCAATCAGATTGACTAACAACATCAATTTCAAATTGATCTTCTATATCTTGTGCTATCTTTGGCATATCAATGACATTCATAGCTAAACTATTCAACGCAGCCACTTCACGCGCTACACCTTCAATACTTAAGCAATCAGAACGATTAGGTGTAAGATCTATATCTAGCACAGAGTCATTTAATTCCAGCGCATCCGTCAGTGACTGACCAATTGTAAGATCATCATCTAGCTCAACAATACCAGCACTTTCTTCATCCAAGCCAAGTTCACTTGTCGCACATAGCATGCCAAATGACTCTACGCCTCGTAGCTTTGCCGCCTTAATCTTTAAACCACCAGGCAATACCGCACCCTCTGTAGCCAATGCTGTCACTAGCCCAGGGCGAGCATTATTTGCACCACATACAATCTGACGGGTTTCATTTTTACCGATATTGACTTGGCAGACTTGTAATTTATCTGCGTCAGGGTGAGGTTCGGTAGAATCGATACGTGCCACTATCACTCCAGACAAATCCGGCGCTGCTGGCTCAATACCATCTAACTCTAAACCAGCCATTGTTAATTGATGACCAAGTTCTTCACTAGTAATTTCTGGGTCAACCCATTGCCTCAACCAATTTTCACTAAATTTCATATCCGTGCTCTTATTATGGTGAGTTTGCTAAAGTGCAAATTGGCGCAAGAAACGCAAGTCGTTTTCATAAAACATTCTTAAATCGCGCACACCGTAATACAACATCGCTAAACGTTCGACCCCTAACCCAAATGCAAAACCATTAAATTTCGTCGTATCAATTCCTACATGTTTAAAAACATTTGGATGCACCATTCCACAACCCATTACTTCTAACCAATTCGAGTTACCTTGCTCATCATGCCATTCAATATCTATCTCAGCAGAAGGTTCCGTAAATGGAAAATAAGAGGGCCTAAATCGAACTCCTAGCTGATCATTCTCAAAAAACGCATGCAGAAACTCAATAATCAGCCCTTTCAATTGCGCAAAATTAATATCTTTGTCTACTAACAGCCCCTCTACTTGATGAAACATTGGACTATGCGTGACATCCGAATCACATCGATAAACACGTCCAGGTGCAATAATTCTAATAGGTGGTTGTGTATTTTCCATTGTGCGTATTTGCACAGAAGAAGTATGCGTTCGCAGCAGTAATCCATCATCAAAATAAAACGTATCATGCATTGCACGTGCAGGATGATGAGGGGGAATATTGAGTGCTTCGAAGTTATGAAAGTCATCTTCAATTTCAGGGCCATCTGCCACAGCAAATCCATGACGCTCAAACAACTTTTCTATTCTTCGTAGAGTAATAGTCACAGGATGAAGCGTACCGACTGAAGATGTCCTACCTGGCAAAGAAACATCGATAGTTTCTGCATTGAGTTTTTCCGCAATTGCAGTTTCTTCTAAGTAATTAGCTCTAATTTCTAATGAAGCCTGAATGGCCTGTTTGACTTGGTTGATAAGTTGTCCTGCCGCAGGCCGCTCATCGGCAGAGAGCTTGCCTAATGATTTAAGCTGTTCAGTTACTAGGCCTTTTTTACCCAAATAACGTACTCGCAATTCCTCAAGCAGCTTCAGGTCTGATGTTTCCTGTATGTCTTGTTCAGCCGTTTTTAATAAATCGTCTAGTTCACTCATAAGAAATTAATCTTAACTTAAACAAAGTTTTCAAATCTCTTTTCACAAAATAAAAAGGGAAAGGTTAAGCCTTTCCCTTATAAAAGCAATGCTAACGGTTATAAAGCTTTATTGTAACTGTGCTTTAGCTCGCTCTGCTAATTGACCAAATGCCGCTATATCATGAACTGCTAAGTCAGCGAGCACTTTTCTATCTACTTCTATCGACGCTTTTTGTAAGCCATTAATTAAACGGCTATAAGAAATATCAAACTGTCTCGCTGCAGCATTAATTCGTGTAATCCAAAGCGAACGAAATTGTCTTTTTCTTTGGCGGCGATCGCGATAAGCATATTGACCTGCTTTTGTTACTGCTTGCGTAGCAACACGATAAACGTTTTTACGAGCACCATAGTAACCCTTAGCTTTAGATAATACTTTTTTGTGACGTGCTCGTGCGGTGACTCCGCGTTTAACCCTAGACATTTGTTGTTTCCTTTAAATATATTTATACGTAAGGCAGCATTCTACGAATCATAGGAGTATCTACCTCAGCAACCACTTCGATAGAACGTAAATGACGCTTACGCTTAGTACTTTTCTTAGTCAGTATATGACGAAGATGCGACTGAGAACATTTGAATTTTCCTGTCGCAGTTTTTTTAAATCGCTTAGCCGCACCACGATTTGTTTTTAACTTAGGCATAACCTGTGTGTCCTATAAAATATTCTTACTTTTGTTTTTTAGAAGGTGACAACACCATGATTAATTGTCTTCCTTCCATTTTGGGACGCTGTTCAACATCACCATATTCTTTCAAATCTTCTTCAATTCGGTCTAACAACTGCGCACCTAACTCCTTATGCTGCATTTCACGACCACGATAACGAATAGTGATTTTTGTTTTGTCGCCATCTTGCAAAAACTCGATAAGCTTGCGCAGTTTAACTTGATAGTCACCTTCCTCAGTTCCAGGTCTAAATTTTATCTCTTTAACCTGAATTTGCTTCTGCTTCTTCTTTGCTTGATGCGCTTTCTTATTTTGCTCGAACTTATATTTGCCGTAATCCATCACACGACAAACAGGTGGTTGAGCATTTGGCGAAATCTCCACTAAGTCGAGATCTGCCTCACTTGCAATTCGTAATGCTTCTTCCCTGTCTACAACGCCTACATTTTCACCTTCCGCATCGATCAATCTGACTTGCGGGTCGAATATTTCCTCGTTCAGGCGAACGTCTTTACTTGCGCTGATATGCTACTCCTAAAACTAAAAATGGCCGATTTCCGCGTTTTCTTTGGCAAATAGCTCAATAAGCTCATCAATGCTCATTGATCCTAAGTCTTCACCTTGACGCGAACGTACGGCCACGGACTGCGTTTCTACCTCTCTGTCACCTACAACCAGGAGATAAGGGACGCGTTGAATTGTGTGCTCGCGAATCTTATAGCCAATCTTTTCATTTCTCAAGTCGATATTAGCCCGAAATCCTTCATTTTGAAGCCTTTTTTGGACATTTTTCATATATTCAGCCTGGGCATCGGTAATATTGAGCACAACCGCCTGAATAGGCGCCAACCAAAACGGCATATTGCCTGCGTGATGCTCAATCAATATACCAATAAACCGTTCCAATGAACCAAGGATCGCTCGATGAATCATCACTGGTATTTTCTTTGAACCATCCTCAGAGACATAACTGGCGTCCAATCGCGATGGCATGGAGAAATCCAGCTGAATCGTACCGCATTGCCAACGACGCGCCAGACTATCTCTTAACGTGAACTCAATTTTAGGTCCATAGAAAGCGCCTTCTCCAGGTTGCAGCCGGTAATCTAAACCTTTGCTTTCTAGTGATACTTTGAGGCTTTGCTCAGCTTGGTCCCAAAGAGACTCTTCGCCTACACGCTGTTCTGGTCGAGTGGAAAGCGCCAATTCGATATCTTCAAAACCAAAATCTTTGTAGACATTGAAAGTCAGGTCAATAAGCTTCGCTACCTCTTCTTGCAATTGATTTTCTGTGCAAAAGATATGTGCATCATCTTGCACAAAGCGCCGTGCACGCATCAAACCATGCAAGGTACCTGAAGGCTCATTACGATGCACAAGACCAAACTCTGCAATCTTAAATGGTAAATCACGATAACTTTTTAAACCTTGATTGAATATCTGCACATGACAAGGACAGTTCATGGGTTTGACAGCAAACTCTCGACTTTCAGACTGTGTGGCAAAAATCATGTCGCCAAACTTATCCCAATGCCCTGACTTCTCCCACAAACTGCGATCAACTACTTGCGGGGTGTTTACCTCGTTATACTCATGACCCGCGATCTTATTTCTAATATAACGCTCAACAATTCGATATAACTCCCAACCACGCGAGTGCCAAAACACCATACCCGGTGCTTCCTCTTGAAAATGGAATAAATCCATTTGTTTACCTAATCGTCGATGGTCGCGTTTTTCCGCTTCTTCAATGCGCTTCAAATACTGCTTTAGTTGTTTTTTATCCGGCCAAGCAGTGCCATATATGCGTTGCAGCATTTGATTATTTGAATCGCCACGCCAGTAAGCGCCTGCTAGTTTCGTTAATTTAAACGCACGCAGATGGCGTGTATTTGGTACGTGTGGCCCACGACACATATCGGTATATTCTTGATGATGATAAAGCGCAATAATTTCATCATCGGGAATCTCAGAAGCAATCTCAACTTTATATGGCTCGCCTCTTTGAGTAAAAGTTTCTACTGCTTTTTCTCGTGAAACAACTTCTCGGATCACATCATAATCTTCATTAATCAGCTCAGAAATACGTTTTTCGATAGCGTCTAAATCCTCTGGAGTGAGACTTCTTTCATATTCAATATCATAATAAAAACCATCTTCAATCACTGGCCCAATCGCCATTTTTGCGGTCGGAAATAATTGTTTCACAGCATGCCCAACTAGATGCGCAAATGAATGACGAACAATCTCAATGCCCTCCGGATCTTTGTTGGTAATGATAGATACGTCGGCATCTTCATTTACTTCAACGCATGTATCGACGAGTTGACCATTTACACGTCCAGCAACGGCAGCTTTTGCTAAACCTGGACCTATCGACTCAGCAACTTCTGCCACTGTGACAGTTTGATCAAACGATTTTGTATTTCCATCAGGAAGGGTAATTTGAGGCATTGTTATCTCCAGTGGTGACCGATACCAAGGGTCACATGTATTTTGTTTGGATTATGAATAATCCATTTTATTTGCGAATTGCTACTGTGGTGTTTACTGAGTAATTTATTTACTAGGAATGGCTTCGCCATACTCAACTTGCGCATAATACCAGGTCACGCCCGCTGACTTCGAAAAATACTCAGAATAACGCGTGGACTATTACTCCGATATTTCATTAAGTAGCGTCGCTTCGCGACAATTAATTCGCGAGGAATAGCCCCTCGCAGGTTGGTAGGCGCGATTGGATTCGAACCAACGACCCCCACCATGTCAAGGTGATGCTCTAACCAACTGAGCTACGCGCCTAAAATTTAAATGAACCTCTGATCAGTGCTTCTTAAACGTTATCTTCAACGAATAGGTTCGAAGACGCGGAAAGGTATCATACAGCTAACAAATTTAACAGCAATTAACTGGCCTCTACATTCGGTTTACCCAATGCAAAATTCTTTAATCGCTGAATTTCATCACGAGTACGAGCGGCATCTTCAAATTCCAAATTACGCGCGAATTCGTACATTTTCTGCTCTAGCTGTTGAATCTGCTTCAATGCAAGATCAGGTGAAATAACTTGATACTCATCTGCCATCTCAGCAATTTCATGCAGCTGCTTATAACGTTGCTGATCATATCTTGATTGGGCACCTTCCATTATATTACCCACAGACTTTTCAACGCTTTGAGGCGTAATGTTGTGTTCTTTATTGTAATCTTTTTGTTTCTGTCGGCGACGTTCTGTTTCATCAATCGCTCGTTGCATTGAACCAGTAATTTTATCCGCATATAGAATAGCTTTACCGTTCAAATTTCTAGCAGCTCGCCCAATAGTTTGTATCAAGGAACGATCAGATCTTAAGAAACCCTCCTTATCAGCATCAAAAATTGCTACTAAAGATACTTCTGGAATATCCAAGCCTTCACGCAATAAATTGATCCCTACTAATACATCAAATACGCCTTTACGAAGGTCCTGAATGATTTCCACACGCTCAACGGTATCTATATCCGAATGCAGATAGCGAACCCGTGCTCCATTTTCTTCTAAGTATTCTGTCAAATCTTCTGACATACGTTTAGTCAAAGTAGTAATAAGCACACGTTGACCGAGTTCAACGCGTTCATTAATTTCAGACAACACGTCATCGACTTGCGTAGCAACAGGACGCACTTCTATTTCAGGATCAACTAACCCTGTAGGACGAACCACTTGCTCTGCCACTAGATCAGACTTCTCCAATTCGTAGTTACCAGGAGTAGCAGAAATATAAATCACTTGGGGTGATATCGATTCGAACTCTTCAAATTTAAGGGGACGATTATCCAATGCAGATGGCAAACGAAAACCATATTCAACCAAGGTTGATTTTCGCGAGTGATCACCTTTATACATACCGCCAAATTGTGGTACAGACACATGGCTTTCATCCATAATCATTAAAGCATTATCAGGCAAATAATCTAACAAGCATGGCGGAGGCTCTCCTGGGCCACGACCACTTAAGTAGCGCGAGTAGTTTTCAATACCGTTGCAATAACCTAGTTCTTGCAACATTTCCAAGTCGTACACTGTTCGTTGCTCCAATCGTTGGGCTTCAACAAGCTTTTCAATACTTCTTAAATTTTCCAAACGTTCTTTGAGCTCATCTTTGATTGAATCAATAGCTTCTAAAACCACACTTCTCGGTGTGACATAGTGAGATTTAGGGTATACGGTCAATCTTGGAACACGCCTTAATACTTCGCCAGTTAAAGGATCAAAGTAACTTAGCTGTTCAATTTCATCATCAAATAGTTCAATACGAATCGCTTCACGCTCAGATTCTGCAGGATGAATATCAATGACTTCACCTCGCACTCGAAATGTGCCACGTGATAACTCGACATCGTTTCGTTTGTATTGGAGTTCAGCCAAGCGCCTCAGAATAGTGCGTTGATCGGTCATATCCCCACGATCTAAATGTAGAACCATATTTAAATACGATCGTGGATCACCTAAACCATATATAGCTGAGACAGTACCGACTATAACAGTGTCGTTACGTTCAAATAATGCCTTGGTTGCAGACAAACGCATTTGTTCAATGTGATCATTGACTGATGCATCCTTCTCAATGAAGGTATCACTTGAGGGCACATAAGCCTCTGGCTGATAGTAATCATAGTAAGAAACGAAGTACTCCACTGCATTTCGTGGAAAGAAAGATTTCATCTCTCCGTAAAGCTGTGCTGCTAAAGTTTTATTTGGTGCTAGCACTATAGTAGGACGTTGAACATTTTCTATTACTTTAGCAATAGTAAATGTCTTACCAGAACCGGTGACACCCAATAAAGTCTGATGCGCTAAACCATCATTTAAGCCCTCAGTTAACTGAGCTATGGCAGTTGGCTGATCACCTGATGGATCAAATGTTGATTCAATACGAAATTCTTTACTCATTACCTTTATTGCGACCCTTAAAATACAGTATCATCACGCCCGGCCATTATTATTGTTAGCCTTTTTAGGAACATACTCAAATTGAACATAAAACTAGCATCTCGCGTACAGCGGATTAAGCCCTCTCCGACACTTGCAGTAACAGCAAAAGCCAACCAACTTAAGCAAGAAGGAGTTGATGTTATTAACTTAGCTGCTGGTGAGCCAGACTTTGACACGCCAGACCATATCAAACAAGCCGCTATAGAGGCACTACATGCTGGCAAAACCAAGTACACCCCAGTTGCAGGAACTAACTCACTAAAAGCAGCGATTATCAAAAAGTTTGAGCGCGACAATGGTCTCAGCTATGAGCAAAACGAGATATTAGTCTCTAATGGTGGCAAACAAAGTTTCTACAATTTATCTCAAGCAATTTTAGACGAGGGCGATGAAGTTATAATTCCTGCGCCTTACTGGGTATCTTATCCCGATATGGTGCTATTAGCAGATGCAAAACCAGTATTTATATCTGCTGATCAGTCGCAGTCATTTAAAATTACTGCAAATCAGCTTGAAGATAATATTAATGATCGCACCAAATTACTCGTGCTTAACAGCCCATCCAACCCCACAGGCGCAAACTATGATGCTGAAGAATTAAACAGTCTAGCCGAAGTACTTATCAAGCATCCTCAGGTTTGGATCGCAACAGATGATATGTATGAACATATTTTATTTGCTCAGCAGAAGTTCAGTAATATTTTATCTGTATGTCCAGAACTAAAATCTAGAACCTTAGTATTAAATGGTGTATCTAAAGCTTATTCTATGACTGGCTGGCGCATTGGCTATGCTGCAGGTCCTGCCGATGTGATTAATGCAATGAAAAACATTCAATCACAGAGCACTTCGAATCCATGTTCTATTTCACAAGCAGCCGCTGAAGCCGCACTCTCATCTAGCCAAGAATGTGTCATCGCGATGAGCGAGGAATTCGAAAGCCGTTGTAAATTTGTCGTGGGAGAACTAAACAATATTAATGGCATAAGTTGTATGATGTCTCAGGGCACATTTTATTGCTTTGCAAATATCGAAGAGGCTATCAAGCAAACTGATGGAGTTAATAACGATATAGAATTTGCAACATTCTTACTTTCCGAATGTGGCGTTGCTGTGGTACCAGGCAGTGCATTTGGTCTCTCTGGTTACATGCGAATATCTTTTGCTAATTCTAAAGAGAATCTAACTAAAGCTTTAGTGCGCTTAAAAAAAGCGTTAGGTTAAATTAGTCCCAATAAAAAAGCCTGCTGAAAACAAACAGCAGGCTTTTTAATATTCTTATATCTCAACTATTCTGCGGCACTAGCTTCAGACATCATGCTAGCAGAATTTACCTTTGGGTATTCTTGATCCACAAACTGCTTAAATCTTTGAGCTTCGATTGCGTCAGATAAACTTAGCATCATCATCAGACCATCTTTTGACACAATCATCATATCGATCCAAGGATTCTTAGGATTTTCAGGAGTATCGACACGAAACTTTTCTTTTTGCTGATCTGTTAATTCTCTTGTCGCGACAGTAACATTAGGCTTACCAGTTCGACTATTAATAGCTAGCCCAACACAGCGACATACATCCGCTGCGACAAACCATAGATCTCCGGTATCGTGCTCGACCAATCGTATTTGATGACCTTCATATTCCATTACAACAACACTGCTCACCCAAAATTCTCCTTAATCCCTAAATCTCCAAGACGTTCCTTCGGCTACTTTATTTAGTTCCACAGCACATATTAATAACCCCTGCAAATTGGTATTAACCATCAGATAATCTGTGGCATAACGACGCGTAGCACACCTCGCCTGGGATGGAATAGTAATGGTTGATTTAAAACGAAAAGTGATATGCCTAACGTATTAACGCCATTACACTAGTAGTAGTTCACATTTCGAAATAATTCACTAGTCTTAGGTGATAAACGTTATGGAATTTTAGATGACTGATAATCAATCAAGGTGGTTGACCGAAACTGTCCATGCCAGTAAGATCTCGTGCTCTCTGTTCCTCGGTAGCTCAGTCGGTAGAGCGGGTGACTGTTAATCACTAGGTCGGCGGTTCGAGCCCGTCCCGAGGAGCCAAGTCAATCCTAAAAATATCAATAAACGTACCTCACTCGCTTGAATTAATTTCCTGGCTAATAACATTTCAATTCAAGATTTTCACATCCCAGAATTCTAAGAAACATTTTTTGCAAACACGAAATTTATGTCCTAATTCCTGCATTATCAGATACCCATTCTTAACTCATGTCCTGCTTACATAGAAACCCAATTTCTATGCTATTTCTTGATGTTGATCACACAAGAATATGAAGACAATTTAATTATAAAATTCAGCTCTATATCTTTTATGAAATAGAACTCCATATTTCTTCAAAATTTATTGTAAGAATTCTATCTATATGATCGGTCAGTAAAACATTGAGAATATATTTTGTGAAGGATGACGCATGAAAAAATTATGCACTTGCTGCAACTCAGAAACTGATGATTTGTATAGAATTGGTGAAGAATATTTAATTAATCAAATAAAAAAAGAACACCCCGAGTGGGTCGAGCAAGATGGTGCATGTCATAAGTGCATTGAATATTACCAAGCGTTAGATTACGTAGTAAAAATATTGTAATTAATTTCCTAACGACACTTTTCTTTTAAATATTTTGAAAACTCAGGACCTATTTCTGAGTGTTTTAGCCCATACTCCACTGTCGCTTGTAGATACCCTAACTTACTACCACAATCGTAACGACGACCTTCAAATTCATAAGCATAAACAGAACGTTGCTTTATTTGATTGGCAATAGCATCTGTTAATTGAAGTTCCCCGCCGGCACCCGTATTAGTATTTTCTAGAATTTGAAATATCGACCCATCAAGAATATAACGACCAACAACCGCAATATTAGAAGGCGCTTCTTCAGGTTTAGGTTTTTCAACAATGTCCGATATTCTCCAAAGGTTATCATTCACTTGATCCCCTGCAATCACGCCATAGCTACCGACCGCTTGTTGAGGCACTTTCTGGACACCAATGACACCACTATTCTCACGTTCATAAATCTCTACCATTTGTTTCAAACAGCCCTTAGATGAGCCATCAATCAAATCA
>Ga0181589_10003120_pt1 | contig 13145 bp, 12 predicted proteins | sample 071ome_25_FD_132444 | JGI IMG/M metagenome (GOLD analysis project Ga0181589, IMG submission 132444) | Coastal salt marsh microbial communities from the Groves Creek Marsh, Skidaway Island, Georgia - 071410BT metaG (megahit assembly) | ecosystem: Environmental > Aquatic > Marine > Intertidal...
AGATACGGTGCGGGGGGGGGCGGCCGGGGGGGAGGCGGGGGGGGGGGGGGGGGGGGGGGGGGGGGGGGGGGGGGCGGGGGGGGGGGTCGTGGGGGAGGTCCGGGTGGAGGATGGAAAAATGCGCGCGCCGCGAGCTGCTCGGCTTGTTTCTTCGATCGCGCGCTTCCCCGACCCATGAAATTCCCTTGAACGTACGCGTCGACGACGAACACGCCGTCGAAGTGTGACGTGACCCTGTAGTCCGGAAGGTCGACCGCATTCGCCTGACAGTACCGCATGAGTCGATCCTTGAAGTTATCGTCGACATCTAAAACGGCCATGTCTACGATGTTCGGGTCGTTGTAAACCCGAAGAATAAACTCCTTCGCGTGTATGAGACCCAGGTCGCAGTAAATGGCGCCGACTAAACTCTCAAAAGCGTCTTCTAACATGGCCTTGTTTTCCACCCAACCATTGCGCATGCCTTTTTCGTCCATGATTATGAATTCATGTAGCCCGAGTTTCCTAGCGATCCCGGCGAGCATTTCGCCTCGCACGAGCTTTGTCCTAGCCTTCGTGAGAAAACCTTCCTGGCGATCCTCGAATTTATCAAACAGAAACTTAGTTATGACGAATCCTAAGACGCTATCACCGATGAATTCGAGTGTCTCGTAAGACTCTGTGAGTTCGTCAGGGTATTCTTTCAGGGCTGATTTATGGGTGAACGCTCTTTGGTACAAACTCGGGTCGCCGATCTTTGTACCAAGGAGACTCTCGATGTCCTGGCGGGTTATGAAGCGTATCATCGATACTTTGTCATTACACGATTTATTTTCTTAAGGTCGTTTGATTCACTTCTTGGATGGGTAGTGTTTGCTGAGGTACTTTTGAAGGTTCAAAAATGTAACCTCAACGCCGTCATCCGGTTGAAGAAGTTCACGAAGGACGTCGTCCATATTGATCTTGCGACCGTTTTCGACATCCTTCAGGCCGTTCGTCTTGATGTAATCGTTGACGAATTTAGTGACCTCGGATCTCGAGGCAGTCGAGCCTTGCGGAAGGTTCATGAATTTGAGAAGCTCAGGGGAAATTTCTTGTTGACGGTTGAAACCATTGTTCGCCGCGCGTTGCTTTCGGATTTCCCCTGTCGGGTCCTCGATGTGCGATTTGATCTTTCGGCAAATCTTTGCGAGTGACTTGACTTCGCCGCGAAGGCCCTTGATGTCGTTGGTGAGTTCTTCGATCGTGCTCATGCTTGTGTGTTTCCTGGGTATTGGTCATTGCTTTTCTCTAAGGCATCTTTCAAAAAGTATTATTAGAGAAGAGCCGTGACATCGTGGTAAGAAAACCAACAACATGCTGTACAGCACGCAACCGACTCAATCCGAAGATGGCACGTACTTCGTCAAGGCGACGACCAACGAGAAGCGCAAGAAATTCGTACAGATCAACAAGGCAATCGTCGTCGACGAATCTGATTCCGTCAGTGACGTCTCTCTGCAATTGCACGTGTCAGGCCTCGACAAAGTCTACGACGTCGATGCAGAAAACATTCAGGCGGCGATCGATAACTCCATCGGTTGGTTCGGTCAGCAAATGACGGAAGCGCAAATCAAACGCGCGTACCAGCCGAGCGCACCCGATGGCATTCTCGGGTGTGATACCATCCCGGCGACCAAAATTTTCAACTCGGAAATGGAGGTCACGGACAACAACTCTCTCACTGATGGCTCCAAGTGCAAAGTCATCGTCGAATTCAGTGGACTCTGGTTCGCGAAGAAGACATTCGGCCCGATCTGGAACCTCGTACAGGTCAAACTCTTCGCCGCACCGATCATCGACGATTACCCGGATGCGTACGCCTTCGAGGACACGGAAGACGAGGAGGAAGAAGCCCCAGCCCAGGAAGACCAGGGCGATGATGTGCTCGAAGAAGCCGAGCCGACGGAACTGGCGTGAAATAAAAATATGATTTAATACCATATACAAAACATGTTCAAGAGACTCATGTCCAAGAAGACCCTCCTAATCGTCATCGTACTCGCCGTAGCCTATGGTGCCTACATGATGCACGTCGGACAGAAGAAGTCGATGTTCGAGGAACAGGTGGAAGAGCCGACCGTCGTCGCCGAGCCGATGAAGGAGAACAACATGCGCGAGGGCACGGGCCTGGCGAGCGCTTTACTCCCGAAAGAAGTCGCCAAGGGAGATTTCGGTGAGTTTGCCCCGTCCGAAATGCTCGCGGGGCAAAACTTTTTGGACCCGCGACAACAGATCGGTTTCCCGGAGACCATCGGTGGCGCTCTCCGCAACGCGAACCAACAGGTGAGATCCGAACCGCCAGCACCAAAGCAATCCTACACCTGGAATAACTCCACGATCACCGCCGCGGATCAAAGGCGCGCTCTTGAATAGAAACTTAAAACTAGCAGTACAATAGCCAATACATATGTCCGAAGAACTCTCCATGACCGTAAACCGTCTCGTCGAACTGACCAAACAGATCGCCGAGGCCAAGAAGGATATTAAGATTTTGACGCAGGCGGAGAAAGCGCTCCGCGCCCAGGTGCAGGGCTCGATGGAAAAGAGCGGAATCGACGTAATCAATTTGAAAAAGGGTAAAATCAACCTGAAAAAGTCCAAGCGAAAATCGGGTTTCACGAAAGTCACTGTGCGCGAAGGACTCACCAAATATTTTAATGGTGACGAACGGTCAATCGAAGGAGCACTCGCCGCGATTCAGGAAAATTTACCCACGAAAGAAGTCGCATCTCTCAGTTTGACTGGTATTAAAGAAAAGGACCAATAGATTTCAAAGATGCATCGTCATGGTATGGTCGCAGTATGTGTACGAAGCCACACACGGTTACGACGCATACTCGAGCGACGAGAATGACCAGGACAGTGGTGGCTCGAACGGGTTAACGATACACGACTTTCAGGACGCGTACGCGTACGAATTATACGATGTGTTTGGCGTCATAGAAACGCTTATACGAGACGCGTATCTTGAACACGACATAAAGCCCAATTTCAACGAATTCGTTGAGTTGTGCTTCCACCAGTTCGAAGAGGACGACGACGAAGATGCCTCAGAAGAGTTTGAACACCTCGACCACGCCAGGTACATATTCAGTCGAGCGAAGAGTCTAGACCGAGCGAAGCTACTTGGATTCGTCACGTTTAACAATTTCATACGCTTTCTTAAAAATAAATATTGATGTATTGTAATACAAAATGCTCGATATTACCACTTCAAAGGTTGCCGTTCCCGCCTCGCTTTTTTTAGCACTCTCCCCGGGCATCGTCCTCAGAACCACCGGAAAGTCCGTCGCGTTCGCCGATGGCAAGACGTCTCGCGCCGCGGTGATGTTCCACGCCCTCGTCTTCTTTGCCGTTTACGGTCTCGTCGCGAAGGCGCTCGGTATCACGCTCACGAAGACGGATCTCATCGTGACGACGACTCTATTCATCCTTCTGAACCCGGGCGTTCTTCTCACTCTCCCGCCGAGAACGAAGGCCGGTTCCCTCGCGCCAGCGCTGACGCACGCAGTCGTGTACGCTGTCGTCTTCGCGTTACTCAGGAAGCAATTTCCTCAATACTACTGAGTAGGAGACCCATGAAACACCTCGTGCTCGGACCAGCGAGCATGGGTGCCTTCAGTCAGATAGGAATGCTCAAGCGACTCGAAGGGCGCTTGAAAGAGGTCCGTGAAATCAGTGGCAGTTCCGCGGGGGCTATCATCGGGTTCATGCTCGCGATCGGCTTGAGCGTGGACGAAATCACAAACATTGCATTCGATCTGGACATGAAAAACTTTTTAAACGTGTCCATCGGGACGTTTTTCAAAAAGTACGGCTTCGTCGGAACAGAACCCATCCGAGATCAGTTTGCTCACACGATAGGTAGGGACCCAACATTCGCCGAACTCGACTTGAAATTACACGTGGCTGCGTTTTGCTTGAACGACGCGACGACCGTGTACTTTTCCAGGGACACGCACCCGAACATGAAAGTCATAGATGCCATCGTGATGAGCATGAGTATACCGGTGGTGTTCGCCGCTTCGGTGTATGAAGGAAAGACGTATGTCGACGGTTCGACGACGGAGTTCCACCCAGTCGCACCGTTTTACGACAAGAAACCAAACGAAGTGACAGTCGTGGGTGTCAAGCTTTCGAAGGCGTATAGGGAGAGCATAGATAATCCAAGACAATTTGTCGAAGCTCTCGTCAGGAGTAGTCTCGCGAATAGAAACGTTCGCGTGCATCCCGAGTACACGCTTCACGAGTGCGACGTTGGTGAAATCAACATCTTTGATTTCAACATGGATTACGACGAAAAGGTGCGTCTATTCAATATGGGCTGGTCCGCAGTGGATCAAAAATTTCTAGGCTAATAGCACAAGGTGTGATGAGGCGAAGGACTTTATTGTTCGTGACAATTCTTGCGTTCGCCGCGTTAGTAGTTTTTTCAAAACGAAAATCGTACTACGAAGGCGATGGACCCATCCTCCGAATCACGGAGAATGGGTACGAAATCATCGAAAAAAAGAAAAGTGATAGCGAGAGCAAACCGAAAAAAGAGGAGTACCTCAGGGCACCAGACATGAAGAAGTGTTACGACGATTCCGAGAACAAACCCAAGTACTGCGAGAAACACAATCCAAAAGATGGATGGCCGATCGTGTACGATGTATCGATCGGCCCCTCCTTGTCGCGTGAGTACATGACGTGTCCAGGGGGTGGACACGATTGCTGGTACATCGAAAAACTTGATGAAAACGGCACCATGATTGACATCGTCGATAGGGATGGGAATAAATTACTCGAAAAGATGGCAGACGACGTGTGGAGCGGTAAGTGGGACAGTAAGTGGATCGCGGAATTGACAAGGCGTGACTTGCTTGTCGAACGTGACAGTTTACCGTGGTCAGCGCTCGAATACTACGCCGTTATGTTTGCCCGTCTGCGCGAGGACGGGGTCAAAAAGCCATCCAAGATTGAATTGAACGTGGCAGATAAAGTCATTCCAGCGGCGAAGAATGTGTGATTATTTTATAGGTTTAGATTAGGACTCACTCTGATGGACGTGTGCGATCCGAACGCGTCCATCAAAGAATTGCGAGATGCTGTCAGGCGAAACACAGGCCTAGACGACATCAAACTCACGAGAGAACAGATATGTGACATCAAGAGCAGGGTCGAGGGGGGTTTAATCCTCGCCCCTCCGCTCATGCTCAGTGCGGATCGCAAGTTCATGCGTGACCCAAAGTCGCCGTTCTCGCGATCGGATTACGAAAAGCTTTTCAGGGCGGAAACGAAGCGCTCGTCACTCATGCGGTTGGCAAAGAAGATACGCATCGCCATCGATGAAGAGTCTGCGACGAAAGAGCAGATTGCCGATGCCATTCATTCAAAGCTTCGGCTCATGAAAATTTCGGAGCCTATCGAGCTCGCGAAGCGCACGAAGAAAAGACGTCGCGTCGCGCGTCGCGCGAACAACAGACCGACGAACTCTGCTATGGAAAACAGTAACAACAAAGAACTGACACCACCGCGGCCTACGCGAGCGAATGTGAATAATGTCAACACCAACAACAGACCGACGCCATCACCGCAGCCTACGCGAGCGAATGCGAGTGTCAACAACAACAACACCAACAAAAGACCGACACCACAAAGGCGACGCAACAACGTCGCCGCCATGAACAACAGACCTTCACCGCTACCACGTCGCGCCGCGAGCGCAAGACCGGACGGTAAATCTTTCTTCGAGCGATTGTTTGGTGGAAACGAGCCCCGGTCGTTCGAGGTGAATTCGCGCAGGCTCATGAATGCGAAGCGTCAAATGAACGCACGCGAGAATGCGTTTGAGATTCAAAAGCGAGAAACACAGCGTAAGATGAATAACATGCGAGACGCGAGTGAGAAGATCAAACGCGAACGCGATAGGTACGACGACGAACTAAAGTACCTTCGTCGCCAGCAGTACTCATCAAACGCTGAACGGAAGGCAAAGGAACAGCAGATTGCGCTCGTTCAACAAAAGCTTAGGAATAGTGAACTTAAGCTAGAAATGTCAGAACAGTCCAAGGACAATTTGAAAGCCACACTCAACGCACAGAAAAAGCAAATTGACGAAGCAAACGCGAAAATTGAAGCCGAAAAGCGGAAAATGCAAGAGCAATTGAAACAGGAGACGGAGAAGGCCCAGAGAGAGATCGAGAAACTCCAGGAACAATTGAGTAAAGGCGTGGATGACCCGAATGTGAAAAAAGAGTACGAGCGCAAGCTGAGTGAAGCCACGTCTGCATTTGAGGAGAAGATTCAAAATCTCGAAAGAGCGAGAGTCACAGAGAGGGAAGGCATAAAGACTGAACTCAAGGTGTTGCAAAGTAAGCTCGTCGCGGCACAGGATTCGACCGAGAAGAATAGATTAGAAAAAGAAGTGAAAGCGTTACAGGTGGAGTTACAAGAGGCCCTCAGAAAAGGCGAAAAGATAAAGCTCAATTTTAACGCAAAACTCAGGGAAGTAGAGAATAGCGTAAACAAGCGAAAACAACTTGAAGAGGTCAAGCAGAAGGAAGCGGAAACAAAGCTTTCCGAACTCGCGAACCAAGGGAAATTCGACGCGGCCAAAATCCCCGAAGCACTCTTGACGATTGGCGCGAACACTGACGTAGATAAGTTCGTGAAGAAGGTCGCCGATAAAGCGAACAAGCGCAGGGAAGAGACGGCCTTAAAAGCGCTGCGACAAACGGGCGTGGATGACGCATACATCAGGGCGTACATGAACGCCAGGAATCACGGGAAGTATTCGGACGTGAACGTGAACGACCTGACAAATAAGAGGGATAAGGACATGATTGTCGCGAAACAGCGGGCGAACATTGCGCCGCGCGGGTTCTTCGGCGGTAAGCAGAAACCAAAACTCGTCTACATCGCGAACGATAGGTATAACGAGGCGCTGAGTGCAATTAATCAGGCGAAAGCGCAAAAAGAAAACGCACAGCAGAAGGCACAGGAAGAGAAAGAAAACGCACAGCGGAAGGCACAGGAAGAAAAGGAGGCAATAGCGGCAGCCAGGCAGAAAGACGAAGAAAGTCTGAAGAACACCATCAACCTGACCAATGAAGAAAGAAAGCGAATCATGAAGAAATGGAGGCCCGGGTTCGACCTTAATAAAGCAGTCAATGCCGTGCGCGCCAAAAAGCTAGACGAAAGCAAGAGGGCTGAAGCACTGGAAAAGAAAAGGCTAGCAGAAGAGTCGAATCGAAACGCAGCAGAGCAGGCGCTGCGTAACATCGAGGATCTCACGAACGCGGAACGCGCTACCGTCATGAAAAAATGGAAACCAGGGTACGACGCAATGGCACAGGCACAGAAGATCGTCACGGCGAAGAAATCCGACGAACAGGCGCTCATGGCGATGAACATCACGAACAACGAACGCGCAAACATCATGCGTCGATGGAAGTATGGTAGTTGGACATTCGATGCGCGCAAAGAGGGGCAGAAAATCATAAGCGAGAAAGAGAAAAAGCACATCAAGAACCTCCGGGCGACGGTGGGTGGTCGATCATCCAAGGCGGGTCAGTGGAAGGAAAAGGACATTAGACGCGTCGCTCAAAAACTCGGCAAAGACGTGCGCGCACTCACGGTCAACGATCTTCGCGAGGCAAATGCCGAAGAGAAACAGGCGCTCTCGAACGCAACGGCCGCGAAAAACGCGAACCAGAGGGCGCGAGAAAAAGTCATGAAAAACTCGGGCAACGAACGCGTACTCACTGAGCGCGCGACCGCGATTCGGAACAAAATCATTCGAACACGAAACATTACCAATGCGCAAAAGGACAAACTCGTCAATGAAATTGGGAAGAACCTGAGAAGACCGAAGCGCGCCAGAAAGTGGTTAGACGACGCCGAAATAGATAAGCGACTCGCGAAGTTGCGGTCCGATGCGAAAGCGCGCGAACTCGCGCAGCGTCTAGGTGTCACGGAAAAGTTTGTCCGAGAGACAGCCGGGCGCGTGGGTAAGCCGGTGTACAATTTGATCCCGGCGAACGTGACGACCCAGAAACAGGCCAATCCGGAGGTCGTCGCAAATAAGGCCAAAAGAAATGCCGACAAACCGAAAGAACTGAACAGCAGAGCCATAGAGAAAAGGGAGAAAGCTAAGAAAGAGCTCAATAATCTAGCCGAACGAGGACTCTTCAATAGGACATCCATTCCAAAAGCGATCGACACCATCACGGCGAACACGGACATGAGAGTTTTCATCAAGCAGTTCGAACGCCCAGCAAAACCACGGGTAAAAACGACGGCGAGTGAAAATAACGCGTGGCGAAAGAAATGGAACAGTGCGCAGGAACAGGCAAGCGCCCGCGAAAAGGCCAGACTGGAGGCTGAAAAGAAGGAGAAAGAGCGCGAAGAGCGAAACAGACAGTTAAACGAAATATTTGAACGCGTGAAAGATCAATTTAACATTCGCGAACAGAAATTCGTCGACATTCTAGAAGCCGATAGAAAAAAGTATAAGTACGCGAAGCAGACACCTGTTCAAATCAGTGACGCAATCACAAAGAAATGGCAGGAAATCAAAAAGAAGGAAAAAGAGCGCTTGGAAAAGGAGGCTAAGGAGGCCGAGAAACAGGAAGCCGAGAAACAGGCGAAGAAAGAGCGCGAAGAGCGAAACAGGCAGTTAAACAAAATATTTGACCTCGCGAAAGTTCAATTTAAGATTCGCGAACAGAAATTCGTCGACATTCTAGAAGCCGATAGAAAAAAGTATAAGACGACAAGGTACGCGAAGAAGACACTTAAAGACATCAATGCCGAAATCACAAAGAAATGGGAGAAAATCAAAAAGAAGGAAAAAGAGCGCTTGGAAAAGGAGGCCGAAAAGAAGGAAAAAGAGCGCTTGGAAAAGGAGGCAATAGCGGCAGCCAGGAAGAAAGACGAAGACAGTCTGAAGAACACCATCAACCTGACCAATGCAGAAAGAAAGCGAATCATGGAGAAATGGAGGCCCGGGTTCGACCTTAATAAAGCAGTCAAATCCGTGCGCACGAAGAAAGCCATGAAGAAGAAACCCGAAAATCCGGTGAAAAGAGAGGTCGACCGAGGAGTCAAAAAAGCATCACCGGTGAAGGCAGCCGCGCGCAAATCAAGGGACCGCACAGGAATGGGTGTAAAACCCAGCGCAGAGTTCAAGTTCAAACGAAAATCAGTGCGTCAGAAAGGCGACGCCGTGAAGAGAGTGAAAAAAAAACAGGAAAAACAACAGAATCAGACGTGGCGTTTTGAGTAAAAATCTAACCTTATTACATGACAGGCCCGCGAAGTCGCCTTCCCAACAATGCCGCGAAAACGCGAAAACGTCTCAACTTCAACTCGGTGAAAAACAATTCAAACCGGAACAGCAATAGGAATTCAAACTCAAACAGTAACAGTAACGTGACCACGTGGTTCAACGCGAACATGCTCGGCGCGACGAAAAAGAACGTCCCATCGAATAAGCGCAGGTACCTCCGCGTGAACGTCGACGCGAACGGTAAAGTAAGAACCGTGTATCACAGAAACGCCTTCATCAAAATGCTTCGCGCACGGAACACGCGAAGCCCGCTCACGCGCCGAAGTTTCCACCCGAACAATATTCGCCGGTACCCACCGACCCCGATTAAGAAAAAGATTAATAACGCGCTTAGAAAGAGCAATAGAAAGAAATGATAGGTATGAGCTCCTGCGAAGTCTGTTGCTCAAAATTTAACAAGACAAAACACAAAGAGGTTCGATGCCCTCATTGTGTTTTGAAAGCATGTCGCGCGTGCGCTCAGCGGTACTTAATGGAATCCGTCGACGACCCCCACTGCATGGGATGCAAAACGGCATGGAGTAAAGAAATCTTAGACGCGAACTTTACGCGCGTGTTCATCGATCGAGACTACCGAACTCGAAGACGGGACGTACTTTTCGAAAGAGAGAAAGCATTCTTCCCCGAAGCGCAAATAGAAGTGGAGCGAATACGTGAAGTGCGCCGTGCGCGCGATGCACTCAAGCTCGCACGAGATGAATTCTTCGTACTATTTCGCGCAAACGCTCTCGTCTTCGGAGAAATCACGCTCGGTGAAATGCGAATGACGTACCCCAGTGTGTACATGGCGCACGAGAACTTGATGCGGGCCGAGCGCGAGGTCGAGCGCCTAAACCAGGTCAGGCAGCGGGAATTAGCTTCGGTGGGCGCTCGAAACTTCACTCGAAAGTGCCCTTCAGAAAAGTGTCAGGGATTCCTCGACACGGAGTGGTACTGTAGCCTGTGCGAGACGAACTTTTGTCGGGCGTGCAACGACCCTGTCGGTGGTTCGAACCACGCGTGCGACCCGAATGCAGTGGAGACCATGCGGTTGATCGAGACGGACTCAAAGCCGTGTGTAAAGTGTGGCGTCGTCATTCAAAAGCTCGAAGGGTGTAGGCAAATGTGGTGCCCGAACTGCCGAACAGCGTTCGACTGGGAGACCGGAGAAGTCGCGAGCGGGAGAATACATAATCCACACTACCTGGAACACAGAAGACGTCATGGCATCGTCGGCAGGGAACACGGCGATATACCGTGCGGCGGGGCGCCGATGTTCACCGAACTACTCGACCTCATAGAAGATGAGAAGGGTGAACCGTTGCTGTTTTACAACTACAGCCGGATGGACATCGAGCGCGAAATGGAGTTCGTATGGAACCCGGAAAACCATCCGGACGATCGGACGATTCGAAGCATTCGAGTATGGTACTTGCTCGGCGAGTACCCTGAAAAAGTGTACAAAGACGAGCTTTACCGCCGAGAGAAAGAAAAGCAAAGGAGAAAAGAAGTACACGCGATCATGCAGACGTACGTCGATGGGTTCGCCGATGAACTCAGGCAGTTCGTCCTAGAACCGTCCCGTCTACAAGCGACAATCCACAACATGGTTCAAATCACGGACATCGTCAACAACGCCTTGGCGGACGTGCGTCACAGGTACAGGTGCAGTCGCCCGAAGCGGATAAAGACACACGCGCAAGCACTTTAGATTTCAGAGTTTTAAACTAGTCTCCAGTTGTATTGTAAACATGTGCCTGTTCAGAACAGGGTCGATGTATCGGCCATCAAACTCTATGGTCCCAGTCACGCTCGCGTCATTCGGGTCGTCGTACCCGAACGCGTCGACGTGCATCATCGCACACCCCGAATACATCGCTATGAAATCGAGTTCGCGCTCCGAAAACGTGTGCACGACAATGTCGTGATCCGTGCGGTCGTCCGTCAGGAACCTGACGTCGCCCGCTGAGAAGTCCATGTGCGGCCACCGATCGTATTGTTTGAGGTACTCACACAAAAACTGTTTACATTCGCGAGCGTGCGCTTCCTTTGTGAAACACATGTACCTCGGCGAACCCCCGCGGTCGACGAACGTTAGTAAACCACGGGATGGTTTCATCCCTAGTAAATGGTATTTTTGCGATATCATGCTATCTATTACAGACTGGTATAAAAATATGCTAAACCCTACGCTGCGGTGATTTCAATTCCGCGCACCTCACTCATGGCATAGCAAAACCGTTGGAACCTGTTCCCCGGGCGGATACCCAATCGTGGGTCTATAGAATCTACGAGCGAGTACAATCTATTGAGAGTCCATCTTTTCCAACGCTCACTCAGGAGTGTCACCTTTCTGTCGATGACATTCTGTAATCTTTTGCGTAACGCCGTGTAGGCCTCGTCAGTGCTCGGAAAAGGTGCATTCCCCGCGGCGTTCAGTCTCAGGAGATGGTACGAGTGTGATGCTTGCCGCCAGTTTTCTGTTGCATCCAGTGTGAGCTTTCTCCCCGACTCCCAGCACACTCGTAATTTTTCCTTGACTTTATCTTCGTCAATCGGTCCATTCGCGTCGTCCTGCCCGGAAAATCGTTGTAATAAGTTGCTGTTACGGATGGCTGTTTTGAATTTCAGCGATATTGACTGCATTTGCTGATCACTTGGGTATCGTCTTTCCAGGAATAGGGATGCAAATGGCATTTCACATGTGTGCGTATATTCCGGTACATCGTACGCGGCTATAAACGTAGAAGTATCCCAATCTCTCACCGCACCTGCCCCCGCGCGCACCAGGAACTGCCAATCCGAGTAGCAACCCGGAGTGAAAAACAGCTGTGGAAGGCCACCGTTCTGCGAGAAAAATGTTCGGACGTCCGCGTATTTCTCTCGCGCGACATCCAACACGTCGTTCAGTGGCGTGTCAAGCGGGACGTGCACGCATATCCTGGCGGTAAAGCGACGACCCGGACTGATCATGCACACCGTCAACCGACGATGGCCGCCGTCCGCTTCCGCGCTGCGGCGCGCACCGAGACTCCAACCGTGTGTGCGATGACGAGGACCTGCGCCGGCGGTGCGGACAAACCGCCTATAGTGATTCGGCTCAAACCAACGATCGTACCAGATCGGCATGCGTTTTTCCTTTCGCGCGAGCGCGAGCATGGCGACGGCTCCACCGATACATCGGCGTATGTACCTCCCGGCATCGAGTGAGCTCATATCATCTTCGATGTGATTCCATATGCCAGCGGCCGACACCACCGGTTGGATTCGTTCAGCCATTGGATCGGCCACACCCGACGGTAAATCGACGAGCACGCGGCGTAGTTGTTCGTTTTGAGCGCGAACGTTTTCCGGGATAACTCGTATGAGAAAGGCAGCAAAAAGCTCGCAGACAACTCGCCGGCAATTGTACGCGTGTGGAATACCCCCATGTTCCGACAGTTTGCGAGCGTCGTAGCGCTTGCTCAATTCGTTCGCGAGTTTCTGCGTCTCTTGAACGATGCCCGAGCTCAAAAACTCCACGTGGCGCTGCTGCAATTCCGTCGCTTTGAGAAGATAGTCACCATCGGACCCGTCCATAGCAGACTCAAGCTCCTCCTCGAGGGCGTCCGTGTGCTCACGGACGAGGCTCGAATCACTCACTAGCTCGGCCACGGGAACGAGTCGCCCGCCACGTTCGATGTTGAATATCCACCTGAACGCGTCGCGCGTATCTTGGCTCGTGAAATCGCCAAGGGATGCGTACCCTTGGTTGAACTCACGCATCACCTGCGCACGGATGCTCTCAAAGTCCCACTCGAGATCGATGACG
>Ga0181589_10003132_pt1 | contig 13118 bp, 4 predicted proteins | sample 071ome_25_FD_132444 | JGI IMG/M metagenome (GOLD analysis project Ga0181589, IMG submission 132444) | Coastal salt marsh microbial communities from the Groves Creek Marsh, Skidaway Island, Georgia - 071410BT metaG (megahit assembly) | ecosystem: Environmental > Aquatic > Marine > Intertidal zone...
CTTTCCTATTTGGGATGGCAGCTCGGATGTACGTGATTTTATACAGCTCTGGAACCGGGTTGCCAAAATTCGTCACACCCCCGATACTGAGAAGCTTGATCATTTTCAAGTTTGTCTCCCTCCTGGTGTCTCCGCCTCGGTGGAGACCACGATTGTTCCTAAGCTCACTGCTTCTCTTCAACGGCCTCCGACCATTGCCGAAATACAGTCAGCCCTTATCAAAATGGTTCTACCCATCGACGAGTCTACGCAATGCCGAAACTATCTTGAGAGCCCTCTTCTTATCATGAAGCCAGATGAAGCCCTATGGGTGTGGTATGGCCGCTTCTCCAAAGCTCTGACCCGCTATGTCGAAGCCTGTGCTTCTGATGATGCTGTTCTTGGAGCCAATCATCATCTTGCAAGGGGCCCTGTCACTGTCAGAGAACAGTTGGGGTTTATGCAAAAATGTCTCACAGGTGAGTATCTCAATCGTTTTCTTAAGAAGAGACATTCTGTCACAACTGTTGCTGATATGTATGCCGAACTTTTGAAACATGATACCCTTGTACATGAGCGCAATGCTAGCAATCTTCGTATTGCTCGTCTATCGTCTTCTATGGAGGCTTCTGACGAATCTCTCCGTCTCTCTGCGTCCATTACCGGGAGGCCTACTCAACAGTTGGAGACTCAGACGCACAAGCGTATGAAGTACTGGAACCCCGAAGGCGGTCCATCTGCTTTCAACAGTGTTCATCATTCTCCCCCTGTGTCAAGGGATTTTTTCGCAGAAACTGTCGATATTCTCAACAAGTTGGTCAGCTTTCAAGATAGAACCCAAGCCGAGATGAATGACATCAAGGCTCTTCTATCTGACCAGCCAAGGCGTCCTGCCGAGGCTTCAAAGTCGAAACCGAAGAAGACAAAGGATTCTGAAGGTGACGCTGCCCTGCTCAGCCAGCTTTTGGAGACAGCCAGGAAGCATGGCCCGGATACGGCCATATCTCGTCTGTCTACCACCACTGCCGATCCTAATGCTCTTGCTTTTCTCAACAGTCGTATTCATGTGCCCTCTAGTAATGTAGGAATGGCAACACATCGCTCTCCCGCATGCATTCCTGTCTCTTACGATGAGGATTTGCCCCCCCAACTTGGTTTCCATGCACCTGCCTGTACACCTGAAACCTCTCTTCTACAGGCTATGCGTGCATCCAATGGTGGGGTTGTCCCTGAGCAATATTGTTTATGGTGTCGCTCACCTAATCATAATTGCAATACATGTGATACTGTCTGTGCTCGATGTGGTGGCGGTCATAGAATGTCCGAGTGCACTGTTCCAGATGATGCTCTTCGCTGTAGCCTTGGACATCATGGACATACAACGACTGTTTGTATTATTCGGATCACTCTTGGCCGTGTTCCTAAATCCAACAACAATGGCAAATCCAACAACAATGGCGGGTCTAATGCCAATGGTGGAACCAAACGCCGACATGACGCCGACATCGACAATGATCTGCGCAAAAAGCTTATGGTTATTGTGGAACAAGCCAAGTCACAAAATACCGAGTTTAAACGGCTGAATCGCACTTTCAAGCAAAACATCGGTAAACTCTCTCGATCCGGTGGTCCAACTACTGGTGGCTACGTTAACGATGGCAGTGGCAACGGTTATCAGAACAACCAGTCCGGTTATGTAAACCCTGCAAATCATGGTCATGGTGGTCATGGTGGTCATGGTGGCAACGGTTCTCGAAATGGTGGCCACGGACATGGTCGCAACCAGAGAAATTATCATCAAAAAAACTAGCTGTGCATCATCGGCTCGATGGGGCCCCTGGTGCATTTTCTATCCCATCGTCTCCTCCTGTTGGCTGGCGTATTCGTCTCCAATCATATTTTGTTACCTTTTCTCACTCATTACCTAAGTATGGTTCTAGGCTATGCTCCCTTGTCCTTGGTCCGTCCGTCAAGGCTTCGTGCCAAGACGACTCTGTTTCTTGTCCATCTGTCAAGGCTTCGAGCCAAGACGCCCCTGTTTCTTGTCCGTCTGTCAAGGCTTCGTGCCAAGACGCCTCTGTTTCTTGTCCATCTGTCAAGGCTTCTTGCCAAGACGAATCTTCTAATGATCAGGGATCAGCCGAGGTCTTAAACCAAGGCTCTAACTCTGATTGTTCACAATCTGCCGGCGATATCGAGCAACTATGTAGGCTTCTCAATTCTGCTTATGTTTCTACCTCGTGTTCATTACCAAAACCCAACTCTCCTACTCCCATGTTCATTTGCACATATAATGTAAATGGCATCCAGCATTTTGTGAAACAGGGTTTTTTGAGGCGCCTCTTTCTCTCTATTCAACCCGATATCCTGTTCCTACAAGAGCTCAAGATACGAGGGGAGAAACTTGCGCGCTTCCGTTCTTTCCATTTATTATGCTCTGAATATCAATATTCATATTGTTATTTCCAGACATGTGATAAGCCTAATACTGGCTATTCTGGAGTGGGGATACTGAGTAAAATTCAACCTCTCTCCGTTCAAACTGGCTGGTCACATTCTCCTGACGCCGATGACGATGAGGGACGCGTTATTTCATGTGTCTTCCCTGAATGTGTTTTCCTCAATGTCTACGTGGTTTGTCTTGGTTTTAACGAGCGGCGCAAAGAAGAGAAACTTTGTTTTCACAAGCTCTTGTCTGCAGAGTATTCTTATCTCTGTCACAAACACGGCTCTAAACCTGTTTTCCTGACTGGAGATTTAAATGCTGCTCTACAATCTGATGACTGGTATGACGGCGCTACCAATGCTGCTCGCTCTCGCCATCCATCTTTTTATCCATGGGAGAGGAAATTACTCTGGGATTTCATCAAGAATCACAATCTACTGGACTCCTATATTGCTCTCAATCCGAAAGCTGGAAGTAATCGTTTCACTTATTTCGAAACTCTCCGACACCGCAAAAGGAGACAAGGATGCCGCATCGATTATTTTCTTTCACCTCGCTGTTTTCATGACAATGTTTCTGTTACAGATATATGGACAAATTCAGGCGTGTCTGGCTCTGATCATGTTCCATTATTTGTGAGGTTACATTTTCGCCAAGGGGCTACAGTTCAATCCGTTTCTGCTGCTCATTCTCCTGTCAAGGCTTCTCGCCAAGACGTCCCTGCTTGGGCTCCAAGTCAAGACGTCATCGTCGAGACTCCCCGCCCTGAAAACATTCATGCGAATGGTCTCTTTTCGGTGCCTGACGACTGGGATGATATCGTTACTGATGATTCCCCTGTCACTGAAACGGAGCAGGACGGTATTCTCTTCTCGTCTCTCAGAAAAGCTGCGTCCTCCTGTGGAGCCCCCGTTTCTTTTAACAGCTGCCATCCTCTGGCGACAGGAGCTCTTAGCTCCTTACGAAGCAAGTCTGCCCCAGTTGCCATCAAAGCCACTGTCCCTATGGCGAAAATACTCATCATGGACAGACTGCTGGATTGTCTTTTTGACAGCGGCGCATCATACTCTTGCATTTCTCGTGATACCATATTTTCCATGTTTGGAAGAGATCCTTCAGGCTGGAAGAAATATATTGTCCCTAATGCTAGACTTCCTGTCTTCGAGCTCGCTAATGGTGAGAAGGACCAGGCGCTGGCACTTATGCGCTTGGATGTTCATCTCTCACCTACCCGCAAGAAACCCTGGAGACAAGAATTTTACGTCATGGCCATGAAGAGTGTCCATGTAATCTTTGGAGTTGATTTCTTTTGTAAGACAGGTGCACTCCTCAATTTTACCCGCAAAGGCATCAACCTTCCCAAAGTCTGGCATTGTCCACCTTTACGGTTTTCTATCACCCCCCACAGAAATACTTTTACTGGTGCCATTTTGCCTATCTTCCTACTCAGCGATCTTCGCCTCCAATCCGGCACGGAAATCGTCACAGATGCAAGATTGTCAGATGATTGCTCTCTTTTCTGTCCTAATGTCTCCGGAGTTGGCGTTGTCGAACGGCTCCACCATGGCGTTGATCCTAGACATATTTTGGCTACATCCATTAGTTGTCTTACCAATGGGTATCTATCCGTTCAAATTGCAAACCTTACTCGCCACGATTCATTTCTGAGAAAGGGCTCCATCATTGGCTATTATCGTCCTGCAACGATCATTTCTCCAGAGGAAGCCGAATATTATGACGAATCCAACACTGATGTTATCAATGTCATATCTGAGACCAGTCGAGGTGTTGATGATTCATCTGTGTCCGAGGCTTTTATTCGAGGCATTCCTGCCGAGATGTCCAGCCAAGGCACTAGTGCTTCATCTGAATCCGAGACGTCCCCTCAGTATTTGTCTTATCCCGCTCCTGATGAGCCCGTGATTTCTGTTCCACTTCCCAAGCTCTCTACTATGGCATTCACTCATTCCGAACGCCTATCCCGTCTTCTATCAGACTGCGAGGAGTGTGTTTCATGTGATGATAATCCTTCTTTTCCCAGTCTCCGTGTTTTAGATCTCGGGCGTGTTGCAGAGCCGCCACAGCCACAATATGATTCTGATGGTATTCCTGTCGGATTGGATCTCTCCCGGGCCCGCTCTCTTCTTTCCAAACACCAATTCAAGAAGCTGACTCGCCTAATTGTCCAATATCGCGATATTTTTGCTCATTACTATGGCGAGGCTCGCATCAACAGCGAAGTTGAGATGGATATCGAAATACCTCCAGATACGAAGCCTGTTTGGGATCCCATTCGACCTATGAATCCCAAACAAAGGTTGGTTCTCGTTGACTGGACACGCAAATTACGTGATCAAGGCATTATCGAGCCGTCTGACTCTCCTTGGAATACAAACGTGTTTTTCGTCCCCAAGAAGAATGGCAAGCTACGATGTGTCCAGGACCTTAAGCGCGTTAACGCCCTCACCAAGAACATTCCTTCCACTCTTCCTCGAATCGCCGACTGTTTGGGAACAATGGGTGGCGCGAAATGGTTCAGTGTCTGGGATCTTTCAGCCGCTTACTATGGCGTTGGTCTCTCCAAGAAGTCTCGTGCCTATACCGCCTTTACCACTCCCATAGGTCGCTATCAATGGACACGAAGTGTCATGGGTCTCAAAAACTCTCAACAGTTTCTCATCCATCTCACCAACTATATGCTCTCAGATCTTCAATACGAATGTGTGATGATCTATTCCGATGATGGCTGTTGCTATTCCCCATCTTTTGAACAGCATCTCATTGACCTGGAGAAGCTTTTTCAGCGACTCCGTAAATGTAATGTTGCGATAGCTGTCAAGAAGAGCATCTTTTGTACAGATAAGGTTCAATTCTGTGGCTTCGTTGTCGATGCAGATGGTGTTCATATAGATCCGTCCTCGGTGAGTGCGATTCGCGACATGCCAGAGCCTAAGACCCTCAAGGAACTCCGTGCTCTTCTTGGTTGTTTCGGGTGGTGGAGACGCTTCATCGCGCATTTTGCAGAAATTGCAGCGCCCTTACGTGCCCTGCTCAAGCATGGCGCCTTCGTTTCTCCTTTGCCTGACGATGCCAAAGCCGCCATACTTGTACTCAAGGAGAGACTTTCTTCTCCCCCCGTTCTTGCTCACCCTGACTGGAATCTCCCTTGGGAGATTCATACTGATGGATCACCTAGTGGCATTGGCGCTGTTCTCCTGCAATTGCATGCCGATAAAGTTCTGAGGGCCGTGTGTTATTTTAGTCGTGCCCTTACAGAAGTTCAACGCGCCTATCACCAGTTTGATATCGAGTCTCTGGCTGTGCTCACAAGTTTGGAGGTTTTTCGTCCTTATATCACTGGCAGCAAAGTGAAGATTGTCACAGATTCCGAGGCGCTTTCGTTTTTACTCAAACCCGAAGCACCCCTCTCAAATCGTCGTCTACGCTGGTTTCTTCGAATCTCAGAGTTTGACTTTTGGATTGAACATCGCTCTGCCAAGAAACATCTTGTCCCCGACTGTCTCAGCAGGCTTCATCTCAACCAAACTCTTGGACCTTTGCCAAAATTTGATCCGAACGATGACCAGCCAGACATTCAGCTTCCCATCATTGTCCCAAGAAACACAACTGAGACCAGCCAAGGTGTCGATGATTCATCTGTGTCCGAGGCTTTTATTCGAGGTATTCCTGCCGAGATGTCCAGCCAAATGGTCGATGATTCATCTGTTTCCGAGGCTTTTATTCGAGGCGTTCCTGCCGAGATGTCCAGCCAAGGTTTCGATGATTCATCTGTGTCCGGGGCTTTTATTCGAGGTATTCCTGCCGATATGTCCAGCCAAGGTGTTCATGTCTCGTCGTCCATTGATACACTGGATGTGAATCTGTCTGAAAACTTATCTGAATCAGATAGTGGTTCTCTGTGCTATGTTCCCGATAACTGTTCATATCCTTTCCTGTTCGTCACTCTGCCTGACTGCGTCAAACATGATCTCAGTAAGGAAAATATTCCCAGGCTTTTTGTTCGCTTCCAGTCTTCTGATCCTGACTGTCAACACAAGATCTCTAGGACACGGGTCGCATGTAACTGCCCTGCACATCTACATTCCAATGATTGTTTTCATTCACGCTTTATGCTGAATGCCGATAATGTTCTTGTGCATATCCGTGTTCTCCCCAAGTCCTCAGATCCGCCCCATCAATTGTGCGTGCCCCAAGCACTGGTTTCTTCTGTCCTCTTCCATTTCCATGGTCTTCCTATTTCTGGTCATTGTGGCATTCGCCGTACTATCTCTTCTGTTCGGCGTCATTTCTGGTGGAAGGGTCTCAGCCGTGATGTCATAAGATGGATCCGTGCCTGTGTCCCCTGTCAAAGGCGCACTCGTAGGGTTTCCAACAACTCGGTTCAACCCGGATCTCTCCTTGCCCATCATCCGTGGGATCTTGTTGCCATCGATATCGTCGGCCCTCTATTTGAGACCGTACGCGGTAACACCTGTATCCTTACTGTTATTGATGTGTTTACCCGCTATCCATTTGCAATACCCCTGCCAAACCATGTTGCTGAAACAGTGGTTCGTGCCTTGTTCGAGCATGTTTTCCAGCATTTCAGCTTTCCTAGAGGACTTGTCAGCGATAATGGCCCTGAGTTCGTCGGCAAGATCATGAAGGCCTTTTCCAAGCTGTTTGGCATTCAGCGGATCCGCACCGTCCCTAACACACCAAGTCTCAACGGATGTATCGAGAATTTCCATCGCTATCTCAATGCTAGCCTCACTGTCTTGACTAATCGGTACAAGAATAACTGGGATGAGCGCCTTCCAATGGCCATGCTAGCCTTCCGTGGCAGCACTCATACTTCTCTCGGTCATTATTCTCCTTTTCAAGCTATGTTTGGCCGTTCCCCCACAACAAGCATGGATCTCGCCTTAACATCTGCGCCTGTCTTCGATTCAGTGCCTTCCTATGTCCGTCATATGTGTACCGACCTGCGCGAGATACACTCTTCTATTCGCTCAGATCAGCTTCGCGCCGCTCAAGTCTCAATCGCTCGACGACTGCGTGACTTCAAGCCCAGGGAATTCAAAGTCAACGACTACGTAATGGTTCTAGATCCTCGCTCGGAGAAATTGCCAAATCATATGCCCCGAATAAAGAAGCTACTGGATAAGAATAATGGCCCGTTCCGTATCATTGAAGTGCTTAACTCTGGCTCTCGCCGTAAGTATAAGCTCGACCTTCCAGGCGGCCCTGCAGCTTTTCGCTCTAATATTCTGGGCCTATACGAACCATGGTATGATGGCAATCCTAGTGTACCTGCGAGAGAAGGCTTTTCTTCCGAGGAAAGACGCACCATCAATGCCCAGAAAGAAAAGCATTTTTGCAAGATCATCGAAAAGGGTGATCTGGTTGTCTTCCCCCGCACCATGTCTGATGGTACTGCTGGATTCGGAGTTGCAAAAGCCATGCACAAACTTTCTACCGGCGGCTGGAATTGTCAATGGTATTCCAACGATCTAGAGGAGAAGGACCCACAACGAAGCCTTACCCTCACTTTTCGTCCATGCTGGAGACACAATGAGCCTGGCAGATGGTATACTCGCTCCGTACGTTCTCGTCGCCACCATCAGCCTCTCATGACCGCTGATACATTCGCCCCCGTCGAACAATCTATGTGTGCGGATGTCGGTTTCAGTCTCACAGATGGTTGTATGTTGCCCGAATCTACTCTACAGCGAATGCTATCCCATCGTCTCTTTAAATGGAGGCTTCGGGCCGAGCATTAACCACCTGTATATGGCCCGGCTGCTGGATACCGCATATAAGCTGCAGCCCTGAGAAGTATCCAACCTCGGTCAAGGCGTCATCGCCGAGATCACTTGTCTGTCTGTCGATGCGCTCTCGCGCTGAAACTTTTGTCTGTCCCTGTCCTTCAAGGCGCCTATGCGCACTTTGTGTGCTTGTCGCCTAGACACTCATGCTCTTGGCCGAGGCATTCTTGTCAAAGCCTATGAGTCCTTGCGATTCTATCGCTATCTCCTTCCATGATATGACGACGAAGACGTTAGCCTTTGATGGCATCGGCCTAGGCGGTTGTCAACATCGTTCTATTCATGACTGGTGCCTTCATGGAGTGTCTCGCCCTCTAGGTACATCATTGGGTCCCCGCCTTTGTGCACAATGTTCCATATTTTCATGTGGTTACATATTTACTTTGGATCCTCTGGTGACCCCTACCTATGTTGGCGGTGACTTGTTTTGGCCGCATGATGGAGTCGTGGAAACGTCCCGGTCCCGACGAATAAATAGACGAGGAATTCCCGGTTGTCTGCCGGCTCGGCCTCACCGGAACAAGACGTGCCATCCCTGACTGCGAAATCATGCCACTCCGAACACGTTTATAGACTGTTCTGTGCCCCTGTCTCTGCGTGGCCGCACAAGGTCTATGTTCTTTGACAAGCATCGGTTCAGTAAGTGTTCGTAGACTGTTCTGCATTGTTGTCTCTGCGTGACCGCTCAAGGCCTATGTTCTTTGACAACAGCAGTCCAGTGCCTCAACAGAGTGCAATATTCCATGTTTTTGTTCCTCATTGGTTTATTGTCACTTCGATATGCCTAGCGTTTCTCGGAGTGCAAATCGTGTCCCGTATGTTGCTCATACCTGACTATGTCACCACCAGGTTGAACTGACATGATGTTGTACTATTGCCCTTGTCAGTATCATGGTAATAGTATAACCTCATATCATTGTCAAGTGCTGGTGTGGTGCCTTTCGTCACCTTCGGATGGTAGTGTGTCATACTTATGGGTGATGATAGGTGAGACTACGGACTATCCGCACGATTTGTATTGAGAAGGGATCCGCCGCATACTCGACAACGCACATGCGACCATGACAGTTTTCACCAAAATTTCGGTTAAGTCTGGTGATGTGACGTTGCTGTGTATTTACCCAGTCATTCTCACTATCTGTATATGTCTGTACATGATGCTGCGGGCTATGCTGTGCACGGTGTGGCTGTCCCCATCTGTGGGTCTATAACTAGTATATGACCTGTTAAGAGGGTTGACTCCGTATGCGGATACGGCATCTTTAACTGGGCTAGTGCCTGGAGAAGTGATGTTTTTTCTGGAGGGCCATGTCTGCTTTAAGCAGACGGCCTAAAAGGTCCTCGGGATTTCGATTGATAAAACCTTTTCATACTATATATATATATATATACAACCTGCTTGTTGTGTTTCATTTTCTTTTCGTTCTGTCTCGGGCCATCATACCCTGAGACAAGAATTTTTTTTCACATTTATCACGAGTATTTTTCTATGACAGGCGGATCTCCGTTCAATCAAAGGTTCGTCGCCAAGGCTCTTGCCCAAGCCAAGGCGTCATTGCCAAGGCTCTCTCTCAAGTCAAGACGCCATCTGCAACAACCCCCCCTCTCGAGTCAAGGCTCCATAGCCGAGACGTCTCCGCTGCAACATGCCAGCTCAATTCAAACAACTTGTGGATTCTGCGAGGATGGAGATGAAACGAACTGTCTTTCGCTGTAATTATCCCCTTCACAACGACGAGTCAGCCGAAGGCCAGCTGTGTCTCCATATCATATCCAAATTGGAAGATGCGCGCGAGGATCTAGCCACCACAGAATCTGGCAGTAATATGATGACACCAAAGATCTACAAGTATTCGGTCGAATTAACAAATGTTTCCCTCCGATATCTTCACGAATCAAAGATGTGCTACTCCACCTATCCAGATCTCTCATCCGGTTCCAGTAATCTTGCTGCTAAATGCGCCTCGGCCTGGTTCATCCTACCAAGTACCCCCCAAGCTGATTCAAAGATCCCAAAAAAATGGTTGAAGCTCCAACGCAATGATATCAAGAGGAGAATCGAAGCTGCCCCTGGAGCACATCCACCCTCAGAAAGATTTGTCAGGACACTGCAAGAAGCAGTCGCAAAATTATACAATGCTAAAGCTAAACCCCCCAATGCAGTGTTTAATTTCGTCTCTTGGCTCAACAAAATCTTTCAGAAAATCCTCTCCCTCTTCAACCATTCTGTCGCTGTATCGCCTAACTCCGTCGCATGGCCCGCTCGCATTGACCTCCTGGATATCCTTCCGATCTCATCGCATCGCCTTCGCACGCGTCTTACAAACCTCTGTAAATGTGTGGATAGGATCTACTGCTCCCTGGTAAGACTTTATTATAATATAAACTGCGGTGAACAATTGCTTCCCCTGGGTCAATCCAAGTACAAAGTCCACCACAAAAGATTACAGCGTCAGTCCGACTCTTCAGGAAAACGGTTTGCCAAGGGCAACAACGGAAAGCGCACAATGGCGTACGCCAGCTCCTCAACTTCGAATTCCAGCGATACAGATGCTTTTCCTTTCCCCGCTCCTTGCTCATCGCCGTCTTTTCAAGATATGGTCTGCTCCTCCAGCAGCATGGCTCCTAATCTGACGGATGCTTCTGACTCTGCCCAAGATTTCATCAATATAGGGTCAATGATTGATCTTACTTCGCCCAAAAATCTGGATGCCAAAGCCTCTGAGGATGACATGTCTGTAACCACGGAACCTGTCCCTAAGGAGCCCATACCTGTCTGGACGAAAGATTCTAAATACTCGTCATGGTGTGCCGACTGTGCTAAAGCTGCGGGGACACACGAAAAAACCCTACAGGCCAATAATGGTTCGTTCTCCTGGATCCCGTGCAAACAGCATAAACCTCACGAGTCTCCAAATCTTTTCGAGACATTAATGATGGATTCGGATGATGACTATGCAACCCCTGTCTCTGTCTCTGCAAGCAGTCCTTCTGCAAGCACCTCTGTCTCTGTCTCTGCAAGTAGCTCGTCTACAAGCACCTCTGTCTCTGTCTCTGCAAGTAGCTCGTCTACAAGCAACTCTGTCTTTGTCTCTGCAAGTAGCTCGTCTACAAGCAACTCTGTCTTTGTCTCTGCAAGTAGCTCGTCTACAAGCACCTCTGTCTCTGTCTCTGCAAGTAGTCTGCCTACAAGCATCTCTGTCCCTGCCGCGTCTGTCTCCTCCTCTTCTAACGAAGTCGAACTCTTGAGGAGGGAGCTAGCTGCAACCAAGCGCACACTACAAGAGTTTAAACAGGAGCAGTCCAAAGCAGACATACAACGCTATAAGGACACATTCAAACCCGATTTTACGTTTATTCCGCGAGTCAATCCTCTACCTGCTTCAGTTCTCTATCGGGCTGCTGGTGGAATGTGTGGAGATTTAGAGAACAGAGATAAAAACCATGCGCATTTCCCAAAATGTCGAGATCTGCTTGCCTACATACAAGACGGGGAAACTATGAAAAGCAATGGCTACCTGCTACATAATTCGGTCTTATTCATATGCCGTATATGTAACAAGATCTGCTGTCCCTATCATTGTATATGCAAACACGGGAAAATGAATGCAAAAAGGTCAAGCAGCCGGAAAATTCCTAGAACCTTTGTACACTACCCGAACTCGCTATGGCGCCTCAAAAGTGATTATCTCGACACCATAGGCAAAGGCAAAATTGACACCGGAATCCTAGAAAGCTACTCTGGCCGAAAAGCCGGACTGTGCCGTTTATTTTCCAGAAAAGCTATTGAGAAATGGACCGGCGACAGAAACCCCTCCAATATTGTGAAATACACTGTCGCGGTGCGCGCCTACTATAGCATCATCGAATGGACCAACCTCGACTATTTGTATATGGCTGGACCGGACAATGGTGTCTCGTGGGGCAGATCAGATACAGAGGGGTATAGAACTTGTGGTATGCCCTCATTTTCATTCGACTACCCGGACTGGATCTGTCCCCAACGCCTTCAAAGTCCCGTGCGCCTGAAGCAACTTCTCTCTGGGGATAAGTCGATCAAATGGTTCAGGAATTCTCTTAGAGATGACCCATACCCAGCGCATGACTATTTGGTCGAAGGGGCCATTTATCATCTAAATGCTGATCGCTACAAATGCCCCCGCCGGTCACTTGTCTGTCTCACACTGTATATGATTGGAATTCACCTCCTCCTCCCATCTGCGCAGAAATGCTTGGATCAAAATTTTTGGATGGAAGTGTTCAGTTATCTCTCTGCCCCGTGGACAGAACAAACTACCTATGTGGTGTTCTACGAAAGCTTCCAGCTTTGGCAAAAACGCGTCAAGAACATGTCTTATTTCGCGGAGCTTGAAGCAGAAAGACTTCGTGCCAACTGGACCTATGAGCCTTCTGTCTGGCCCTGGGAAGTCGGAGTTACACAACGAATTCTTCAACGGCGGATTCTTGATGCACAAAGTGGAAGACACCCTCCACAAGACAGAGATCCCCTGATCCAATGGCACATCAGCACGAAACATTGCAATCGGGCTTACGAAGCCTACATAGATTCCATCCCGAACTATAACCCGTTTAACCATGTGTATGGACTCTCCACAAGGTATATGATGGGCACGCGCAGATGATGAGCGATTAAAAACGCTCATAGCCGCAAGCGAGGACGTAGCGATGGATAGACCAGGACCATCATACCCTGAGACAAGAATTTTTTGGCTGAGGCATTTCTGCCGTAAGCCATTGTCTGTCCTTGCTGAGGCATTTCTGCCGTAAGCCATTGTCTGTCCTTGCTGAGGCATTTCTGCCGTAAGCTATTGTCTGTCCTTGCTAAGGCATTTCTGCCGTAAGCC
>Ga0181589_10003133_pt1 | contig 13115 bp, 13 predicted proteins | sample 071ome_25_FD_132444 | JGI IMG/M metagenome (GOLD analysis project Ga0181589, IMG submission 132444) | Coastal salt marsh microbial communities from the Groves Creek Marsh, Skidaway Island, Georgia - 071410BT metaG (megahit assembly) | ecosystem: Environmental > Aquatic > Marine > Intertidal...
AGGCGTATCGGCTACAATCAAAACAGCAAAAGGAGAAGAAACACTTCAGGCTGATGTTGTTTTATCTGCAGTAGGCATCAAAACAAACATCGAAAATATTGGACTCGAAGAGGTTGGAATTGCGGTTGATCGCGACAAAATTTTGGTTGATGATTTCTATCAAACCAACATGCCTGGATATTATGCTATCGGAGATGTTACCAAAGGACCTGCTCTAGCACACGTCGCCTCTGCCGAGGGCATTTTGTGTGTTGAAAAAATTGCTGGTCAACAAGTTACCCCCCTCGATTATGGCAACATCCCTGGGTGTACGTATTGCAGTCCAGAAATCGCTTCTGTGGGACTTACCGAAGCACAAGCCAAAGAACAGGGATATGATATCAAAGTTGGTAAATTTCCCTTTTCAGCTTCTGGAAAAGCACAGGCGGGAGGCAATTCAGACGGCTTTGTCAAAGTAATCTTTGATGCCAAATATGGCGAATGGCTTGGCTGTCACATGATTGGTGCAGGCGTTACGGATATGATTGCAGAAGCCGTATTGGGACGTAAACTTGAAACTACGGGACATGAAGTACTCAAAGCGGTACATCCGCACCCAACGATGAGTGAAGCCGTTATGGAAGCCGTTGCCGATGCTTATGATGAGGTGATACACCTATAGGTTAGCCCTTGAGAAAGCTCAACACTCCCAATCGATAGCTGTCCAAACCAAAGCCCACAATAATCCCCTTTGCCACTGGAGAAATGTAAGATTGATGTCTAAAATCTTCACGGGCAAAAGTGTTGGAGATATGGATTTCCAATACCGGAGCATCGATTGCTTTGATCGCATCTCCCAAACCTACCGAAGTATGGGTATAGGCCGCTGCGTTAAGCAAAATGCCATCTACAGAAAAACCAACTTCTTGGATAAAATTTATTAACTCGCCTTCAACATTGGACTGAAAATAGAGAAATTCAATCTCAGGAAACAGCGCTTCCAAATCGGATAAATAGGCCTCAAAAGAGGTAGAGCCATAAACCGCTGGCTCGCGTTTTCCTAACAAATTGAGATTGGGGCCGTTGATGATGGCGATTTTCATGCATATTGTTTGTGTAAAAATAAGACTTTTCTTTTTGTAGCGCTCCCAAGATCCCTCCCTGTTTTTTTTTTAATTTTAAGAAATCAAAATCAACTCATGTCTTGGGATGCTATCATAAAAGGATATCGCAACTACCTGCGAATCGAACGTGGGTTGTCTAAAAATACCTTAGAGGGTTACTGCAACGACCTGAAAGCCCTCCGGCAATTTTTGGACGAAAAAAAAATCGCAGCCACACCGACATCCATAGATCAAGAGATCCTTCAACAGTTTGTCTACGAACAAGCCAAACAACAAAGTGCCTACTCACAAAGCCGAAGAATCTCAGGGTTGAAAAGCTTTTTTAGATACCTCGCATTTGAAGGCTATCGCAGCGATCAACCTACTTCCCTATTGGAAAGCCCCAAATTGGGAAGAAAATTACCAGACACCTTAAGCGTCGATGAAATCGAACTGTTAATGCACAGCATTGATTTGTCCGACCCCTTGGGTCATCGAAACCGAGCGATTTTAGAAACCCTTTATGGGAGCGGTCTGCGCGTAACAGAATTGATTGATTTAAAAATTTCGGACCTCTATTTTAAGGAAAAAATAATTCGCGTGATAGGCAAAGGCAACAAGCAACGTCTTGTGCCACTAGGAGATTATGCCAAGCAATACATCAGGCATTATCTTAAAGAAATACGGGTGCACACCAAAATTGCTTCGGGGAGTGAAGATGTTGTTTTTCTCAATCGAAATGGAAAACAAATGACGCGTAATATGGTGTTTTTGATCGTTCAAAAATTAGGAGAAAAAGCCGGCATCAAAAAAAGCATGAGCCCCCATACCCTGCGGCATTCATTTGCTACGCATCTTTTAGAAAATGGGGCAGACCTGAGAGCCATTCAACTGATGATGGGGCATGAAAGCATTACCACTACCGAAATTTACACCCATGTAGATACCAAATTTTTGACCGCTACCCTAGAAAAATATCATCCAAGAGCCGCGACTTAAATACATTTAATTGCTAACGACCAATCGAAAACCTTCCCCGTGAATATTAAGGATTTCTACTTTGGGATCTTGACGAAGATATTTTCGCAATTTGGCAATATAGACATCCATACTCCGGGAGGTAAAATAGTTATCATCACGCCAAATTTTGTTTAAAGCTATATCACGCGGAAGCAAATCATCGAGATGCAATACCAACAACCGCAAAAGTTGATTTTCTTTGGGGGACAGCTTCATCGGTTCTTCTTCTTGATAACTCAAAAATCGAAGTTTTGAATTGAAATGAAAAGCACCAATGGTAAACAGATGTTCTTCAGAATCAATAGCGACTGATTTTGGCAATCTTCTGTTGAGAATGGCTTTGACTTTTGCCAAGAGCACATCCGAGTCAAAGGGCTTTGTTAGGTAGTCATCAGCACCAAGTTTAAAACCCCTCAGCACGTCTTCCTTGAGGGATTTGGCCGTTAGAAAGATGATGGGTACGGTTTCGCTTTTTTCACGAATCTCTTTGGCTAAAGTAAATCCATCTTTATACGGCATCATGACATCTAATATGCAAAGATCAAAGTCTTCTTTTTTGAATTTTTCGAATCCTTCAATCCCATTTTTGGCCAAAGTGACATCATAATCATTTAATGACAAATAGTCTCTTAGAATGCTTCCAAAATTAGGATCGTCTTCAACAATTAGTATTTTTTTGTTAGCCATAGGTTTGATTTTTATTTTGCTGTTATTTGGGGCAAAAGAATCGAAAATTTCGTGCCTTCGCCTTTTTTACTTACAATTTTGATTTTTCCGTGGTGTTGATCTACAATATTTTTGACGTAGGCCAGTCCGAGACCATGACCCTTGATGTCATGAATATTACCACTTTGAGCACGATAAAATTTTTCAAAAATATGTTTTTGTGTCGTAGCAGACATACCGATGCCTTGGTCCACAATCTTTAACTCCAGTTGTTGATCGACATGATCAATATAGACATCAACCTGGGGAGGACCGTCTGCATACTTTATAGCGTTGTCTAGAATATTGATAATGACATTCAAAAAATGATTTTGATTGCCTTCAAAAAGAGCTTGCTCATTAGTAAAATGTGTTTTGACATAACCCGATTTACTTTCGACAATAAGTGCCACGTGTGAAATTGCTTCATCAACCAGTTCTTTTAAGTCAATGGATTCAAACTCCATCATGCTACTGCTGCGTTCCAGTTGTGAAATCCGCAGCACATTTTCTACTTGGGTTAGCATCCGTGTGTTTTCTTCACGGATCATATTGGCATACTTGCTGATCATCTCTGGAGCGTTCAGAACTTTGGGATTGCCAATTGCATCCAGTGCCAGATTGATGGTGGCTATGGGAGTTTTGAACTCATGGGACATGTTATTGATAAAGTCGGTTTTGATTTCAGAAATCTTCTTCTGCCGAATTATTTGATATACAGCACTTGTAGATACAATAATGATAAAAACGGTGAGTACCAAAGAAAGTCCTGCAACGCCAAAGATGGACGACAAAACAAAACGATCGCGATCTGGAAAAGTCACAACCAATTCATAGGGGCTAAGCCCTTGAGCATCCGTAAAAACAGGGGTCGAATATTGTGGACCTTCTCTGATTTCGTGGTAGTTGTTTGAGCGGATTCTTGTGGCCAATCCACCATTATAGATGCCAAATTCGTAGGGGATGCTAATTTTTTTTTCATCAAACTCACGCTTGAGCAAAAAGGCCAGCTCGGGGTTATTGAGTCGTCTGTGAATCGGGAGGGTACTTGCGTATTCCATAAAGGCTTCACGATATTTCACTTGGTCAAAAGCATTGAGACGATCTACTCGCTTAAGTTTTTGAATCGTTGATACCATCCGATTTTCACGATTAAAGATCTCATTGCTTATAATGGCAGTGGTGCGTACTTTTTTGTAGTCGCTAACGGTTTGTTTTTCACCAATACTAGGGTCTATATAAGAGGGATTGACATTATAATCTTCTTGAAGAATACCATAGGCAAAAAAAGTAGATAAGTTGCTGGTATCATCTTCGTCCATAAAGAAAAATATGTCTGTAAAATTGGAGTCACTTGGGGTCCCTACCGAATCAATCAGTTTTTGATAGGCCGTGATATAATCATTGATTTCGCGCTCTTGGATTTCTTTGGCGACACTTTGTAAGGATTGATTAACGGATAGTGAAAACTCTTCTTCTTTATTTTCCCAAGAACTATAAATCCAATAGCTCTGAAGCCACATGATTCCTACAATGGAGAAAATCATAAACACTACCAAGATTATAAAGTTTGCTTTTTTCACTATTAGTCAAATTTCACACCGATAGACAACCGTACAAATTTCTACATAAAGTAGGAGTTTTTTTCATAACATAATGTTAATGCTATTAAAGCACCTCTGCAAGAAGCGATTGATATACTGCTTCGAGTTGCAGGAGTGTTTGATCCCAATTTTCATTTACAATGACAAAATCGGCTAATGGTATCTTTTTTTCATCGGGCCATTGGTGTTCCATCCGGGCTTTGATGCTTTCCTCTGATCGCTGATCTCTTTTTTTTACTCGTGCGATTCGCAGTTTTTCTGGCGCAGTAATCAAAAGGGTTTTGTCACAAAATCGATCGCCTCCAGTTTCAAATAATATAGCAGCTTCTTTGAAAATTATGGGGGCATCAAGATGGGCCTTACAAAAAGCATCAAAAGCTTTAGCCACAGCTGGGTGGACAATTTTGTTGAGAGCGTCTAGCTGTTTGGGGTCGTCAAAAACAATAGCAGATAATTTTTTACGATCCAAAACATTATTATCATCATATAAAGCGGCTCCAAAAAGTTTTTTGATCGCATCTACAACACGGTGATCTTGCTCTAAAACCTCATGACCTGTCCGATCGGCAAAAAAACACGGTGCATCTTTTTGTTCAAAAAAAGCCATCACTTTAGACTTACCACTTCCGATTCCCCCAGTTATTCCTACAATCATCATTTGCGTATCAGAAATTGAACATTTTTGGGTTCCCAACGGATGTTTTTGACCCAGTCTGGGCTCGAAGTCAATCGAACATCAAGGGTCTGTTGGTTTCTTTCTCCTATACCATCCAACGCCACTTCAAAAGTAAACAATTCGGGTTGTACATCGCCTGCCTTGTCTAAGGGTAGCGAAAAAACAACATTGATTTTTTCGGGAAAAAGTTTTACGGCAATAGTGTCCGTGGTTGTGGATTTGACAATGGGTATTTCAAAGGTTTTTTCGGTATATCGAGCCACTGTACCGCGGTAGTGAATACTTTTTTGATTGAGTTTGCGGTTTTCGTGTGCAAAGGCAAGGTCAACAACTCCTTGAAAATCAGCCTGAATCGGTGTGGTCTTCTGAAGATCAAAATACACGACATCCAAGGTGTCCAAATCTTCTTGTGACCCATAGACAACTATGGAGTCTGGAGTAATCTCTAAGGGCTTAGACAGCCCGTAACCCATTGCAAAAACAGCAGGGTTACGTAACTTTAGGGGTAGTTTTTTTTGGGTTAAAAAACTGTATTCAACCGGAACTTGAAGGGGACGTATTGCCCTAAGAATAACCCCTTCGCCAAATTGTGCTTCTAATAGTTTCTGTTGTTCTAACAGATCGATTTGGGTGGATTTTTGCTGGTCGTCAAAAAGAGCAGGTTTTACATAAAGATCAATCTTTGGTGGGCTTATTCCATACCAAAACAGTTGAAAGCCACTAGCAGAAACCGTTATTAGCGCCGAAGTTTCGGTGCTTTTTGATAAGATAACATCATCAGGAACTCCCACAAAGTTGAGGCTAACAGTAAGTTGGGTGGTATAGGTATTTGAAAATTTTGTTACTCCCCAAAAAAGAAAAGAGAGTATCAGAAATATGATAAAAAGGCGGTGGCGATAATTGTTATTTGAGGGATTGGCCTGTTGCTGCTTTAGGAATGAAAAAAGGGCAGCCATAGTCGAATTTTTTATTCAGATCCTGCTCCTAACGCATCAATAACTTCTTGACTAACACCTACAAATGAAAATCCACCATCATGGAATAAATTCTGAAGTGTAACTTTTCTACTATAATCGGAGAACATCATCACGGTATAGGCGGCACAATCTTCTGCAGTAGCATTGCCAAGAGGGGCAGTTTTTTCTGCATAATTTAAAAACCCATCCAACCCTTTGACGCCTTTTCCTGCAGTGGTAAGAGTTGGAGATTGTGAAATGGTATTGACACGTACTTTTTTGGCTTTTCCAAAAAAGTAACCAAAACTACGCGCAATAGACTCCAAATAGGCTTTGTTGTCTGCCATGTCATTGTAGTTAGGAAAAGTACGTTGTGCTGCAATATACGAAAGGGCTATAATACTTCCCCACTCGTTCATGGCGTCTTTTTTATAAAGGGTCTGCATGAGCTTGTGAAACGATACAGCAGAAACATCCCATCCTTTGGTCAACCATTCATGATTGAGGTCTGTATAGTGCTTGCCTTTTCTTACGTTGATGGACATTCCAATAGAATGTAAAACAAAATCTAATTTTCCTCCAAAATGCGCCATGGCTTGCGTGACCAAAGCGTCAAGATCTTCGAGTTGGGTGGCATCTGCAGGTATGATTGGCGCATTGATTTTTTCACCAAGCTCATTGATAGCACCCATTCGCATTGCAACAGGAGCGTTTGTCAAAACAATTTCGCCACCTTCGGCATGCACTGCTTCCGCAGTTTTCCATGCAATGGACTCCTGGTCTAACGCACCAAAAATAATTCCTTTTTTTCCTTTTAAAAGTTGATTTGCCATGTGTATTTATTCTTTTTTGGTCGTCCAAAGATACGGTTAATTCAATAATTTGACCGCATGATCTTTGGCCGTTTGTGTCAATTCATCACCCGAGAGCATTTGTGCAATTTCTATAACACGTTCTTCTTTGCTTAGTGTCTTGAGTAGGGTTTGTGTTTGTCCCGCAACATCGGTCTTATAGACTTTAAATTGCTGTTTGCCTTTTGCGGCTACTTGAGGTAAATGGGTAATCGTAAAAACTTGCATTCGCGTTGCCATCGCGGCCATTATAATGGCAATTTCATTAGAAATATTTCCAGAAACTCCGGTGTCAATTTCATCAAAAATTATGGTTGGCAGATGTTGATACTGTGCCAAAATGGCCTTAATGGCCAACATGATTCGTGATAATTCACCACCCGAGGCCACTTTTTTAAGTGGCTGATAGGGGCTCCCCAAATTTGCAGAAAACAAAAGGGTGAGTTGGTCTTTACCATTGGCAAGAAACGAACTCGCAGGATGGATTTCAAATTTGAGTTGGGCATTTTGCATGCCCATAGCCGCTAGGTAGGTTTGTAGTTCTTGGACCAATTTTGGCGCAGATTCGATGCGGTTTTGGTGGAGTGTATCTGCCAATTGTTCCAGTTTAATTTTAAGAGGTGAAACTTCAGATCTTAGCGCATCCAATCGATTTTCTAAAGCTTTCGTATCCTCCAATTGTGCACCATAAAAGTCTTGCTTCTCAATGAGGTCAGCTACCGTATTGACTTGGTGCTTTTTTTGGAGCGCATACAATTGTTGCAGTTTGTTTTGGGCGCGCTCGAGGGCCTGAGGATCGGCTTCCAAACCTTCGGAGTCGGATTCTAACTCTTGAAAAAGATCTTGTACCTCAAGAATTACAGAAGCCAACCGCTCTGAATATTTTTGATATACTTGGGATTTTGATGCCGCTTGTTGCATCAATGATTTTAGATAAATCAATTGTGCCAGCAAACCGTGGTCTTCTTGATCAAGACGCTGGACAGCTTCGGAAAAAAGGTGTTGGAGGTCTTCGACATTGCCCAATTGGGAGACTCGATCTTCTAAAGGCTCTTGCATATCTGGAGTCAAATTAGCATCGAGCAACTCTTGATATAAGAAATGCTGATACTCTTGTTCTTCGTTGGCTTTTTGAAGGCGGCTTTCTATTTGTGTAATCTCAGCACCAATCGCTTGATACTTAGATAAAATCGCTTTGTAGTCAACCAGTACTTTAGCATTGTTTGCAAAAGCGTCAAGGATTGCAAATTGAAAATCATTTTGGGTAAGTGTCAGGGTTTGATGCTGTGAGTGCACATCAACCAAAAGTGTGCCTAAAGATTCTAAAACATCTAGCGTTACGGGAGTGTCGTTGATGAATGCTCTCGATTTACCATTTGGGATAATTTCTCTTCTCAAAACGGTTTCGGCCTCATAATCCAATTCGTTTTGCTCAAAGAATTTTTTGAGATCGTAATTAGAAACATCAAACTGTGCTTCTACGATACATTTTATGGTGTCGTTATACAAAGCACTGCGGTCGGCACGTTTTCCTAGAACCAAAGACAGTGCACCAAGCAGGATTGATTTTCCGGCACCTGTTTCGCCTGTAATTGTAGTCATACCATCGGAAAAATCAACGGTTAACCGATTGATGAGTGCATAGTTTTTTATGGAAAGTGATTGTAACACGATTTTACCTTTACCCGTTCAAATATAGCGGAGAATAACGCTTCCGACAAAGAAAAATTAATTTTTGATCTGCCGCCATTTTGGACCAAAAAAAGGCGCAATCCTCTCGAGGGTTTTACGCGTAGCTGCCAATTCAATTTTTGGACCCCCTGACAATACATCGACCAATTCTTGCGACTTCGCATCAAAAAACAGTTGAAGCAAAAAGGCGTTGGGCCTGCGTTGATATAGTTTTTCTAAAAGTGCGATGGCTTCAGTTATTTTTAGCTTGCCCTCGCTGCCCTCTAGTGTCATTTGATCCAGTCCATTTCTGTGATACACATATTGCGCTTCTCTAAACTCTTTAAAAGTATTGGAGCGCAGGGTATCAATCAGCCAAAATCGGTTGCGATTTCCGTCGTTTTGGTTCCATCCAGAAATTTTGGACTGCTGCGCCAAATTGACAATTTGCTGTGCTTTTTCAAAATAGACTGACCCTCCATTGGGTTCAAAGCTATCGGCATCCATTCCTAAGATTATGTAACTATAAAAACTAAAAAGCGAGATCAAATTGGATTGATAAAGGGCTTCATTAAAAAAAAGAGGTTGAAACTCTTGATAGCTAAATACGATGTCTTTGTCCAAAAAATTTAACAAGGGGCTTTCATAATCTGTATTAAAAATCGGGCGAAGCGATTGCACCTGAAGCGTACCCTCAAATTGATTGTTTTTGTAGCTTGTAAGGGTTAGAACAAAACTACAGCGTATGCGTTCTTGAGGCAAAAACTCGCGATCGGTCCAAGATTGTGTATTGACAAACTCATTAAGCGCGCGCTCTAAGGTCTCAAAAATCTGTCGGTTGGTCTGGTCAACCAAATCTGCGTTTACTACAATTTGACTGTTAAACGTTTGGCTTATAGAAGGTTTTGGTACTACTAAAAGGAATAAAAAAAACCACTTACGCATAATTTTTTAAGATTTGAGAAAAAATATCTTTTGCAACCGCATCTTTGGATTTTAGATCAAAGGGAGTTGAATTTCCATCTTTATCAATATACGTAATTTTATTGGTATCGTGTCCAAATCCGGCATCCGGGTCTTGCAATGAATTGAGTACGATGGCGTCCAGATTTTTGCTTTTTAACTTGTTTTTAGCGTGGGCCAATTCATCGGTGGTTTCTAACGCAAATCCAATCAGAAATTGATGGGTTTTTTGAGCACCCATTTCTGCAAGAATATCGGGTGTAGCAACGAGCTCTAAGGTTTGAAAATCTTGGTTGTTTTTTTTGATTTTTTGATCCATACGGATCTTAGGTCTATAATCTGCAACAGCCGCAGCAGCAATAGCGATATCGGTAGCTGCATAATGTGCCATCACTTGTTCTTGCATCTGCTGAGCAGTGGTTACCGAAGTCACCTGACAGCTCAAAGTGGTTAGATCGATGGCCGTTGGTCCGATTATTAGGGTAACTTCTGCACCCAATTGCTGGGCTTGTTTGGCTAGGGCTACGCCCATTTTTCCTGAAGAGTGATTGCCAATAAATCGAACCGGGTCAATGGCTTCATAGGTTGGGCCTGCGGTGATAAGTATATTTTTTCCTTTTAAAGGGGCCGTATGGCCAAAAAAGGTTTCCAATTCAGACAATAGCGAATCCGGTTCTAGCATCCTGCCTTTTCCCGATAAACCGCTTGCTAAGGGTCCCGAGGCAACGGGCAATACGTGCACCCCTTGAGCAGCTAAAGTGGCTAAGTTTTTTTGATTTGCTGCATGTGCATACATATCCAAATCCATTGCAGGCGCTATCATCACGGGACAACGTGCAGAAAGGTAAGTGGCCATCAAAAGGTTGTTACATTTGGCGTGGGCCATTGCCGAAATAGAATTTGCGGTCGCAGGGGCAATTAAGAAAAGATCACCCCAAGCACCCAAGGCAACATGATCCGTCCACACCGCGTGGTCTTTGCCGGGTGTTGTAAACGATGAAAGCACTTCATTTTGAGACAATACACTCAGGGTAAGTGGTGCTACAAAATCGGTAGCAGCTGGCGTCATGATCACGCGTACTTGAGCTCCCTGTTTGATCAGAGCACGTACTAAAAGTGGAATTTTATAGGCTGCAATACCGCCGGTAATGCCAAGGAGGATTTTTTTTCCCTGAAGCAAACTCATGGCCTAGGAGGCTGATTCTTCGGTATTTCGGTGGTAAATTTTATCATTAAACCACTCTTCGATCGCCAAAGCATGTGGCTTAGGAAGACGCTCGTAGAATTTAGAAACCTCGATTTGTTCTTTGTTTTCGAAAATTTCTTCTAAACTGTCGTTGTGCGTAGCAAATTCGTCCAATTTTTCGTGCAACTCGCTTTTCATATCCAAGTTGATTTGAGCGGTTCTTTTTGCAATGATCGAAATCGCCTCATAGATATTATCAGTGGATTTTTCGATTTCGTTGCGGTCGTATGTTTTTGAACTTAGTGCAGCGTTGGAACTTCTAAACTTTGTCATAGTATTGTTATTTGCTTTCTGTTGGCGGTGCAAATGTACGAAGTAATTTTTCTACTTCTTCTATTTTTTGATTTAAGTCTTCAGAAAACAAGGTTTCTGGATAGTATCTAAAAATGGTTTGGTGGAGTTGTTGTAGCTCTTCCAAACGGGGCTTCATAACCGTTCTAAAACTGTTGATGGCAATCTCATAGGCGGCGTTAAACTTTTGATATAGGGCTTCTTCTCTAAATTTGGTGCCCGGATATTCGGATATAAAATTATCTAAAGCTTTTAGAGCGGCTTTATAATCCCGAATGGTATAGTATTGTTTGGCAATTTCAAAGTCTTTTTGTTCGATTTTGGTTTGCAACTCCAAAATCAGCTGATTCGCTTCATCCGAAAAAGAAGATTGTGGGTATTTGTTTAAAAAAACCTGGAGCTTTTCTAAAGCTTCAAAGGTGTCTTTTTGGTCAAGACTATAGATTGGCGATTGGTGATAATAGCATTTAGCCGCATAAAAACTGGCTTCTTCTACCCGATTGCTTTTGGGATAGGATTTGACAAAATTCTCATATTGGTAAGCTGCCAAATAATAATCTTTATTTTGGTAGTACGCGTTGGCAAAGAAATAGACCAAGCGTTCGTTTTGGGGTTTTCCACTAAAAGAAGGTTTTACTATTTCAAAAAGTCGAATGGCTTTTTTGTATTCGCCCTTATCATAATAGTCTTGTGCAGCTTTATATTTTTCAACAACATCGGTGCTGTTTACAATTTTTTGATACTCGCTGCAAGAAGCCAATGCCATCAGAGCTACTGCCAAAAAACAAAAACGGTAACAGAATTTTATCATGCTGCGAAATTACAAAATAAGATGATATAAAAATCGTTAACGAAAGTAACATTTACCTTCGAGATGCAGCACTTTTTATTAAAAATTTAACCCAATTGAAAAGCCGTTAGCAGACTAAGTTCATGTTGTAGTTGTTGTTGCAATTGCGCACTGGCAGGGACCAAAGGGAGACGTGTAAAAATCTGACCCCTTTGTTGGATCGCCAAAAGGGCTTTGATGCCGGCTGGATTACCTTCTTTAAACAATAATTGAATTAAGTCCAAAAGTGCAAATTGCTGGCTGTAGGCTTCAGAAACACGGTGGTTTAATCCATGATGTATAAGTGTTCCGAATTGGTGTGGTAGTGCATTTCCGAGGACAGAAATCACCCCTACACCACCCGCCAAAACAGTAGGCAATGCCAGAGCATCATCACCAGAGACCACCTGAAAATAACTGGGACACATTTGAATCAATCGCTGTATTTTTTCAAAATTACCACCAGCCTCTTTGATCCCGATGATGTTTGGGCAACTTTCTACCAAACGAACTACGGTTTCAACCTCCATATCAACCCCTGTACGAGAAGGCACGTTGTAAAGGATGATGGGCAACGGGGCTTGCTGGGCTACCGCTTCAAAATGCTGGTAAATCCCCTCTTGAGTGGGCTTGTTATAGTATGGACATACAGACAGAATTGCTTGGCATGCTGACAAATCATAGTCATCAAAAGATCGAATCACATCAGCGGTATGATTGCCACCAACACCCAAAACCAGTGGAATACGACCCGCACTTTGATGGGCGACCAGCCCTACAATTTGTTGCTTTTCTTCCAGACTCAAAGTAGCGGCTTCGGCGGTTGTTCCCAAAACCACCAAATAGTCAACTGCTGCTGCAATAAGATGTTCTACCTGCGCACAAAGTGCGGCTTGATCTATCGCCAAATCTTCTGTAAAAGGAGTCGTCAGTGCGACACCTTGTCCGCGTAAATTCATTTCGATGATTGATTGATTATGTTCATGTATTTGGTGAGCGATTCAAAAAAACCATCGAGGCTTTCTTCAGGAAAATCCAGAATTAGGTTGTTGAGTTCTAGAGATACGTTTTTAAATCCGACTCGCAATGGGGCTTTGAGGTGCAACCCAATCCATTCCATAACGGTTTTGGGTGTGTTAAAAAAATGGATTACAACATCGTATTGAGCAGAACAAATATCCTGAAGCCAGGGTCTTAACTGACCACCAAAGGAAAGATCTA
>Ga0181589_10003135_pt1 | contig 13111 bp, 10 predicted proteins | sample 071ome_25_FD_132444 | JGI IMG/M metagenome (GOLD analysis project Ga0181589, IMG submission 132444) | Coastal salt marsh microbial communities from the Groves Creek Marsh, Skidaway Island, Georgia - 071410BT metaG (megahit assembly) | ecosystem: Environmental > Aquatic > Marine > Intertidal...
AAAGATTTAAGAAATGGCCCTATTTGAACACTTTTTGAATCTAAATTTGGGCGTTTTTGAACTGTTGAACTTTGTCAGCAGCCTGAGGAGCCGTGAGGCTCCTTTTTTGTTAGCTCTGACCCATTCTGGGTTAGAACATATCGTTGTCTTCGATCAGGATGGTTGAATCATCTTGATTAAGCATAGAACGAAGTTTCTGTCGTGCTACAAGTTTCTCTTGTACTGCATCAGGTAGATCAGTGAATAAGATCACCTGCTTTTGAATAAGAACCTTGATAAGGTCTTCAAGAACACGAGCTAACTCACCATCGGTTTCTCTTAGTGCTTGAAGCGCATCCGATTGTGTTGAATCTTCGCTGAGAAATTCAATAACTTCTTTGGCTGTGGTCGGAAGGTATTCGTCATGATCTTGTTCACGCGTAGAAGTCAGGGCAATGATTTTTCCTACAAGATCTCGCTTTACATAGGGCATGAAATCCCTCCCGTTTAAACGTTAATGTTGTCTGAAACCGTTATGAGAATTTTTTACCAGGAGGTAGCTTCTCTGGCTCAGGGGCTTTAACTTCCAGTGAATTCAGCAAGGTACCTTGTGTGCGAAGTACCTGATATTTAGATAGGGTAAATTCGCTTTGTGCTTGTACGTACTGATTCTTGGCTCTTAGTAGTTCGTTTTCAGAGTCCAGTACATCAAGCAGGCTACGCTGACCAATACGGAACTGTTGTTCATAGGCCTTTTGAGTTTCAGCGGTAGAGCTTACATAGTCTTTTAGGAAGGCTAAGCGGTTCTCTGCTGATTTGTAAGCGTTCCAGGCAATTTCCGCATTTTTACGAACTTCACGCATTTGGGAGTCCAATTGGTAGCGTGATTTTTCGTATTGGCTCATTGCCTGGCGTTGGCTCGCATCAGTGAAGCCACCCTGGAAGATGTTGTATTCCATCTTCAGCATGATGTAGGCATCTTCATTTCTGCCTTCGGTTCCATCGAGATCCTGATTCCAGGATGCGCCTGATTCAAGGAAGAAATTAGGGTAATAGTCACCTTCAACTGCTTCGATATTGTGTTCTTGAGCTCTCACTTCGTTACGTCCTGCCAGCACACTTGGATGACTTGATAGTGCATTTTGAACGGCTTCGCTCTTTGTACGAGGAAGTGGATAATCAAAATATGGCATGTTAATTAATTGCGGCGGATTAACCCCAACCATCTCGTAATATTGGCTTTGTGCGTCATAGAGATTATTCAACGCAGTTTCCATATTGGAGCGAGCCAAGGCCAAACGAGCTGTGATTTGGCTAATGTTTGCTTTGTTATCAGCACCGGATCTAACACGCATTTGAATTTGGTCGTAGATGCGTTGGTGGGCTAGAAGGTTTTCCTTGCTGTTTTTTACAATCAGGTTGGCTTCTACCACTTCGATATAGGCACTTGCTGCTCGTATTGCCACATCTTCTGCAACTTCGATGAGCTCAAAGTCTGCAGCATCGATACGCGCCTGTTCACGCGCACGCTCGTTTTGCATTTTAAAGCCGTCAAACAGGTTCTGGGTGATGAGTACCTGTGCTTCTTGACGCTTCAGCGTTTCAGAGCCACCACCGGCAACAGTACGAGTCGTATTATTTTCACTGTTCTCAGGACCAATACCTGCTGAAATCAGCATCTGTGGTAGGTATCTGGAGTAGGCTTTTTGCTCTTCATCACGCACGGTAGCGTGTTCTTTGATTTGCGCCTGAACTTCCGGGTGGCTGTTGATTGCTACTCGGATCGATTCTTCCAGACTGTTTGCTAAAGCACTGCTACTCAGCCCTGAAAGGCTTAAGCAGGTGGCACCGGATAATGCCAGAGAGAACCTCCTAAGAGATTTCTTTGTGTTGCTTAATGTCATGTTAGTACCTGTGTCGTTGACGCTCAGGAGCGTTATAAGTCGTTTTTATAGTTAAGAATTAATTCGGTTCTATTTTTAATGGAAAGCTTTTGGTAAATAGATGATAAATGCGCTTTCACTGTTCGCTCAGACATCAGAAGTTGATCTGCAATGTCTTTGTTGCTTATACCTTTTACAGTTAGTTCAGCCACTGAACGTTCTTTCTTAGTCAGCTTGCTGATTTTCTGAGTAGACTCAAACGTAGCGGCTGATTGATCCTGATTTATGTCTGTACTCGAGGCTTTCAATGTTTCAACGATTGAAGCGCCAAGCCAAACATCTCCGGCTTTTACCAAGTTGATCGCGGCGATCAGGCGATCTGTGTGACTGTATAAATTACCGTAGCCTCTAAACCCTTGTTGCAGTACTTGTATTCCTTCTTCAAAGGAGGGGGTAGGGCTCAATAAAATGGTTTTTCAGTTCTGATCGTTTAATTCGTCACGGATTATATCGCTGCACAATTTATGTTCAACAAGAACAACATCAGACGTGTTCTGCGACAAGACCAAAAGGGCTTCATTCTCACTGTTCGCACAGTAAGTCTGAAAACTGGGGCTTAGCTGTTTTGAAAGCTTGGACTCCAGTGTTTCATCGGCAATGAGAATAATCTTGCTCTTGTTCATAATTTGAATTTCATTGTGAAGCGCACTCATTTCTCGGTCAGTGCCCGTTCTTTTGCTTTGAAAATGGGTTTTAGAAGGTAATCCATAATGGTCTTCTTGCCCGTTAAAATGTCTACATTCGTGGTCATGCCCGGAATAATTGGAAGTTGTTGAGCATCATGACCGAGGAAGTTTTTGTCGGTTTTGACTCTGACCAAGTAATAGGTTTCATCTTTCTCATTGGTAATCGAGTCAGCACTGATATGAACTACGGCACCTTCAAGACCACCATAGATCGCAAAATCATAGGCGGTAAATTTCACGATGGCACGTTGACCCGGGTAGATTCGAGCGATATCTGCCGGGCTGACTTTAGATTCAATAAGAAGGGAGTCTTCGATTGGAACAATGCTAAGGATATCCATACCGGGTTGTACAACACCGCCTACGGTATTGATCATGATCTGCTTAACTGTCCCTTTCACTGGCGAACGAACGGCCGTTCGGGAGACTTTATCTTCCAGTGCATCTTCAGATTGTGACAGTCTTGATAACTCAGCTGTGACTTCTGAAAGTTCAGCGTAGGCTTCACTTTGATGCTGAAGATTGATTTCAGATAATTTACTTTCCAGTTCTTCGATCTGTGCTTTTAATACCGGAAGTGAGGCATTTAATGAACTAATCTGGGTTTCCAGGCGGACTACTTCCTTTTCTGCACGTATAATCTCGACTTCAGAAACAGCCCCACTTTCAGTCAACGGGATTAAGATATTCAGTTCGCGATTGGCAAGATTCAATGAACGTTTGGTTTGTTTACGCTCAGTATTAACCTGATTTAATTCGGCATTGGTTTGAGATATCTGCTTGTTGATGGTCGACTTTTGGGCATTCAACTGGTTCTTTCTTTTAAGAAACAAACCTCGTTCTTGTTGGACGAAACTATTGGCATCCTCAGGCAAGTCATAAGGAATCGCAATGCTGTTGTGCCCCTGGGACTCAGCAGTCAAACGTGCCGCTCTGGCCTGAAGTTCAAAGTATCTTAGTTTTGTTTCCTGAAATGAAGACTGAAACTGGGTATCGTCTATTTTAACCAGTATATCGCCTTTATTTACCAATTGACCTTCTGTCACCAAAAGTTCCGCAATAATCCCACCTTCCAAATTCTGAATAAGCTGCAGCTGTTGAGACGGAATTACCTTTCCTTCGCCACGTGCAATTTCATCCACTTCAGCAAAGTAAGCCCATAGGATCAATATCATGAAGCAGCTAAAAACGCTCCAGAGAAGCAGTCGCGATTTGAACGGTGTTTGTTCCTCCATGGCCGCACGATTAGGAGCCATATAAGCGATGTCTATGTCTTTCGAACGTGATTGATGTGATTGAAAGGGAAGCTTGGCCATTTTAGTTTTCCCCACCCGTTTGAGGGGCAGAACGTAACAGTCCTCGCTTAAGTGCGTCTATAACTTGCGCTTTAGGTCCATCGGCAATAATGCTGCCATGATCGAGTACAACAATACGATCTACCAGATTAAGTAGCGAAGCACGGTGGGTGCTTAGTATCAGTGTTTTATCCTGAAGATGTTTTCCAAACTGATTAATAATGGCTTGTTCGGTTTGATTGTCCATTGCACTGGTACATTCGTCCATAAACACAATGGGAGGGTCATTCACTAAGGCACGAGCAATAGCGAGTTGCTGGCATTGTCCACCAGATAATCCTTCACCACGTTCACCAATGGTCATGCTATAACCTTCAGGGTGATGGTTAGCAAACTCTGATAATAAGGAAATCTCTGAGACCCTAAGTATTTCTTCGTCTGGAGAATAGGGTGCTTTTAAGGCAATGTTGTCTCTTAAACTGCCACTCAAGACCTGAATGTTTTGAGGAACATAAGCGATATTGTTTCGACAATCACTTGGATTGATCTGCTGTTGATCAAGGTGGTCAAACAGTATTTGCCCTTGCTGCGGAGTGAACAGCCCCATTAATAATTTGCCAAGTGTGGACTTACCGGAGCCCACTTTACCAATAAGGGCGATACGTTCACCTGCGACTATCTTGAGGTTGATATTGGACAGGATCGGTTGGGACTGATTTGGGTACGCGAAGGTTACGTTTTTAAATTCCACATTACCTTTAAGTCCTGGACGGTAAATATACCGACTGTCAGGTTGTTGATCGTCAGGTAAGTTCAGAATTTGGTTTAAAGATTCGACTGCTTGCTTGGTTTGTTCGAATTGAGCAATCAGATTGGCTGCTTGAGCCATAGGCGCAACGGCTCTGCTGCCTAGTAATACACAGGCAATTAATGCACCCATACTCATTTCATGCTCGGTGATGAGATAGACACCGATAATCACAATAGAAACGCCAGTAAGTTGAGTTAGGAAACTTGATACCTGACTTACCGAGTTAGATATCTTTCTTATTACAACCTGACTCTGGCTTAAGAACGAAACGTTTTCTTCCCACTGGCTTTGTCGTTGTCCTTCGGCATTAAACGAACGAATAGTCTCGATTGATTGAATGGATTCGATCAGATTAGCACTCTTTTTAATGTAGGCTGCTTGGGATTTTTCGATGGCTTTTTTGAGTGGTGATTGGGCGTAAAAACCATAACACAGGATCAACAGCGCTGCTGTTATAGGGGCCAGAACGATAGGGCCTCCTAAGGAAAAAATGACCAGTAAGAATAATAAGGCGAAAGGGAAATCGACCAGAGTGGTAATAGTCACTGAACTAAAAAAGCTTCGTACATGATCAAATTCGCGAATGTTTTGAGCAAAGCCACCGACTGAAGGTGGAACGTGTTGGAAATGAATTCCCAAAGCTTTTTGAAATAACTTGGCGCTGAGGATTACATCGAGTTTTTTTCCAGCGACTTCAATGAAGTGACTTCGAAGGCTTTTAATTAAGAAATCAAAGAAAAAGATAATACCAACGCCCGAAGCTAATACCCACAATGTTTCGACAGCATTATTCGGCACAACGCGATCATAGACGTTCATAACAAACAGCGGGTTTGCCAGGACAAACAAGTTAATCATGATGCTGGCAATCAGAACATCCCGGTAAATACTCTTTGAATAAACCAGAGTGTTTTTAACCCAGTGCTTCGCTGTGTTCGTTTGTTTTTCGTCAGAAGAATTTAATGAATGTTCAGTGACGTTAAACTGGGCTTTGACATACAGACACTGGCCTGTATAGCGCGCTTTCAAATCATTTACGTCGATTGAGCAATGACTGGATTCATCAGGCTCAGAAGGATCAATAACTGTAAAACTGGTTTTATCATTATCAATGGCTGTCAGTACGACTGCCTCATGATCCTTGAGTAATAAGACACAAGGTAAAACGTCTTGAGGTATCTCAGGTAATGACCGGGTAACGAGCGATGCGTTAAATCCAATGCGTTCACAGGCTCGAATAAAGAGGCTAGGTGTAAGCTGGTTTTCAACCAGAGGCAGGCCAGCGGTCAATGATGAGGGCGAGTGAGGGCGATGCAGTAAATTACATACCACAGATAAGCAACCCAATAACCTATCCTTGCGATTGAATGAGTGCACCAATATTGTCCCCTTTTACCCAACGGTTAATTTACAAGAAGTTTTGAAGTGTTATTGTTAATTTTTGTTAATAACGGGACGGAATTAACAGACAGTTTTAAATAATTAAATGAATCAAACAGTTAGCTAGAGTGAATTAGCTGGGTATTGTACATGATTTACCCAGTTCATAATTAACATAAGTAAAGATCCAGGATACCTTCGTTAGAAAGTATGAGTGGAGGGCGTTAGTTATCTAGGAATGTTATTTCGGGTAAACAGGAGAGTATGACGTGAGTCTCTTTGATAACAGAGTCTGATCACTCACGTCTTAAATGCGTGACCAGCTATTTCATTGGGTCAGTGCTAATAGTGACTTGCTCTTCAGTGATTTCATTATAGAAACAGCTACGGCGATTAGTGTGACAAGCAGGACCTTTTTGATCGACCTTTAATAACAAAGCATCGGCATCACAATCAGCGGACATGGAAATCAGGGTTTGCTGATGGCCAGAACTTTCTCCTTTACGCCAATAGGTCTGGCGAGAACGAGACCAATAACACACTTGCTTGGTTTGGAGGGTTTCTTCGATGGACAGTTTATTCATCCAGGCCATCATCAATACTTCACCGGTGTCATGCTGTTGTGCAATGGCCGGAATCAATCCATCTTCATTGTATTTTAAGCTATCAAGCGCCAATTGAAGATCGAAAGTTGAGCCTGCGGCTTCTTTTTCAATCGCCTTCCAATTCAGTTTATTTGAATCATCAGTCATGGGGTGTTCGCTTTGAAATTAGGGAATAAGAAGAATAGCAGGCTGATCTGTTAGAAATACAAATCAGCCTTATTATGATTAACGATGAAGATGGGGCTCGAAACCGCCTTCAATACCTTTGGTAGTGATGCTCACTGCGTCGTGGGCATGAAGACTTTCGTAATGTTCAACTCTCAACCAGAAATCAAGATAGGACGCTTGTTGATTTAAGGCGTTTTTCACACGACGAGCTGCATCTTCAACGAACATCAGATTGTGACCGTTCAAACGAGCAAACTCTTGCTCATCTTCACGTTTAACTGCAGTCTGAACTGGCGTTTGTAACGCATCTTCAATGACATCTACCACTTCTGAAATAGGGAATTGCTCAACTGACTCATCCAGACGAACAACTACGTGGGCAGTACTGCGTTGGCTGTGAGGCGTTGCAAACGTACCCTTCTCAGAACGCAGCCAGCCTTCAACTTCATCCACTGAAATATCAGCACGACCATTAAAGTCTTTACTGAATTGCTCTTGAATCAGTTGGCGTGCAAGTGCCGCTGAGCAAGGGCAAGTAGATGAGTAAGGAACTTTCACTGAAAGTTCAATAACTACCTTACCGTTGTCCAGGAAGCCATTGATGCTAACAGGGTAGTCTTTCCAACCCGAGAATTGACTCTTCAATGCAGATTTCTTGATCAGATAATCAAAATCAATTTTCAGGCTTGTGCAGTCGCTGATGTCGTGGTGGCTGTCGAGTAGGTGTGATAAAAACTCACGTAATCCGGCAACAGTTACAACTTCGTTTTCAGCGTACTTCATTAATAGCAGGTACAAGCGCGACATGTGAATGCCTTTTACTTGTGGGTTGTTCAGATTCACATAGGTCTGAACTTTTGCATCAATGCGCTGTTCTGGTTCGTTAATGTCCTTAATCACAAGAGGTAGAGCGATGCCGCTCATGCCTACCCAATCCAGAGTGGTGCTATGACTTGAACGGCTTGTAAGTGCCACATCAGGTAAGGCTTTATCAGAGTTAGGACTGGTCACTGACTTAGGTATCCTATTCGAGAGTCTAGGGTTATCCCTTAAGTTTTCAGGGATATTTGAACAAACCCAGAGTAAAAATAATCGCGGTATGCTATACGAAAGTGCCAAGTTCAGCAAGAACTGACCTTGGCGTAAATGATAGGAATTATTGATAAGTATTATTAAAAAGAACTATTTGAAGGGTTTTCAGAGGCCTCCCAAAGGGAAGGACGCAGGCCTCTATTTCTTCAGAAGGAGCTCTTTGACGTCGTTGGCATGCATTGGTTTTGCATAGAAGAAACCTTGAACTTCATCACAACCAAGCTCTACCAAAACCTCGGTCTGTTCTTCTTCTTCAACACCTTCTGCAATGACTTGAAGATTCAATTCGTGACCCATTTTAATGATTAGGGAAACGATGGTCTTATCACCCTGATTTGATTCAACACGTCGAATAAACGAGCGGTCAATTTTAACCCTGTCTACAGGTAAGCGCTGTAGATAGCTAAGTGATGAATAACCGGTACCAAAATCATCAATGGCTACCGTCATGCCATCCATTCTTAACATGGATAGTTGATCAATGAAGAGCATAGCGTCTTCACTGACCATGGATTCGGTGATTTCCAGTTCCAGGTATTTTGGATCTATGCCGGTGTTTTTAATGGTTTCATAGACGTAATCGATAAAGCTGGGATCTTTAAACTGACGCATGGAGATGTTAACCGCCACTCTTAGTGGAGGAAGCCCATCTTTAAGCCACTGTACTTGCTGTTCACAGGCGGTTTTAAGTACCCATTCACCAATATGAACAATCTGTCCAGAGTCTTCTGCTGCAGGAATGAAGTCCATTGGCGAAATAATTGTGCCATCAGGTTTAAACCAGCGTACTAAAGCCTCAACGCCAATATATTCTTTGGTCTTCAGGCAATACTGCGGCTGATAAAAGAGCACCATTTCGTCGTTCAGTAGGGCACCTTTAAGTTCTTTGATGACATTGAGACGACGCTTAAGTTGCTCGTCCATTGCAGGATCAAAGAACTGATGTTTGCCTTTGGTATTGCTCTTGGCGTATTTTAAAGCGATACCTGCATTCTTGAATAATTCATTGGCACTGTTTTCACAGTTTCTAGTAGAGGCTAGACCAGCTGAAACTGAGACTGGTAACTCATTATCGCCAATTGAAATCGAGGCAGAGAACGCGTCGTACAATTGAGTTGCAAGGCTCTCGTGTTCTTCAGTTGTTTGGGTTGGCAAGTAAACGCCAAAGGTGTCTCCACTAACTCGGCCTAATGTTGCGGACGGGAAGGTAGAAGAAAGTTTATCCGCTACCTTTTTGATTACCTCGTTACCCGTGTCATGACCCAAACCATCATTAACCGCCTGGAAGTTATCAATGTCGATGAGAAGGATCAGATGCTCTTGATGTTCTACATCAAGACTGTTTTGAATTGTATCTAGGAAGCCGTTACGGTTTTTAAGTCCGGTTAAATTATCCTGAAACGCGATTTCGTTGATATGCTCAAATAAATAGGTGTTTTCCAGAGAGGTGGCAATTTGAACACCAAATACATCTAGAAGTTTTTTATTGACGTTATCCAAGCGCTGGTTGGACTTGCTGTAGATAGCGATTTGATGTCCTGATGGCGATTTTGCAAACAAGGTAATTGCTTCGCCATCTAAATGACTTTGTTCTTCTGACAGAGATCTTTCAATAAGATTGCGAGTTGCTTCATCTAGTTCTTGAACCGAACTGTTAGGTGTCAGATCGCAATCGTTTCCTGAGGCAATAATGATTGAGTCCGCGGAGTCAGATGCGGCTTGGTGCCTGCCGCAAACAATAACCTCATTTTCAGAGCACTTGGCAAGATAAGCAAAGGGTTGAATGATGTCTCTGGCCAAACGATGAATCGTTCTTTCCTGGAATAACTCTCGGGAAGCTTTAACAATAAACTCAAGACCTGCTTGGCCCGTTTCCATGGCTTTAATCTGTTCATAAGAACGAAGCGCTGAGGTTAGGGCTGTAATTAATTTGGTACGGGTAAGTTCACTTTTTGCTTTGTAATCATTGATGTCATATTTACTGATGACTTCAAGCTCAGGTGCATAGCCTGGCTGACCTGTTCTAAGAATAATACGAACAGAGTTATTTTTAATCACATCACGAATATGACTAACGAGATCGAGACCTGCGTTTTCAGTCTCCATAACAACATCTAATAGAATACAAGCGATGTCGTTTTCTTTATCGAGTATTTCTTGGGCTTCCGCACCTGAATAGGCTGATAATATTTCCAGAGGTTTTCCTTCAAATAGGAACCCCTGCAATGCAAAGGTCGTTGCCTTATGCATTTGTTGTTCGTCATCAACAACGAGCATTTTCCATGGTGTAGCAGAAGGCTCTGCTACAGAATCATGGTGGTCATCCTCAAAAACAATTAGCTCGTCCTGCGGTGATAGCTGCTGTGTCATATAGTTATTTTATCCTTGAGCATCATCGGATACTGGTGCAACTTTTGGAATCGTTACGATAAATTTCGTTCCTTGGCCTTCTGTACTTTCTAATGTCAGAGTGCCTCCCAGAATCTTCACTGTAATATTGTGGACAAGATTCAATCCTAATCCAGTCCCACCTTCACCCATCTTGGTTGTGAAGAATGGATCAAATACCTTTTTCTGGAGATCGGCAGGGATTCCTTTACCATTATCTTCAAATACAACTTGTATCATATCGTCAGGTAACAGCTGCGCATTTATTAGCATAGTTCCCGCTTGATCATCGGTAAAGGCATGATTTACAGCGTTTGTGAAAAAGTTCGTAACAACTTGTCCTAATGGTCCAGGAAAGCTGTCCAGCGAAATTCCAGACTTAATATCGATACTGATTGAGTGTCGCGTATGTTTGAGTCGAGGGACAAGGGTAGAGATAACTTCTTCCAGAACGGTCTTAAGATCGAATGTTCGACGTTGTGTGCTGGTTTGGTCTGCGGCTACTTGCTTAAAGTTTTGAACAAGGTGTACGGCGCTGGTTAAACTGGAATTCAATAGCGAGGCGGCTTCTTCTACGCCATCGATAAACACCATTAGCGAAGATTTCTTCAGTTGGCCGTTTTCGAATTCTTCACGGAAATGTTTTGCTCGATCAAGAAGGGCGCTTGAAACGGTTACGCTGCTTCCTATAGGGGTATTAATTTCATGGGCTACACCTGCAACAAGACGACCGAGGGACGCCAGCTTTTCAGTTTGTACCAGCGTGTCTTGAGCCAATTCAAGGTCAGCCAATGCTTTCTCGGCACTGTCGCGTGCTTCCTGAATTTTTGCTTCGCTGCGTTTACGTTCACTGATGTCCTGCAAAACGATTACATGGCCTTGCGCATTTCCTTGTGAATCAAATAGCGGCGCAGAGGAATACATGAGAGTCATTCCAATGGTTCCACTATTTTGGCCAAGGTGAGATGTGACCGTCATTTCACCTTTGATTTGGGTGTTTTTTAAATTGGTATCTAAAGAAAGATCTTTGATGATATTGCTTAAGGGTTGATTGATAACCTGAAGTTTTTCGATATGAACCAAATCGTTAAAGGACGGGTTACAGTCAACGATGTTGCGATCTTTGTTTAAATACACGATAGGGCTGGGAATGCCATTTAGTAAGGTTCGTTGAAAACTTAATTGGTCTTGTAGGTTCTTTTCAAACTTTTCCTGAAGACGTTGAATGGAGTTGTATGCTTGAATGAAATGACCTAATTCATCTTCGGTCTGCCAGTCAAAATATTCACGTTGCCCGGTGCGCTCAAAGGTTTCAATTGAATCCATTACTCTGCGAATCGGTTTAATGATGGTGACACCGAACCCAAAGAAGATCATAACGGTCAGTGTGCCGGACAGCAGGCAGAGTAATAGCAGTTGGGTAAGAATGTTTTCGTTCAGCTGGTTCTTGTCTGGAGACAAGTCAAAATGGATTTCCAGCTTACCGAGCGTGTCTGTTTCCAGGTCAGCTTCGTGAATAATAGAACGCTTGCTGATATAGATGTCTTCGGTGCTCTCGTTACACTGATTGTTGAAATCGAATTCGTTTGGGCCTAAAACGGATTCCAGGCGAATACATACCACCCGTTCTTCTCGGCTGATGGTCTCAAGAATGGCTTTTACACTGCTCGATTCAAGGTACCAAAGAGGGCGTTCCAGAAGTTGAGTGGAGCGGGTAATGAAACGATCTGCTTCACTTTTAAGGATTCTCTTGGATTCGGATACGGTAGCAAGAGCGAATACTAATACGAACAAGCTGGTAATAAGCAGCATAGGAGGAATGGTAATCAGCAGGAATTTTCCTCTTAATGATCGTTTGCTGAACCACTGCTGCATATATGTGTATTTCCTTTAACTTTCTTATATCAAAGATGTCCAGTCTATACAGTCGATATAGAGAACTGTTTAGATAGTCTAGACCAGATTAGCGTTTAATCCACTTCTTATAATCAGAGTCATTTTCGATAGATAAATACACTGAAGGTAAACTGCTTTTTGAAACCATAACTTCGGTTTCCATTAATAAATCGCTTCTAAAAAAGTGGCAGCTGACTTTGGTATCTGTCTTGAATTGAGACAGAACACTATCAAGGTCTTTAGAGCCAAGCTTTAGACCGTCGATGGCAAAAATGACGTCACCTGCTGAAAGTCCGGCTTGTTGTGCAGGCATATTATCCAGAACTTGTAGTAACTCAGAACCCATTGGGTTTGGTTTGGCTCGAGCACCAAAACTGAAGTTGGTTTGGTTGGTTGCTTCGTTCGATGGCTTTTTACCACCCAGATCTTTCAGACTGGATGCGTCATATTTTTCAAGCAGAATACCAGCGTTCTGTAATAGCGTCTCTAATGGGAGGTCTTCAGTAGTGTGTAAAGCCTGTTGAAGATATGGCTCAACATCTACTTGAGTGACTTGCTTGATTAGCGAAGACATCTCATTTTCTGTGACACCTTGCCCGGTAGATAGATAACGCTTCCATAGGTGTCGCATGACATCGTCCAGTCGATAGGCATGATGGCTTTCTTTTTGAATTAGAAGATCTAATCCAAGCGCGATTAATGCCCCTTTTAAATAGTAACTGACGATGTGGTTTGGTGCGCCTTCATCTTGCTTGTAGAAACGTGTCCAGGTATCAAAACTGGAGTCGGCAACGGTTTGACGGAAGCGGCCATTTTGGCGAATAACACGAGTGATATCCTGACCTAGCAACTCAAGGTAACTTTCATT
>Ga0181589_10003140_pt1 | contig 13097 bp, 9 predicted proteins | sample 071ome_25_FD_132444 | JGI IMG/M metagenome (GOLD analysis project Ga0181589, IMG submission 132444) | Coastal salt marsh microbial communities from the Groves Creek Marsh, Skidaway Island, Georgia - 071410BT metaG (megahit assembly) | ecosystem: Environmental > Aquatic > Marine > Intertidal zone...
CCGTAACGCCGCGCGGGCGCACTGGCCAGACCGCGCTATCAGCGACGGCGCTTCTTCTTCTTGCTGCTCGATTTCGACGATTTTGACGATTTAGACGGCGCGGACTGACAGGCCGGTTTGCGTGACCCGCGCGGACAGGGTGTCGGCAGTTTCGCCGCATGGGCGCTGCGGTCCAGGTGGATAATCACCGGCGCGCTATAGGCAATCGCCGCGCCAATCCCGAGACGCGCGAGCGCCGCGCGGCGCGATCTGGAAATCTTTTCGCCGACTTCTTCCGCTTCCCGGGAAAGCGTCTCTTCCGGTTTCGTGATCTTGGTCATCCGGCTGCTCTACTCGTTAACGCCACAATTGGTGTGTCTGAAAATACTTAGCAGGCAATCACTATGCCATAGCTAAATTCCGTACCCATCGAAAAGATCTAATTCTTTCTTTATTTCAAGAAGTTAGAAAGTTCTCGGATCACGTGTCGCGCCCAACGCCGCCGGCACGGATACACGAAACGTCTCAATATGGGAAATTTGGTTAATCCGTGCCGCCAGAGAACATTCGTGCAACATTTCCGGGTTTCCGTTATTATCCCCGCCCGCGCCGCCGGCCGCGGGAACCTGAATTTCGATTGCGACCAGAGCGCCCGCCATGCTTCCTTTGAAACAGCCCCTTTCCGCCATCACCGGCGGACACGGTACGGCCCATCCGGAACCGAGCCCCGAAACAAGGCGCGTAACACGCGGGGTCTGCCGTTTCCTGGCGGAGGAAGGGTACGGGCCGCTGGTCGAATTCCGCCTGCCGAACCGGCGGCGGGTCGACGCCATCGGGCTGGGCGCAGGCGGCGATTTTGTGATTGTCGAGATCAAGGTATCGGTCGCCGACTTTCGTTCCGACAATAAGTGGCCGAACTATCTGCCCTATTGCGACCGGTTCTATTTCGCCGTGCCGCCGGAATTCCCCCGATCGATTATCCCCGATGAATACGGGTTGATTGTCGCCGACGGATATGGCGCGGCGATCCGCCGGGAAGCGCCGGAGCATCCCATGACCACCCAGCGGCGCAAGCGCCAGCAGATGCGCTTTGCCCTGACCGCCGCCGACCGGTTGCAGCGCCTGACCGACCCGAGGGTCTAGCAATAATTGTCACACCGGCCCCCGAGCCGGGGTCCAGCAAACATCGCGGGGCGGCACAATGGACCCCGGATCGCGCTGACGCTTGAAATTGGGGAGGCGCGCGCTTCTAGCTCTTTTCACTCTCGGAAATACGGGCAACCGTCGCGGTCGTGCTGTGGCCTTCTTCCAGATCGATGAGCCGGACCTCACCACCGTAGGAATCGATGATCTCCGCGCCGACGACCTCATCCCGGGCGTAATCCGCCCCCTTGGTCAGCACATCGGGTTTGATCGCCCGGATCAGTTCAATCGGCGTGTCTTCACCGAAAACCACCACCAGATCGACGCTGGCGAGCGAGGCCATGACGGTCGCGCGCGCATCCTCATTCTGGATCGGACGTGCTTCGCCTTTCAGCCGTTTCACCGACGCGTCCGAATTCAGCCCGACCACCAGCCGGTCGCATGCCGCGCGCGAGCGCGCCAGCATGGTGACATGGCCGGGATGAATCAGATCGAAGCACCCGTTGGTAAAGCCGATCCGCTCTCCCCGCTTTCGCCAGCTCTCAATGCGTTCCAGCGCCCGATCGAGCGGCAGCACCTTGCCGCTGCCGGGTGCATGCGTGTCCTGCCGGTGCAAGGCCTCCGCGATATCGCCACGCCACACGACCGCGGTGCCGATCTTGCCGACGACAATGCCCGCCGCGACATTGGCGAGCCTGACCGCCCGGTCGAGCGGCACCCCGCCGGCAAGGGCGGCGGCCAGTGTCGCTACCACCGTATCCCCCGCGCCCGACACATCGAAAACCTCCCGCGCCTCCGCGTCGAAATGGCGCGTGTCACGCGGCCCGACCAGAGTCATGCCGCGCGCGCTGCGCGTCACCAGAATATTTTCCAGCCGGCATTTTTCCTGCAGCTGGCGCGCGGCGGCAATCACCGCGTCATCCCCGTCGGCCGGCAGGCGCGAGGCAATGCCAAGCTCCGCCGTGTTGGGTGTAATCAGATAGGCGCCGGCATACCAGCTGTAATCGTCGCCCTTGGGATCGACGATAACCGGCACGTTGTTTTGGCGGGCGGTCTCGATCAGCGCGGCCACGGTTTCGCGCGACAATGCGCCCTTGTCATAGTCGGACAGCACCAGCGCCGCCGCGTCCGGGATCGCCTTTTCCGCCGCCTTGCGCAGCTTTTTGTCGATCGACGGCGCGGGCGCGTCCGATACTTCCCGGTCCACCCGCAACAATTGCTGACCCCCGCTGATAAACCGTTCCTTGATCGTGGTGGGGCGCGATTTGTCAGTGATCAGCGTCACCGACACGCCGTCGAGTTCGCCGAGCAGCGACTTGACCTCGCGGCCCGGCTCATCGTCGCCGGCGATGCCGATGAATGTCGCGGCAGCACCTAGCGCGGCAAGATTGCGGACCACATTGCCCGCCCCGCCCAGCATCGCGCTTTCTTCCGACACCAGACAGACCGGCACCGGCGCTTCCGGCGAAATGCGGGAGACTTTTCCGTAAACGAACCGGTCAAGCATGACATCGCCGACGCACAGAACCGGCGCGCCCGCGAATTTATCGAGATCAGCGGCCGGGTTTTCCTGATCGGTCATCGCACCCCTCCCGCCGGTTCGGACCAGGGTTTGAAATGCTTGCTGAGCTTCAGCCCCTGTCTTTGATAGGACGATCCGGCATCGACACCATAAAGCCGGTCCGGCACGGCGCAGAGCCGTTCATATTTAAGGCGTCCGACAAGTTGCCCATGTTCGATCATGAAGGGAACGCCATGCGAGCGGACTTCCAGCACCGCGCGGGTGCCGGCGGCATCCGCCGTGGCGTGACCAAAACCGGGATCGAAGAACCCCGCGTAATGGGCGCGGAATTCCCCGGCAAAGGCGTCATAGGGCACCATCTCCGCGGCGTGATCGAGCGGCACGGAAACCGCTTCGCGCGAGGCGAGGATGTAGAAGTCTTCGGGGTCCAGAATGACCGCACGGTCGGGGGTGCGGTAGATCGGCTCCCAGAATTCCGCCGGATCGTAGAAATTCACCCGGTCGAGATCAATCAGCGGCGCATGCAGCCTTGCCTTGTAGCCGACAAGATCAGCCCCGCCGATCCCGTCGAGATCGACCGAAAGCGGCACGCCGCGCGACAGGGTCCGCGCCTCCGTCTCCGACAAGGGGCGGTCCAGCACCGCCTGTTCACGCAACAGTTTTTCCAGCGCCGCGCCTTCGACCCCGTGGTCGCCGCGTGTCAGGCGAAGCTGATTAAGCCGCGTGCCGGCGCGCACGATAACGCTGAAGGTACGGGGGAAAATTTCCGCATAAAGGGGCCCGCGATAACCCGCCTCGGCAACATCGAAATCGGCCGCGCCATCACTGATCATCCGGGTAAAGACATCGAGCCGCCCGGTCGAGCTTTTGGGATTGGCGACCCCCGCCAGATCACCCGGAAGATCGAGCGATTCCAGCAGCGGCACAATATAGACGCAGCCGCGTTCCAGCAGCGCGCCGTCCGTCAGGTCGATCTCATGAAGGCCGAACTCAGCGACACGGTCCGCCACCGTGCGGCCCGGACCGGGCAGGAAGCTCGCCCGCACGCGCCAGGCCTTTTTGCCCAGCCGGAGATCGAGACTGGCGGGCTGGATCTGGGCTTCCTCGATCCCGGTCGCCGCCGAGATCGCGCCGGTTTCCATCAGCGCGGCGAGCGCCTGATAGGGCAACACGCCCGAGCCAGCGACGGGTGCGTCTTTATGGGTCAGATCAACCTTCGACACGGCAATTTTTCCACAGAGATATCCACATAAAAAGAAATCTTAATTATTTATAAACCATGAAGTTTAAGACTTATCCCGATAATTCGACCCGTTGAAGCGATCTCTTAACTGCTTTCCCGGGCCATCGCCCGCATCGCTTCCATCATATCCGCCTCGAGCCGCAGGAAATGCGCCTCCCAGGTCCAGCTTTCCTGGACAAATTTACGCGCCGCCGCACCGATTTTCGCGGCGCGTTCCGGCTTGTCGAACAGATCGAGTATTTCCACCGCCATGTCATGGGGATCATCGGCCAGCACCAGATGTTCGCCGGGGCTCGCGTTGATCCCCTCATTGGCGACCGTCGTCGCGACAATCGGTTTCGCCACCGCCATGAATTCCACCAGCTTGTTCTGCATGCCCGCCCCCGCCTGAACAGGATCAATGCAAACCGCCGCGCGCGCAATATAGTCCGCCGGTTCTTTTACCTCTCCCGTCACGGTAACGCCGTCCAATTCGCCCAGCGCGACGACTTCGGGCCTCGGGTCCCGACCGACGACGGTCAGGGTGGCGTCCGGCGCTTTCGCGCGCACCAGCGGCCAGACATTCGCGACAAACCAGGTAATCGCATGCACATTGGTATAGGTACGCAACACACCGTTAAACACCAGCGACCGCGGCGTGACCGCCACATCGCCGCGCGGTTTGAAACGGGAAATATCTGTCCCGTGCGGGCCGTAAAACACATTATCGATTTCCGGCAGCCCCTTTTCGCGGCAGATCTGTGCCATCTCGGCCACGTCCTGCGGCCCGATCAGAACCGTCCGGGTGAAGTCCGGCCAGACCCGCGCCTCATAACCGCGCACCAGCCGACTTTCGACCGAATAGAGCAGCTTTTCCTTGAGATTGCGGTAATGTTCGACCATCCGGCGCGTGTTCAGCGATTGCGACAGCTGCATGGCGAGATAGGTCGGTTTACCCGCAAAGCCGCGCCGCAAGGTCTCGGCACTGCGGATGTAATAGGCGTAGCCGATATCGGCGCGCACCATACCCTCTTCAATCGCGCGTTTCTGCGCCGCGTTGAGAAACCAGCCGACCTGAAGCGGAAAACCGCGTACCAGCCCGGAAACCATGCCCAGCAGGCTGTGCCCGAGCCCGTGCGGAAACAAGGTGACGCGGCGGCAATGGGTCTCAAGCCAGTCCTTTTGCGCACCCGTTATCTCCTCTCCGGTATCGAGCGCGTAAAGATCGACCGCATGGCCGCGCGCTTTCAGGAAGGAAATAAGATGCGCGACCGTCATCTGATCGGCCCGGGTCATCGGCAAGGGACAGCGCGAATAGGCGATGGCGATGGCGAACGGTTCCGCCGCCGGTTCCACCTGCATTTTCCCGGGCAGGTTTTCAGCGGCCGAGCTTGTACGCGGGGGAGAAGCCATCGTGGTTACCGGCTCAGAGGCTTACGAAATCAATGCGCGCGGCATCTGGGGCAAGCGCGGCCTCAACATCACCCATGCGCTTGCCGATCACGATCAGATCGGGATCGGGCGCTTCCGATAGTTCCGCGATCAGAAGGCGCGAGAGATGCGGTAGCCTCTCCTCGATAAAGCGCAAATTCGCGCCGATCAGTTCGCGCCCCTTGAGGTCGGGATCGTAAATTTTCAGATCCACCCCCTTGCCGATCAGCGTCTCCGCCAGATCGACCAGCGGGCTTTCGCGCAGATCGTCGGTCGCGGATTTGAAAGACAGGCCGAGCAACAGAACCGACCCGCCTGGTTTCAACCCGTCCAGCACCCGCCCGGCCAGATAGTCCTTATGTGCCTCATTGGAGGGCAGCATCGACGCCATCACCGGCACCTGGACCCCGCGCGCGCCGGCCAGCGCGTTGATCGCGCGCACGTCCTTCGGCAGACAGGACCCGCCGAACGGCCCGCCGGGCCGGAAATAGTAGGGCGAGATATTGAGCTTGGTATCGGCGAGGAACACATCGATCACGGCCTGCGGATCGACCCCCAGGTCGAGGGCAATACGCCCGACCTCGTTGCCGAATGAGACTTTGAGCGCATGGAAGGCGTTATCGGTAAGTTTCACCATTTCCGCCGCCCCGAACGGCAATTCGAAAACCGGCGCGTCGATCCCGTCATAGACCCCCAGCAGCCTCTTGGTGATGCCCGGTTCACGTTCGCCGATGACGATCTTGGGCGGGGCGAAATAATCGGCAACCGCGGTCGATTCACGCAGAAATTCCGGATTGAAGGCGATTTCGTATTTTCCGCCGGGAGCTTCGCCCGCTGCATTCTCCAGCGCGGGCAGGATCAGCCCCTCCATCGACCCGGGCTGCACGGTTGAGCGAAAGACGATCAGCAGCGGATCGGCGCGCCCCGGCATCCCGGCGATCGCCGCGCCAAGCTCATTCGCCACCGCCTCGACATAGCGCATGTCATGGCCACCCGCGGGGGTCGACGGCGTGCCGACACATACGAATACCAGATCGGCGCCGGCGAGATGCGCGGTGACATCCGTATCGGCGGCAAGCCGCCCGTCGGCCAGCCCCGCGGCGAGAAGTTCCGAGACTTCCGGTTCCGAGACCGGCGACTGCCCTGCATTGACCGCGGCCACCTTGTCCACATTGATGTCGATCCCGGTAACGCTGTGCCCGTCCTTCAGAAGACTGGCCGCCGCGGTAACGCCGACATATCCAAGCCCGCAAATAACAATATTCATGGCTACTCCTTATTTCGCGGGTTTTAGCAATCGCCCAGCGCGGCGAACAGGGCGGCAATACGCCCGGCATCGGGCGCATCGATCGCGCCCCAGTGAAACCAGACGGCCAACCCGCGCCCCGACCCGGCCTCACCCGGTTCGAACACGATTTCATGGGCAGGTGTTTCAACGCCGAAGCGCGGCCAGAAATGCGCCGGCCCGGCATCGCGCAAACGGCCGAGGAACGGTTCGGCGCGAACAGTGACACCGTCCCGGGAAAAGCTTATCGCGCGCCCCGACTGGTCCATCGACCAGTCCGCCGGGACCAGAAACCGGGTCACCGCCTGATGTTCAGACGCGCCGTCCCAGCGGTCGCAAATCAGCATCGCCCGACCGGGCCACAACCCGGCCCAACGGCGAACCTCACCGCCAATGTGGCGATAGCCGCTCTGCCTTCCGGAAAGCCATAGCGGCGCCAAATCAGCGAGCGATTCATCGGTCAGCGGAGTGCCATAGCCACGCTGCCCGACGCGGAAGCTCTTCCAGAACTCGATGGGCTCCGCCCCGGCGAAATGCGGCCCGTTATGGCTGGCGGCGGAGCGGGAGAGATCGCGCGCCGCGCCCGCCGTGTAGGTGGGAACACCCGGATCGACAAGCAGCCGTCTTGTTCCAACCGAAGCCTCAATGGACAGAAAATCGGCATGGGCGTGGCCGGGATTGTCATCCGGCCCGCACGGCCCGCAATCCAGAATGACCGCATCGCCGTCCTTGGCAATCTTGCTGTATCCCGTTTCCGGCAACAGCGATGAATCCCCGGCGCCTGCCGGATCGCACAACGTATCGGCGCGCGGCGCCTCGCCGATCCAGCTATCGTTGAACAGAGCGATCTCGCCATCGGGATGCGACATGATTGCCAGCGCCCGCGTCATCTTTTCACGCGTCTTCGCAATCTGATCGACCGCATCACCCTCGAGCGCACCGCTGGCCGCCAGGATATCGAGGTCCAACATGCCAAGCGCGTGGTACATGGGACAACGTTCCGCATGCCCGCCTTCCTCCAGCACGTTCTGGCGCAAGGATTTCGACACGGCGCGCGGCAACAGCGCGAATTGCGCGGGCGGTTTTTCCAGCCCGGCGCAATAGGCCGCCAGCGCCACAAAGTTTTTGAGCAAGTGATTATATTGCAGATCACGTTCCAGATTTGCGCGGATAAAGGCAACGCAAAGCCGAACATGCTGCAGGATCATCTCTTCCGCCGCCGCGTTCGGGGTACCGCCCGCCTGCCGGTAAAGCGCGAGACCGGAGAGTAGATTGATCGAGCGGTGGCTCGCCGTATAGGCGTTCCACACATCTCGAAAAACACCGCGTTGCGACCAGGGGTTCTGTTCCTCCAGCCCCGCGATCATCGTGCGGGCCAGCGGCAACGCGCCGTCCTCGCCCCTCGCCATCAGCGGCACCAGATAGCCCATATAGGCGAGATTCATCCGCCGCAACGGGTTGTTGCCCTCATTGAACTCACCCCGCCAGGAAATATCCTCGGCCGAGCCGAAATCGAATCGCTGGTTCAGCAGCTCGAACCGGCCCCGGGCGGGGTCGGTAAAATCATTGTCATGCACCGCCTGCTGAAGCATCTGCACGGCTTTCGCGACGGTGAGGAGACGCGCGCTCGCCGGATCGGGCAGCGGCAATTTTTCCGCCGCGCGTTCGATGCGCCGCCGGGTGGGGCCCGGCATTGCGTTCATAACGACCCGCTTTCCCCGGCAGATGGCGCGGAAAAACCATTGTTCGGCGGTCAAATGCCGGACAGTCCGCCAGGTGCGGGCGAAACTCATGGGACGCGGCGTCCGCGATCAAAGGGCAACCGGCCCTCCCGTGCGCAGGGATTCACCGACCGCCAGCGTCGCCAGGCTCGCCTCGACCAGCTCATGTTCATCGACCGGCGCCGGGGCACCCGATGTCACCGCCTCAACAAATGATTTCAGCTCCGCGGCATGGCCCTTATCCTGATCCATCATCGCCTTGTCACGCTTTTCGCGGCCGTCAGAGACAACAGTCAGGGTGCGGAAATTATCGATTACCACAACCGTTCCGCCCGCGTAACATTCGAACAGCTCCTTTGAAAACGCGGTATCGCCCTTGGCTGTGTAGGCGATGGTGCCAAGACTGCCATCCTGAAAAGAAAGGGTCGCGGTAAGGTCATCGCATACCCCGCGTGTCGCCTGCGCAGCGGCGGCCTGCACCGAGGTAATCGGCGCGCCAACCAGAAAGCGCGCCAGGTCGACAAAATGGCAGACCTCTCCCAAAATCCGGCCATTGCCTTCCTCCGGAGCGTTCTGCCAGCTTTCATCCGGCAATTGCCCGGCATTGACGCGCAGCAGCACGACTTTCGGCCCGCCGAGCGAGGCGAGCTTCTCCCGCGCCTTGATCGCCATCGGCGCGTGACGGCGGTTGAACCCGACCTGAAAAAACCCGTCCGATCCGTTGCGCGCCGCGATCACGTCGTTGAGTTCATCGCGGGTCAGCGCCAAAGGCTTTTCGACCATCACATTTTTACCCGTGGCCAAGGCCGCCGCAGTCAGACGGGCGTGGCTGGAATGGGGCGTCGCCACCAGCACGGCGTTGATGTCGTCATTTTCCAGTACCGCCGCCTCATCCGAGGCGGATATTTCAAACCCGAAACTTTCCTGGGTATGTTCGGCGGAAATGCCGCGCTGCGTCACAATGGTATGTAGCCGGCAGCCGGACATGTTTTTAAGGCGCGGCAACAACATGGTGCGCGCGAAGGTTCCCGCTCCGATAACACCCAGCACGCAACCGGCGTCTTTTTTCGGCGCGGAAACCGAAATCGGTATCCGTAAACCGGCCGGTTCGGGTTGCTCCTCGACATCGTAATTCAGCACCACGCCAAGATGCGGTTCGCTATTGTTGGTCACCAGATCATAGGCCGCTTCGGCGTCCGCAAAGGGAAAGCGGTGCGTGATCAGCGGTTCCACCGCCAGCCGGTGATCGCGGCGGCGCGACATGCGGCGGACGGTTTCCTCCAGATTGCGGGTTTCCGTCCAGGGCACAAAACCGGGCGGGTATTTCATGCCGCGCCCTTCAAAATCCGGATCGTACCGGCCGGGGCCATAGGAGCGCGACACGACGATGCTGAGTTCCTTATGCATGAAAGCGCGGTAATCGAATTCGGTGCCGGTAATCCCGACCAGGCTGATGATGGCACGGTCGCGCGCGATCGCAGCGGCGAGATCAAACGGTTCGGAGGTCCGCGTCGCTGCGGCGATCACCACCCCGTCGCAGCCGCGCCCGCCGGTGAAATCGCGTACCGCCTCAACCGGATCGCCATCGGCCAGGTTCCAGGTCAATTCCGCCCCGCCATATTCGGCAAGTTTCAGACGGCCACCGTCGAAATCAAAGACAACCACCCGGCAGCCGGCGAGATCGAGCAGCTGCGCCGCCAATTGCCCGACAAGCCCCGCCCCGATAACCGCCACACAATCGCCAAGCTGCGGCTTGACCAGCCGGACGCCGTTCATGGCGATGGCGCCGAGCGTGCCGAAACACGCTTCTTCGTCATTTACATCGTCAGGAACGGCACTGGCGAGATTGACTGGCACGACACTGAAATCGCCATGGTTGGCGAGCCCGGCGCCCGCGACCGCCACACGTTGCCCGACCTGGAACAACCCTTCGGTTCCCTCGCCCAATTCCACCACCGTTGCGCAGGCGGAATAACCGAGCGGCAGAGGCTCATCAAGCCGTGAAAGTACCGCGCGGATGGTCGCGCCGATCCCGTCGCGCCGCGCCTTGTCAAAGACCTTGCGCACCAGGTCGGGACGCGCCTTCGCCTTGGCGGCGAGGCTCTTTTTCGCGAACTCCACCACCATGCGTTCGGTGCCGGCGGAAATCAGCGAGGTGCGGGTGCGGACCAGAATATGGCCCCGCCGGACTTCGGGGTCCGGCACATCCTTGAGGGCCAGCTTTCCGCTGCGGGCGCTTTGAACGACTTGTTTCATTATTTACTCAACCTGGCTGTGCTTCTTTCCTGACAAAGACGGCGTCTTCCTGACGGACCCTTCCGGTAGCGGGCGAGGTCAAGGTGCCAAGCGCCCCTTCATACGCGAAACCGCGCTCCGACAGGTAGCGATAAATCGCGTCGAAATCGCTGGCGCCCTCATAGGCCTTTTCAAACGGCGCCTCGATCACGATTGTTGCGACATCAACAATGCGCGGGCCGAACCCTTTCAGGACCTCCAGCTCCGCGCCCTGAACATCGATTTTAACGAAAAACGGGCCATCGCCCCCCTCCAGCAAATCGTCGCACCGACGCACCTGCACCTTTTCCCGCGCAACGACACCGTCATCGGGCCGGTCATCGCCGAAACTTTCCGACGGCGGCAGCAGCGAGCTGTTCTGATGGTTGCGGGTAATAAAGAATTCCGCCTCACCCGTTTCATCGCCCGCCGCGCATTGATGCATCACGACCCTGGCGTCGCCCTGATAGATCTCCTCCATGCGGCGGCAAAGGTCCGGGGTCGGTTCCACCCCGATAATCACCGCATCGGGCCAGAGTTTGCGGGCCAGATGCAGGAACTGTCCCATATTGACCCCGACATCGACCACAGCCGCCGGGTTCAGATCGGCGATCCAGGGCTTGATATATTCATATTTCGGCCAGGCGCCGTGACTGCGCGGAAACCGCCAGAAGAAACGCAGCATCAGAAGCGCCTTTTCCAGCTTGCGGAACCGGTCCGCGGGATCCTTGCCGAGTTTCAAGCTCATGACGCGGCCCCTTCCGCGGAAAGAGACGGCGCTTCGGCGGTATATACCGGCGCGGTGTCGAGCGCCCGGCACCATAGCTCTATCGCCATCATGGGAAACAGCGTCATTGCCGCATCGACGGTCCCCGCCAAAAACCGTTCCCGCAGCCGCGCGACGGCGGCAGCATCGAAAAACCCCCTGTTTTCAATGACATCGAAAGCCGTCAACTCTTCCATCAGCGGCCGCGCGGGACCTTTGAGCCAGCCGCGCACAGGCACGCCGAACCCCTGTTTCGGTCTGCGTAATACCCCTTCCGGGATGCGCCCCGTCTGTGACTCACGCAGGATCTTCTTGGTGGTCTTCATATCGATCAGCCGGTCCAGCGGGAGCTTCGCGGCAAATGCCACCAGTTTCGGATCGCAGAGCGGAACGCGCACCTCCACCCCGGCCCGCATCGCCATCTTGTCGGTATAGTTCAGATTGTGATCGGGCATAAAACCGTTGAGTTCCAGATCGAGCAGCCTTTCCACCGGATGCAGCCCCTCCGTCGCCTCGAATGAATCGACAAAGGGTTGCGGCAAGCCATCCGCGCGAACAGAGGGGAGCAAGGATTGTGCCAGAAGCGCCTTTCGATCGGCGCCCGCGACCTCGGACCAGCCCATCGATTCGGCCAACATATGGCGTTCCGGCATCGATAGCAGCGCGGCAATCCGGGAGGCCCGGCGGCGGCGCAGGGAATCCGCCGGGAAGAACCGCGACAGAAACCCGAGCAGCGGCGCAAAATGGCGCAGGGAACCGAGTTTTGCATAAAGCAGCGCCGCCGTATGGCGTCCATAGCCGGTAAACAGATCGTCCCCGCCGACGCCGGCGAGCAGCACCTTTATCCCGGCATCCCGCGCGGCGCGCGCCAACATCAGCGTCTGCAACCCGGAAAAATCGGCGGTCGGTTCATCCAGCGACCAGACCATCTCCTGCAAACCGTGGATCAGATCGGGTTCGGTCGGTACCTCGATCAGCTTCACGCCGAATTCGCTGGCGACGTCGCGGGCGAAATTCCGGTCGTCGCCGAAATTGTCGGCACCCGATGCCGCTTCCCCGGCGGAAGCGCAGAAGGTGGTGATCTGGGACGGATCGGTCACCCGCATCATTGAAGCAACGATGGCGCTGGAATCGACCCCGCCCGAGAGCAGCGCGCCGACCTCCACATCGGCGACCATCTGTTCGGCCACCACCTCATCGATCAAATCGCCCAGATCGGCGGCGGAAAGCGTGGGATCGACGGCCCGCCCGTGCAGCGGCGTACGGAAATAACGGTCCTCCGCCACGCCGGAATCCGAAACGGTCAGAGTGCAGCCAGGGCGCAATTTTCGCACTGATTTCAGCATCGTGGCGGACCCGGCGGTCCACAAGAACCCAAGATGATCGGCAACCGCCACCGGATTAATATCGCGCGGCAAATCGGCGCAGAGCGTCAGCGCTTTCAATTCGGAGGCAAACAGGAACCCGTCCGCCAATTGCGCATAATAAAGCGGCTTAACGCCGAGATGATCACGGGCGAGAAACAGTTCGCGTTTCTCCGCGTCCCACACCGCGAAGGCGAAGATGCCTTGCAGCCGTTTCAGACAGGCCGCGCCTTCCCGCGCAAACAGGGTCAGCAACACCTCCGTATCGCTTTGCGTCCGGAGTTTTTCGCCGGCGGCGATGAGTTCCCGCCGCAACGCCCGGTAATTATAGATTTCGCCGTTAAAGACGATGGTGAAACGCCCGTCCGGCGTTTGCATCGGCTGGGCCGC
>Ga0181589_10003173_pt1 | contig 13044 bp, 18 predicted proteins | sample 071ome_25_FD_132444 | JGI IMG/M metagenome (GOLD analysis project Ga0181589, IMG submission 132444) | Coastal salt marsh microbial communities from the Groves Creek Marsh, Skidaway Island, Georgia - 071410BT metaG (megahit assembly) | ecosystem: Environmental > Aquatic > Marine > Intertidal...
AGGAACTCACCCGGAGCGTCTGTACGACATGCTCTTACACACCCATGAAGCCGACCCGTCCCCACCGACATCGCGGACAGTCGGGACCCGCTGCCCCTTTGCCCCTTCCGCCGCTCGTACCCTGCAGTCGCACGGACCACGATGTACGGCCTCAGTCTGCCTTCCCCAGCAAGGTCGGTGGGGGGCGCACCCAGCCGCGGATAGAGACACAAAGCAGCCACTTACCCGCCTACCGCATCCGCATAATTGTCTTCGAGCTCACAGAGCGGGTGCTTCCACTGCGATCAAGGAAAGGTGGACGCGTGGACCTCATCTCCCCGTTGTTGCTTTCCGAACCCTGCAGGCATTTGCAGGCACGCACGCCCGGCGCTGGAGAACGGCAACCACCAGAGCTCGACGAGCGCCAGCCCCCCGACATTTCACCTTTTTCTTCCGCTGGTATGCGACGATCCCGCCGTTCTCCATCTTCGACACGCTCGCGTGTGCAGGGGGGGCACTTGACAAGGGGGCAGTCTCCTCGGGGGCGACAGCTCGCACAACAGAGCAGTCAACGAAAAACCCGCGAGGATTGACATTTGTTGCCGACACTACCCCCCGAGCAAATAAGCACGGCTGAAAGAGCCTCTCAGGAATCCCCCCGCCCCGACCTTGACCGACTGACGCCAATTCAGGATGACCTCGCTCCGAGAGGGTGGACCACCTCCCCTTTCGGGTGCCGTGCACCCCCTACGCGATAAAACCTCTGCATTTCTTTGATTTAAGTAGCCCAAACAAACTACGCCCGCCGATGCCACCGAATTCACATGCACCTCAGCCTGGGAAGGGAGGGGGGCCATCCTCCCAGCTCGCGGGTAGCGACAAGGGAGAGACGAGGTGAAGTCCTGCTTTTTTTCAATCATTTTCGTACTGGCGCCACGCGCCCTGCTTCTCACGCCGCACGGCTCCACTCGGAGTGAACATTCTTCATCGCGCACTCCTGTACGGATTCGCTGCAGGTCGACACAAAAGGTTAAGGGAACATGGGGGGGAGCACGACCCGGCGCCGGACGGAAGAGGAAAGAGAGCGCGAAGTGCGACGACGACGGGAAAGTGGCTAATCATGCCAGCACTTCCAACGAGGTGAGCGTCAGCTTCAGGACGGGGAGCGCCGCGAATTCCCCTTTACGCGCTTCAATCATACAAGCGAGGGCCCGGAAGTGGCTCGGATCTCCCCGTCGTCGACGTTTTGGCGGATGAGCGTCCGGTTTGGATTTCCTCTCGCGCGCTGTCAAGGGTGCCCGCGAGTCTCTCGACGCCAGTGAATTTTCGCCTTCATGCTTTTATCTCGGTAGTTTCAGGTGTATGCGACTCTCGCGCGTGCATGGCGACGGTCGGCCGATAAATATCCAGGGGCCGGATCGTTACGCCTGGGGACCACCCCTCCATAATCCCGGGGAGGGCTCGTCCGCCTCCGCAGGGGGACAAACGGGCGCGAGTGACGTCGACGAACATGTCGTCACATTCTCTGGCGGCGCACACGGGCGGGATGGCGGTCCCGCAGCGCCCGTCGTACCCAGCCCAGCCCACGCACCTCCTCCCGTTCCAGAGGCACCTCATGACGAGCATGGACGGGAGCGACCAGGAGGCCGCTATGCTGCTGCGGGGCATATCCATGGGAGGTTAGTTCTGCGTCACACCTCCGTGCTGCCTGTCGTGCCCCGCCGCCCTTGCAGGATTGCTGACAAGGGATGCCTCCGCCCGCCCGCAGTGTCTGGGGGGCTCCGCATGGGCGACGCCGGGCCGCTTCACACAGCGGCCTCTGGGTACCCTCAGATGCCTAGCGGCATGTCTATGGACTACGCGGCGATCGCTGCAGCAGGGGGCATCATGCCGTACCCTTTCGCGCACCCCCACCAGGCGTACATGATGCACCCCCCCCGCTCCGCCCCCTCCCAGCCGCCGCGGTACACGGGGTCTGAGCTGCAGGGTGCCGCATCGCCAGGTCCGTCGCGCGCCAACGGGAGCGGGCCTGCGGCGTCAAAGGGTTCCGGGGACCGCGTCACTGGCTCGGACGCGGGCGCCCGCCAGGCGCAGCAGCGGGGGGATGTCTCAGGGCGCGAGCCATTCTCGAGCGACGGTGACCCCACGGAGGAGGCACCAGGAGCTCCCCCCCCGGGCGGGTCGAACGGCAGTGGGCCCTCTACCACAAGGCCCGTCGGAACGGGGACGCCCAGCACGTCGGGAAACGAGCAGGAGGCCCAGATCCCCTCGTGCAAGGCCCACCGGCGCGACTCGGCGAGGTGAGCCCCCCGAAACACCCCCACTGGCACTGGACACCCCTAGCACCTCCGTGGGACGCTGCCCCCCCCACACACACACACCCTCCGGGCCACAGTCCCTCGCGCTCATATAGCCCCGCTCCCCCGCATTACCGTCCCTGATCTCCAAGCCGCCGGCATCGACCTGAACTCCGTCGCCACGATGTCTTGCACCATCTCCGCCCCCGTCTCGAGCCGTGGACTGTCGGCCAAGGCCGTTATCGGCGCCCGGCTCGCCCCTGTTCGCGCTGCTGCCGCTCGCATGACCGTGTCCCGCGCCCGGACCACTGCCCTCAGGGTGCTCGCAAGCCAGGACGACATCTCGTACGTGATGATCAAGCCTGATGGTGTGCAGGTGAGCGCACGGTGGACGCACACGCGTTATTTCTGTATGACATGTCCAGATTGCGTGCCTTGCGTCCTTCTGCATACCGGAGGAGGGCCCTTTACACGCTGCGGTCCATATTATGCGCGCATCGGGGTCTCCGCCCCATTGGCTGGCTGTCCTTCGGGCGCGCCGAATACCAGTCCCCCAGCAGAATGTGTGCCGCCGCGCCCCTTGGTTGCGTGTTAATGGTCAGAACGGATCCAGTTGCTCTCGAGGATCCGGTCGTGCGCCACTGCCGGGGGGCGCGACGCGCTCATCCCTCGTCGAGGAAATTTATCCGCGGGGGGGGAGTCACCGTCGGTGCTCACGCTGTATCTCCTGGCCGCAGCGTGGCCTCGTGGGGGAGATTATTACCCGGTTCGAGCGCAAGGGCTTCCAGCTCAAGGGGCTCAAGATGTACCAGACCCCGAGGGAGGTGGCTGAGGAGCACTACAAGGACCTCAAGTCGAAGCCCTTCTACAACGACCTCGTGGACTACATCCTCTCTGGCCCCGTCGTGTGCATGGTTTGGGGTGGTCACGGCGTCGTGGCCTCGGCTCGCTCGCTCATCGGTGCCACCAACCCCCTGGAGTCGGCCCCGGGCACCATCCGCGGCGACTTCGCTGTCGAGGTCGGGCGCAACGTGATCCACGGATCTGACTCCGACGAGAACGGCAAGCGGGAGACGGCTCTCTGGTTCGACGACGACGAGCTCCTGGCCTGGACGCCACACATGACTCCCTGGCTCCGCGAGGAGGGCCGTTTCTAAGGCCTTGACCAGTGAGCTATTCCAGAAGATCAGCAAGTGCGCAGCGGAGAGTGAAAAGCACGGGAACGTCAGTTGTGATGTGGACCTCGTCTGCGTCAGCCAAGTTGGACGTGCTGATAATGCCATCGAAAGACAGCTCCAGCGCGTCCATGTCCCATCGCAGCCCCTGAGACGATACTCGCGCCCGGCCCAGCAGGGGTACGATGCCGCACTCGGGCCCTTCCGTGTCCCTCAAGACGCGGACTCTCGACTCCCCTGGCGGCAAGAGGCGGGCCACGTTCCCGTCGCCGACGAGGAGAATGTCTTCGCCGACGAAGCGGTGCAATGCCCACAGGTTTCCCATCACGTGGTCGAAGCGCCCCCCGAAGGCCCCAAGTACCACAGTGCGCACTGCACGTCCCCGCCCCTGAACCCACTCCGAAACCGCACTTAGGCATTTCATGAGGTCTGTCGTGTCCTGGTCGATGCTCAAGTCGCGCACTGCGGGGACGGGCGTGCTCTGGCGGCTGGGATGCCTTCCCTGGTAGCGGGGGCAGATCCACTGGCCTGGGCACCGCCCTGCGGCTCACCTTCCACCCCCTCCCGCTTGTAGAACTCCCCTGCCTCGGTTGAGATGCTGTCCAGGTCGCCGCAGACCAGGTCTGGCATCAGCCGCTTGCGGACCGTCGCCAAGTCGGCGAAGACGCCCTCCCGCTGGCTCCTGGCGACGTAGGATGCCGCCACATCATGGAACACCCGGTCGGCCCCCCCGTCCGCCACGACTCGGAACTGGGACCGGGCCCAGACGGCCCCGAAGCACACCGGTTGTTTCCAGTTGAGCACCACCACTGCCACCGCAGGCGAGCCTGCGTCCCACTCAAGGGGATGGGTGCGTGTGTCACGGGGAGCCCCAGCGCTGCAGCCCCCCTGCTGCCGCGTCGCGTGGGTCGTCCGCGCTTGCCCGCACGACGCACCTGGCGTCTCGCTCGGCCTCCCCTCCCGGAGAGGTTCGTTGTCGAAAACGCGCGGCATGCGCTCCGCTGAGGGCGTAAGCGCTCTGCACTTCTTCCCCCGGCCGTGGCGGTGGCGGGGGAGGGTCAGCAGGGCCGCACGAGTTTTCTTCGCGACCGCACGAGTTATCTTCAGGACCGGGGGCATCGAACACGCATCCCAGAGTATATGCCTTCGTGCGGTGATGTACGTGACGACTTCAGCGGGCCCTTCCACTTTGGGGGACTCGGCTGTGGCGAACCTCCTTTCTAACGGTCTAAAAAGTTCGGCTCCTGCGCCGTCGGTACGGTCATTATTCGCCCGAAACTTGATTGTATCCGGGCAACCGTGGGTAATATCCGCCGGATATCCTGCTCACAGTCGGGGGGGCGGCTTGCAGGGACAGAAGCGCCACTCCACTCGGTCAGGTGTGCCCTTGCTTGCCAGGCAGACGTCGCCAGGCGACGGACCCGAGGTCACCTCGGATCACTGAACGAGCTTGGTGGCAAGGCGAAGAGGGGCCTTCCACGTCGAGTTCCCCGCCAGGGGCAGCATACTCTGAGACGCCGCGGTCGCTGGTGACCGAAACGCCCTGCGCGCCGTCTCACTCGCCACACGTTGCGAGTTTGAACAAAAAGCGACCGCCAGCGTCGCTCCACGTGGAGGATTGACCGGGGCCCCCAGGCTACGGGACCTTCAAGTCGTTTAAAGTGGCAGACCCGCCCTCTAGCACCTCATATCCCGCCCGCGCGGCTCACTGCGAGGTTTGGGCCCCTGCCGTAGAGCTGAGGAAATGGCGTCCGCGACCCGCTCGAACGTCGTGTGTGGGCTCGTCCCCGATACGTGTGCGAGTGCTTATGAGCTACCATGCCGGAGGAAGGTAAGATGTACCCCGCGTGTGCCATCCTGGTCGCCCACTCGCGCCATCTGTCTTTCAGGTGCTTTGAAAACAGGCGACCGTGTGACGAGCCGGGCCTCTTTCCCCTGAACCCGAGTCGCGCGCGTCACTTTTATGACACCTCTCTCGCCGCGCGCAGGATAGGGAATATGTTGAGCCAACGCACGCCAGGTGGGACCCGTGCAACTCGTCCTCGGCCGTGCTCGCCGACCGCACAGGGCTCCTGCGGCAGGTGGAGCTCTCGCCTTCCCTTCACCCGCGCGTCGTGGCCGCCTTCCGGCTAGAGCATGCCGCATCGCCCGGACCTGACGGTGTCCGCCCCGTTGGGCGTGCGTTCTCCACGCTGGAGATGCTCCCCCACCGGGCGCGCTCCCTTCTCGCCTCCCAGGCTGAGTCGCGCAATGTCCTCTTCTTCAAGCTTCCGGAGCAGAGCTCTAGGCCCGAGCCTGCATTCCTCTTCGCCACGCTCCCCTCCGCCGTCACCGCGATGGGAGTGAACCGGAACGGGACCATGGCTGCTGCGGGCTGCTCCTCTGGCGCCCTGGTGGTGCACCGCGTCCTGGACGGGAGCCTGGCCTCGGAGCACCCGCATGCCCACCGGGGCGGGGTCGCAGCCACGGGCTTCGCGGGGATCAACTGCCTGGCATCGGGGGGGCGGGACGGGCGCTTTTGCGTCTGGGATCTGGGAAGAGGGCAGCTGATCCCGCTCCAGTGGCTCTCCCTGGGCCCCTGCCGTGTCACGTCAGTGGCAGCTTACGCCCCCCTCGGGGTGACGGCGGCCCCTGAGGCCTGGCAGCTGTCCGAGCTGTCGAGGCGAGAGCCCAAAGGGGCGCCCCGGTGTGTTTTTGCTGCCGGGACCGATGTGGGCGAGGTGCACGTGATGGAGCTGGACGAGGGAGGGGGCGGCCACCTCAGGCACCGGGCCACTTTCACACTCTCTGAGCAGCGTGAGTCGGTGACATCCGTCACCGTCGATCGTTCGGGGAGTCGCGTCGTCGCTGGTGGGCCCGGGGCAGGCTCCCGTAATGACGGCAGCGCGACCACACTGGTCATTGACGTGTCTGGACCCCACCCCGTCTCGGTCGTGGGTCGCGGCGTTGCAGAGGGCTTCCTGGTGGGATGTGAGTTCGCATCCTCCCATGATGGCGCCAGGGACGATATCCTCATGATCGCCACGATGGCCGCCGGGCCCGTGCTTCGTGCGGCCAGGGATATCGCGGCGACGACCTTCTTCGAGGACCTGGCCGCCGCGAACGCTGACATGTCTACCTGCCGCGACACGGGTCACGGGTCCCACAGGCATCTCCGGGGGGCGGCCTCATGGCAGGATGCATCGGAGGCGCTCGTGCAGGCCGGCCTGCCCGCCCTCCCTCTTCGTGATGCCGCGGGACGCACCGGAGACGAGGCAGAAACGCCCCCACGCCCCTCGTCGACTGGAAAGAAGGGTCGGGACGCACCTCCCACTAACGATGCAACAGAAGCACCGATACCGAGGGGGGCAAAGGCTGTGCCCGCCCCCGTAGCTAGGGATGGCCCGGTCACGGGCGGAGGGCGCGGAGGGGCCGACGGGCCGGGAAAAGTTGTGCTGAAGCGGGAGGATGTGATCCAGATGCCCGACGAGGACAGGTCCGGCCAAGTCGTGGAGCATGTGCAGGCGCCGGGGGGGCTACCGAGTCGAGCCAAAGACCTCACCTACGACGTTCCGAAGCTGGCCCCTCACCCGGACCGGTCAGCGCCCTACTCGCAGCTTGGCGACAGGCGCCGTGCCTCGGGGGTCTCCCTGCGGAGCCGGATCCCAGAAATGGATGGAGAGGAGGTAGCGGAGGCGATTGGCGAGGCCCACGCTCAACAGCTCAGGGCTGCTCCTGAGCTCGGCAGGCCGGGCTACCTGTCCACGCTAGGACTAGAGAGGCAGCTTGACGCGGCCAGAAGTGCTTCATTCGACGCCGTCCAGGCGCTGCGGGGGATTCCCGGGCAGATCGCTCGGAAGGCCGCAGCACAAGAGGTGACCCACCATCCGCTGCCGGTGACGACACGCGTGCGGGACTCTGGGGTGGGGCTGAGGGGCAGCGTGGGAGAGGGCTTCGGCTCCGAGGCTTCGGGGAGTGGACGAAACGGGAGGGTGGGGATGTACGAGGAGCTTCCCGTCATCGACGAGGCAGGGGCCCCGGAGAGGGCACCCAAGGTGTCCGCCTCAGACGCACGTGCTGTGCAGCGTGCGAGAGCAAGGAACGGGTGGGGCAGCCTCGCCTATGGCACTGGTCAGCGGGACAGGGGGGCGGGGAGCTCGAAGCCCCCGGAGGCGCGGCCCGACGCTACGCAAAACCCCGCGCCCGCGAATCCCTTGCGTGATGGCGAGGCGCGGGATGGGGGGCTCTATGTTGGGCTGCCGGGGGTGGGTGGTGGCCGTGCCCCAGTCGAGCGCCTGAGGTCGGAGATGGCCATTGACCCCGGTAAGTGGGCGGATTGGCGCGTGCCTGTAGACCGCAGAAGTCTCCCCCCCGCCCCTCCCCGTATGGAGGCCTGGATGTGATGGCGGCACGCCCCCTGCTCGGTGCCCGCAGTGTGGAAGTTCCTCACCGAGGCTCTCGAACCCGTCTATGGGGCCTTGCCGGCGGCAGAACCGGACTTGGCCCTGCACAACGCGGCGCAGGATTCGATTGGAGGGGACAGGGGCTCCGTTCAGGCTACCTACGCGACGAGCGACGTACCTGCCCCGTCGGGGAGCTGGGCGAGGCCATCAAAGGGTGACGCCAACTCAGCCTTCTGGATGCCCACCGACGACGAGGTCGCTGCGTTTTCCTCGGACGACCTGAAGAACGCTATCGAAGATGCCGAGAAGCTCATCAGCAACCTCGGGATCTCGGGCGCCTTCAGGCGAGTCGAGGGGGCCGCATGACTTGGTGCGGGGTGGCATGCTCTGGGGGGCGCCCTGTCGCACACCGGTGCAGGGGGAGTGGTGCGTCGCGTGCTTTTTTTTGTTGGCGGCGATCTGCTTGAATTTCGTGAATAGCGATCTGCGGGAGCTCGGCAACCAGGCTGTGCGACGGTGGGTGCTGCAGGGGTGCGCTGAGGCGTGTGGTGAGCCCCGGCAACGCCGCAGCCTCCATCGCCACGGTGTCGCCAGCTGATGCGGGGTCACATCTATGCTATCTCCATGTGGTTGTGGACCGCTACTCCACCTGTCCGGCCGGTCCCTGGTGTGTAAGGTGTCACCGCTTTGGTGACCTCATGGACCGATTCAGCAGGCTGTTGCCCTCAGCACCGGTGCCGCCAGTTGCAGGGACTCGGAGTGCGGATTGCCAGGCACTGTCTCCCACGCCTGTGCTCCCCTCGGAGTCTTAGCCAGCGCCATCGGCGCGACCGGGACCAATGATTCAAGAGGCGCCCGATAGGCTTGAGAGGCGCTTGATAGGCAGGACCGCAAGTGTATTCTCGACATGGTCGGGGGGGATGGCTCGCGGCTAGCTGACCTCCAGGGGAGGGATGCGTATGCGGCTCCATCTACGAGGTCAGAAGCATGATATCCGCCGTTCGAGAACCGTTATCATGTTTATCTGGCTCCCGACGCCCCTCTCGGCCGCCAGTGCTCCCTCAACATGCCCGCTTCCCCGCGCCACATGCCTGCGAAGTATGCTCCCGACCGACCGCACGAGGGCGCCGTTGACGGGCGGGTGCGTGTGCTCTCCGACGCTTATTGCGTGGTGGCCGGCGGATTCTACGCGGGTACCTTCGGGCCCTCCAGGCTTCGTCGACTGGCAGCCAGGCGAAGAGCCCCGCTCGTTGTGTCCCCCGCAGTGCCGCTCATCTTCCGGCTCCGGAGAACCTGGGATCGAATCGTCTGAGAGAAGAAATGCAGTTCCGGCCGACGGGCATCCCCCTTTCAAAACATGCAGGAGGGAAGCGCCCTGGGCAGGGGCGTAACGCCACGTTCCTCGTCACAACGTCTCGGTTCGGCGCCGGGGACAGACCCTCGGCGGGGCCCGGGCCGGGTACTTACCATGCCCCCCGGGCAGCCCTCGGGAAGGGGCAAGGTGGTGGCGGAGCCATGCGGTCGAAAGTGCCGCGACTGCCCACCGACCGCGCGTTCACGGGCCCCGGACCAGGGCAGTACGGGATCCCCGGAGCCGACTCGGCTGTCTGGGGGGTGTCGTCGAGGGATTGTGGCTCCGGGACCAGCTCGTTCGCGATCGCCGAGCCGACCCATCCACCTCACCGTCCCCGCAACGCCGCGTCGAAGACGACCCCGGGGCCTGGCCAGCACCATGGGGGCAAGCCAGGGGCCTTCGACCGGGGCAAGGGGGCTGGGCTGGGCCCCGGCTCCGTGCCGTTTAGGAGCCGCGTCACGAGGCTGGGGAGCGACTCCCCGCACCAGCGCAGGGCCCTGAAGAATGGGCCGGGCCCGACGAGGTACAAAATCCCGGGCTCCTTCACTCGGCAGCCCAGTACATCGTACACGACATTCCACCAGGCACCTGGGCATGGCGGGCCTCTCCAGAGGCCGGTCCGCCTTTCGACGTGGGTGTCGCACTTGGTGGGCACCCCAGCCCCGGAGAAAGACCCTGTCCCGGGGCCTGGGTCCTATGCGCCCGTTCAGGGGACTGTGGCGGCCACTGCCCTGCGCGCGTGGGAGCAGGGGCCAAGTGCGGCTTTTCGGCAGGGCCTCGTGGACCGCGTCGGCAACCCGTGGGGGGGCAGGCGGGGGTCGCATGGTGAGGAAGGGCCCGATGCGGTGCTCTCGGGGGCAGGCTTCCCAAGAAGGGGGCCTCCACCCCACGGCGAGACCGCACGCCATGACACGTGGGGCATGGGCCAGAGACGAACGATGTGTGGAGGGGCAGCTCCCGCGCCGCAAAGGGAGAACTTGGGGAGCAGCTTTGCGTCAAGCGCGCCGAAGGTCGCACAGACGAGGGTGGACAACTTCCCCGGCCCAGGGGCTTACGCCCCCCATTTCGCGGGGCGGCAAAGCTTCCACTTGCGCTCAGAGGCAACGTGGGTCGCTTGACCGTTCTAGGATACTTGACTCGCCTCCCTCGCGAGAGAGGCAAGAGCGCATCGAGTGAGTGGTCCTTCAAAGAACGGAAGCTGCTGTCATGGTGCGGCTGCTGTCACGAGGAATGGAAGGTGCCACTGGAGTGTCTCCCGCGTGCCACTGTTCTTGTCGAGGGCCACGACCTCGAATCGGAGCACCCAACGCAGGCTCATAAGAGGCGTCGAGAAGGAGGGCGTGGCACTCGACGGCACGAACAACGTCAAGCTTAAGGACAGCACATGGCTGAGGTTCTCGCGCCACTCGTGCACTGACCGCACGTGAGCTTCGCCCTTGCCTAGTGCATAGTTGAGATCACCACCCACATCTGCAAGGAAACACGACGGATTAACGTGTATTGCAGCTCTTCGCCAGTTGGTAACTGTGTCTCGGCAATTCGTGACTCTCCGCTCCAAGCGGATTGCTCTGGCACCTGAGCGTCAACCTCTAGAGCGTCAAACCCTAGGGCGCCTACCCCGGCACGCGAGACTCACCGCGGACATTCAGTGGGATGGCAGGCCACGAATCCAGCGGCCTGATGGAGAACCGGTCGCTGTGTGAGGACGGAACATTGGGTGCCTTGGGAAGGAGCATGGCGTTGGGGGACTCGACGACTTCCAGAGACACAGACAAGCTCTCGCAATGGACGCTGCGACCTGCGCTCTGACTAAGGTCCACGTAGCAGTGGAAGGTACCCCCCGCTGGGACCGCCCCAGGGTGAGCTGCAGTGATGGACTTCTGAGCGACGGGCAACTGTCCGAGACCAAAAAGCGCCAGCGTCCCCAACGGCTGCTCAGAAGTGTGCTTGAGAGTGAACTTGCACCCTCCGCCAACGCCGAGGCTTGAGGCACTTGCCAAGGCTGGGGACTGGTCACCCTCTGCGGACTCGCACTCGCTCACCGGAGGACGTGCCGCGGACGAACTCAGGAGATCGATGCCTCCTCGGGTGGAGTCTTCGTTATCTGCGCAAAAGCGAGGCAGGAGCAGCCGGCGTATTGAACGTACCAGTCCTCCCTGGACCTTGGGGCACCGCAGGAAGGTACGGGAGGGACGAGAGGCAGGAAGCGCGGCGCGTACCAGACTCTGCGCCCATGGCTAGCGACGCTATGAGGTGGCGGAGACGAGAGATCTGGTGCGAGTGCCATTCCTGGGCCTCAGTGAGATCGATGAAGGTGCCCTGGCTCATCCCTGACTCGGACGGTCCTCGCTCGCTGTTCGGCCTGCTCTGCCGAGGCTGGGGAGGTCTTTGAGGACCGCCTTCCAGGCCTGTCGGGACACACCCATCCGAAGTGAGCTCCACAGCGCCGATCTTCACCACGCTCCCGCCAGCCTGCGGGCAGCGAAACGTTCTCCGTGAACTACTCGCTGCGAAGGTGCGCCAGCAGCTGGTTCGCCGAGTGCCGCCACCTGGGAGGGGGGGTGCCCGACTTACCAGCCCCGGTCCCCCCTCCGCACCCCGGGAGTACACCACGAAGGGTTCCCCGAGAGGCCCCACGATGTGGCCGTCCGACCTTCTCTCCGCGAAACGTGGCGAACCAGCTGTCACGGTCACAGCCGCCCGCGCTGGCGGGAGCCCGACTTCCTGGGGAGCGGCAGGGTCCTCCCGTTTCTCCGCCCCAAAGATCCCCCCCAAAAAGCCCCAGCCCGACGATTTATCCCCCGCCCGTATCTCGCTGTCTGAGCGGCAGTCTTCGCGCCGCACTGTAGCCTCGGCGAGAAGGTGGTACGTCAGCTTGATGCCCATTCCCCGGTACGTGGGGGGCAGCTGCGTCGGCAGGCGGAGACTCACGATGAAGCCGACCTTGCTACCCCTCGGGAGAGGTCGGCCTTGCAACAAGGTGCATGGGTGCGACGAAAGCACCGTCCTGCGGGGCACGCGCAGTTCGACGGGTCTACCGGCCGGGGCGCGTTCACCCTGCAGCGTGCCTAGACAGCGGCCGCTGCCACACGGCACGCGGTTTGGCCGAAAGTGAGCGGCATTGAGCGTTATCAAAGTCATTTTCGTCCTATCATCCCACTAGTGCGGCATCATTCTTACCGCTCTGCGTGCCGTTGCGCCCCTTGCGACGCTGCCTCCCCCGCTTTCCCCCCCGAGGTGCTCGGCTCCCTCAAGAAGCAGGTGTCAACTTTCTCAATTCCGCACACCCTCACCGACATTGAACTGAGCTCCACCCCTTCTCCTGCAATAGAAGTGCTTTGATGCGATGTCAAAGACACCATGAAGCCCGGCGCGGCGGACAAAAGGAGGAGGGAAAAGCTCCGGTGCAACGCACCCAAGTCGTGGCGACCATGCCACGCTACCGGGATCGGGGTGGCTGCCAACGACACGCCTCACCGGTATTCGAGACGTACACCAGCGCGCTCAAGCTCTCTCCGGGGTGGTAAATTTCTCTGCTAAGCGTGATGTCCAAGGACAGGCCCTCCCCGTGACGGGGAGGTCCCCCCATCGTGCCGTGCAACCCCAGACGAGCCAGGGGGCACGAAGTGGCGGGTTTGGGGGGGGGAGGGAGGCCACACGCCTCGCCCTGGGAATGTGTGGCCACCCGGGGGCTCCAGATGACATACGCGTTGCGAAGGGGTGCGCCACCTCCCCCCCGGCTCAGGCAAGGGCCTCAGCAACTCTCGCTTCCTGGCCCGACTCGGCACGGAAGCACCCGGGGGGGGGGGGGGGGGGGGGCCTTGCCGTTGCCCCGCACTCCAGCGGGGGCGGAGACG
>Ga0181589_10003184_pt1 | contig 13005 bp, 11 predicted proteins | sample 071ome_25_FD_132444 | JGI IMG/M metagenome (GOLD analysis project Ga0181589, IMG submission 132444) | Coastal salt marsh microbial communities from the Groves Creek Marsh, Skidaway Island, Georgia - 071410BT metaG (megahit assembly) | ecosystem: Environmental > Aquatic > Marine > Intertidal...
GCAAAGATCAGCCAGAACAGCGCACCGGCGCCAATGGCATAAGACATCAGGGAATAGCCCAGGGCAAATACGCGATCGCCCAGGCCGTGTTCTTGCATACTTACGTTTTCGATAATTTCCATTTCAGAGCCCCCTCTCGTTAGCTCTCTGCGTTATGCAGTCTTCTTGGTGTTGTTGACAAACCTGACGTTACGGTGCGCCTGCTTGGATGAGGAGATCACCTCGACAGTCTTTGACTGCCGGGCGGTCCACACATCCACCAGGAATCCGTAAACAACCGCCACGTCCTTCTTTTCCTGTTCTGTCATGTTGACGTCCAGCATTGCCCCTCCTTAACAGATAGACCGACCAGTCGGTCCAAACAGGCTTTTTTAAAAAAGGGCTTATGCCCTTGGTTCTTTTCTACTGCTACTGCTTTGTTTACTGCGTTACTTCCTTACCACCTTTCAACACTGGTTACCTGTTGGCCCCTCAGCCTTCCAGGATATAGTCCAGGTACTTGATGAAATGCCCGATCTCCTGATCAAGGTATTCCGGTGTACTGTGTGACTTGGAGACGACGATCCCGCCTTCGATGATCGCGAGAAAATGTCTGCCCAGTTCCTTGCCGGTCACTTTCTTCACCTTCCGTGCTTTCAGTGCCGGTGTAAAAATTCTTTCGCCGCCGTCCTCGAGGTTGTTGAACAGCATGTCGATCTTCTTGATCAGCTTCGGGTTGCTTTCCGCAACCTCGAGGGCGATGGCCCCAAGCAGGCAGCCGTGTTTCCAGAGCTCGCCGCTTTTTGTCCTGACATGTTCGACAAAGGCCTTGGCGCGCTTCACCGGGTCCTCGATATTCCGGTATTCGCCGTTGGCGACGATTTCCCAGCCCCTGTTGCCGTAGACCTCCATCGCCGTCAGGGCCAGCTCTTCCTTGGACTTGAAGGCATGATAGAAGCTGCCCTTTGAAACCCCGGCGTGGGAGATGATTTCATCGACGGTGACTGCCTGGTATCCACGCCCCTTCATGAGGTCGAGGGTGGACGCGATGATCTTGTCTTTTGCCGTAACTTTCGCCATTGGATGCGAACTTTAGACCGACTGGTCGGTCTAGTCAACAGATTTTGATGCATTTTTCACACATGATTAAAAAATCTGTGGGAAATATCGCATAACCGGGGCGGAAGGCCCGGATTTAGTGGGTTTCAGGCGGTCGGCAAAGAATCGTCCGGCTCAAAGCAGGAACTGCGTGGGCTCGGTGTAACTGAGATCATGGGCCCTGGCGACAGCCTCACAGCAGACGTGGCCGGCATGTACGTTGAGGCCCGCCATGAAGCCCTCGTCCGCGGCCAGGGCCTGTTTCCAGCCCTCATCCGCCAGGCGCAAGACATAAGGCAGCGTGGCGTTGTTGAGGCCGAACGAGGAAGTGCGCGGCACCACACCCGGCATGTTGGCGACACAGTAATGCACGACGCCGTCGACGACGAAGGTGGGATCCGAGTGGGTGGTCGGCCTCGATGTTTCGAAGCAACCACCCTGGTCGATGGCGACATCCACCACGACCGAGCCAGGCTTCATGCCGCTGATGATGCTTTTGGTGAGCAGCTTGGGCGCCGCCGCACCGGCAACCAGCACCGCGCCGATCACGAGATCGGCTTCCAGTGCATACTTTTCGATGCTGGCCTTGTTGGAAAATACGCAGTGCACACGGCCGGCAAAATTGTTGTCCAGTTCCCTGAGGCGCGGCACGCTGTTATCGAGAATGGTGACCTGCGCACCCATGCCCTTGGCAATATAGGCGGCGTTTTCGCCGACGATGCCGCCGCCGATGATGAGCACGTGGGCGGAATCCACTCCCGGCACGCCGCCCAGCAGGATCCCGGCCCCGCCGTTGTCTTTTTCCAGGCAACTGGCGCCGGCTTGCACCGCCAACCGCCCTGCCACTTCGCTCATGGGGGCCAGCAGCGGCAGCACGCCGTCGGGCGTGTGCACAGTTTCATAAGCGATGGCGGTTACGCCGGACTTCATCAACCCCTGGGTTTGCGCCAGGTCAGGTGCAAGGTGCAGGTAAGTAAAAAGAACCTGGTCCTTGCGCAGCATGGCGATCTCGGCCGGCTGCGGTTCCTTGACCTTCACCACCAGCTCGGCGCTGGCGAATATCTCAGCGGCGCTCTTTACGACAGTAGCGCCGGCACGGCTGTAATCGGCATCCGTGACGCCGATGCCGGCTCCCAGCCCGGACTGGACCATGACTTCGTGGCCATGATGTACCAGCTCCACGACGCTGGTCGGCACCATGCCGGCACGGAACTCGTTGTCTTTAATTTCCTTCGGTACACCGACGAGCATGGTTGTCTCCTGGCGGGTTAAGGTCTGCCAATGTTTTAACACGACAGCCTTCGGGTGGTGAAATGATTTGTATCAAGCAGGCATCACCTGCGTATTTTATGCCTGTTCCTCGTCGATCCAGGCGAGCGCTTCATCGAGCGTACGGAAAATGCGGTACGCCACCGAGAGGTTTTCCAGGCTGGCGTAGGCCTGGAACATACGGCCGATGCCGTAATCGAGGTCTTCGGGGCCCACGAGACCCGTCTTGCCGCCGGCCCGCATGCCATGGCCGGATTTCAGGAATTTGGCGATACTGCGAATATCATCCTTGCCGATGGTTTCCACGGTGCCGCAGGAGGCATCCCAGATCACATGCCTGGTCCGCTGGCCAGGCTTTAAATTAATGACAATGTTCAGCAGATCATCGCGGCTGGCGCTGCCTTCGATGGTGTAGATGGACAGATCTTTTTCCGGAAAGGTTTTGCTGGTTATTCTGGCCATCACGGATTATCGAACTGTCTGTCGCTTCCTGTCCTGGTCATCGGGAAGAACCCACTATACCGGGGCTGGTACAGGGGATAAACCGGATCACAACAAAATTTTTTTGTTGACCGGAACACTTGATATGCACTGGTTGAATAATGACAATACTCACGGCGTGGGAGCCAACGTGAAAGGGAGCTTGCCTATGCGTCTGCTGATCCTCATTGCCGGGCTCCTCACCGCCTGTGCGACTGTCCCAGTCCTCGCCCAATCCGACGCCGTACCTGTCGAGATCGTCGTCACCGGCAAACAGCCCGGCCCGCCCTTATGGCGTGTCAGGCACGGTGACAACACCCTGTACATCTTTGCCAGGCTGTCACCGATCCCGAAAAACATCACCTGGGAATCACAGCGCGTGGCGCAGGTGATCGCCGAGGCTGATGAATTCATCAGCGAGCCGGACGTGGACGTGTCGGTGTCACCTCTGGTGATGTTCAATCCCATCAACATCTTTCGCGGTATGAGCCTGGGCAAGCGGGTGATGCGCAATGAAAACGATGCCGCACTCAAGGACGTGCTGCCGCCAGAACTGTACGCGCGATTCTCGGCACTCAAGGCGCGGTATTTCCCGAAAAACAAAAAAATCGAGACGTACCGCCCCATCGTCGCAGGCGGCCAGATGACGTCCGCCGTCCAGGATGCCGCAGATCTCGTTCCCGCCAATGATGTCGACAAGCAGATCCGGCGGCTGGTGAAGCGCAACCGCGATATCCGCACTACGGAGATCATGTATGACATGAAAATCGAGGGCGGCTTCAAGGTCATTGCCAGCCGGGTCGAGGAGCTGATGGACAGTATCCCGCCGGAACTCGAGCGGTCCTGCTTTGAACGCATGCTCAGGCGCATGGAAGAGAACATCGAGGAGATGCAGTATCGCGCCTCGGCCTGGGCCCAGGGCTATATCCAGGAATTCAAATACATTCCCCTGCGGGGAGACGAGGACGACGACTGCACCAACATGATGATGGTGAGCAGCGAACAGGAAACCATCAGCGAGATCATGGCGATCATCTCCAACCAATGGCTTGACGCGGCGGAACGGGCCCTCAACAACAACAGGACCACATTTGCAGTACTCGACATAAGCCAGCTGTTGCTCGCTGACGGCCTGCTCGCGCAACTCGGCTCACGGGGCTACGAAGTCATCGAACCGTGAGGCGATAAATAGCCGGCGGCTTTATCAGTGCAGCCGTTCGCTGCCCGCCAGTTCAATACCCAGCGCCTGCAACTGGCGCTGCGCCATCACATCCCCCGTTGACTGCCAGCGCTGGTATAACGCCAGCACGTCTTCCGTGGTTAGCGGCTCCCGCCTTAGGCAGGCATCGGCCACCATTTCCAGGATGCGCGCAAAGGTGCGCGCCAGCTCGGCGAAGATATGCCGGTTCTGCCGGGCATTGTCGCCCAGGTAATCGTAGGCGCTGCCGCCCATGCCGATGAAGTAGTCCTTGTTGATGCCATAGCGCGCAAGACGCCGGGGAAACAGGGCGCCAAGAAACAGGGCCATGTCACCCAGGCGCTGCAGCAGCAGGCAGCGTTCATACTCGCTGCCGGCATGCAACGCGTCGCTGTACACCAGCGCAAGCGGCTGCAGGTTCATGCGGCCTTCATTGTAGGTGAAGAGATGTTCGCTGCGTCCGTAGCGGTCGAGCAGGTTGCCGAGATACCAGCAGGTATCCTCGTGGGGTGGCGGGTGCAGTGACTGCGCGTAAGTGGTCAGGCGTTTGCGAAAAAAATCAGCCAGGGAAGACTCCGTGATCGGCTCCTGGCGGGCATCCAACAGCATGGTCACCTCCTTACCGCGGACTGGAAAAGCACTTGGGGAGTTGCCGGCATGATGACCGGCTGCTCCAGTCTTGCCGATACTATATGACAATCGCTCGCAATCGGGCAATTTGTTATGTCCGGAATTTTTTCTGTCCGTGTCGGCGGACGCTTTATCCTTTTATCCTTTTATCGCATTGTTAATATCTAAAGGTGTAACTCAGTTTCGCCGTGATGGTGGAGGCCGCGGAATGGAAACGGTTGTCGCGATCGTAGTCCTGCATGTTGTGGTTGATGACGAGGAAATATTCCTGCCCTGCTTCGGGAATGTAGTTCAGGCGCATGTTGATGCCCAGTGTCTCGCTGACATTGTCATACTGCACCAGGTTCACCAGCGACAGCTTGTTGGAAAACACAAAATCGAAACCGGCTGTAAGCAGCCGTGTGATGAAGCTGCCTTCGGGCAGCCTGGCGTCGGTGATATTGAACCCCATGTTCGCGCGCACGCGCGGTGACGGGGTCCAGGTGACATTGCCGAACACGCGCTGCTGGTGGCCGCTCCAGAAGGTGCCTTCCAGGTAGGCGATACGGCCGCTGACCTTGCGGTAGTTGGCGCTGCTGACTTCGATGCCATGGTTCTCGAAATCATATTCACCCGGTTGCAGGACTACACCAGGATAAATTTCGAACGGCCGAACCAGCACTTCCTTGTCCAGGTTCGAACGAATGAACAGGCGGTCACCGAGGGTAGTGGTGATATCAACGGGTGTCAGGGTGATGCCTTCAGACTGCAGGTTGCCGGCAGAGTCGTCAAAGCGCTCCCAGGAGGCACTCCAGTACAGGGACTGGAACGGACTGTTCTCAGGGCGCCAGTTGTAGTTGATCGCCGCCACGGACTGGTCGACGCCGACCCGGTTGGCGAAACCCAGCGCTGGGTTGAAATTGTCCTCGAACCGGTTGAACTGCACTTCCCCTGTCAGCCCTTCCTGGCTGGGAAATGCGATGCTGATGCCGCCGGCGCTGTCGTCACTGTTGATGCCTTCGGTATCCGATTGCTGATACCAGCTCGACACCTCGAAGATACGGCCCTCACCGATATTGGAGTTGCGGTACAGAAAATCCACGCCGGCAAGCGAGTTGTCCAGGTTGGATGTCGGGTTGCCGTCGGTGAAGATGGCGCCGATCTGGGATTCGCTGAACAGGCCTTTCTTGACCCGGATGACCGACAGCGTATCGGCAGCAACGGCACCCGCCTCGTCCTGGCGAATGGTCAGCGCACCCAGTTCCCAGTCGCCTATGCGCCCGCTGATCTTGCCACCCACTTCCAGGTCGATGGCCTGGCCTGCACGACTGAGGCCAATGCGGCGCGAAAAGAACGGTCGCCCGTTCTGGTTGAGACGCCCGAACTCGAAGATATCCGCCTCGCGCAGGAAGAAGTCGCGTTTCTCCGGAAAGAACAGGCTGAAGCGTGTGAGATTGACCTGGCGGTCGTCGATCTCCGTGGCGGAAAAATCCGTGTTGGCGGTCAGCGAGGCGTTCAGGCCCGAATTGATCTTGTAGAAAACATCGACAGAGGGCTGCACATCAGTGCCGGAAGTGCCGCTGATGAAATTCCGGTCACTGGTGACACTGGTCGACGGCACAATGTCCAGTCCCAGCCCCTGGTTCATGCCGGAGAACCCGGTTGCCAGGCCGGCACTGCTGGGGTCATAGCGGCGGTCGTTACTGACCCAGACCACCTGTTCATTCTTGTACTGGATGCGACGGGAAAAATTCAGGCCCCAGGTATCGGTGTTGGGATCGAAGGAAATGGACTTGAACGGAATTTCGAATTCCGCGATCCAGCCTTCGTCGAAACGACCTGTCTCTACGAAATAGATGGTGTCCCAGTCCACGTAGAACTGGGAAATATTCCGATACAGGCCGTCAGACCTGACGCCGTTCGGATTCACCCCGAAGAAATAACCGCCCCGCTTGGTATTGAAGGAATCAAACGAGACGGAAACGAAATCATCGCTTGAGAAGATGGTGGTGTTCTGCTTGAGGATATTGGCGGTGATCTGGTCGGGCGGGATGAACATCTTGACGCCGACGTACAGCGCGTCATCGTCGTACATCAGGTAGGCTTCGGTGCGCTCGGTGGGCATGCCGTATTCCACCGGGATGATCTGGTGGAAATCATCGATGTAGGCCGCAGCCTGCCAGGCAGGTTCATCCAGCACACCGTCGATGACCGGCGGCGTATCGGTGCGCACCATCGCGATGGTTTTCTGGTCCCGGCCCTGACCGATCTGCACGGATTGCGTCTCGCGCGCGGTCTGCCCGAGCGCGGCCATGCAAACTATCGCCAGCGAGATGAATGTAAGGAACGCTTTGATCATGATGTTTTTGTTTTGTAGATTATCACGGCATCGGCCGGGAGTGGGAAGCGTGCTAATGTGGAAAGAATATGAATGCCCCGTGCTCCCCAGCGCAAGCTTTTCCAGGGCAAGTAACGGCCGCATAATGATTGCCTTTCTGTTCGAGTACGTGGAAAAAAATAGATTAACCACATACACTGCCTGCTGGCACCTGTTATCCCTTTTCATACCCATGACGAATCAGGCGATTACCGGCAAACCCGTTCACCGGGAACAAAAACAGATTAACCTGTGCTGTCCTGGCATGCTATTGGGCGTGGTAATGCTCTCTCTTTGCGTACAGGGTTTCGCTCAAGAATCTGCACCACCAAAACTGCCTGAAGAAATTATCGTCAATGCCCCTGAATCCCTGAAGCGCCTGCAGACTCAGGTCAAGCTCGCCCAGAAAAGAATGTTCAACGTATTCAACAAAATCAATGACGACGATCAGTTTGATGTTCACTGCACCTATGACAGGCGCTGGCAATCAAAAATTCGCGAGCAGGTTTGCACGCCAAATTACATAAGGACCGTCCAGGAGCAGGAGGTCCAATTGATGCTGGGGCAATTTGGTATGGTTGGTGCCGAAAAAGGGTTCGCTGGCAACACGCAGATTGGTACTTTTAACGCGCGTTTCGAAGAGATCATGAAGACCCAGTTCATTGCCAATCCGGAGTTTCGCGAGGCCCTGCTCGAATACCAGTCACTGACAGAGCAGCTTGATGGGACGATGGGCGCACGGCTCGGACGAAAAGATTAGTGATCTCTTGTGGCAATAAAAAAGCCCCTCAGTGAGGGGCTTTTTTTAACAGCGCCCAAAAAAATACCCCTCTGCGAGGGGTATTTGTTTGGCGCGCCCGATTGGATTCGAACCAATGACCTTTGCCTCCGGAGGGCAACGCTCTATCCAGCTGAGCTACGGGCGCTTAACTTATAGCTACGGGTGCTAAAGGCGGCCATCATAGTCCAAAACCCTTCCACTCTCTAGGGCCAAACTAGATATAACGTGGACATTCCCTTATCATCGCGCACCTTCCCGATTCATTCATCCGCACTACCCTGCATGTCAGAACACGAACCGACACAGTCTGCGTCCGCCAGGCCCATGCCCCGGGCGTTTGCCGCGCTGGAATCGATTCCGTTCCGCTGGCTGGTGTCGAGTCTCGGCACCTTCTTCCTGGCCATGCAGGGCCAGTTGGTCGTGCGCTCCCTGCTCGCCTACGAGCTGACCGAAAGCCCCTTCGCCCTGGCCATGGTCAACCTGGTCATCGCCACGCCCATGTCCATCGGCCTGCTCTTTTCCGGCGCCATCATCGACCGGGTCGAACGGCGCGGGCTGACCATCATCAGCCAGACCGTGGTGCTGCTCAATGAACTTGTGGTGCTGGTCCTGCTCGTCAGTGGCGTCCTGGAATTCTGGCACCTGCTGGCCACGGCCTTCATCCTGGGGGTGAACTTTCCGTTCCTGATGCCGACACGAACCGCCATGATCTATTCGCTGGTAGGCCGCGACAAGCTCGGCAATGCCATGGCGCTGCAAGCAACCTCGCTCAACATCGCCCGCATCGTCGGCCCCGCGGGTATGGGCCTGCTGATTCCGCTCATCACCATGGAAGGCGCCTATACCGCGTCGATCCTGCTGTACGGCTTCTCCATTTTCGCCATGCTGATGCTGCCGAAGTCCTATCCGGAGAACAAGGAGCGCAAGGGCTTCCTGACGGACGTGATGTATTCCTTTACCTACGTGGCGAAAAACCGCGCTATCCTGCTGTGCCTGTGTTTCGGGTTGTTTCCCATGCTGCTGGCGCTGCCCATCATCAGCTTCCTGGTGGTGTTCACCGAATCGGTGTGGGGCGTCGGTGAAACCGCGCTCGGCATCATGATGGGCAGCGTCGGCGTCGGCGGCATCATCGGCTCCCTGCTGGTAGCACGTCTCGGCGACACCATGCGACGCACCCGCGTGATGATGATAGCGGCCATGATCTTCGCCGCCTTCCTGGCCGGTTTCAGCATCAGCCCCTACTACCTGCTGGCCCTGCCCTTCCTGCTGGTGTCCAACATCTTTGCCAACATGAGCCAGACCCTGAACCAGACCCTCGTGCAGCTGCTGGCGGACAACGAGGTGCGCGGTCGCATGTCGTCCCTGATGATGCTCACGGTCGGGCTGACGCCCCTCGGCGTGCTTCCGGTAGCCTATTTCGCCGAGATCTGCGGCATCGCCAACACCATGTTCGTGGCCTGCATCATACTGGTACTGGTGGTGATCGCCTTCCTCGCCCTGTCACCCACGCTGCGCCATCTCGACAAGGATCCACGCCTGACCGGTATTCACGAAGTGGAAGGCTGACGGGAACCGCCGCAAGATAAGTTACAATCAGCCACCTTATTCACTGGAATACCGGGGTATGTCACCAAACGCCGCAACAAGGCCTTCCATGTCGCCCTGGACACCACTCCGGAACAACCCGGTATTCTTCCAGCTGTGGATCGCGACACTGGTCTCCAACATCGGCACCTGGATGCACGATGTCGGCGCCGGTTACCTGGCCACGGAACTGACCACATCGCACTTCGTGGTCGCCCTGATGCAAACGGCCACCTCCCTGCCCGCCTTCTTCTTACTATTGCCGTCGGGTGCGCTGGCCGACATTTTCGACCGCCGCCTGTACCTGCTGACCGCAATCATTGGCCAGACCATTGTCGCCGCACTGCTGGGCTTTCTTACCCTCACCGGCCTGGTCGAGGTATGGTCACTGCTGTTCCTGACCCTGTGCATGGGCATCGGCACCGCCATGGTCATGCCGGCCTGGCAGTCGATCATCCCGGAAGTGGTGCAGCGCTCCGACCTGGGCGGCGCCATCGCCCTGAACACCATGGGCATGAATATCTCCCGGGTGATCGGCGCCCTGATCGCCGGCATCATCCTCGCCGCCCTTGGCCCGGGCGCCGTCTTCATCACCAACGCCCTGACCTTCATCTTCATCATCATCGTGCTGGTGCGCTGGAAGCGCGATGTGCCCGAGACCACCTTGCCACCCGAGCCCCTGGTGCCGGCGGTCAAGACCGGCCTGCGCTACGCCCGCCATTCTCCTGCCCTGCTCTCCACGATCTACCGCAGTATCGGCTTCTATTTCTTCGCCAGCGTGATGTGGGCCCTGTTCCCGGTGATCGCGCGCGACCTGCTCGGCGCCGACGAATTTCGCTACGCCCTGCTGTTTGCCTTCATCAGTGTCGGTGCCATCATCAATGCGCTGTTCATTCCGCGCCTGCGCGCCAGTTTCTCCAGCGATACGCTCATCACCGGCGCCTCGCTGGTCTTCGCCACCGGCATGATCATCACGGCCTTTGCGAAGATCTATGTCGTCGCCCTGTTCACCCTCGCGTTGTGCGGCTCCGCCTGGATCACCGTGATGACCACCGCCCAGACGGCGGCGCAGACTGCCCTGCCGAACTGGGTGCGCTCACGCGGCATGGGCGTTTTCCTCACCTTCTTCATGGGCTCGCTGGCCATCGGCCCGGCGGTTTGGGGCGGCCTGGCGGAGGCCACGACTATTCCTGTTGCTATCTATACCGCCTCTTTCTGCCTGGCCATTGCATCCCTGTTCACTCAACGATGGCCGGTCAGCGGCAACGAGGCCCTGGACCACACGCCGTCGAAACACTGGAAATTGCCGGAGCCTGTCATGGACATCAGTCCCGACCAGGGTCCTGTCATGATCTGCGTGACCTACCGGGTGAAAGCCGAAAACCGCGAGGCGTTCCTGGCGGCGATGGAGCAACTGGGCAAGGCGCGGCGCCGGGACGGCGCCTGGGACTGGAACGTCATGGAAAACATCAGCGCACCCGGCACTTTCCAGGAGTATTACCTGGTCTATACCTGGCTTGATCATTTACGCCAGCATGAGAGAATCAGCAAGCAGGACGCCATGGTCCAGGCGAAAATCCGCGAGCTGCTGGTTCCGGACACCTCTGTGACCATTAATCATTTTATAAAAAGCGGGCAATAGCGCCGCTAAAACACGCACAGACTTTCAGCAGGAATTCCCGATGAGTAACAACCCCAAGCTGCACTCGGTAGCGCTCAATTTTTTACAGGCCCTCCTGGACCGCGGCATCGATACCGTCTTTGCCAACGCCGGCACCGACTTCGCACCGATCATCGAAGGGCTGGTGGCTGCCCGGCAGGCCGGGATCAAGACTCCGGAATTCATCACCGTACCCCACGAAAACGTGGCCATCTCCATGGCCCACGGCTACTTCCTGGCCACAGGCAAACCCGCGGCGGTGATGGTGCACGTCACCGTCGGCACCGCCAACGCGTTGTGCGGCCTGATGAATGCCTCGCGCGACAACGCCCCCATCCTCTTGATGGCAGGACGCACGCCGAGCACCGAGAAAGGGCATATCGGCTCCCGCAACGCCAGCATCCATTGGGGCCAGGACAGCTTCGACCAGGGCGGCACAGTACGGGAATACGTGAAATGGGATTACGAGCTGCGCCCGGGCCAGCCGCCGGAAGACATTGTCGGCCGCGCCCTGGACATCGCCATGACCGAACCCCGTGGACCGGTCTACCTGTGCATGCCCCGCGAAGTACTGGGCGACCTTACCGAAACCACCGCGGTCCCGCCGCGTAACCGCCGCCTCGGCGCCTCGATCGCTGCGCCGTCTGTCGAGGGCGTCCGCCAGGCCGCCGAGTGGCTGGCCGATGCCAAATTCCCGCTCATCATCACCTCGTGCACCGGCCGTGACCGGGCCAACGTGGCCCGCCTCACCGGCATCGCCGAGGATTACGGCATCGGTGTTTCTGTACCGGGTGAACCGGGTGCCCGTGAACTCAACATCCCGCTGCAGCATCCCATGTTCCTCGGCATCCATCCGGCCGAGGCCATCGCGAAGGCCGACGTCATCGTCGCCCTGGAATGCGAAGTGCCATGGTGGCCCAGCGCGGTATCACCCCCGGCCGGCGCCAAACTCGTACAGATCGGGCCCGATCCCTTCTTCAGCAATTACCCCGTGCGCGGCTTCCAGATGGATCTCGCCATCAGCGGTTCCTCCTCCATTGCCCTGAGCATGCTCAATGAGGAACTGAAAACGGCGCACGATCCTGAATTCGCCGGCAGCCGCATCACCATGTTCAAGGAGCTGGCGGCACAGCGCAAAGCCGCCCGCGACAAGGCCGTCGACGCCGCCAGGGGCTCCAAGCCGGTAAACCCGCTGTGGGTCGCCCATTGCATCAACCAGGTCAGGGACGAGAATACCGTCGTACTCAACGAACTTGGCGTACCCCTGGAATTTCTCGATCTCGCGGAGCCCGGCAGCTACCTGTCCAGCTCGCTGGCGGGCGGGCTTGGCTTCGGCCTCGGCGCCTCCCTCGGTGCGAAGAAGGGCGCACCCGAGAAGAATGTCATCCTCGTCGTCGGTGACGGCTCCTACATGTTCGGTTGCCCGACCGCCGCGCACCACGCCGCGAAAATCAACGGCCTGCCCACCACGACCATCGTCATGAACAATGCCCGCTGGCACGCCGTACACCGCTCCACGCTCGGCATGTACCCGGACGGCCTGGCCTCGAAGGAGGCCGTCATGCCGCTGGTGTCACTGGGTGACTCGCCGGAATACGACAAGATCATGGAAGCCTGCGGCGGCCACGGCGAAAAGGTCGACAACGCCGACAACCTCGAAGCCGCCCTGCGCCGCTGCCTGGAAGCGAACAAGAACGGCAAGGCCGCACTGATCAACCTGATTGCCAGTTTCTAGTAAATGAAGCAGCAAGGATGAGCCCGGAAAACATTATTGCATTTACCCTGGCCTCGACTTTGTTAAGCCTGGCGCCGGGGCCGGATAATATTTTTGTCCTGACCCAGTCAGCTCTGTACGGAAGGCGTTCCGGCATCCTCATCACCCTGGGCCTGTGCACCGGCCTGATCTTCCACACCACGGCCGTGGCCCTCGGGGTCGCGGCCATCTTCGCCGTCAGCGTCACCGCCTTCAC
>Ga0181589_10003187_pt1 | contig 13000 bp, 28 predicted proteins | sample 071ome_25_FD_132444 | JGI IMG/M metagenome (GOLD analysis project Ga0181589, IMG submission 132444) | Coastal salt marsh microbial communities from the Groves Creek Marsh, Skidaway Island, Georgia - 071410BT metaG (megahit assembly) | ecosystem: Environmental > Aquatic > Marine > Intertidal...
CATGGGTTACTGGAGTTCACAATGACCGACTCTCGCAAAGACAAACTGCACAATCTCGTGGACAAAGCTGAACCAATCATCGACCAGATTGACGACTACGCAACTACCACTTTTGGCTGGTTTAAGCCCATTGCGTACATCATTGCTGCTGCACTTATTCTGAAATTCATCTTCAACTAACGGGGTCGCGGCGCATAGCGTCGCGCCTCCAGCTAGCCAAGGTCACCCGCAAGTTTCTAAACAAGGGAGTTTCCTATGATCTGTCCTGACTGTGACGAATTACGTCACCCAGATCGTCCTTGTCACTACAAGATGTCCGATGCTGAACGCCAACGCTACTACGTTCGAGCATACCAAGACGTAGAGGTTACATGCCCGTCCTGCAAAACTTGGGTCAACATCAACGCTGTCCGTGACAACAAAGACTACTGCCCCAAATGCAAGACGGAGCTTCAGTACTGCCTTGGCATATCTGGCAACCAATGGCTGGAAAGGAAAGAACGATGATGGGCCAAACCCGAATTGCACGAACCATTGGTGCGTTCGTGCTGTACTACTTGATTCTTATGATTGCATCTTTATGGGGCGCGCTGCTCGCAGGTGTCAATCCAACCATGATCCTGTCAATTGTATCCGCTCCATATTGGATACTCGTGATTCTCATCACAATCCAACTGACTAAAAGGGTTGGATAGTATGTTTGTAGTCATCGAGCCAGATCGAAACAAACTCGTTAACGCACTGGTGAACAGGTTCATAGACAATCTGTCAGTCGAGGACGCGATGGAATACATCGCCAATGATATGACCAATCACTACAACCGCATGACAATAGACGAGTTGCTACGAGAAATGGAGGGCTGAATTGACGGACCGACAAGACGCATACGAGCGCCGCTACGCAAGAGCAACCCATACCGTCGTGTGGCTAATGGATGATTCCAGCAGGAACTACACACCAGAGGAGGCCGCACATCTTGCGGCTTTCAGACACGGCCTCGGCCTTAACCAATACGGACAACTGGTCCGTGAAACTAGAGAACGCTACGAGGAGACAGACTAATCAAAAGAAAATACCAAGCTGTATACGATGCAGCGTGCACCGTCTGTCCAGACTGCGCTGAACTTACTTATCAACAGTTTGTAAGGGTTCTAAGAACGTGGCTTGAAGACTCTTTTAAGCTCGACTACACGGCCAAGGATGGGGATGTCCTTGATCTCGTGAGACACATAACTTCTGTCAGTTGAGACAGGAACAATAAAAGGAGGTCTAAACAAATAAGGAGCCAACTCATAGTCTGGCCTAGCTAAAACAATATCATCTCTCTGATAAGCAATAGACTTATCGTAATCTATTGTTAGCGTATCGCCAGCGTATATGCCGTACTTGTTTAGTGTATCCGCACTGCAAATTATTTTAACAGTAAGCATCTTTCCACCGCTTGCAGAACTGCACAGTTACGCTGTATGAAGTCTTATGTTTGGATTTCTACAACAGCGTTGTGAAGAACAGGGGCTGTCTTTGTCTGACGTTGCCAAAGAGGTTGGCATATCTCCAACAACTATTTGGCGGTGGCAGAAAAACAAATACAACCCCCGTTGGTCAACGGTAGAAGCTATTTTGGCTTACCTTGATGATCGAAGAGTCTAAGGCATACCAATCACTCATAGATGCGCTGCGTGAGCGGCGCAAAGACCTTGGTATTAGCCAAAATGATTTAGATGAAATCATCGGAGTAACTCGCGGCCAAGTTGGCAAGTGGGAAGTGGGTGAACGCAAACCTCGCGCATTCTTGCTAGCTTGCTGGGCTGATGCACTAGACGCGGAGTTTACAATTAAATGACAACTGAACAAGCAGAACCTAAGACGATCCCCAGCAAACGCAAACGCAAATACCGAAATGTTCGAGTTGAATATGACGGCATCAAGTTTGATAGCAAACGTGAGTGCGCTCACTACCAGGACCTGAAAGTTCTAGAAGCTGCAGGAAAAATCTCGCAGCTTCGGGTTCACCCTAAAGACTTTCAAATCACTATCAACAACAAGCGCATATGCAGGTATGAGCCTGACTTCATCTTCTATGATGAAGAGCAAGGACGTTTCCGCATACAAGATGTGAAAGGAGTTATTACAGAATTGTTCAAGCTCAAGAAAAAGCTTGTTGAAGCAACCTACGACATCGAAGTGGAGATTGTTAAATGACTTCTACCGCTACTGTGCAGCTTTACTTGCAAAGCCTCGCCAAAGTTCGCCAATACTTGCAAGCCCTTGATGACGCTGCGCAAGAACTTGGTCGACTCACTCCAAACGAATCGTTCGTAACGGAGTTAGAAGATTTCACCTCTAAACTTATCTTGAAAGCCAACCATGCCAACAAAAGAGTATATGAAAGCGGCTCTCTTTTCTTTGACGAAAAAAGCGACAAGTCATACAAATTCGACGTACCGATTAGTGAAGGAGAAGAGGCATCCCAGTAGAGCAGAATACAAAAAGTCAAAGGAAATCACCGATGCCATACGCCGATACACTCGGTGATTTTTTTTGTCTAGATCATTGCACTAATGCAATGTATACTGTTATCCCCAACGAAAGGGAGTCCAATGTACTCATCATTACAACGCCTTAACGAACTTGCTCGCAAGATCGAAGAAGCAACGGTTGACATAAACAACAACATGGAAGCCGCTAACAATGGCGACACAACCGCACAAGTCGTCGTAATCAATCGTGAGTTTGAACGTGAAGATTACGTTCGTGCTTCTGACGAAATTAAAGACGCTCTTAAAGATATTATTCAGTACTTAGAAGAAAATGTTGACGGGGCAGACGATCTCATTGGTGACGCAATGGCAACACTAAAAGCATTATCAACAGGTAGAGGTATCTAATGGCTCGGTATCATCTTGGCGGCAGTGCTGCCAATCAAATCAGTCAGGGCAATGCCTATGATGTTTGGCAGCGCGCAACTGGTCGCCTCGAAGACGAAGACCTTACCGACAGCATTGCAGTGCAACTCGGCATCTTCACCGAGCCTTTCAATATCAAGTGGTTCGAGAAGCAGTCTGGCTTAACAGTTACCCCCGAGGTCGAGCTTCACCACGATCAGTTTCCTTACTTTGTCGCCCACCTTGACGGCATGATTAAAGGATCAGGCAACGCACCGCTCGAGTGCAAGCACACCTCGTCCTATAACTACGCTGTTGCTGACTACTACTACGGTCAGCTTCAGTTCTACATCTGGATGGCAGACGCAGAGGAAGCACATCTGTCTGTCATTCACGGCAACACATATCGTCGTCAGCGCGTTGCACGTGACGAGGCGTTCCTAGACCCCTTGATCGACGCTATGCACCACGTAGCGCGCTGTATACAGGAAGACAGGCCACCATCTGAGCAACCCATAGCCGTCGAGCCCACAAGCGTTGTGCTGGACGACATGCGTGTTGTGGACATGAGCGCCAACAACGAGTGGGGTAGCGAGGCTGTGGAGTGGATAGAAATGCAGCCGTTCAAGAAACGCTTTGACACAGCACAGCGACATCTCAAAGCTATTGTCCCTCAGGACGCTAGAGAAGCATACGGCAATGGCGTTCGCATTACTCGTGCAAAGAACAACAGTCTAACTGTCCGCGTGGACAACAAATACACGGAGGAAGACGAATGAGTTACGCAAGAAACAGCGACCCAGAGACAAGCTGGGAAGCAGCAGAGTCGCTTACATCTGACTACAAGAACCGAATCCGCGATGAAGTCCTGCAGTTTGCAACAGAGGCAGGGCCAGAAGGGTTTACAGACGTAGAGATGCAGCAGCATTTCAATGACTTTGGCAGTAGCTATCGCACTCGTCGTTCAGAGCTGTCAGCAGAAGGATTCATTGTCCCTACCACCCAACGTCGCAAGACGCCTTCTGGTCGCAACGCCATCGTTCACGTGCATCGAGTGTTTGTAACTGGCAATCAACAGCTATCTTTTATCTAAGGAGTTCGCATGACCGAAGTAAACCACATTGACGTTATGACAGAGGCTGACATACTGCTTGAAAAGCACGGTGTTCAGCAGCGCGGCGGCAAAAAATACCTGGAGGTTAAGCATCGCGTTACGGTATTCCGTCGCGCCTATGGTGCTAACCTTGGCATCGAAACAGAAGTAATCGACGCAGGTGACAAGTACGTTCGTGTTCGAGCTGTCATCCGCGACAAGCTTGGCAACATTGTTGCCTCGGGCCTTGCAGAAGAGGTGCGTGGCACTAGCCCTGTCAACAAAGGCAGTGCGCTAGAGAACTGCGAGACATCTGCCATCGGCCGCGCACTTGCCTGCTTTGGCCTGCATGGCGGTGAGTACGCAAGTCTCAACGAAATTGTTAACCATCAGGAAAAGGTTCGCAAGATTGACGAGCTAAACAAACTGGTTACGGAGGAACCAGCACAAAACACAACTACCCCGCTCGAGCGCTGCATCGAAGACATTGGCGGTGAAGTGTTCGAGGGTGTTAAAGCCCTAGAAGAAAAAGATCGTACTGTGTTTGACGATTTTGCCCGACAAGCTTTTTTCGTTATGGACAAGGAAATGGGAAGCGATGCTTTCCGAGACCTTGTTACGAACTACAAAGGTGCTTGCAAAGCCAATCAGGCTTTGAGCGAAGCAGTCAAACGCATCATCGAGTACTACAACTCACAGTTTGTTGCCCCTTCATTCTACAAATCAGAAGAGTAGGAAAACCCTATGGACGTAAATCGTATGATTATTGTTGGTCGCCTTGGCCGTGACCTCGAAATCAAAACAACCAAAAACGGCAAGCTTTTCGCAAAGCTAAGCGTTGCCACCAACAAGAGCCGCAAAGTAGGAGACAGCTATGAAGAAGAAACTACTTGGCACAACGTCGTTACCTTTCAAGAGCGCTTGGTCAAAATCCTGGATGGCAAACTCAGCAAGGGCGATATTGTCTACGTTGAAGGTACTCTATCTATCGGTGAGTATACTGATAACGATGGTGTTAAGCGTCGCAGCGTGTCTGTCGATGTTGGCTTCGATGGCACCATTGGTCGCATTTCAGGCAAGCAAGGCTCAGCGCCAGTCAACAGCGACTCATCCGGTTCGTCCGACGAACTGATTGAATGGTAATCAACACAAGGTAGGAGTCCAAACAATGCCTTTCGATAATCTTCCTTACGCAGAAAAAATTGCTCAGCACGGATTTGTTCCAGCAAACCACGCAGAGCCTCAGTTCTTTGACGTTGGCATCGAGCGTGTCTTTACCAATGACAATGACGGGCGTTACTGGCAGCGCGTCTACAACAAAGACAACAACGAAACGATTGAGATTCATTCGTCTCGTTACGGTCTTACTGACTACCGCGTGTCAACCGCAGCGTTGCTCGAATCACTCAACAGCAATCAGATCGATACCACTGACATGCACTTGTCGTTTGACATGACAAGCAATGGTGGCCGCCTGTTTGTGCAAGCACTGCTTCCTGCGTACACCAGCCTCGAAGGCACACGCGCAGAAGCCCTGCGCATTATTATGTTCGACAGTTACGACGGCAGTTGCGCGTTTTCAATCCGTGCTGGACGTTACAAGTTTGTCTGTGCCAATCAGGCTGTGATTCCTTACTCCGGTGGCGAGTACGGTCACATTCAGGCGCGGCACACGACAAACATCATGGAGCGCACACCAGAAATCATTGATACTCTGCTGGGCGCTATCCATGATTTTGAGACAGTTCAGTCTCGTCGCGCCCATTGGGATGAGATTCGACTCGAAGCTGACCAAGCATACAAATTGTTGGCTTCGATGAAAGTCTCCAAATCTACGCGCGATCATATCTATCAGGAGTTTGTCCAGGATTTGTCTTGGAGCATGGCAGGTCTTGATGATTGCTTGACTACGTGGGCTACCCACTACAACAATCCCAATGTCAAAACCCAGATCGAGCGTCAGCATGCTGTTGCTGCTCTTGAAAGCGGCAAGAGCTGGCGCAGCTATGAACCGGAGCTAGCGAATGCCGCATGATCCTCGTGATCTTGCGTTCGAGGTACGGCTTCTGAGGGAAGCAATTGACGCTCTCTCAGAAGCCGTTGCCGAGGGCGCAAAAGTTGCCCAGCGTATTGCGTCAGAGCGCAAGCAAATCCAAGCATTGTTTGAGTCGTTTAACGCGCCTCAACCTGTTGCTGAGATAAAACCTTCGTTAGAATTTGCTGTGCCAAAGGGACAAATAGCTAAAGTGTTAGAAGCAGTTTGCCACCAATGGGACATTCCTGTTGAATTGGTGATGAGCGAGCTTCGAGGTCGCGGTGCCACGTACCCACGCTTTGCTTTTTGCCACATAGCTCACAAGCGACTTGGCCGTAGTTCTTCTTATGTTGCCGGTCTCCTAAATAGGGACCACACAACAATTCTTCACGCTTGCGAGAGAGCAGAGCAGTTAATGTCTAGCGACAAAGATTTTTCAAGCAAGTACTCTGCAGTCATGACTGCTCTGCAGGCTATGTATACGCCTACTTCGGATCAGATGAATTGACTGTGCAAATTTCAACGCCGATAGACAAGTAACCTATGGCGTCTACCCAGTGATCCTCAACCTTAGGGTCACCAACAGATAACCTACCTATTTTCATAAGAGCGAGCATGACCGGCACATCATGCTCGCTTATTTTTTTGCCAATGTAAGCGGACCATAGGGCAGCCACAACTTCTGCGTTGCGGTCTGCAGGCCCGTGTTGTGTCTCACGTTCTTTGGTTACTAGCGCAAGTGCTCGCTCTAACGCTTCATCCCGATACATCAATTAGTTCACCACGAAAACAAACGGTCCCGTCATCTACGACTGAGCAGATGTCAGGCCACAACAGTTGTCCGTCAACAATGGTCAGAACAACAAAGCCAGACCTCCAGTTCACGGGACCGTCTTCCGTGTAAAATGAGAACTGTGGGCCATAGGGGTCCGCTAGTGTACCGCTATCTACGCCCCATCGTACACCATTATAGTCCGACAATGGCGTAACCTTCAGCGAATGAAGATGCCCTGTCACCATTGTTTTGCCGGACCACAAAGCGTTGTTGTGCGTTGCGTGAATGCCGCCTTTAAAACGGTGCTTGATAACAATGCTGTCGTTTATCCAGACTGACCACGCGCTTTCCCAGTGGGGGAAATGGTCTTCAAAGCGAGTGCCGTGCACAGACGAGTATTCAGGCACAGCATTAGAAAGGCGGGTAGCAAAACGAAGGTCGTGATTGCCAAGCGTATGAATAAGCAAAGAGGATTTAGGGGCAGCAGCGCGAACCTCGTCTAAACGCTCCTTGCAAACGTCAAGCTCTTCAGAAAGGGTCGGGCGTTCTTCCCAGCCAATGCGAGGGTGGCGACTAATAGAGGCCCCATCAAGAATGTCGCCGTTGTAGATAACGGCTTTGGGTTTTAGCTTTTTGATAAGGTGAACAAAAGCGCGGTGAGCAGTAGTTATTTCACCCGGCCAGTAATGAGCGTCCGAGGCAATTAAAATATCGCCATCAGGGATGTCGTAAGTTAATCGCTCAGCGTAACGCTGGTTGTATCCCGTAAGATATTCTTTTCGCGCAATTTTTGAATTTGTTTTCTTTTCCAGACGCGCGCGCCTAGCATAAACAGCTCGCTCGTTTATTCCGAGCATTCGAGCGGTTTCTCCTAAACCATGCTCTCGTATTAAATCAAGAAACTCATCCGCAGGAACTTTTCCGGGTGCGCCAGTCATAACTACCCCGCTGCAATTCGACTCGCCATTCGTTTTGCACGTTCTGGTGTTTGTCGGGCAAACCTAGAATCTAACAACTCTGCAGCAGCTAGCTCAAAGTCTTGAGCTTCTATTGCAGCAATGTGCTTTTTAAATTTTAGGTATCCGCCAAGCCCCATTTGAAAAACCAGCATAACTACTGTTTCTTTTATATTAGAACTGACGTTAGGCCAAAATGAAATTTGCCCACTACAGTTGTCCCAGACACGCTGTATATCGCGTTTTAAGAGCCACTGAGCCTCTTCTTCATCTATTCCGTACCCAACGCCTTCTTCAAGACAACGGCCAATGCCAACGGTCGTATAGCCTAGATGGTCTTTGTAGGAATAGCGTCGGTACCCTTCTTCTTGCGTTAAGACCTGGGCTATGCCTTCAATGTCGTAAACTTCATTCACGTTTATTTCTTTACCGCTTTGACGACGCCAGCGACAAGTGCGGGCGCAGTGTTTTTGAGGGCACTAATACCCCACACGCCGCCGACCATTGCGCCGTACATTTGAATATACCACTCGGGCATGGCACTTAGCGCCAGCGTGAAGTACGCCTCAACCGCAAGCGGGTCGAACAGCGCCCACACAAACGGCGCTGAAAACATCAAGAACGAAATGCGGCGCAGCCACTTGTCCTTGTCGGTAAGATTAGCCATTTCCCAGTCGTGATTGTTCGACTGCTTGTCGCGCAACAAGCGCGCGCGGTTCTCTTTCTCCGCTTTCTTAATTTCCTGCTCGCCTGCAACGTAATCTTTAACGCCGTTTACAATAGGGCCAAGCAGCGTCCCGATAATGCCGATCATGTCGCTTTCCTCTCGCTTGCTACAGGCGGATGCACGCCGTTGTGCAGCTTGTGCATACGCTCTGCCTCTGCCTTTAGGTAGGAGATGTCGGCAAGCATATTAGCCGTCTGCATGTGCTCTCGACGCAGCAACTCGGGAGCATTCATCTTGGCGATAATGTCAACGCGCTGCTTGATGACACTCTCGCCATTTTCTAGTCCGTCAATTCGCTGGTCGATCTTGCGTAGCCGTTGCTCAAGATCATGTAGCGTGTCTTGCATTGCCTTGATCTGCATCTTGCCGACAGCCGCAGCGCCAGCCACGCTAAACAAAATACCGCCAAGCGTGACGATCAACCTAATATCTATCGCGCCGTCCATGTTAGTGCGCTCTGCTGCGCCACCAATCGTGGATGCGGATGCACGTCCATACAATGCTGATCGCAGCAGCAATTGGCGGCAACCATTCGGCAAGCGTGCCGATTACAAGCGCAAGACTAGCCGCGTCGATTAGGTCTTTGTGAATGTCCATCACGCGACTCCATCTCGCTTGATTTTGCCGACCATGCTGGGCGCGGTACACCATTGCCCGTTGCGCTCAAACCATACCGTCCATGTATCACGCCCTAGATATAACCGCATTGCGACGCCGTTGCTTGTCTCTAATTCAAGTGCCAATTCCTCGCCCGCATTGCGCGCTGCCTTGTCCGCCGCCGTTACATCCGGCACGCACACAATCTGCTGCTGAGCGGAAAGCGGCGTTGCAAACAAGCACGCAACAATTGCGAGGATGCGCATCATCATGATGGCTTCGCAGGCCAGACCGGATTGGCAGGGTCAGCCGTGTTGGCAGGCAGATCGCGCAGCGCCTGCCGATAATCAACCCACACCTGAGGAAGCTGTATGCCCAAGCCATCAGCGCTCGCGTCTACAGCGCGGAGACTTACCCAGTCCGTCTCGGCCAGCAGGCGATCTCGCTCGGCGCGCAACTCGGCCCAAGCGCGGTCGGTTGCACCCGCAACCCACGCAGCCTCGCGGGCATCAGCCTCTGCTTCTTCTTCGGCGGTTAGCGGATAGACGACACCGTTAATGACTTTTGTTCGTGCCATAATCAAGCCCCCTTCAATCCGTACCACCAGTACCGGCCAGTAAAGCTATTTGCACTTGGCGTCCACTTCACGCCGTCCACCACCGCCTCGTTTCGAACTCCGCCAATGCCGTAAGTAACCAATGTCTTAGAGTAATAATCTTCGGGGTAGCCGCCATGAAAGGCTAGGCTGGAATACACATCACTGGCTCGAAGTGCATGAAAAGTCATTTCAACATTGCCGGAATGGTTTGGATGAAAGAAAGTAACGCCTGGGTCTATATATGATGTATTGTAGTATGAGGAACTTTGTGCACTACCCGATCCACCTACGCCACTTTGCGCGGAGTAATAATCGGAAGAGAAATAGGTGCCGGTCGATTCCTCGCGGAACGTAACTCTAACCGCGGCAGTAACATCCGAAGTCTGCTCATAGTGCAAAACGTACCGCACATAATCGTCGTTGATGTAGGACGATCCTTCAATTGCTAACTCCGAAGCTGCTGATAGAGTACCAGATAGCAACAACACAAAGTCTGCCGGGATACCCGTCAGCGATGCAGCGCTTCCGTCTGTGCGGAGCAGGTCGCCGGACCCGCTGCCCGCGTTGAGCGTAGCAGCAGTGCCCAGCGCAGTGCCGTCTAGCTTCGTGCCTGCCTCAAGGTTGACCTTGCCCGTACCATTGCCGGTCAGCGTTAGGTCAGTGTTAAGGTCGGCGGCGGTGAGTGTGTTGGCTTTAATCGTACTCATAGCTTATGCCCCCGGCTTAGTCGGCCACGTCGGGTTCGACGGGTCGAGTGTATTGGCGGGTAAGTCGCGCAGGGCTTGGCGATAGGCGCTTTGTTCCGCCGACATCGTGCGGTCTGACACAGCCCACCAATCGGTTTCAGCCAGCAGGCGGTCACGCTCTACACGCAGCAGACGCATTGGCTCTGCTGCTTCCAACTCTGCTTTCTTGGCTGCAATCTCAGCTTCAGTTGGCTTTGGCGTATCGGCTAACCACGTCAAACCAGAGTAGTCGTCACCGTTCCACGACCAGCTTTCGCCGGGGCGTAACTCTACTAGAGCCTGTTCTTTGCTGCTCATGCCAACACCTCCATAACGGTAAAGGATGAGGCGGTTCTCGGCTCATACGCGGTTGTGTCTCGGTCTGCGTGTGTTCTGTTGACATACGCAATCTTTGCCGCGTCATAACTTGCTATCTGAACGCCATAAGTCACTTGGCTAGTGGTTGACGGGCTGTCCAGATAACAAATTGGCTGCGCCGCAATCATATAAGTTGGAGACGTACTGGCATAAGGCAGTGCCAGTGTTACACGCGGTCGATTACTTGCTGCGTCGCCAATAAAAAGAACCGTCGAATCTCGCAACAGTTGGGCGTATGCCATGAAATCCGAAGTACCTAATGTTAAATGACCAATAATGAGCATTTTGCTTGAGGTGCTTGACGGCGTTATGTCTACAGTCAGCCCTGTAACAGTGGCATATGTGGTGCCGGTCACTGAAAATGTGTCAGTTTTTACTGCTTGAATAACCTGACCAATCTTGCCGCCACCGGCAAACGATAGCGTGCCGCTGCCGCTAGTCTGGAGGAACTGACCGGCGGTCCCGTCTGCATCTGGGAAGATTAGGTTGCCGTCGCCCAGCGTGACTTTGCCGGTGCCGTTGCCAACGATGCTGACGTTGCCGTTAGTCGTCGCAGCAGTGACTGTATTAGCTTTTACAGTAGACATTGATTAAACCTCCGGCTTCGTCGGCCAAACGGGGTTAGCCGGATCGCTAGTGGTTGCGGGTAGGTCGCGAAGCGCCTGACGGTAGGCAAGCTGCTCGGCTGAAGCTGTACGATCCGGCAGTACCCACCAATCGGTCTCGGCAAGTAAACGGTCACGCTCGGCGCGTAGGGCGGTCATTGCCACGCTGTCGGTTGCCGCTGACAGCGCCCCAGACACTGCGCTCCAGGTCGTTAGAGCAGCGCCGCCCTGCCACGTTACGTTGGCTGCAAATGAGGCTTCATCGTTGGTCTGGCCGGTGACACTGAAGCGCCAGACTTCGCCATCTGGCTGGAGGCCAAGGATGGCTTCGGTGATTGCTAGGACGTTGGTCACGGCGTCACCTCCATAACAATAAGGCTAGAAGTTGCTATGGCGGTTTCTTTGTTGTTGTAGTTATAGCCACCGCCATTTTCGACGAGCGTGAGGCTAGCTAGAGACGAAGAAAATTGGTTTGCAAACGCCTGCATTTTGTAGGTGGTAGCGCTAGTTGTGGCAGGGCTGTCGAGAAACAACGCATGAACAGCAGTTGGTTTTGTGTAACTGGCACCGTTATCCGCAGAATGGATTTCGCCAACACCAGTGTTCCATGTCGTATTGTCACCAGAACCGATTTCGGTGGATCCGCGAATTAGCTTCACGCCAAGGTAGTGGTAAGTAGCGTTTAGGGCAGCGCCGTTAAACTGGCCCACAATAAGTATCTTGTTCGATGCGCTAGTCGGCGTAATTGAAACGCTCAGAATGTCTACGGGGTTGTCCACGTTAGTATTCGCGTGAGTAACATAGGCATCGCTGTACGCCCCTTTGACCTGCACGACACCAGCGTCGGCAACAGAAGCGAACGACAACGTGCCGCTACCGTTGGTCTGAAGAAACTGACCGGAAGTGCCGTCTGCATCCGGCAGCACTAAGCTGCCGTCGCCAAGCACTACCTTGCCAGTGCCGCTTCCCGTCAGCGTAAGGTTTGTGTTCGCCGTCTTTGCGGTGATGGCGTCAACCGATAGTGAACTCATAAGCCGCTCCTAGATAATCGAGAGGTTGCCATCAACGGTCAGCGTCGTGCCGCTTGCGACAGACAGCGGCCCCGTTGCGGAGGCGTTCTCGGTCGATGCAATAGTTACGTCAGTGTTTAGCTCTTGTTCATTCACGCGGAAGATGTCGCCTGCGTTGGAGCCGATAGTGCCGTTCTCGCCTTTGAAGTAGCCGCCTCCTGACGTAAACGGCGAGCCGTTCTGCGTAAGGTTTCCGGTAAAGTCGATGTTCGTAAAGTTACCAGCCGCCGCTACTGCTGCACCGATGGTGGAGCCGTCAATCGTACCGCCATTGATATCGACGGTCGTGACTGAGCCTAGATCTGACCATGTGCCGGTGAGGCTCCCGCCTGCCGTTGCGGTGATCGCGCCTGCGTCACTGATTGTGACGCCGCTGTTTTGCACGAGCTGACCACTGACGCCGTCCCACCGCACGATAGCATTGTCGGTAGCCGAGCCGGGGCCGGACACGTCGCCTGACCCAGCGCCATCGACGCCCTTGTCGCCAGCTCGGGTGAAGCCGATGTAAGTATCCTCGGCATTAGAAAACGTGCCGCTTGATGCAACGTGCGTAAC
>Ga0181589_10003188_pt1 | contig 12999 bp, 10 predicted proteins | sample 071ome_25_FD_132444 | JGI IMG/M metagenome (GOLD analysis project Ga0181589, IMG submission 132444) | Coastal salt marsh microbial communities from the Groves Creek Marsh, Skidaway Island, Georgia - 071410BT metaG (megahit assembly) | ecosystem: Environmental > Aquatic > Marine > Intertidal...
CGGGAAAATGCCAGGACAACTCGGGAGATCATTCCCTCTGAAGCCTGGGAGCAAATCAATGAGCTGTATCTGCAAACCCGGGAAACCATTGCGGCGGGTGTCAACCGAAAAACCCGACGTGAACTGTTTCAGGTAATGATCCAGGATTGTCAGCGTCTGGGTGGTCTACTCACCGGTTCGATGGCTCATAACAATGCCTATACCTTCATTCAGCTGGGACGATTGCTTGAACGCGGCGATATGACCACACGCATCATAGATGTGGGGTCGTTTACTCTGCTGCCGGCCTTTGCCAAATTCCGTAAACGGAGTTCGTTTCTTGAACCTTTCGAGAATGTGATCTGGATGAACATCCTGCGCAGTCTCAGCGGCTACCAGGCTTATCGTCAGAACGTGGCCAGTCGGGTCGGGGGAGAAGGTGTTGTCCGCTTTATGCTTCAGGACGATGAATTTCCACGGGCCGTCAATTTCTGCCTGGATGAGATCAGTGCCAGAATGGAAAGCCTTCCCAATCACGAAGAAGTGCAATTGGCGGTAGACCGGGTAAAACGCATTACCTCAGAGGCCAATGTGTTTCATCTGCTACAGGGTGGACTGCTGGAATTTATCGACGAACTGCAGATATCCATCGCCGATATCCACGACGAACTGAGCAAAACCTGGTTCGGTCCCGCCTGATTCAGACAATGCAAGCCTGATCGCGGCCTGGTTTCAGCCCCTGATTACCGGATTTAATTTAATAGATGCCGCTGTTGTCAGCGATCTTGTTCCAGTTATTGGCCCAGGCCAGTGGCGGCAGCTGGTGGAAGGCATCCTTCAGGCGGCTGTCCCAGCTTCTCTTCAGTTCTCGAAGATAATCATCATCTTCTTCAAACCGGTGGTAATTGCTCAGTGAGTAACTGTCTGTCTGGTAGATAATCATTTCAATCGGCGGCCCCACCGTCAGATTACTGCGCATGGTGGAGTCCATGGAGACCAGGGCGCACAGGGCACCGGTTTCCAAAGGCGTGTCCAGCTGAATAATGCGATCCAGGATGGGCTTGCCGTATTTGCTTTCGCCGATCTGCAGGTAAGGTGTGTCCTTGGAACTGGTGATGTGATTACCTTCAGGATAGATCATGACCACCCGGGGATGAGAGCCCATGATCTGCCCACCCAGAATGAAACTGGCTTCGAAACCGGAACCCTGGGTCATGTGCTTTTCCTGCTGAGCCTTGCTGACATCGCCAACGTAATCAGCCGCGTCACCAATGGATTGGACGGTGTTCAGGCTTATTTCAGCATTCTGGCGGATGTCTTTTTTCAGCTGAGCCAGTGTGGCCTGGGTAGTAGCCAGATTGCCTGCCGGCATGATGACAAATTGACGTTCAGGACCCAGGTCAAAGGTGAACATCTTGCTGTAAGTGCTGACCTGGTCAACACCGGCATTGGTACGGGAATCAGAGCAGAAAACAATGCCTGCTTTGACGGAAATGGCACAACAGTAAGTCATAAGATATTGAAAAACCGGAGAAAAATAATGCTTAACGCGGTTTGTTTATCCACACATAGATGCGGGAGGAGGTATTCTACTCCAATCCTGAAATTAAACCAGCGTGAGAATTTCCCTAGTTTTTTGATGGTCAGACAAGCTTACTGGCGCTTGGCATGTCGGCGCTTCAGAAACAGCAGCCTTTCCTTGAGATGATCGGGCAGGGGTTTGTCTTCAATGATCTCCCGGTCGCTCAATCCCACCAACTCATGGGGGAAAACCAGCCAGTCGCCGGTCTCAAAAAGATGAAAATCAGGCATACGTCCGGTTTCGTTGTTGTCCGGTTTGAAATAAGGGGTGGCGATGCGGCACTCCGGTAATTGTTCAGGGAACAGATTTTTCAGTGCATTAAAAACGGCATCGATACTCAGGCCGGTATCAAATACATCATCCACCAGCAGAATTTTTTTGTCAGCACTGATGGTTTGCTGCAGGTATTCCATGCCATGAACCGTGACAGCGGTTCGCTCACCAATATCAGTATACGAGGCAGTCCGGATTGCGATGTGGTCGCAGTGGAAGCCCACAAAGGCCATGATTTCCTGCACGGTGATTGCCACAGGTGTACCACCCCGCCAGATACCAACCATAAGGTCTGGTCGGTAACCACTGTCAATGACGCGAAATGCCAGTTCGATGGCATCGGCCTGCAAGCGGCTGGCTGTTATATATTGCTTGTTCATGGGGCCATGGTCTGCTGCCGGAAAGGTTCCATATCCGGTGAAATTTGTTTAAATAGAACTCACTCTGCTCTGGCTCATTGTACAGGGAAATCATAATTTCACAGCTGTTGCGTTTTTCTGTTCTGCCCAGGCCAATTGGACGTCATACCGGGAGAGATTTGTGGATAGTTTTAATGCCTTTTTACTGACACTGGATGGTTACCTGGGGTCGTCGTCCTGGTTTCCTTTTGTATTGCTGGGGGTCGGTCTGTTTTTCACCCTTTATCTTGGCTTGCCCCAGTTTCGTTATTTTTCCCATGCCTGGCAGGTGCTGCGCGGCAAATATGAAAAACCTGATGATCCCGGTGATACCAGTCATTTCCAGGCGCTGAGTACAGCCCTGTCCGGTACTGTAGGCACCGGCAATATCGGTGGTGTGGGCCTGGCCATCTATATCGGTGGGCCGGCGGCCCTGTTCTGGATGTGGATGACAGCCTTTCTCGGTATGGCCACCAAGTTTGTTGAGGTGACACTGTCCCATGAGTACCGGCAAAAGGCAGACAATGGCACCATGGCGGGCGGTCCCATGTATTACATGGAGCATGGCCTGAAGATGCACTGGCTCGCGATGTTTTTTGCCATTGCCACTGTTATCTGTTCTTTTGGTACCGGGAACCTGCCGCAAATCAACAATATTGCCGTGAGTGTGGAATCCAGCTTCGGTATTCAACCGGTGGTTACTGGTGGCGTGCTTGCCGTGCTGTTGTTTCTGGTGATCGTTGGAGGCATCAAGCGGATTGCCAAAGTGGCGGCAGCCATCGTACCGACAATGGCAACGGTCTATCTGCTCGGCGCCTTGTCCGTGATCGTAATGAACTATCAGAACATCATTCCGTCGCTGGTCAGTATTTTCAGTGACGTCTTCACGGGCAGCTCGGCGACCGGTGGTTTCCTGGGGGCCAGTTTTGCCTATGCTTTCAATCGTGGCGTGAACCGGGGCCTGTTTTCCAACGAAGCCGGGCAGGGATCAGCACCTATTGCTCATGCATCGGCCAAAGCAGATGAACACGTCTCAGAGGGGATGGTCTCCCTGTTGGAGCCCTTTATCGATACCATCATTATCTGCACCATTACGGGACTGGTGATTCTCTCATCAGGAGTCTGGACCCAGAAATTCGATAATGAATTCCAGGTGGCAGATATGGTGATTTTGGAAGGCCGGTTCAGTGAACAGGTTGAGGCGGATCGTGACGTATTGTTCGACTTCCTGGTCAGGAATAATGACGGGGCTGTTACTCCGCTCAATGGCACTATCAATGTCACCAGTGGGCTGGCGGATACCGGCGGCTTTACCGTTATTCATGCACGTTCCATTGCCGAAGGCGTGGCATTTTTCCGGGATGGCGACTTGTATTCTGGTCCGGTTGAAATCAGTAACGGCCTGCCAACTGATCCCTCGATCACCCTGCGCGGCAAATCCCGCATCCATTCTGCGGCACTGACCACCATGGCCTTTACCTATGGTCTGCTCGGTCAAGCAGGGCAGTACATCGTGTCTCTGTCTCTGGTTCTGTTTGCCTTTTCCACGGCAATTGCCTGGTCCTATTACGGTGACAGGGCGGTGATATACCTGGCCGGATTCAAGTACGTCATGCCTTACCGGATTATCTACTGCGTGGCCTTCTTCTTTGCCGCTTTTACCGATACCACCATCGTCTGGAATTTTTCCGCTGTAGCGATAGTGTTGATGACACTGCCCAACCTGTTCGGCATCATGATGCTGCGCAAGGATATGAAGCAGCATGTCCAGGATTACTGGAAGATATACAAAAAGTAATTTGGATCCAGTCTGCAGCAGCTGCTGCAGGTTGAATTATTCTTCTTCAGTGTTGGGAATGTTGGGGTTGGATTCGCCGGGGTCGCCGATCAGCCCCAGGGTGAGGATGTTGATCCATGACCGTGGACGGCTGGTTTCAGGGGCGATGAAGCCATCCTGGCCTTCAACGCGCTCTGGGCGCTTGGAGGGCGCCAGGGGAGCATCCTTCTTGTTGGATCCCAGCAGGCCAAAGGTCAGGGAGTACAGGACGGAAGGGTCAGTGATCTGGGTGGAAACGATGAAGTCGCCGTTGTCTGTCAGTTGTTCACTGTCCGGATAGTTCAGTTTCAGGATTTCCAGCGAGGCATCAGCCAGGTCGTTCAGGCCCAGGCGCAGGTACATTTCCACCATGATTTCCAGTGCCCTGGGGACAGAAGGCGTACCCTGGAAGTTTTCCATGACATAGCGTGCCCGGTTCAGGGCTGACAGGTAAGCCTGCCGCTCGATATAGAACTCGGCCACATGCACCTCGTAGGACGCCAGCAGGTTGCGCAGGTAAATCATGCGGGCGCGGGCATCAGAGGCATAGGGGCTGTTGGGGTACAAATTAAGCAGCTGGGCAAAATCAGCAAAGGACTCCCTGGCCTTGCCCGGATCACGCTTGCTAGGGTCAGTGGGCAGATACCGACCCAGGATACGGGCATCTTCACTATAGTAGGCCATGCCTTTCATGTAGTAGGCATAGTCAAGGTTTTCGCTGTCAGGATATAGACGAATGAAACGGTCAGCAGCAGCGCGGGCAGCCTCGGGTTCACTGTTCTTGAAATAGGCAAAAATCATTTCCAGCTGGGTTTGTTCGGCGTACTGGCCAAAAGGGAACTGGGCTTCCAGCTGCTGGAAGATGGTGATGGCCCGGGGCCAGTTGCTGGAGTTCAGCGAGCGAATGCCTTCGTCATAGAGGAATTGCTCGCCGGAATTGGAGAAATCCTCTTTGGAAGAGCAGCCTGAAAGCAGGATGGCCAGGAAGGCAATGACGGGTAAAACGGTTCTGATCACAACTAAACTGAATGGCTACTTATTGGCTATACGGATTGAAGCTTGGTCGCTGACTAAACAGGGCACGCAGTGTACTATGAACGGCTTGGCGTGAACAGTGAACAGATTGCAAGCCGGTACACCTCAAAAAGACAATTTTCCCTTTATCAGACAGGTTTATGACAGAAAAATCAGTAGAAAATTCCCCGGAATTGGAAGAAGACAGCATCCTGGAAGCCAGGGTGGAGCCAGCGTTGTCAGGACAGCGGCTGGACCAGGTGGCAGCGACCCTGTTTCCGGAGTTTTCGCGCTCCCGGTTACAGGGCTGGATACGGGATGGCAACCTGACCGTCGATGGCCATTCGGCCAAGGCCAAGGACAAAATGCTGGGTGGTGAATTGCTTCACCTGGAAGTGGTCTTGGAAGAGCATGATCACTGGGAAGCTGAGCCTGTGGATCTGGATATTGTTTATGAAGATGATCAGATCATTGTCATCAACAAACCCGTTGGTCTTGTCGTGCATCCGGGCGCCGGCAATCATGGCGGCACCATGCTCAACGGACTGCTGCACTATTGCCCCTCGCTGAACCAGGTTCCACGTGCAGGTATCGTGCATCGTATTGATAAAGACACCAGCGGTCTGCTGGTGGTTGCCAAAACCCGCGAAAGCCACCTGGACCTGGTGGAGCAGCTCAGGGAAAAATCCGTCAGTCGCGTTTACCTGGCCGTTGTGCATGGGGTAGTTACAGCCGGTGGTACGGTTGATCAGCCGATAGGCCGTCATCCGGTGCATCGCACCCGGCGTGCCGTATCACGCTCGAATGATGCCCGTGAGGCAGTTACCCATTACCGGGTGCTGGAGAAGTTCCGCAGCCATACCCTGGTTCAGTGTGAACTGGAAACCGGTCGTACCCATCAGATCCGTGTTCACATGACCTATCTGGGTTTCCCACTGGTCGGCGACCAGCTGTATGGCGGCAGGCCGCGCATCCCCAAGGGGGCTTCTCCCGAGCTGATTGATTTCCTCGACCATTTCAAGCGCCAGGCCCTGCATGCCTGGCAGCTTGGCCTGGTCCATCCGGCCACGGGTGAGGAAATGCAGTGGGAGGCAGGCATCCCGGAAGATATGCAAACCCTGATCCGGTTGCTGGAAGAAGACAATGTCTGAACACGTCCTGGTTCCCGACTGGCCGGCACCCGCCAATATCAAGTCCCTGATCACCACTCGCGAAGGCGGTATCAGTGAGCCTCCCTATGAGAGTTTCAACCTGGGCGTTCATGTGGGGGATGAGGATTATGCCGTCCACCATAATCGCAAACTGCTGCAGGAAACACTGGGCAAGCACGTGGAAGCCCAGTGGCTGACCCAGGTGCATGGTAATGAGGTGCTGGTGCTGGATCACGGGCTGGTGGATGAGGGCACCCAGGCAGATGCTGTGTATACCCGTGAAAAAAGCATTGCCTGCGGCGTGCTCACGGCCGACTGTCTGTCAGTACTGTTCTGTGATGAAAGCGGCGAGGAGATCGCGGTGGCTCATGCCGGCTGGCGTGGACTGGCCGGTGGTGTCCTGGAAAACACCCTGATGCATTTCAATGCTGATCCGCCGGAGATCATGGCCTATCTTGGTCCTACGATTGGCCCCTGTCATTTTGAGGTGGGGGAAGACGTCAAGAGCGCTTTCATCAACATGGACATTCCTGAAATCATCAACGAAGCCGCTATCCTGTTCCAGGACAGCGAAGAGAAAGGCAAATACCTGGCCGACCTGTACGGCATCGCCAAGATTATCCTCGCGAACAAAGGGGTCAGGCAGATTTATGGCGACCCCATCTGCACCTACTGCGAATTTGACCGCTTCTATTCCTACCGTCGGGATGGTCAGACCGGGCGTTTTGGTACCCTCATCTGGAAAGAATAAAATGGGGTCAGAACACAATTATTGAATAAACCCCTATTCGAGATTTGATGACGGTTGGTCAGAAGGTGTAAACATCCTGCAACACAAAAAAATTGTGTTCTGACCTCATTTTTATCATTTGATATTTATCAAATCCTGGTGCGGTTCCTGCTGGCGCTCCTTGAATCAGCCTGTTTTACCCCCACATAGGGGTTAATGAAATTGACACCTCGTGGGAACCAAACTCATGCGAATGGATAAAATGACCAGCAAGCTCCAGGTGGCCCTGTCGGACGCCCAGTCCCTTGCTGTAGGCAAAGACCATAACTATATCGAACCGGCGCACCTGGTCTCCGTGCTGGTAGACCAGAAAGGCGGTTCCATCCGTCCCCTGCTGATGCAGACCGGCTACGATATTCCAGCCCTGCGCAACGGCCTGCAGAAGCTTATTTCTGACCTGCCAGTGGTGCAGGATCACGGCGGCGAGGTCCAGGTCTCTCCCGATCTGGGCAAGCTGCTCAACATGGCAGACAAGCTCAGCCAGAAGGCCGGCGACAAATACGTCTCCAGTGAAAACGTGTTTCTGGCGGCCATGGATGACAAGGGTGCGCTGGGCAAGCTGCTCAACGCTTTTTCCGTGTCCAGGCAGGCCCTGGAGAATGCGATCAAAAACCTGCGTGGTGGTGCCAGTGTGGATAATCCCGAAGCCGAGGAAAACTACCAGGCGCTGGAAAAATTTACCGTCGATGTCACCCAGAAAGCCGAGCAGGGCGAACTGGACCCCGTGATCGGACGCGACGACGAAATCCGCCGCACCATCCAGGTGCTGCAGCGTCGTACCAAGAACAACCCCGTCCTGATCGGTGAGCCCGGTGTGGGTAAAACCGCTATCGTGGATGGTCTTGCCCAGCGCATCGTCAACGGTGAAGTGCCTGAAGGCCTGAAAGACAAACGCATCCTGTCCCTGGATATGGGGGCCCTGATCGCCGGTGCCAAGTTCCGCGGTGAATTCGAGGAACGCCTCAAATCCGTATTGAACGAATTGTCCAAACAGGAAGGGCAGGTGATCCTGTTTATCGACGAAATCCATACCATGGTTGGTGCCGGCAAGGCCGAGGGCGCGATGGACGCGGGCAATATGCTCAAGCCTGCCCTTGCCCGCGGTGAACTGCACTGCGTGGGTGCCACAACCCTGGACGAATACCGGCAATACATCGAAAAGGATGCGGCGCTCGAGCGTCGTTTCCAGAAAGTGCTCGTGGATGAACCCAACGAGGAAGATACCGTGGCCATCCTGCGTGGCCTGAAAGAGCGCTACGAAGTGCATCACGGGGTGACCATTACCGATTCCGCCATCATCGCGGCGGCCAAACTGTCTACCCGCTATATCACCGACCGTCAGTTGCCGGACAAGGCCATCGACCTGATCGATGAGGCCGCCTCCCTGATTCGTATGGAAATCGATTCCAAGCCGGAAGACATGGACCGCCTGGAAAGGCGCCTGATCCAGCTGAAGATGGAACGTGAAGCGGTGAAAAAGGAAACCGATGAGGCCTCCAAAAAACGCCTGGACAAGATCGAGGAGGAAATTGCGGAACTGGATCGCGAGCTGTCCGATCTTGAGGAAATCCTGAAATCCGAAAAAGCCATTGTGCATGGGGCCACCAAAATCAAGAGTGACCTGGAACAGGCCCGCATCGACCTGGAAGCCGCCCGCCGTGCCTCTGATCTTGGTCGCATGAGCGAGCTGCAATACGGTGTGATTCCGGCACTGGAAAAACAGCTACAACAGGCTGAAGAAGCAGATACTGCCGAGATGAAACTGCTGCGCGACAAGGTCACCGATGAAGAGATTGCCGAGGTGGTGAGTCGTGCCACCGGCATTCCGGTCTCCAAAATGCTGGAGGGTGAGAAACAGAAACTGCTGCGCATGGAAGTCGAACTGCACAAGCGCGTCATCGGTCAGGCTGAAGCGGTGGATGCCGTCGCCAATGCCGTGCGCCGTTCCCGTTCAGGCTTGTCCGATCCTCGCCGTCCCAATGGTTCCTTCCTGTTCCTGGGCCCAACCGGTGTGGGCAAGACTGAACTGTGCAAAGCGCTGGCGCAATTCCTGTTTGATACTGAAGATGCCATGGTGCGCATCGACATGAGCGAGTTCATGGAACAGCACAGTGTGGCCCGCCTGATTGGTGCGCCCCCCGGCTATGTGGGCTATGAAGAGGGCGGTTACCTGACCGAAGCCGTACGTCGTCGTCCCTATGCCGTCCTGCTGCTGGACGAAGTGGAAAAGGCACACCCGGATGTGTTCAACATCCTGCTGCAGGTCCTTGATGACGGTCGCCTGACCGATGGTCATGGCCGCACTGTGGACTTCAGGAATACCGTAGTCGTGATGACCTCCAACCTGGGCTCAGATCGTATCCAGGAAATGATGGGAGCGGGAGCCGATGAGGAAACCTACGGCAAGGTGAAAACGGCGGTGATGGATGTGGTGGGCAAGCACTTCCGGCCCGAGTTCCTCAACCGTATCGATGAAGTAGTGGTCTTCCACCCGCTGGCCGCCGAACAGGTCCGTGGTATCGCCGACATCCAGATGCAGCTGTTGCAGCAGCGCCTGGATGACAATGACCTGCATCTGCATCTTGGTGAGGGCGTTCTCGACAAGATTGCCGAACTGGGCTTCGACCCGGTCTACGGTGCCAGGCCCCTCAAGCGTGCGATCCAGCAGTGGATTGAGAACCCGCTGGCCCAGAAAGTCCTTGGCGGCAGCTACGCGCCTGGGGATGCCATCAATATTGATGTGGAAGAGGACGAGATCGTGTTCTCCTGATCACAGGCAGTTCCAACGTACTCCCAAAAGGCGCCATCAGGCGCCTTTTTCGGTTATTACAGTACCATTGATTTTCATGGCGCCTATTGGGCCGTGACCTTCTTTCGCCCCGGGAAAATCCGTGGGATTTTTGAATCAAACAGGACACAGTCACTTGAATCCCTTGATTGTTATCAAGCGATCCGGTTTTCTGTACTTGCCTTTAAGTGAAAGAGAGTATTGTTTTCATTGGGGTTCCAGAAATTTTCGCTGGACGATATTTTCGAAAAAGGTAATATCACAATGCTACCAAGGTAGCCGGTTTTCAGGACAGTTTGCATGGTTCAATCTGAACAAAATAACGCCGCTTTTTTCAGTCAGGTAGATGATCAGGCCATTGGCCCCTTGATTGCGGCCTGGCGAAGCGAGTATCCGGGAGGCGGATTGCTGGCACTGGTCGCTGAACAGGATGCCGGCTTGGTGCCGTCATTGCAGGAAGTGGCTCGTCGTCAAGACTACCCCCTTGTGGGGGGGCTTTCCGGAATTGATCTGGGGAGAGGCCATGGAAAACCACGGCCTTGTTCTGGTGCGTTTCAACGACATGCCGGACTGCCATATCATTAACCTGAGTGGTGATAATGCTCATGCCGAAGAGGATGCCGCCAGGATCGTCGAGTCTTTTGATGGACTGATGGGAAATCCCTTGCAGTCACTGTTCATGATTTTTGACGCCATGGTGCCCAACATTACCACGTTAATGGATAACATCTATTTTCGTAGCGGTGATGCCGTTCATTACATGGGTGTAAATGCCGGCAGCGAAACTTTCCAACCTGTTCCCTGTCTTTTCAACAGTGATATTTTTGTCGGCAACGCTGTGCTGGCCATGCTGATGCAAAACCACCCGGGTGCCGTGCTCGAACATGGTTACCAGGAGCCTGATTCATCAATTTCCGCCACTTCAACAACCGGTAACCGGATCAATACCATCGACTGGCGGCCAGCCTTTGATGTTTACAGGGAGTTGGCCCGGGAATGCTATGGACTAGAGGTCACACCGGAAAATTTCTATGAATCAGCTGTCCATTTTCCCCTGGGCATAATGCGCATGGACGGTGAGATACTGGTTCGTATCCCTGTGGCGCTTGAAAGTGATGGATCAATTTTTTGTGTGGGAGAGGTGCCGGAACATGCTGTGCTGACACTGCTCAAGGCTTTTTCCCCTGACTCCAGAAAAACCCTGGAAATACTTATGCAACATGCCGACCAGAAGAGAAAACCCGGCATGTTGCTGTTCTACTGTGCCGGCAGACGTATGCATATGGGGGCAGCAGCCCTTGAGGAGTTAACCTACCTGCAGCAAATGCATTCCGGACAAACCAATTTTGGTGCGCTGTCTCTTGGTGAGATCGGTGGATCCCGGCAGGCAGGCTACCCGCTGTTTCATAATGCGGCACTCGTGAATATTCCCTGGGACTGAATTATGCAGCGAGACCATATCCTGCAGATTCTCTACGAGTTGGCATTGACGGCTGCCGGGGAGTCACGCGTTGAGCCCCTTTCAGGAAAAATCTGCAAAAATTGATGTATCACACCAGTTTCGGTGCAGGTATTTTTATTTCAGATATCGATACTACACATGTTCCCAATGAAGGCCTTGGGCTGGTCAGAGTATTACTGGAACAGGCCGTGGGTAATGAAATTCTGCTTAAAAAAGCCGGAGCACGAATGGCCTTTCCGGAAGAGCTGCTAAGCAGTTCCGGATGTCAGGAATGCAAAGTCAGCCTGCAGGGCGTGTTTGGTGAGAATTTTCCCTATAGTGTGGTCCTGCGCCTTCCAGTGTCTGCAACCGAGTGTTTCATGCTGTTCTCTCGTGAAATGCCCGATACGGATCTTCCTCTGGATATCATGTTTGAACCTGTACTGGCCAATTTCGGCAAAATTCTGACCCTGTGCCGTGAAAATGAAAACCACACGCGCAAGCTCGAGGAGGAAGTATCCAGTAGAAAGTTGCTGGAAGCATCGCTGATAAAGTCCAGGAACCTGATGCAGGATGTGCTTGATACGGTCCCGGCCAGGATTTTCTGGAAAGATACCGACTGCCGCTATCTGGGCTGTAACTCGCTGTTTGTAGCAGATGCAGGCTTCAGCTCTCCGGATGAAATCATTGGTAAAACCGATGCGCAGATGCCCTGGGGGCCGAAGGAAGCCCATCTTTATAATGAAGATGACAGGCGGGTGATGAGTACCCGTGAACCTTTGATCAAGTTCGAGGAACCCCAGACCCAGTCTGATGGCAAAGTGATCTGGCTCCAGACCAGCAAGATTCCCCTGATTGACCAGTTTGGCCATGTTTATGGTGTGCTTGGCAGTTATGAGGACATTACCCAGCGTAAGGAAGCAGAACATGAAATTATTGTCAGTCGTGAGGAAGCCATTCGTGCCAGCAAGCACAAATCCGAATTTTTATCCCGTGTCAGTCACGAGCTCCGTACTCCCCTGAATGCAATTATGGGATTCTCGCAGTTGGTACAGCTTGATGAGGAATTGTCTGCCGAAAACCGGGCAAGCATTGAGGAAATTTACAATGCGGGTAGTCATCTGCTTCTGTTGATTAATGAAATTCTCGACCTTTCCAAGGTGGAATCCGGACGCATGGAACTGAAGATGGAGAATGTCCCGTCCGGTGAGTTACTGGACGAGTGCATGTCCCTGATTTCCCCAATGGCGCAACAGCAGGGTATCCGGATTATTGTTCCCCCTGAGGCTGATCACAGGCTTATCTGGGCGGACAGGGTCCGTGCCAAGCAGGTCCTGACGAATCTGCTGACCAATGCTGTCAAATACAACTCGCCGAAGGGAGAAGTGAGAGTTGAAGTGGAAGTTGTCGACAAGGGCGGAGTGAGAATTTCGGTACACGATACCGGCCCGGGAATTCCTGAGGAAAAATTTGCCGGACTGTTTGAAACTTTCAACCGCCTGGGCCAGGACAATGATAACGTCGAAGGCACCGGTATTGGCCTGGTGATCACCAAGGTGCTAATGGAGCAGATGCACGGAAGAATTGGTTATGAATCGACGGTTGGCGTTGGCAGTACGTTCTGGGTGTTGTTTCCGCGTAAGGTCGAGCAGATTGAATCAACAGACTCGGCACCAGAGCTTCAGGTCTGCTCCTGAACCAGCAATCTTTCGGACAGTAAATCTCCTCAGCGACTAGTTCGAATCCACCTGCCGTGCAGAAATATCC
>Ga0181589_10003201_pt1 | contig 12985 bp, 12 predicted proteins | sample 071ome_25_FD_132444 | JGI IMG/M metagenome (GOLD analysis project Ga0181589, IMG submission 132444) | Coastal salt marsh microbial communities from the Groves Creek Marsh, Skidaway Island, Georgia - 071410BT metaG (megahit assembly) | ecosystem: Environmental > Aquatic > Marine > Intertidal...
ATGTCGACGGTCCCGTCGGCAGTATTTCGCGACGAAGGAAGCCGAAGGCCAGGCCACTTGAAGCGGGGTTTTCTTGGTTACTTCTTTTTAAAAAGAAGTAACGCCCGCCCGGCAGGGCAAAACCTGCGTCGGCACGCGCATACCATCCATCAGAAGAACACACCCGAAAACACCCACTAAACCAATGGATTCAAATATTTATCTGAAATGCCAAACAAGAACTCCAAACAAAACTCCAGTATCATTGCACCATCAACAAACCCTAATAAAAACCAATGAAAGATAAATCCGATATTGGCCTCATTGGCCTCGCCGTCATGGGCGAAAACCTTTCCCTGAATTTTGCCGGCAAGGGTTTCACCGTCTCCGCCTGGGACCGGGAAGCAACTGTCAGAAGTCGTTTTCTGGAGGGTCGAGCCAGTGGCCTACCTATCCGTTGTCCTGACACGCTGCAGGAGCTTGCCGACAGTCTGGAAACTCCCCGCAAGGTGATGATGATGGTACGTGCCGGTGAGGTGGTGGATCTCGTTATCGAACAACTGCTCCCCGTGCTGGAGTCCGGCGATATCATCATTGATGGTGGCAACAGTCTCTATACCGACACCAATCGCCGCGTTAAGGAACTGGCTGACAAAGGCATTCACTTTATCGGCGCCGGTGTATCCGGCGGTGAGGAAGGGGCGCTGAATGGCCCCGCCATCATGCCCGGCGGTGCCAGGGAAGCCTGGCCCACTGTTGCGCCCCTATTGCAGGCCATAGCCGCGCAAGTAGATGGACAGCCCTGCTGCGAATGGATCGGTGATGCCGGTGCCGGTCATTTTGTGAAGATGGTGCACAACGGCATCGAATATGGTGACATGCAGCTGATCTGCGAATGTTATCAACTCATGCACGAACTGCTCGGCATGACCCATGAGGAGATGAGTGCCGTATTCCAACAGTGGAATGCAGGCCCGCTTGCAAGCTACCTGGTTGAAATTACCGCCGACATTCTCGTATACCGGGAAGATGGCGAACCCCTTGTTGAAAAAGTCCTCGATACCGCCGGTCAGAAAGGCACGGGCAAGTGGACTGCTGTCACAGCCCTGGATCTGGGCGTTCCTCTTACCCTGATCAACGAGGCCGTGTTTGCCCGTTGTCTGTCCTCTCAGAAAGAGCAGCGTATTGCAGCCTCGGAAAAACTGGCTATTCAGATCACCCCCTTTACAGGTGACACAGACACCACGATCAGAGCACTAGGGCAATCCCTGCTTGCATCCAAAATAGTATCCTATGCCCAGGGCTTTGCGCTGATGCGGGAAGCCGCCTCCGAATTTGGCTGGACGCTGGACTATGCGGCCATTGCCCGCCTCTGGCGTGGCGGCTGCATTATCCGTTCTGCCTTCCTCAATGACATCAGTCATGCGTTTACCGAACAACCGGACCTGGACAACCTGATGCTGGATGATGTCTTTGCCGACATCCTGCTGCAATCCCAGGCTGGCTGGCGGCAGCTTGTCGCCACGGCCATTGCCCATGGTCTGCCCTGCCCGGCGCTTGCCAGTGCCATCAATTACTTCGACGGCTATCGCAGTGCCCGGTTGCCCGCCAACCTGCTGCAGGCCCAGCGGGATTATTTTGGTGCTCATACCTACGAACGCACAGACAGACCACGTGGTGAACACTTTCATACCAACTGGACCGGTCATGGCGGGAACACGGCTTCCGGTACCTATAAAGCATGACCGTAAAGCCTGATAGAATGCCCGCTACCAGGATGGGTATACGTTATCAATAAAGACGCGAGGTCAGCATGATGAACATCAGACACGGATTAATGACAGGCCTGCTGGCCCTTTTCAGCATGGCTGCCAGCGCCCAACCCACCCCCATTTCCCGTGACTTGCCTGACGGCGTGGAAAAAATCAGTGACCTGGGCTATGCCGCCTATGGCGACCGCATTCTCCAGCTTGATCTGTACCGTCCGTCCGGGATTACCGACACACTGCCTGCCATCGTTGTAATCCGTGGCGGCGGCTGGGCTGCCGGTGACAAGGAGGGCTTTGGCCCTGTTGCAGCCGCTTTGGCCGCCAAAGGCTTTATTGCCGTCAGTATCGAATACCGGGATTCCAGTGAAGCGATATTCCCTGCCGCCGTGCATGATGCAAAAGCCGCCGTCCGCTGGCTGCGGGCAAAGGCCAGCGCCTACCAGGTTAATCCGGATGCCATTGGTGTCATCGGTGGCTCGGCAGGTGCCCATCTGGCCACCTATCTGGGGGTGACCGCTGACATGGCAGACCTGGAAGGAGATGGCGGCAATAACGAAGTTTCCAGTACCGTGCAGGCAGTGGTCGGACTGGCTACCCCCAGCTCACTGATTCCAGTGGGTGGTTGTAATGCACAAACCGACAACCCCGAAAGCGTGGTAGCCATGTTTCTCGGCGATGGCTGCAGTGCAAATGAAGGGTTGTGGGCCTATGCTTCCCCTGTCACTCAGGTTTCATCCCGGGCAGCGCCAGCACTGCTGATCCACAGTGAAGCCGATACCGTGGTGAATTTTTCCGACTCCCTGATGCTGGGTGTTGCCTATGGCCGCGCCAATGTGCCGCTGGACATCAAACTCATACCCGATGCGCCGCACCCGTTCTGGAATTTCAATGAGTGGTTCCAGGACAGTATCGATGCCGCCGCGATTTTCTTTCACCGGCAACTTGACTGACCACCCATGATACTCAGGCGTATCTCTCGACACCTGAAGGAGCAGAACTGGACCGCCATTGTTCTGGATTTCTTTATCGTTGTAATCGGGGTCTATGTGGGCATTCAGGCCGATAACTGGAATGAGTTGCGTAAGGAAACAGGCCTGGAATAGGATTATTTGCAGCGCCTCAGCCAGGATATCCAGAACACCATCCGAAACAATGAAGACCAGATTGCCTTCATGCTCAGCCATGGCTACCGGGCCAGCGTGGTGCTGGACAGCCTGAAAAAATGCGAGATTGCTGAGAAAGACAGGATTGATTTTGTGAACGGTTTGTACCACCCGGGCAAGGTCTATCATGTCCCCATGGTGCGAACCACCATCGATGAACTGACCGCTACCGGCCGGATGTACACCATTAACCGGGAGGACATCAAATCCCAGCTGGAAACCACCATCGCCGAGTATGAAAGTACCGCGGGACTGGGTAAACAGATTTTCAACCGCCTTGCCCCACCAGTTGCCTACGTGGACAGTCAGGTAGTCTATCGTGTGGAGAAGCCGCAATTGGGTGGTGTAGAGTTGGGTTGGGACGATATCGAGATGAACTTTGAACGCTTGTGTGAAGACGAGCATTTTTACACGGCGGTAGGCACTGCCCGCAATTACACTTTTGATGTCATCGCACAGAACCAGCGCGTCCTTGCCGAAATCAAAAAACTGGGCAGCCTGCTCGATGAAGCCTTGAACCAGCAATTGGAAAACTCAGGAGAAATCAACCATGGGTGAAGACAGAAACGACAACGAAAAGAATGACATGAATGTCTGGCAGATCATTATAGGCGGTGGTTTGGTGTTGCTGCTGGTAGTCATTTCCGCTGTGTACTTCATGTTCCAGTCACCGCTGAGCTAGAACGACCGGGGACAGTGACTTTTTGATTCATAAAGTCACTGTCCGCCATCAAGCGCAGCAGCGACGATTAACCCCGTCCAACAAGCGGCATCTTCGTGGCCATGACAGTCATGTAAAGGACGTTGGCCTCCAGTGGCAGTGAATCCATATATACCACAGCCTCACCAACGTGCTTCACATCCATCACCGGCTCATCCTTCAATGAACCGTCAGCCTGTGGTGTGGCATTGGCCACCAGCGCCCCCATGTCGGTAGCGGCATTGCCGATATCAATCTGACCACAGGCAATGTTGTATTTGCGCCCGTCCAGGGAAGTGGTCTTGGTCATGCCGGTAACCGCATGTTTGCTGGCGGTGTAGGCGATAGAACCGGGACGGGGACGATCAGCGGATATGGAGCCGTTATTGATGATGCGGCCGCCCTGCGGATCCTGTTCCTTCATCATGCGGAAGGCCCCCTGCAGACACCAGAAAGCCCCCGTGAGGTTGGTGTTGATGACATTCAGCCAGTCATCTGCGGCAAGATCTTCCAGTGGTGCACCTTTGGTCACGCCGGCATTGTTGAAGAGCAGATCCAGGCGACCGAAATGGTTTTTGATTTCTGCATACAGATTGTCCACTGACGCTTTGTCAGTCACATCCGTTGGTACACACAGTACGTCTTCATGGGGGGCTCCGGTCAACCCTGCCGTGATATTCAGGGAATCCAGTTTGCGGCCGGCCAGCACCAGGCGATAGCCCTTCTCCCCTAAAGCTATTGCCACGGCACGACCAATGCCGCTGCCGCCACCAGTAATCAATGCAATTTTCTGACTCATGCGATATCCCTCAATGCAGTTGGTGCTTTCTTGCCCGCCATCACGGCATCCAGATTGGCCAATACACAATCGGCCATGGCCTTGCGTGTTTCTTCGGTAGCACTGGCCACATGGGGCGTCAGTACCACCTTGTCAGATTCAATCAGTGCCTGGGGCACCTGCGGCTCCTTGGCAAACACATCCAGGCCGGCACCCGCGATGATACCGTTTTCCAGTGCAACAATTAACGCGTCTTCATCAACGACTGCACCGCGTGAAATATTCACCACCCAACCATGGCTACCAAGCGCCTCAAGGACCTCTGCATTCACCATCTTTGCTGTGCTGGCATTGGCAGCGCAGGCAATGACCAGCACATCCACGGCCTTAGCCAGTGACAACGCGTCTGCCTGGTAAATATAGGGCACATCCTTTGGTGCTCGACTGTTGTAATGCACCTCACCGAATGGGGCCAGGCGTGCGGCGATGGCGCTGCCAATGGCGCCCAGGCCAAGCACGCCAAAACGACGTCCCGTCACTTTGCGTGCCAGGGGCATCTCGCCCTTGAGCCATTGCCCTTCACGCACATAGGCATCCCCCGCCGGAATGCGGCGCAGCAGGGAGATGGTCAATCCAACGGCGAGATCGGCAACATCTTCACTGAGCAGACCAGGCGTGGTGCTGACATACACACCGCGGCTGGCAGCCAGATCCACATCCACCTTGTCAAATCCCACACCATTGGTGGCAATCACTTTCAGGTTAGGCAGTGCTGTTAACAGCTCCGTAGCACAACCGATATGACCGGCAGTGGCTGCAGCGTCAACAGACCCGGCATTTTCAGCCAGCCAGGCAGCCTGTTCATCGGCCGACATGGCATGCCAGGGAATCACCTCAAAGCGTTTTTTCAACTCACCTTCGAGGTAATTGGAAAAGGGAAATAACTGGAGTAGTACGGCCATGATGAATCCTTGATGAATGTATTCTGGTACTAGATGACGGCAGTGATTCCACCGTCAACATACAGGGTTTGCCCGTTCACAAAATTGGACGCATCGGATGCCAGGAACACGGCAGCCCCGTGCAGGTCTTCCAGGTTGCCCCAGCGACCGGCGGGTGTCCGATTGCACAGCCAGGCATCGAATTCGGGATTTTCCACCAGCGCCCTGTTCAGTGGGGTATCGAAGTAGCCAGGGCCGATGGCATTGATCTGTAGGCCCAATTTGGCCCAGTCGGCACACATGCCCTTGGTCAGGTTTTTCACGGCCCCCTTGGAGGCGGTATAGGGCGCAATGGTCGGACGGGCCAGTTCACACTGCACACTGCCGATATTGATGATCTTGCCCCTGCCACGCGCAATCATGTGTCTGGCCACGGCCTTGCTGACATAGTAAATGCTGTCCAGGTTGGTGGACATCAGCTCACGCCAGTCCTTGTCATCAAATTCGTGCAGCGGGGCACGGCGCTGGATGCCGGCATTGTTGATCAGAATGTCGATGGGTGCGATTTCCGTTTCAATGGCATCGATGGCTTCATTAACCAGGTCAGGACTGGTGACATCGAATACCGCCAGATCACCATGAATACCTTCGGCCTTCAATTGCTCCACGGCCGCCAGCAAGGGCGCCTCACTGCGACCATTAAGAACGATGTTGGCGCCCGCCCGGCCCAGGGCTGTGGCCAGGGCGTAGCCGATCCCCCGGGATGATCCGGTGATCAGTGCGGTTTTGCCTTCAAGGCTGAAAAGGGACATAAAAACTCCTGATTCTGTGCAGCCAAGCAAACTAAAAGAAGCCTGCCAAAATCACAACCATTTCGAAGAGAAGAACAGAGAAAATCGTCACAATACAGGGTATTTTACGCTATTATCATTGGCTGCTGGGCCTCACCAGCAAAAATAAAAAAAACAGCGCATCCTGCCTTTCATAATAAAAACAAGGGGATAAACCACCATGTCGGCACCTGAAAATCATCAAGACCACTGGCCCTCGCCCAGCCGTGGCTGGCTACTTGCAGGCCTGCTGGCCCTGGCCTCGATCATGTCGCAGTTCGACCGCACAGTAATCAATCTGACGGTTGAACCCCTGAAGGCCCAATTTGACCTGAATGACACGCAGTTCGGCATGCTGCAAAGCGTCGCCTTCGGTATTTTCTACACCGTGGCCTGTTTCCCGGTCGGCCGACTGGTGGACCGTTTCGCCCGTAAATCCGTTTTGGCGATCTGCCTGTTTTTCTTCAGCCTGTTCTCCATGGGATCCGGCCTGACCCGCAACTACACCCAGTTGTTCCTGACCCGTATCGGAGTCGGCATTGGTGAGGCCAGTGTGACCCCCGCCGGTTTTTCCATGCTCTCGGATTCCTTCCCGCCGAAAAAGCTTGGCCAGCCGATGGGCTTCTTCATGATGAGCGCCCCGGTGGGCCAGGGGCTGGCCTACATCTGGGGCGGCCTGCTGCTGCAGTGGCTCAATGATTCCCCGGTTCTCACTTCTGGTGGACTGTTGTCCGGCCTGGAGCCCTGGCAGGCAGCTTTTATTATTATTGGTGCCCCGGGCCTGTTACTGGTGCCCTGCTTCCTGATGTTCAAAGAGCCCCAGCGCCGCGGAACCGGAAGCGATACCCAGATGAGCCTGGGTGATGTCGGCAAGGTTCTTGCCGAACGCAAGCAAGCCCTGATTCCCATGTTTATCGGATTCTCCATGGTCACTTTAGTGTCCTACACCCTGTTTGTATGGGTGCCGGCTTTCATGCAGCGTACCTATGACTGGAGCACCGCACAGGTAGGCCTGGGGTTTGGCCTGACGGTCCTCACCTTCGGTACGGCCGGTGCCTTCTTCGGTGGCTGGATGACGGATCGCCTGTCTGCCAAAGGGGTACTTGAAGCGCCCCTGAAAGTGGCAGCGTTTGGCTTTGTCGGTTGCGGCATCTTTGGCGTGCTGGCTACCCAGATGCCCAATGGCATACTGGCCATGCTGTTCCTGGTCCCGACCATATTCCTGAGCAATACGCCGTACGCCTGTGCCGGCACGTCGATCCAGCTGATCATCCCGAACCGGGCACGCGGGCAGGTCACTGCCATCTATATCACCATCCTGACCCTGATCGGCCTGGTGGTGGGCCCCACTGTTGTCGGCCTGATGACAGATTATGTCTTCCAGGATCCCAATCAGATCCGCTACTCGCTGGCGATCGTGGTCGGTATTCCAGCACCGGTTATGTTCCTGCTCCTGCGCAGTGCCTTCACGCCGTATGCCGGTCTCAGGCAAAATATGGAAATCGCCAGCAACCTGACCTGATTTATTCTCGGCGAATACCTTGAAGAATCATGATGATTTAACCAACCCTGTTGATTTGAACTGAATAAAAGGAAACACATCCCAATGGCCAAGAAATCCATTCGCCAAGTACTCGAAGAAGCCACCCAGACCGTCTTTGCTCCCTGTGTCTATGACTGCGCCTCGGCCCATGCCGTGCAAATGGTAGGCTTTCCAGCCATGATGCTCTCAGGCGGTGAAGTCTCCGTTGCCATGAACGGTGTGGTCGACTACGGCTTCACCAACCTGACCGATCTGGAATGGATTACCAGCCGTATCACCCAGACCACCGGCATTCCACTGGCTGCCGATATCGAGGACGGTTTTGGCGGTCCACTGGCTGTCTATCGTTCAGCCAAGCGCATGGCCATGGCAGGCGCCACCGCCCTGCAGCTGGAAGATGCCGGTGATATGGAAGATTCAACCACCCTGCTGCCCCGCGACCAGTACCTGGCCAAGGTAAAGGCAGCCCTGGAAGCCCTGAAGGGAACCGACTGCATACTGATCGCCCGCACCAATGCCGACCCCGCCACCGAACTGGACGAAGGCATTGCCCGCTGCAACGCTGCCCTGGAATTGGGAGCCCAGATGACCACCGTGGTCAAGCTCACCAACTATGCGGATGCCAAGTATGTATCCGAGCGCGTGCCCGGCTGGAAGATGTACCCGGACGTCGCTGTCAAAGCTGATGGTTCACCGGAAGTCACCGCCGAGGAAGCCTGGGAAATGGGCTTCAATTTCATGACTACCCATTACACCTTGAAGGCGGCCATGGACGGGATGCTGGAACATGGGCTGGAAAACTTCAAACGCCAGAGTGTGGAATACACCTGCAACAAGAAAGACGCCACCGGCATAATGGGCATGAGTGCTTCCCCGCTATTCGACCCCCATGCCTACATCGCCCTGGAGAACAAGTTCACCGGCAAGAACAAGGAATACACCATCGTCGGCCACCATGTGGACGATTACCCGGAAGGCTTCGTCAAAACCCCGATCGAGGATCGCCTGTAAATTTCAGTTTGTTCGACGAAAACCGGAAGCGATCACCGGCCGCTTCCGGTTTTTTATGCCTTCAAGATTGGAGTTTGAAGATACCTTTTTCATTTAGGTGATTATCAAGTGCCGGATTTTGATCCAGGACTTTAACTCCCCGTCAGCTTTTCATTTCATATTGACTTGATAATTGAAGCCATTTTCAACATCTGGCAGACGAAGTCTGCCCAATAAAGTCAGAAGCAGGCAGCGTAGCGAGCGAAGCCAGATCAAGGCGCTGAGGCGCGCAAGGAGGGAGTGTACACGCAGTACATGCCCGACTGAGCACCTCAGCAACGAAGAGCTGGTGAGCGCAGTGCTGCTGCAACCCTGAATCAACCCAACCATCAGCGAAAAAAAAGCCCTCCGTGTGGAGGGCTAAGGAAGTGCGCCCGAAGCCAAGGCGCGTGGGAACAAACCCATGATCGCGATCACTTAAAAACGCTTGCGCCGGTCAACCACCTCCGGCTCCTCATGAAAGTGTTTCCGGCAGTAATAACGTGCTTCTTCGATGTTCAGGTGCAGGGAGATCAGGCGCCGGTTTTCGTTGATCAGCCAGACAACATCTTTCGATAAAATTTCAACGATATATTTCATGACAATCACTCCGGGCAACATGCGATGCCCTGTCTGCCTGCCTGGCCAAGCCCACCGGTTTCAGCCAGGTTAAGCGTATTTACCCTGCTTTGGCCCTCCTTCTTTCAGCCCTTCTCTGGTATCCTATGCGCCTTTTTTCGGGCTCTTAAGCCCTGTACGACGCGCTTACAGGTATAGACCACTTTTTGGTGATTTGATTAATTTCAAACAGCCGCCTGTTAAGCTGGCATTCAGTCTAAAAACCAGGACGTGAAAGAAATACGATGACCATCACATTTTCAGACGACTACAACCCCTCAGCAGTAGAAGCAGAGGCCCAGATTTTCTGGAACACCAATGACAGTTTCCGGGTGGACATCGATCCGGCCAAGGAGAAGTTCTACTGCCTGTGCATGTTCCCCTATCCCAGCGGCAAGCTGCATATGGGTCATGTACGCAACTACACCATCGGGGATGTGGTCAGCCGTTTCCAGCGTATGCGCGGCAAGAATGTCCTGCAGCCCATGGGCTGGGATGCCTTCGGCCTGCCCGCCGAGAATGCGGCGATGAAAAACAAGGTGGCCCCGGCCAAATGGACCTACAGCAATATCGATGACATGCGCACCCAGCTTCAGCAGCTTGGCTACGCCTATGACTGGAACCGCGAACTGGCCACCTGTCACGTGGACTACTACAAGTGGGAGCAGTGGTTCTTTGTCCGTCTGTTTGAAAAAGGTCTGGTGTACAAGAAGGAAGCCGAAGTGAACTGGGACCCGGTGGACCAGACGGTCCTGGCCAACGAACAGGTGATCGATGGCAAGGGCTGGCGTTCCGGCGCTCCCGTGGAACGCCGCAAAATTCCCCAGTGGTTCATCAAGATCACTGACTACGCCCAGGAATTGCTGGATGATCTGGATAAACTCGAGGGCTGGCCCGAGCGTGTACGCGTGATGCAGCAGAACTGGATCGGCCGCAGCGAAGGCCTGGAGTTTGAATTCCGGGTGAAGGATTCTGACGACGTGATGCAGGTCTACACTACCCGCCCCGACACCATCATGGGCGTGACCTATTGCGCCGTAGCCCCTGAGCACCCCCTGGCCCAGAAAGCGGCAGAGCACAATGCCGACATAGCCAAAGCCATCAAGGCCCTGGAAGTCGGTGGTGTCTCCGAAGCCGACATGGCCACCATTGAAAAAGCCGGCTGCGACACAGGTTTCAAGGCCATTCACCCCATCACCGGTGCGGAAGTGCCGATATGGGTGGGCAACTTCGTGTTGATGAGTTATGGCTCCGGAGCCGTGATGTCGGTGCCCGGTCACGACCAGCGTGATTATGAATTCGCCAAAAAATACGGCCTGCCCATCAAGCAGGTGATCAAACCGGCAGATGAGCACACAGCCTGTGATCTGGACAAGGCCGCCTTCACCGACAAGGGTGTCTGTATCAACTCCGGCGACCTGGATGGAAAAATATTCCAGGAGGCCTTCGATCACATTGCCGCTGATTTTGAGGCCCGCGGTATCGGCCGCAAAACCATCAATTTCCGTCTGCGTGACTGGGGTGTCAGCCGCCAGCGCTACTGGGGCACACCCATCCCCATGATCAATTGCAGCACCTGCGGCAGTGTGCCGGTACCGGAAAGCGACCTGCCGGTACTGCTGCCCGAAGATGTGGAATTTGACGGTTCAGGATCACCCATCAAGAAAATGCCCGAATTCTATGAAACCAGCTGTCCCAAATGCGGTGGCAAAGCCGAACGTGAGACCGATACATTTGACACCTTCATGGAAAGCTCGTGGTACTACGCCCGTTTTGCCTCTCCCCGTGAGGACGGCGCGATGCTCAATCGCGAAGCCATGGATTACTGGCTTGATGTGGACCAGTACATTGGCGGTATTGAGCACGCCATTCTGCATCTGCTGTATGCCCGCTTCTTCCACAAACTGTTGCGGGACGAAGGCCTGGTCTCCACTGACGAGCCCTTCAGGCGCCTGCTCACCCAGGGCATGGTACTCAAGGACGGTCACAAGATGTCCAAGTCCCTGGGCAACACGGTTGACCCGGAAGGCCTGATCGACAAATACGGTGCTGACACCGTACGCATGTACGTCATGTTCACCTCACCCCCCGACCAGAGCCTGGAATGGTCAGACTCCGGTGTGGAAGGTGCCTATCGCTTCCTCAAGCGCCTGTGGAAACTGGTGGGGGAATACAAGGCGCTGGATATCAATGATCCTACAGTGGCTGAACTGTTCAACAATATGGACACCTTCACTGATGAGCATAAAGCCATTCGTTTGAAGACCCACAGCACCATCAAGAAAGTGACAGATGATTATGACCGCCGCCAGATCTTCAATACAGCCATTGCGGCAGTAATGGAGCTGTACAATGAAGTGAGCAGCTTTGCAGGCAAACACGATATCCGGGACGGCGCCCAGAACCAGGCCGTTTTCCAGGAGGCCGTGGAAGCCATTGTCCTGCTGCTTGCCCCCATCGTGCCGCACATGTGCCATGTGCTGTGGGGACACCTGGGACATGATGAAGGCATCATTGATGCCCGCTGGCCGGAATTTGACGAGAGCGCCATGGTGCAGGAATCCATCCAGATCGTGGTGCAGGTCAACGGCAAACTGCGCGCCAAACTGGATGTCCCTGCAGAAATCAGCAAGGCCGACATGGAAGCTGCCGCCCTGGCTGACGACAACGTCCAGAAACATACCGACGGCCTGACCGTGCGCAAGGTGATTGTGGTACCGGGTAAGCTGGTGAATATTGTCGCGAACTAGCGTTCGCTCCGGAGGCAGGAGGCAGGGGCGTTGTTGAATTTTCTGGAAAGAGGATCGAGTATATTTCTCTGCCTTTGGTTAATAGTGAAAAAATGACCATAAATAACCAGTTTACCTGGACACCCCCTGCCTCCTGTCTCCTGTCTCATGCCTCCCATAACCGGATATAATCAGTGCCATGAAATCTAAATCACTACGAATAATCCTGATCTTTACCACCACGCTGCTTTCTGCCTGCGGCTTCACCCTTCGCGGTGCTGCCGACCTGGCACCGGAACTGCAGTCCCTGGCACTGATCAGCACTGACGGCAACAGCGATATTTACCGTGAGCTGAGCCGCTCACTTGAGGCCAGCAACGTCACGCTGCTGGAGCGCAGCGCAAGTGATGCCTATCAGCTGGTGGTCGGTAATGAACAAAGCAGCGAACGGGTATTATCGGTGAACTCCAATGTCCGGGCAGGTGAATTCGAACTCAGTGTCAGTGTACCGGTTCAGTTGCGCAAGGGCAGCGCCAGTATCTTTGGCCCGGAAACCCTGACCATCGAAAAAGTCTACCTGGCTGACCCGAACAGTGCAGTAGCCAAGGCTGAAGAACGGGAACTGATGGAAGAAGAAATGCGCCGCGAACTGGTCAACCAGATTCTGCGTCGGCTTCAGAATCTGTCACTCTGACCCCAAGTCTTTGTGTGACCCATTTTCAGAGACTCAGGTTCTAGACAGTCAGACTGACAACACGCTCGACAGTTTCCAACCGGATGTCCAGGGCTGTCTGATTGGCATACATCAGCTGATATGTCTCTGCATCACCCAGATAGCATTCTTACAGGGAGTTCCCTATGAGTCTATCGCGTCGGACGTTCATCCCGCACCTTGAGTTTGTCTGA